>Ga0335072_10013293_pt1 | contig 11727 bp, 12 predicted proteins | sample Lox_Sample_21_FD_206725 | JGI IMG/M metagenome (GOLD analysis project Ga0335072, IMG submission 206725) | Soil microbial communities from Loxahatchee National Wildlife Refuge, Florida, United States - Lox_Sample_2.1 | ecosystem: Environmental > Terrestrial > Soil > Wetlands | place: USA...
TCGGCGAAGTGCTCGAACGCGCCCAGCGACACGATGCGGTCGACCGGTTCGTCGAACTCCTCCCAGCCGTGCAACCGGACGTCTTTGGTCCGCGGAGAGTCCATCTCGGCGAACTTTTGCCGGCAGTGCGCAAGCTGGTTTTCGCTCAACGTCAGCCCGATCACATTGACGTCGTACTTCTCGATCGCCCGCCGCATAGTGGAACCCCACCCGCAGCCGATGTCGAGCAACGTCATACCGGGCTGCAGGCCCAACTTGCCCAGCGCAAGGTCGATCTTCGCCAGCTGCGCCTCTTGTAGCGTCATGTCGTCGCGCTCGAAGTAGGCGCAACTGTAGGTCATCGACGGATCGAGCCACAGTTTGAAGAACTCGTTAGACCGATCGTAGTGCGACTGGATGTTGCCGACATTCGGCTTCAGGCCGGTGTCACCAGCAGTTTCACTTCCGCGCGACGTCATCGCGAACCTATACCCCTCGTCAGGGCGCGGCAATCACGGCCGACGCCCAATTTAATAGCTGCGTTCAGCTTTCGGCAGCCCGGTTGAGCCGGACCTAAGGGTTTATTCGTAGCTGTGGGGGTATCAGACTGGTGGAAAGGTCCTCTGAAGTTGCAGAGGAGGGCAACTGCGCTATGGCCGAGCTCTCAACCGGACATGGTCTCCCCGATGTGGTCGTCACCGGCATCGCGATGACGACTGCCCTGGCCACGGATGCCGACAGCACCTGGAAGAAGCTGCTGGACAAACAGAGTGGCATCCGCAAGCTCGACGATCCGTTCGTCGAGACGTTCGACCTACCGGTCCGCATCGGCGGACATCTACTCGAGGACTTCGACCACGAGCTGACGCGGGTGGAACTTCGCCGCTACCTATTCCTGCAGAAGATGTCGACACGGCTTGGTCGGCGCGTCTGGGAGAACACCGGCTCGCCGGAGGTCGACACCAACCGGTTGATGGTGTCCATCGGCACCGGCATGGGTTCGACCCAGGAGTTTGTTGAGGTCAATGACCAGATCCGGCAACGCGGTATTAGAGCAATTTCCCCGCTGGGTGTGCAGAAGGCCATGCCCAACGCTGCGGCCGCGGCCGTCGGGTTGGAACGCGGCGCCAAGGCCGGGATTATCACCCCGGTGTCAGGTTGTGCCTCCGGCGCCGAAGCGATCGCGCTGGCCTGGCGCAACATCGTGCTCGACGAGGCCGACATCGCGATCTGCGGCGGCGTCGAGACCAAGATCGAGGCGGTGCCCATCGCGGCGTACTCGCACCAGGGCCTGCTGTCGACGAACAACGACGATCCGGTCGCCGCGTGCCGCCCGTTCGATAAGGAGCGCAACGGCTTGGTGTTCGGTGAAGCGGGCGCGCTGATGGTTATCGAGACCGAGGAGCACGCAAAAGCGCGCAGGGCCAACATCATTGGCCGCGTGATGGGCGCCGGTATCACGTCGGACGGTTATCAGCCGGTGCGCAATGATCCTAACGGTGAGCGAGCCGGTCACGCGATCACTCGGGCGATCCAGCTTGCCGGCCTTACCCCGAGCGACATCGACCACCTCAACGCCCACGCCACCGGCACCGTCGCCGGTGATTTGGCCGAGGCGACGGCAATCAGACGAGCGTTGGGGACGCACGCGCCGGCCGTCTACGCACCGAAGGCAGCGCTCGGCTATTCGGTCGGCGCGGTTGGCGCAGTGGAGTCGATCCTGACGGTGCTGACATTGCGGGACGGCGTCATCCCACCGACGTTGAACCTACGAGAGCTCGATCCGGAGATCGAACTTGATGTGGTGACCGGTGAGCCGCGAGCGGGCGACTACCAGTACGCTGTCAGCAACTCGTTCGCTTTCGGTGGCTATAACGTCGCTCTGGCCTTCGGGAAGTACTGACGCCCCTACTGGTTACCGCTGTTTTGCCAGGGTGGGGCGTAATCTCAAGCCTGTGTCCAGCAACCGGCGCAGTCCCGATTCATAATTCCAATACTCGAGGATGAACGGTGCCACATACCTCAAGCGCGACGCCGAGTGCTCAGTCCAAGTGGTTATCGAGTTCCGCGGCTCAGACCCGCGGGTCGAACGCCAAGGAAGTCCAGTTCCACTACGACATCTCCAACGAGTTTTTCCGGCTGTGGCAGGACCCGAGCCAGACGTACAGCTGTGCGTATTTCGAGCGCGATGACATGACGCTCGAAGAGGCGCAGCGGGCCAAAGTCGACCTGTCCCTCGGCAAACTTGGCCTGCAGCCGGGGATGACACTGCTCGACATCGGATGCGGGTGGGGCTCGACGATCATGCGTGCGGTCGAAAAGTATGACGTCAACGTCATCGGACTAACGCTGTCCGAAAACCAGAAGCAGCACATCGAGGACCATTGGTTCGCGAACTCGACCAGCAAGCGTCACATGGAAGTGCGTCTGCAGCCTTGGGAGGACTTCGACGAGCCGATCGACCGGGTGGTGTCAATCGGCGCTTTCGAACACTTCGGCTTCAACAAGTACGACGACTACTTCAAGAAGACGTTCCACTTGATGCCCGACGACGGCGTGATGATGCTGCACAGCATCATCATCCCGAGCGACGAAGAGGTCAAAGAGCGCCAGCTACCGCTCAAGATGTCGACGGTGCGATTCATCAAGTTCATCATGGACGAGATCTATCCCGGTGGCCGTCTGCCGCTGGCCGCGCAGATCGAGGAGCACGCGGGCAAAGCGGGCTACACGGTGACCCGCAAACAGCAGCTGCGCCCGCATTACGCCCGCACCCTGGACACCTGGGCAGCCAATCTCGAAGCCAAGAAGGACGAGGCCATCGCCATCACGTCCAACGAGGTCTACGAGCGCTTCATGAGGTACCTGACCGGCTGCGCCGACCTGTTCCGCGGGGGCTACACCGACGTCTGCCAATTCACCTGCGAAAAGTCTCCCACTTAGCGCGAACCTGTGAGAGAGGTTATAAAGTTTGTGTAGAACAGCGCGATCGGCGGCCTGAACAGATTCACCTGAGAGGTCAATTTGTCATGACGGACACCGCGTCAGCTGGCTCGCCGAAACTGCGGCCGGCCTATGAGGATGTTCAAGCCCATTACGACATCTCCAACGATTTTTTCGGGCTGTTCCAGGACCCGACGCGCACCTACAGCTGTGCGTACTACGAACGCGATGACATGACCTTGGAAGAGGCCCAGATCGCCAAGATCGACCTCGCGCTCGGCAAGCTCGGCCTTCAGCCCGGCATGACGCTGCTCGATGTCGGCTGCGGCTGGGGTTCGGTGATGAAGCGCGCTGTTGAGCGGTATGACGTCAACGTCATCGGCCTGACCTTGAGCAAGAACCAATATGCGCTGGGTCAGCAGCTGCTCGATGAGATCGACACCGCCCGCTCCCGGCAAATCCTGCTGCGCGGGTGGGAGGAGTTCGACGAGCCCGTCGACCGCATTGTCAGCATCGAGGCATTCGAGGCTTTTCCCAAATCACGCTATAAGGCCTTCTTCGATTTGTGCTACCGCATCATGCCCGGCGACGGCCGCATGGTTTTGCAGACGATCATGGGTCATCCGCTCAAGCGCTGGCCGGAGATGGGCATCCCCATCACCATGACCGATCTGCGGTTCATGAGGTTCATCGCGGCAGAGATTTTCCCCGGCGGCGCAGTCCCCTGTGACGAAGATGTCGTCGAATATTCAACAGGCGCAGGGTTTTCGGTTGAAAAATTGCAGAAGATGACCGCCCATTACGTTCGGACACTTGATACCTGGTCGGCGAAGCTGGAGGCCGCCCACGACGACGCCGTTACGGTGACCTCCGCCGAGGTGTACGACCGCTACATGCGCTATCTGACCGGATGCTCTGATTTCTTCGAGCGGAACATTTCCGAGGTGGGACAGTTCACCCTGGTGAAGGCATAGGCCCAGCCAGGTCACGATCCGGGCAGGTGGAACGGCCGGACACGGCGATCGGGCGTCCGGCCTGATACAGTTCCCGCTTGAATTGGGGCCAAGACGGGAGCTTCCTATGTCAACGCTGACGCCGTTCTACGAAGAATCGCAATCGATCTACGACGTATCGGACGAATTCTTCGCGCTATTCCTTGACCGGACTATGGGCTACACCTGCGCATACTTCGAGCGCGACGACATGACCCTCGAAGAGGCGCAGAACGCCAAGTTCGACCTGGCGCTCGGCAAGCTCAACCTCGAGCCGGGAATGACGCTGCTGGACATCGGCTGTGGGTGGGGTGGCGCGATGCAGCGAGCGATCGAGAAGTTCGACGTCAACGTCATCGGAATCACGCTCAGCCGCAACCAAAGCGGGTACAGCAGGGCCAAGCTGGCCAAGATCCCGACGCAACGCAACGTCGAGGTGCGACTGCAAGGCTGGGAAGAGTTCGACGAAAAGGTCGATCGGATTGTCACCATCGGTGCCTTCGAAGCATTCAAGGCCGAGCGGTACCCCGCCTTCTTTGAGCGGGCATACGAGATTCTTCCCGACGGCGGCCGAATGCTGCTGCACACGATACTGGGGCACAAGCCAAAGTACTTCCAGGACAACGGCATCGCGGTGACGATGAGCGACCTGAAGTTCATGCGGTTCATCGGTAAAGAGATCTTCCCGGGCGGCCAGCTACCCGCTGTTGAAGACATTCTCGAGTTGTCGGAGGCCACCAAGTTTGCCGTGGAGCGGGTGCACTTGCTGCGTCCGCACTATGCGCGCACGTTGGACATGTGGGCGGCCAATCTGCAGGCCAACCGCGAACGCGCCATCGCGATCCAGTCCGAGGAAGTCTACGACCGCTATATGAAGTACCTGACCGGCTGCGCGGACTTCTTCCGGCGCGACATCAGCAACATCGGTCAATTCACTCTGGCCAAATAGCGGCCGTTTGGCGGCTGTCTCAGACGGCCTGTAGTACCGCGCCGATCGCCAGGCCCACCACCAGCAATGCGCCCGCCTGGCGCACATGCACCCAGGCCAACGCGGCGTACCACAGCGGCCATACCGGGAAATCAGCCGGCGGCTCTGCCGGCGGCGGACGGCGAAAATACGGCCATATCTTGATGAGTCGCGGCAGCGCCGCCACGACGAGCAGCGCCGGCCACGGCATCGCGTGCGCCAGCACCGCCGCGACGACCAACAGGTAGAAGCCGACCATCATCCCGAGCGTCACCGCGCGAGCGCGAGCTTCCCCGAAGATCACCGGCAACGTGCGGATGCCAAGGGGCTCGTCGTACGGGATCTTGTCGGTGTGCTTGCCCATCAGCACCGTCGTGCACAGCAGCCCATAGGGCAGCGACGCCAGTAGGACGTCCCAGCCGACGTTGCCGACCGCCGAGTAGTACGTCCCGCACACCATCAGCGGACCCCAGACCACCAGCACGTCGGGCTCGCCGAGGCCACGCTTCTTGAGTCGTACCGGCGGCGCTGTGTAGGCGACGCTGAGCACGAAACCCGACAGCGCGAAGGCCACCACGGGCCACCCGCGGGCCCACGTCAGCACGATGAGGATTGCCAGGTCGGCCAGGTTCAGCGCGACGATCGCGGTGAGCAGCGTGCGCCGGCTGACCAGCCCCGAAAGGACCGGGTGCGGCGCATACAGCGCGCGCGGGTAGCTGGAGCTGTCGAGGCCGGTCTGGGTGTCGAAAAGGTCGTTCATCAAGTTATTGACCGTGTGCGCCAACAGAATTCCCATGATCGCGAGAACCAGCCAGCGCCAATCGAATCCGGGCCGCCCGATCGCCAGCAGCGCTGCGACCAGGCCGGCGAACAAGGTCATCGGGAGCACCGCGGCGCGAGTGACGACGATCCAGCGGGTGACAAAGTCGACCGGCCCGCCCGGCGGTGGGTTGGTGGTACGCAGGGCGTACGCCCAGGAGCTGAGCCGGGAGCGAACCGTCATGTTAGTCATGGGCACCTCACTCGGTGAGCGGCGGCACGATCGGGGACGGGTGTGGTTGGCCGCGGAACTTGTCCAGCGAGCCGGCGACCTCGACGATCCCGCATAGCGCGCTCCAGCTCAGCATGGTCAGGTAGTCGATCAGCTCGTCTGCGCTCATCCGCGGATCCAGCAACCACGAGTGAGTGGCCAACTGGACGCCGCCGACGATGTGGTACGCCCACGGCTCCACCCCGCCGACGTCCATCCCGGCCGCTTTCATGCGGCGGCGCAACACCACCGCGAGCATGCGCGCGATGATCCGCTCGGAGTCGGCGATCACCTTGCTCTTACTGGCCGAACTGTTGGCCATCACGAACCGGTACGGCTCCGGTTCGTTCGCCACGGTTTGCACATACACCCGGATGATCTCGCGGGTCAGCTCGAAGCCGTCCAGGTTCGACGACAGCGCCGCCGACATGTTGGGGATCAGGGTGATCTGCGCGAACCGCATCATCACCGCGGTCGTCAGATCGTTCTTGTCGACGAAGTAGCGGTACAGCACCGTCTTGGAGACGCCAATTTCGCTGGCGATCTCATCCATGCTCACGAAGCGGCCACGCCGTCGGATCGCTTCGATCGTCCCGTCGATCAACTCATTGCGGCGCTCCACCTTGTGCTGGTGCCAACGTCGCTTCCGGCCATCGGTTTTTACCGTCCCGGCGGGGACCTGCTTTGCCACTGTCGCCGATTCCCATCAACTCACTAGACGTCATACATAGTACGGCTTATCGACGCGCATTTCTCCGCTCGCACCTCCTACGACGGAGGTTCGCCGTCAAGCCGGTAACAGTTACCGCTGCTTCCTGCGCGGCCGGATAACTGCCGGCCCGGCGTGCATTGCCCACCCCCTCCCGATGGTTCGGCTCCACTGCGGGCCGTAACCGGCCCGCATTTCGCCGAACAGCAACTCCGATAGCGCATGATGGTGCTGTGGCTCTGGGACTGAACGACAGACCCAATCCGGGACCCAAACACCGAGCCGACCCGCGAGGCCCGCGGGCGGCGCGCAGCGAGCTGGCGGCGTTGCCGCCACTGGAACCCCGCAAACCCGCGTCCCTTGCCGAGTCGTTCGCCGGGGCCGACCCGCAGGCCGATGCCGAGCGGCGTCGGGCGCTGCGACGAATGAAAGTGGTGGCGCTGAGTTTTCTGGTCGGCGCCACCGCGGTGTTCCTGGGTTGCCGGTGGGCGCAGTCGGCCGGTGTTGCCGCCACCTGGGTCGGCTATGTGGGGGCCGCGGGGGAGGCGGGCATGGTCGGCGCCTTAGCGGATTGGTTCGCGGTGACCGCCCTGTTCAAGCACCCGCTCGGGATACCGATCCCGCACACCGCGATCATCAAACGCAAGAAGGACCAGCTGGGCGAGGGCTTGGGCACGTTCGTGCGGGAGAACTTCCTTTCGCCGGAGGTCGTGGGGACCAAGCTTCGCGACGCGCAGATCCCCAGCCGACTGGGCAAGTGGCTGTCGGAGACGTCGCATGCCCAGCGGGTGGCTGCCGAGAGCGCGACCGTGCTGCGGGTGATGGTGGAATTGCTGCGCGACGACGACGTCCAGCACGTCATCGACCGGATGATCGTGCGGCGCATCGCCGAGCCGCAGTGGGGTCCGCCGGTAGGCCGGGTGTTGGCCACCCTGCTGGCCGAGCACCGGCAGGAAGCCCTGATCCAATTGCTGGCTGACCGGGCATTTCAGTGGTCGCTGAACGCCGGAGAGGTCATCCAGCGGGTAGTCGAGCGCGATTCGCCCGGCTGGTCACCGCGATTCATCGACCACCTGGTCGGCGACCGAATCCACCGCGAGCTGATGGACTTCACCGACAAGGTGCGCCGCAACCCGGACCACGAACTACGCCGGTCGGCGACCCGCTTCTTGTTCGAGTTCGCCGACGACCTGCAGCACGACGAGGCGACGATCGCACGCGCCGAGGCGGTCAAAGAGCAGTTGATGGCCCGCGAAGAGGTCACCAACGCCGCCGCGACGGCCTGGAAGACGCTGAAACGCCTGGTACTCGAGGGTGTGGACGACCCTTCCAGCGCGCTGCGCACCCGCATCACCGACGCGGTGGTGCGGATCGGCGAATCGCTGCGCGATGACGCCGAGCTGCGCGACAAGGTCGACAACTGGGTCGTGCGGGCCGCCGAGCACCTGGTCGCCCAATATGGGGTAGAGATCACAGCGATTATTACCGACACCATCGAGCGCTGGGACGCCGAGGAAGCCAGCCGGCGGATCGAACTGCACGTCGGCCGTGACCTGCAATTTATCCGGATCAACGGTACGGTCGTCGGCTCGCTGGCCGGGCTGGTCATCTACGCCGTCGCCCAGCTGCTGTTCTGAGCACAGCTAAGAGTGCTTGCAAAAGCTAGCACTAGCTTTTACTGTGGGGCGCGTTCGCACCGACCAGCCGAAGCGAGGTGTCGCTATGCCGCAGGAGGAGAAGCTTTCCGCTGTGGTGTCCACCGCTGCGTCCGACATCGGCAGCTTCATCAAGGCGCAGCGCGAGGCGGCGCAAGTGTCGGTGCGGCAGTTGGCGGAAAAGGCCGGTGTCAGCAATCCCTACCTCAGCCAGATCGAGCGCGGTTTGCGTAAACCGTCCGCCGACGTGCTCAAACAACTCGCCAAGGCGCTGCGGGTCTCCGCCGAGGTTCTTTACGTGCAGGCCGGGATTCTCGAGCCAACCGAGCCCAGCGAGGTCTGCGATGCCATCGTCACCGACACGGCGATCACTGAGGGGCAGAAGCAGGTCCTGCTGGACATCTACACGTCGTTCGTCCAGCAGAACGAAGAAGCCTGCCCGTGAGGAGACTGACTCTGCTTAGACCTGCTTGAACCTGCGATTGAGCATTGCCAACCGATCGACACAACGAAAACCACGAAAGGAAACAAGATGGCCGAGAACACGACCATTGACGACTTGAAGGCTCCCCTGCTTGCCGCACTGGGTGCCGCCGACCTGGCCCTGGCCACGGTTAACGACCTGCTCCTTGAGCTGCGCGACCGCGCCGAGGAGACCCGCACCGACACCCGCAGCCGGGTGGAGGAGAGCCGGGCCCGCCTGACCAAGCTCCAGGAGGACCTGCCCGAGCAGCTGCGCGAGCTGCGCGAGCGGTTCACCGCTGACGAGCTGCGCACCGCCGCGGAAGGCTATGTCGAGGCGGCCACCTCTCGGTACAACGAGCTGGTCGAGCGTGGCGAGGCCGCTCTCGAGCGGCTGCGCAGCCAGGCCGGCTTCGACGACGCGTCCGCGCGTGCCGAGGGGTACGTCGACCAGGCCGTCGAGCTGACCCAGGAGGCGCTGGGCACCGTTGCCTCGCAGACCCGCGCGGTCGGCGAGCGTGCCGCCAAGCTGGTCGGCATCGAGCTGCCCAGCAAGAAGGCCCCGGCCAAGAAGGCTCCGGCCAAGAAAGCTGCGGCCAAGAAGGCTCCGGCTAAGAAGGCTCCGGCCAAGAAGGCTGGGGCCAAGAAGGTCACCCAGAAGTAAAGACCTGATAGACGCCTCGACTCCGAGTCACCTAGCCGGGTGGCTCGGAGTCGACGTTTTCGGCGCCGCCCGCTTACGCTTATTGGGTGAATCTCGTCTTTATCGTTCTGCTGGTCTTGCAGATCGCCGTATTCCTGATGACGCTCTACGCCTTTGTGCATGCGGCGATTCAGCGGCCAGACGCTTATACCGCCACCGACAAGATGACCAAGCCGGTCTGGTTGATGATCTTGGGTGCGGCCACGCTGCTTACCCTGCTGTTGCCTGCGCAGTCCGTGCTGGGGATGATTGTCGGTGCATGCGCGGCAGGTGTTTACCTGGTCGATGTTCGGCCGAAACTCCTTGAGATTCAGGGCAAGTCGCGATAGCAGTATGCGAGCTCTGACCGTCGCGACGACCGCAATCGTCGCGCTGTCGGGCGCCGCGCCCGCGTCCGCCGATCCGGGTGCCGCGGGGGCGAGCGGGCCGTCATACCCGCCGCCGTTCGTCGACCACGTCGTTTGGACGCAATGGAATCAGTTGCCAAGCCTGCGGGTCTATCCGACGCCCTCCGGGCGTGCCGCCGCTAAGACCCTGGGGTCGGTGGGACCCGACGCCGATGAGGCGTGGTCCGAGGTGCTCGCACTGGCGCCCGATGCCGGCAGCCCCGGGATGCGCGAGCAGTTCCTCTGCCATTGGGAGTTGGCCGAGGTGCTGCAGCCCGGCAAGACCAGCTGGAACCTGGAGCCATGGCGGCCCGTCGTCGACGACACCACGATGGCCGGCTCGGGATGCAATCCCGGCGGCACCGACGAGCGTTTCTGATGGCTGGCCAACCGACCCGCGCCCAAGTGGCGGCCCTGGTCGACCACACCCTGCTCAAGCCCGAGGCAACCGCCGCTCAGGTGGCCGCGGTCGCGGTCGAGGCCGCGGCGCTGGGCGTCTACGCGGTCTGCGTCTCACCGTCGATGGTGCGCGATGCGACCTCCGCAGGAGTGCGGGTGGCCGCGGTGGCGGGTTTCCCCTCAGGCAAGCACCTGCCCGAGTTGAAGGCTCGTGAGGCGGCGCTGGCCGTGGCCACCGGTGCCGCTGAGATCGACATGGTCATCGACGTCGGAGCGGCGATTGCTGGTCACGTCGACGCGGTGCGGTCCGAGATCGCGGCAGTGCGGGCCGCGGTACCGAGCGCTGTGCTCAAGGTGATCGTCGAGTCAGCGGCGCTGCTGACGCTGGCCGGCGAGCAACTCCTGGCCGACGTCTGCCGCGCCGCCGAGGACGCCAAGGCGGATTTCGTGAAGACCTCGACGGGTTTTCATCCTGCCGGCGGGGCGTCGCTGGCTGCGGTGGCGCTGATGGCCGACACCGTCGGCGGACGGCTGGGGGTCAAGGCCAGCGGCGGCATCCGCACGGCCGCCGATGCGCTGGCGATGCTCGACGCGGGCGCCACCCGGTTGGGGCTGTCGGGCACCCGCGCCGTTCTCGACGGCCTGGAGGCGGGCTAAAGGTTGGAGAAGCAGGGGTCCTGGCTGCCGCCGGCGGGGATGGTGGCGTTGTTGGTCGAGAACGTGCCCTCAACCCCCGTGCTGGTGACCTTCACACTGTCGGCGTGGATGCCCAGCGGATAGTTCTGGGTGGCTTTCGATGTGAGGTCGTCCAGGTCCTTTTGGACCGTCGTCGTCGACATGTTGGAGCCCAACGCGGTCAAGTTGACCACCTGTAGCGACAGCCCGTTGTTGACGATCTGCGGCTTGACGGTGGCGCTTTCGAACGTGCCCTTCAGTGAGACGGTCCCGTCGCTGGGGTTGGTGGTGACGTTGCCGCTGACATACTTGCCCAGCACCGGGATGGCGTCCTGGATCGACTGCTTGATGCCATCGGCGGACCAGGTTACGGTGCCGTTCAGCGAGCCGATTGTGCCCTGAGAGTTGTTGGTGTTATTGAGTTTAATGTCGCGAATGTCCAGGCTCACCTTCATGCCCTTGGCCGAGCGAACCTGATTGCCCGCGGTCTGCACGGAGATGTCGCTGTAGTGGCTGGAGAGGTATTGCCACAGCACCGGCGGGGCTCCGGCGAAGGACACGCTGGCGCTGTCTTGCACTTCGCACTGAACCGCCTGAGCCACTTTGCTACTCGCCAGATGGCGGGTATACAGCTCGGCGCCGATCGCGGTCGCGAGGATCAGCAGGACCACGATCGCCAGGATCAAAAGGATCGCTGTCCGGTTGGCGAAAAAGCCGTGTTTGGCGGTCGCCGGTGTGTCCGGCAACGGCGCTGGCGTCGCTATCCGGGTGGTCGTGGTGTGCTCGTGCGGGGGCGGGGGACCGGGCTGACGCGGCTGCGGATTAGG
>Ga0335072_10013294_pt1 | contig 11727 bp, 10 predicted proteins | sample Lox_Sample_21_FD_206725 | JGI IMG/M metagenome (GOLD analysis project Ga0335072, IMG submission 206725) | Soil microbial communities from Loxahatchee National Wildlife Refuge, Florida, United States - Lox_Sample_2.1 | ecosystem: Environmental > Terrestrial > Soil > Wetlands | place: USA...
GCGCCGACCGCGGTGATGCGTCCGCCGGCGATCCCGACGTCGCCAGCAAATGTGTCTGAAGCCGTTACGACCGTCCCGCCGCGAATCACCGTGTCGAAGCGCATCGCCCGCCCTCCGAATCATTTTCCTTCAAGCGAAGTAGCTTACACCGAATTCGCGCGTGCGCCCGGGAGTGTTCTATTCCCGCCAACGAGGCTGCATCCCGCCGCTGCCTGACGCGCGACCAGTGCTAGAATGACGGCTTTCCGAAGGCCCAGTCCGGGGAGCCGCGATGAGTCTCCAGAATCCAGCGCCGAAATTGCCCATCGAGGACTATGAGAAGAACTTCGCGGAGATTTCGCCGGTCATGACTCCGCGGCAGGCGGCCGTTGAATCCGCGCGATGCCTCTATTGCTTTGACGCGCCCTGCATTCAAGCCTGCCCGACGCACATCGACATCCCTTCGTTCATCAAGAAAATCGCGACTGAGAATCTGCGCGGCTCCGCCCGCGTGATTCTGGAGGCGAATATCCTGGGCCACAGCTGCGGCCGCGTGTGCCCGACGGAAGTGCTTTGTGAAGGCGCCTGCGTAATGCACGAGAAGGGCGCGGCTCCCATCGAAATTGGCCGCCTGCAACGCTACGCGGTAGATTACGTGCTCGACCGGCGCATTTCGCTCTTTCACGCCGGGCCGCCGAATGGCAAACGCGTGGCGTGCATCGGAGCCGGGCCGGCCTCGCTGGCGGCCGCCGCCGAACTCGCGAAGCTCGGCTACGCCGTCGTTCTTTTCGATCGCAACAAACTTCCCGGCGGACTCGACACCTACGGCATTGCCGCGTACAAGCTGCGCGCGGGCGACGCGCTGCGGGAAGTGGAGATGATACTCAAGCTCGGCGTGGAAATCCGCCAGTGCGTAGAAGTCGGCCGCGACATTTCCTTCGAGCAACTCGAGAAGGAATACGATGCCGTACTGATTGGCGCCGGCCTCGGGGAGACCTGGGACCTTTCCGTTCCAGGCGAGGACTTGCCAGGCGTGGTGGGCGCCATCGAATTTATCTACGCAACAAAGACGAAGTCATTTCTCGAAGTTCCCGTCGGGCGTCGCGTGGCCTGCATCGGCGCGGGAAACACGGCGATTGACGTGGTTACCGCCGCACGCCGGCTCGGCGCGGAGATGGTGCATTTGATCTATCGCCGCGGCGAGCGCGAAATGCCCGCCTTCCGCTACGAATACGACCTCGCGAAGCTCGACGGCGTTACCTTTCATTGGTTCACGCAGCCTGTCCGCATCGTTGCGCGCAGCGGCTGGGTTTCGGGCATTGAATGCGTCCGGACGCGCCTTGAGCCGGGAAACGGCCGCGAAAAGGTGAGAATCGCGCCCATTCCCGGTTCAGAATTCACGCTCGATGTGGACATGGTCGTCCGCGCCATCGGCCAGAAGCCTGTGACGGATGTTTTTCGGTCGCTTTCGGGAGTCGAAGTCCGTGCCAACGGCACGATTGCCACGAACACGCAGCACCAGACCGGCCGTCCGAAATTTTTTGCCGCGGGCGATTGCGTCAACGGCGGCAAAGAAGTGGTGGATGCCGTCGCGGAGGGCATGGCCGCGGCTCGCGGCATTGACCAGTGGCTTGGATCGTCTCGCGTCGACCGTTAAGCCCGAATGCGCCTTCCCGAGTCATGGACCGAACGCCTTCCGGCACTCGCCGCCCTCGAAGAGCCCTGGGAGCCGGTCTCGCGCGTCGCGTTCTACGGCTGGCTCGCGTTTTACCTCCTCTTCCTTTACCAACTTTCGCGCCACACCGGAATTTTGCTGATGCTTGACTTGGTCCTCATTCCCATTCACGAGGGGGGACATCTTTTGTTCCGCTGGTTCGGGGAATTCCTCTCTGTGGCGGGCGGGACATTCCTGCAGTTGTTTGTTCCCGCTGCGTTGGCGACTTATTTCGCCCTGCGCCGCCAGCCGCAAGGGACAGCCTTTTGCTCGTTTATTTTCTTCGAGCAATTGCTTCCGATCAGCGTCTACATGGCGGATGCCCGCGCGCAGGAGTTGCCACTGCTTTCCGTTGGAGGGGGCGATGACGTCATCCACGACTGGAACTATCTCTTCGGGCACTTGGGCGTCCTCGCGCACGATACGCAGATAGCCGCCGCGACTCGATTCGCCGGCTGGCTGGGGATGTTTTTCGTCGTCGGGTGGTTTACTTGGAAGTATTTGTGGCCTCAAAATGCGAAGTAACGATCCGAGGTGACGCATGGCCGACCTGAAAGTGAAATTTTGCGGGATTGAATCTCCGAACCCCTTCTGGCTTGCTTCGGGCCCTCCTGCCAATACGGGCGGCCAGGTGATGCGCGCATTCGACGCGGGCTGGGGAGGCGCGGTGTGGAAAACAATCGGCGACCCGATCCAAAACACATCGTCCCGCTACGGCGCGATTGATTACAACGGCCAAAGAGTGATGGGTCTCAACAATATCGAGCTGATCAGCGACCGGCCGATCGAAACGAATCTGCGCGAAATCGCCGAAGTAAAGAAGCGCTATCCGAAGCATCTGGTCATCGCGTCGCTCATGGTGGAATCCAAGCGCGAGGCATGGCACGACATCGTCCGACGCGCCGAAGATGCCGGATCCGACGCGCTCGAATTGAATTTCGGGTGTCCCCACGGGATGAGTGAGAGGGGAATGGGCGCGGCCGTCGGACAAGTGCCGGAATACACGGAAATGATCACCTCGTGGGCCAAGGAAGCGGCGAAGACACCGGTGATTTCAAAGCTGACGCCGAACGTAACCGACATCACCTTCACGGCGGCGGCGGCCGAGCGCGGCGGCGCCGATGCGGTGAGCCTGATCAATACCATCAACTCGCTGATGAGCGTGGATCTCGACACCTTCGCGCCGACTCCCAACGTGGGCGGAAAATCCTCGCACGGCGGGTATTGCGGCCCGGCGGTGAAGCCGATTGCCCTGCACCTGGTTTCCTGCGTTTCGAAAAAGGTGAAGATTCCCGTCATCGGCATCGGCGGGATCGGCACGTGGTCGGACGCGGCCGAGCACATCGCCGTGGGCGCCTCTTGCGTGCAGGTGTGCACCGCAGCCATGCATTACGGCTTCCGCATCGTCGAAGACATGGCCGACGGCCTCAGCACCTACATGGACGATCACGGATACAAATCCATCGAGGATTTTCGCGGCCGCGCGCTGCCGAATATCAAGGATTGGGGCGATCTCGACCTGAACTACAAAGTCGTTGCCGACATCGACACCGGGCTTTGCATCGGCTGCCAGCTCTGCTATGTGGCCTGCGAAGACGGCGCCCACCAGTGCATCAGCCGCGCTCCGGAAAAAGGCGCGAAGCACAACGTAAACGGCATGGGCGTGCACGTGCCGCGGATTCTGGAGGACGAATGCGTCGGCTGCAATCTCTGCGCGCTGGTATGTCCGGTGCCGGGTTGCATCACGATGAAGCAGATCGAAACCTCGCGAGCGCCGATGTCGTGGAAGCAGAAGACGGGCGCGGTCTCCGCTCATTGATTTCTTCGGTGGGGCCGCGCTGAAAGCCGGGGAGTCCTAGTAGAAAGCCCGCAAATCCGGCGGGTGGGGCAGGGAAACGGAAATTCTCCGGCCGTAATCCTGCAGGGTGAATTGAATCAATTCCTCGGGGCCGACGTCGCGCAGGCTCCAATCAATGCTCGGAATTTGCCGCTCGGTTTCGCGCAAGTCGCCCGTCTCAAACGAGTCGCCGTCTTTTTGCAAATCGTCGAGCTTCACTTCGTAAGCGAGTTTCGCCTTCGTATCGAAGGCGATGTAACGCCGCCCGAGCAGAACCAACACGAGCATTCCATATTTCTTGCGGTCCTTTTTCGAGGGCTGGTAGACGTTCCAGTTCAGCGGGACCTTCTCGTCAATCTTTACTTGCGCGCCGTCCACCGCCTCCCAGCGGATTTTGTCGCTCTCCGCCCCCTGCGCCATCGGGCAGTGAGCGAAGAAAAACGCCAAGAGCGCCGCCGACACCACCGCGCCTCGCGACCGCCGGAGAAGGGAAATCCGATCCATCGAAGAGACGCCTATTCCCACTTCACGGGAACATGCCGCGCGGAAATGACGACGAACCCCTTCGCGCGACCGTGCTCGACGACGTCCCGCAGAATCGCGACGTCCTGCTCGCAATACGCCGCGACTTTTTCCTTTTCCCCTGCGCGCCACCAGGAGACGGCCTCGATGCCGTCGCCGGTTTTTGCCGTCCCGAGCGTATCCTTGGCGAGCTGGTCGAGCTTCACGCGGTGGCCGAGCTGCTTGTGGAGTTCCTCGTGGATGTCCCAGGAGAGCTTGCGCAGGCGGTCAATCGGCGCGTAGGCGCGCAGCACCTCGAGGTCGAAGCGGTTGCCGTTGAACGTCACGACGTGCGTGAACGCCTCGAGTTCGTTCACAAGCTTCTGCGCGTCGTCTTCAAACCAGCGGCGGAAGCCGTTGTCCTTGTCCCAGGTGACAGCCACTGCCAGCCCGAAACCGCGGATGTTGCTCCATCCGCCTTCCACTTCGTGCGAGAGCCGCAGCGTTTCGATATCCAGATAGATTTCCCGATCAAAAAGTCCCGGCGTAAATTCCTCCCCTGAATCTCGGCGCGCTTTGCGGCACGCGCTTAGTAAATGCTCGACTCGCGCTTCCGCGCCGTGTAATCCACGTAGACGATCTTGATGTCGGTGTAGAAATCCATTGCCGCGTGCCCCACTTCGCGCGGCCCCACGCTGCTTTCCTTTGAGCCGCCGAACGGCACGTGCGCCTCGCCGCCCACGGTCGGCGAATTCACGTGCGTCATGCCCGTTTCGATCTTGTCCACGAATTCAAAGACTTTGTTCGAGTCGGTCGAATAGATCGAGCTCGAAAGACCGTACCGGACCGCGTTCGCGGCCTCGAGTGCTTCGTCGAAATCCTTCACCCGGAGGATGCTGACCACAGGCCCGAAAATCTCCTCCTGGGCGAGGTGGTGTTCCACGTTGATCCCGTCCACCACCGTCGGCGCCACGAAAAGTCCCTTGCCGTGCTTCGATCCGCTCAGCCGCTCGCCGCCGCAAACGATCTGCCCTTCGCTCTTGCCGACCTCGATGTACTTCATCACGGTCTGCATCTGGCTTTCGTCCACCGACGGCCCCATCTCGACGCCGGGCTCCATTCCGTCGCCGACGACAAACGCTTTCGCCCGCGCCGCGAGCCGCTTCACAAATTCATCCGCGATGGTTTCTTCCACCACGACCCGGCTCGTCGCCGTGCATCGCTGGCCCGTTGAGCCGAACGCACCCTGCGCCGTCGCTTCCACGGCCAGCGGCAAATCCGCATCCGCCAGCACAACCACCGGATTCTTCCCACCCATTTCGCACTGAATCTTCTTCAAGTGTTTCGCGCCCGAGGCGTACAGGTGCGTGCCTACTTCCGTCGAACCCGTGAAGGAAAGCCCATGGACATGAATATTCTGCACCAGTTCGTCGCCCGCTTCGCGGCCCGAGCCCATCACGAGATTCAATGCGCCTGCCGGAAGCCCCGCCTGGCGGAAAATCTCGACCACCTTCATCGCCGTCAGCGGCGTCAAGGTCGCCGGCTTGAAGACCACTGTATTTCCGTACGCGAGCGCCGGTGCGATCTTCCACACGGGAATCGCCACCGGAAAATTCCACGGCGTGATCGCGCCAACGACACCCAGCGGCTTCCGCAGCGTGTAGGTAAAATTCTTCGGCAGCTCGCTCGGCATTGTTTCGCCGTTGATGCGCCGCCCCTCGCCCGCCATGAACTCGATGATGTTGATCGCGCGCTGCACCTCGCCAAGCGCGTCTTTCAGAGTCTTGCCTTCTTCGCGCGTCAGGAGCCGGGCCAGCTCTTCCTTCTGCTCCTCCATAATGCGCACAGCGCGGAAGAGGATCTTGCCGCGCACGGGGCCGGGCGTGTCGCGCCAGCCGGGAAACGCCGCCTTCGCGGCCACGATCGCTTCCTTCATCTCCTCGCGCGTCGAGAGCGGCACGCGCGCCACGACGTCTTCGTTGTTCGCCGGATTCCGCCGCTCGACAAATCGCGACGTCTTCGACTCCGCCCATTCCCCGTTGACGAAATTTTTCGCCAACACTTCCGTCGTTGTCGCCGTTGTCATCGCTATTCCCCCAAGTCCGCCCCGCGCAATTTTGTGGTCAGCGCGCCCCGCGGGTTTCGATTATACCTATGATGAACCAAAAACCCGATTTGCGGAATGGTGAAACGAGATGTCAAATTGTTCCGTCCGCCCGGTTCGGAGGCTCGCAGCAATACAGTGTTGCGAGCTCTCAAACAGATTTATAATCTGGCGGCTGGCGGGCGGGATGCGGCGCATCTTCATTTCGGCATTTTCAAGCACGAGTCGGGGAGGGAAACTTGAGATTTATCCTCGTTTTGCTTCTAACTCTGCCCCCGCTCCCGATTGAATCCACCGCGCAAATCCCCGCTGGAACGATTTTGCCTGTCACATTCGAGTCGTCGCTATCCCTAAAAAGCCGCCCGGGAGAGGCCCTTCGCGCGCGCATCATGCAAGACGTTCCGCTTGGCGGTGATTTTAAGATTCCGGCGGGATCCAAGGTCTTCGGGAGCGTGCTGGAATCCGACCCCGCCTCCGCGGCCTCGAAGGGGGAAATCTCATTTTCGCTCGATGGTTTGCGGGCGGCCGGGCGCACCTACAAAATCGTCACAGGCCTGCGCGCATTGGCCTCGCCTGTCGCCATTGACGACGCGCAAATCCCGGACAGCGGACCCGATCGCGGCACCCCGCCGTCGGCCTACACCACGCATCAGGTCGGCGGCGAACTGGTCTATCGAGGCGGCGGCCACGTCATGAGCGGAAAACTTAATGTCGCCGAGCCGGCGCCCGGCGGCGTGCTCGGCGTCGTCCGCGAGAATCTTTCCCGTGGATGCCGTGGGCCGGTAGACGGCAACGACCGCCCCCAGGCCTTGTGGGTCTTTTCAACCAACGCTTGCGGCGTCTATGGCTATTCCGGGATGATCATCGTGCACGAGGGGCGGGATGAACCTCTTGGGAAAATCACGATTCGCTCGGCGAATGGAAAGACGCTAGTTCGCGGCGGCACGGGAATGCTCCTGCGGGTTCTGGCGCCAAGCGAGCCCAAATCCGCCGCGCAGACGGATCTGGGCTCTTCGGCCAGCGCCAAACACTAATCTCGGCAACTCTCGTGCTGCACTCGTCCGCAGTTCCCGGACGCACACAACTTACGAACGCACTTCGCCGAATGTTTTGTCGAGAAGTCGGATGCCCTCGTCCAGGTCCGCCTTCGTAATGTTCATCGGCGGCGCCATGCGGATCACATTGCCAAACATTCCGCCCTTGCCGACGAGCAAGCCGTTTCGCCGCGCGCCTTCCAGCACCTGGTTCGTCTCCTGAGGCGCTGGCTCTTTTGTCTCGCGGTCCTTCACCAGTTCCATGGCCTGCATCATGCCCATGCCGCGGACGTCGCCGATGAGCGGATATTTGTCCGCCAGCTCTTCGAGCTTCTTCCGGAAATAGCCGCCGACAACGAACGTGTTCTCCCGCAGATTTTCCTCCTCTATCACTTCGATCACTGCGCGCGCGGCCACCGAAGTCACCGGGTTCCCGCCGAAAGTCGAAATCGTCAGCCCCTGGAATTTATCTGCGAGTTCCGCGGTCGTGATCGTCAGCCCCACCGGCACGCCGTTGCCCATGCTCTTTGCCGACGTGATGATGTCCGGCGTGACCTCCCACTGCTCGATGCCCCACCATTTCTTCCCCGTGCGGCCCCAGCCGGTTTGTACTTCATCGGAGATATAGGCGCCGCCGTAGTTTTTCACGATGCGGTAGACAATCTTGAAATACTCCGGCGGAGGCGTGATGAATCCTCCCACGCCCTGAATCGGCTCCGCGATGAACCCCGCGATCGAGCCGCTGGTCGTGGTTTGGATCACGCTTTCAACGTCCTTCGCGCACGCCACTCCGCAATCGGGGTATTTCAAGTGCAGCGGGCAGCGGTAGCAATAAGGATTGATCGCGTGCGTGATGCCCACGCTGATCACGCCGCCCTTCCGCCACGCGGACTGCGCGGTGATGCTCTTGGCCAGCGCCGACCCTCCCGAATAGGCGTGACGCAGCGCCACAACGTCGTAGCTCGGCCCCGTCATGCGCGCCAGCAGAATCGCCGCTTCATTTGCTTCCGTCCCCGAGCTCGTGAAAAAGCTTTTTTGCAGTTTCCCGGGCGTGATTTCCGCCAGCTTTTCCGCCAGCGCGACGATCTGCTCGTTCGGGAAGAGCGTCGAAGTATGCTGCAGCTTGTCCACCTGCGCCTTGATCTTCGACGTAACCTTGGGATTGCAGTGCCCCACGCCGATCGTCACGATTCCGCCGAAGAAATCGAGGTACTTGTTGCCCTCGACGTCCCACAGGTACTGCATTGAGGCGTGGTCGGCCACCAGCGGTTGCTGGTAGTAGTTTGTCACCGCCGGCCACAGAAACTGCTTGTGCTTGCGCACCACCTCTTCGCTACGCGTCTCGGTAATTTTCGGAGTGGTTGTCATCTGGCTTGTCCTTTGAGTCCCGCTTTCAATCCGCCGCGTTTACCGTTCGTGTGGCGGCGTGCTGCTTTGTGATCTCTTCGTAGGAATCCGGCCGGCGGTCGCGGAAAAATTGCCAGGTGGCGCGCACCTGCTCGATCTCTTCCAGATCCAGTTCGGCCACGACCACCTCATCCTTATCGCGGCTCGCCTGCGCCACGATTTTCCCGCGTGGATTGCAGAAATAGCTCTTCCCGTAGAATTCGCCGATGTTCCACGGGGCTTCTTTGCCGACGCGGTTGATGGCGCCGACGAAATATCCGTTCGCCACCGCGTGCGCCGGTTGTTCGAGCTCCCACAGGTATTCGCTCAGGCCGGCCACGGTTGCCGAAGGATTGAACACGATCTCAGCCCCGTTCAACCCCAGGATCCGCGCGCCTTCCGGAAAATGACGGTCGTAGCAGATGTACACGCCGATCCGCGCGAATTTCGTCGGGAAGGTGATGTACCCCGTATTTCCCGGCGTGAAATAAAACTTCTCCCAGAATCCCGGATGGCAGTGCGGGATGTGGTGTTTCCGGTATTTCCCCAGATATTTTCCATCCGCGTCGATTACCGCCGCCGTGTTGTAGAAAAGCCCGGTCATCTCCCGTTCGTAAATCGGCACGACGATAGCCATTCCGTGCTTCTTCGCGGTTTTTTTCATCCGCTCGATCGTCGGCCCGTCCGGCACGGGCTCCGTGAGTTCGTACCAGCGCTCCTGCTGTTCCGCGCAGAAATAGGGCCCGTTGAAGAGCTCTTGCAGGCACAGGATCTGCACTTTTTTCTTCGCCGCCGCCTCGATCAGCTTGTCGTGCTTTTCCGCCATCTTCTTACTGATATCGCGGATCGAATATTTCTCCGGCGACCATTCGCAGTGCGCCTGAATTAGTCCGCCGCGCACGATTCGTGGCATCTTCGCACCTCCCCAACGCGCAGGCCCAGAAGTTTACCTTGCCCCCTCCACCCCGGCAAGGCGCTCGCCCTTGCGCTACCCGATTTTTCTCCTCCTCCCGTATAATCCCGCGGACACATGTCCGAGCGATACATCAAATGTCTCTTCCGTGGGCTCGGCCGCCTCTTTCCCAATTGCGTGATCGTCGGCGAGGCGATTGCGTTCAACATGTTCCTCGCCTTTTTTCCGATGCTGCTTTTCGCCATCGGCATCCTCAGCAAGACGAGCTTCTTCACTTCGGCGGTGCTGGTCTTTTCCGACCGTCTTCGCGAAATCCTCCCTCCGGGCAGCGACGAGATCGTCACCGCCTACTTTGTCCATCGCGGCCCCAATACCGGTCGCTGGCTGACCCTCGGTCTCGCCGGCACCCTCTTGGCGGGAACTCAGGTCATGTCCGTCTTCATGGAAGCGTTCCGCATCATCGAAGACGATCCCGTCAAGCTCAGCTATTGGTCGCGTAGTTTCCGCGCCCTCGTTCTTCTTGTTCTCACGATCGGGCCGACCATTGCCGTCATCATCTTCACTGTCTTCGGCCGCCAGGCTCGCAATTCCTTGATTCATCACATTGGCCTGCCGCTCCTTGTTCGCGGCATTTATTACCTCATTTACGCGGCTGTCGTTTTTCTCCTGGCGATGATCGTTTTGGTCCTCATTTACCGCATTGGCCGCCCCGGCCATCGCGGGTTCCGCCCCCTCTTGCCAGGCGCGCTGGTGGCGACGGTTTTGTGGTGGATCGCCGACGTTTCCTTCGGCTTTTACGTCCACAAAATGCCCTATAACGTTGTCTACGGAGGCCTTGCGGCCGCTATCGGTCTGATACTCTGGATGTACCTGACTGCAATGATTGTTCTGCTCGGCGCCGCCTTCAACGCCGAGTTCCGCGAATCGCATTCCAACTAGAAACAGTCTGCCGCCACATTTTCGTTTTGCCCTGGACTCCCCAGACTTCTCCGCCGTGCCGAATTCTCTAATTTTTCGGCGCATTGTGCCGATAGGGAATGAGCCGGGACGCTCCGCGCCAGGGGGATACTTTGCTCAAAAATCTGAAGCTCACTCCTAAAATCGCCGGCAGTATTGCCCTGATCATCACTCTCACGTCGCTCGCGGGGTTCTTCTACGCCCGCCACCGGATCGACGCCCAGTCGGAAGATGTCTTCCTCGATAAGCTGCGCAAGACCGACGGCATGGCCACCAGCATCCGCGTCTATTTCTCAAAGAACATTGAGATCTACACTCCCAACCATAATTTCACGGACACGCACCAGGTCCCCGTCGTCGTCGCTTGGACCATCGCCCGCAAGTATGCGGAATCGCAGGGAATGTCGTTTTCGACCCCCTCGCTCACTCCTCGCAATCCCAAGAACACTCCCGACCAATTCGAACGCGAAGCCCTCGAAGCTTTCGCCGCCGACCCCGACCTCACCGAGTTCTATCGCCGCACCGAGCTCGACGGCGAGCGCGTCCTCCGCTACGCGCAGCCCGTCAGATTGACGGAAGACTGCCTCATCTGCCACGGCAGTCCGGCCGGAGAGAAGGACCCCGTCGGTGGCACTAAGGAAGGAATGAAGGCCGGAGACCTTCGCGGCGCCTTCGTCGTCACGGCGCCTGTTTCTTCGCTGGAAGCTTCCGAGCGCGGTAATAGCGTCGCGCTCCTCATCACCAGCCTCATCATGATTCTGAGCGGCGTTGCCGTGGTTTTCTTCGTCGTCCGCCGCGTGGTTGTGAAGCCCGTCTCCGATGCCGCCAGCCTTGCCTCCGAAATCGCCCGCCACAATCTCGCCGCTCAGGATATCGAGCTAGATTCCCACGACGAAGTCGGCGAAGCCGTCACCGCGCTCAACACCATGAAGAACAATCTTCACGAAATGGTTTCGCAGATCTCCTCCAACGCCGACCGCCTCGCCAGCGCCGGCGAGGAGATCAACCGCACCGCTTCGCAGCAAGTCAGCTCCTCGCAGACCCAGACCGACCGCACCAACGAGGTCGCGACCGCCATGGAGGAAATGTCCGCCACGGTCTCCGAGGTTTCCAACAACACGCAAATGGCCGCAAACCTCGCCGGCGAGGCCACGAACCTCGCTCAGGAGGGCGGGAAAGTCGTGGACGACGCGGTCACCCGGATGCGTGCCATCTCCACTTCCGTCAGCAGCCTCGGCACGCGCGTCCAGCAGCTCGGGGAAAGCTCGCGCCAAATCGGAGAAATTGTCAACGTCATCGAGG
>Ga0335072_10013295_pt1 | contig 11726 bp, 9 predicted proteins | sample Lox_Sample_21_FD_206725 | JGI IMG/M metagenome (GOLD analysis project Ga0335072, IMG submission 206725) | Soil microbial communities from Loxahatchee National Wildlife Refuge, Florida, United States - Lox_Sample_2.1 | ecosystem: Environmental > Terrestrial > Soil > Wetlands | place: USA: Florida...
AATTGGCGAAGTTGAACAAGTTATAGAAACTGACGCTCGGCTCGAACGTCACCGGTTTGTCCTTGATGTTCACGTTTCCAACCCACGACAAGCTCAGGTCGAACGTCTTGAGCCACGTCAACCCCACCTCTCCCGTAGGCGGAAGCGCCAGCTGGGGTGCAACGGCACATGCCGAACCGGTGGCGCCGCCGGTGGGATTGTTCACGCAAAGAGCGTTGCCCGCGCCAAGCTGCTGCGCGGTGAACAGGCCCTGCGAGACAAGCAGTTGCCCGGCCGGCGTCAACTGGTCGGCGACGGTACTGTTGTAGTTGTTGATGACGTTCGCGAGCCCGCCCGGCGAGACAGTGCGCATGAAGGCTCCCTGCTTCGTGCCGGGAACGAGATCGCCGGTGGTTCCGTCGCCAGTGAAATCCGTGTAGTAGATTTCGCCGGGGCCGATGCCCACGGGTGGAACGGCGAGAGCGCTCGCCAGAGGACTATCGAAGTGGAAGATGGTCCCGAGGCGGAAGTGAAGCGGCAAGTCTGCATAGCCGCCAAAGGAAATCTGGTGCGTCCGGTCGAGCGCAGAAGGCCCACTGAATCCGCAGGGATTTCTGTCGTCGACGGAAGGATTGACGAAGTCCTGATCGGCCGCTGCAGGAGAGGTGCCGGCCGAAGTCGTCACCGCCGCGCCGCAGTTGGTGAACCGCGAGAGCGAGTAGGCGGCCTGGAAATTCAGGTATTTCACGCCGCGGAACGGCGTCTTCACGTTGTCGACCAATTTCACGTCCATGGCGTTGTAGACGGAACGGCCGCCGGGATACAGGAAAACGGCGGTTCCGAGAGCCGGATTGACCCCCTGAAAGGCGCAGGCGAACCCGAGAGCGTTCGTGCAGTTGCCGACGCCGAGGTCCGCGGCCGAGTCCAGTCCGTTGTTAGCGTAGCTGGAGATGGACGCGCCCGGAAGGCCGGTGAACTGATCGATCATCGGAGAGTTTATGGCGCAATTGATTGCCGCAGCGTTGAAAGAGTCCGGGCAGCCAAATTGAGAGTTGGTGGTTGCGATGGCGGTCTGCGCGGCGGAAAGATTGAAATATTTCGGATTCACATCGCCGCTGTGATTGGCGTCGATTCCGATGAGATAGTGCAGGTTGACGTTGCGGAGGTAATCGACGCTCAGAACCATTCCCGGCCGCAACTGGTGTTGAACGCCGGCGTTGATCTGGACGGAATACGGAGTCCGGTAGTTCGGAGCAAGCGCTCCCAGCGGAATTGCAGAAGCGGACGAGATGAGGTTGGGAATGTAATTCGGGTTGGGTTCGCTTGCGCCGACCGCTCTCGTCGCCGCCTGGTACGCCGTTTGAAAATTCGCGATGCAAACCGCCGGAGTTAAGCCATTGCAGTTGCCGGCGCCGGTCGTGAGCGTCGAACCGATCGGAGTGGAGCAGATATTACTCGCGGTGCCCGCGTCCACTCCGCCGAGGTATTCGTTGCCGGTTGGGAAGGGAACCGCCGCTCCGGAGCCTCCCGAACAAGCAAGCGGATTGGCAAGAAAGGCCCCGTTGGCGAGACGCTCGGGGCGATCGAATTCGGCGTTGTTCCAGATAGCGTTCTCGTAAAAGATTCCAGTGCCCGCGCGAATCACCGTCTTCCCGCTGTTGGTTGGATCCCAAGCGACTCCAATCTGCGGCCCGAAATTCTTGTTTGGCTGGCGCACCGAATTTCCCAGACCTGGCAGCAGAGCATTCAGGGCAGGAAGTGGGGGAAGATCACTGTCCGTACGGCCCGTATCGCGGACGTAGCGTACGCCGTAGGTGACCGTCAGGTTCGGCCGCACTTTCCAGCTATCGCCGATGTAAAGGCCGAGGCGATTGTCAGGAGGCGTGCCGCTGCAGGGCGCGCCGAACGCCGGAATTTCCGTATCGCAATCGTCGCCGTTGCCGAGGAGAACCGTGTCCGCCGGATAATTGACGGGATTCGCGGAACCACCAGGGAGCATCGCCGCGTTGGCGATTTCCGCGGCGTCACCGATGGGGAGGACGTTGGCCGTAATTTCGCTGAAAGAGAAAAGTCCGCCGCCGCGCAGGCGATTGTAAGAGACGCCGTAGCGGAGAATGTGCGAGCCAAAAATCTTGCTGCCGTCGTATTTGAGCTGCCGGTCGGTTTGGTACGTTTGCTGCGGTGCGAGGAAGTTGGGGCCGCTAAAGAAATTGAAGGTGGAAATGTTGATGCTGACCGGGTAGTTGGCGAAAGGAAGGTTGGATCCCAGCACGATGTCGCCGAGGTTGTTGATGAATTTCAAATATTCGAAGCGAAAGCTGTGGGTGAAGCTGCCGGTAGTGAAATCGGCGCCGACGACATGCGTCCGCGTGTAGTTTTTGTCTTCAAACGGCTGGAAGCCGATGACCCCTCCCGCAGACACCGCGCGGCTGTCGAAATAGCTGAACCGGTAGAACAAGGTCACGCCGTTCTTGAGCCGATAATCGAGGCGCGCGTCATAGTCGGTCTCGCGGAACGGCGCGCTGGTATTGCCGGAAAAAGAATCGAGTGGAGCGGAGGTAATCACGGGCGCGGCGAGGTTTTGGTTGGTGTGCTCCGCGTCGAGAAAAAAGAACAGCTTGTCCTTCAAGATGGGGCCGCCAAAGTTGCCGCCGTCCTGATTGCGCTGATAGGGTGCGGGCGGGCCGGGAAGCGCCGCGGAGAGGTCGCTGTCGCGGAACAAGGCGAAACCCTCGCCGTGGAAATCATTCGTCCCGGACCGCGTGATGACGTTCACCGCGCCCGAAGACGTCAGCTCGTTCGAAAGATCGAGTGAAGACTGGCTGAGTTGAAATTCTTGAATCGCGCTGGAGGGGATATTTTCCGTGGTCGTCCCGACCGTCTCGTCGCTGACGTCCACGCCGTCGACTTCGATTCGCGCCGTGCGGCCAAACCTGCCGCCGAAAGAAATCGAGGAAAAGCCGACCTTGGTGGGATCGAAGTCGGCGCCATCCTGAATCTGGACGCCGGGTTCAAGCTGCGCGAGGTCCAGGAAATTGCGGCCGTTGACCGGAAGATTTTCGATCTGATCCTTGGTCAGGACGCCTTGCACGCTCGCCTGCTCAGTGTTGACCTGCACGGCCGAGCTCGCCACCTCTACCGTGGTGCTTGCCGTGCCGACTTCCAACCGAACGTTTCCTGGCGTGACCACGCCGACTTGCACGACCACGTTCAGCTCCGCCGTCTTGAAGTTCGGAGCTTCCACCCGAACCGTGTAGTTGCCGGGATTGAGAGCGACGGTCGAATAGAGGCCCGAAGAGGAACTGGACAGCTTCTGCGTCTGTCCCGTCTCTTTGCTGGTGATAGTGATTTTTGCCCCGGGAATTCCTGCGCCGGATGGGTCGGTGACGGTGCCTTGAATGCTGCCGCTCGAAATTGTGGTTTGTGCAAGCGCCGGAAGGACTGATGTTCCCAGGAAAAACGAAAACACGAATGCCACTGCCAGACTGCGCACCCACGCCATTGAATTCCTCCCCCGATAAGTCTGAGCAATGGGGTGGCGCCCCGTCCCCTACCCCCCGCCTCGTGAAAAAAAGCATACCCCTGAACAAGTAAGCATTCAATCAATTCAAGTTCGGGCTGGCGTTCTTGCGGATGCTTGCCCTTTCCTCTGCATTCCTATAATTTCGCACCGTCAAGACTAAGGTTCGCAGTATTCGGCCCTGCAAGGAGAACTGCGATGTCGTTGCCGCCGGCAGTGGAAGTGCTGATTGTGGGCGCAGGTCCCGTGGGCCTTACGCTTGCGACGGGCCTGAAGCAGCAGGGAATCGATTGCCTGATCGTCGACCGGTTGGCGGAGGGCGCGATCACGTCGCGGGCCGCGGTGGTGCATGCGAAGACGCTCGAAGCGCTCGAGGATTTGAGCCTCGCTGAAACGCTCCTGCAAAATGGGTTGAAGGTGACGCATTTCTGCATTCGCGATCGCGACCGCGAGCTTCTCCGCATCGATTTCTCGAAGATCGCCAGCAAGTACCAGTTCGTACTGATGATCCCGCAGAACGTGACCGAGGCGCTGATTGCGCGGCGCCTGGGATTTCTGGGAGGACACGTGGCGAGATCCTGCGAGGTGACGGCGGTGAGGCAGGAGGAGGATTCTGCTGTTGTCGCAGCGCGGCTGGACGGCAAGGAATGTGAGGTTCGCACGAAGCTTGTGATTGGCTGCGACGGCATGCACAGCATCGTGCGGGAGCAGGCGGGGATCAATTTCGAAGGCGGCAGCTACGAGGAATCGTTTGTTCTAGGAGACGTGCGGATGGAATGGCCGATCGGCCGCGAAGAAGGAAGCTTGTTTCTTTCTTCCGAAGGTTTGTTCGTCGTAATCCCTCTGCTGCCGGACCGGTTTCGCATCATCGCCAGGCTGAACGACGCTCCACCGGAGCCCACAGCCGCCGATTTTCAGAAGATTCTCGACGAACGGGGCCCGGCAAAGCAGCGAGCGCATGTGGAGAGCCTGGTATGGAGTTCGCGGTTCCACATTCACCATCGCGTCGCGCAGACGTTGCGGAAGGGACGGTCGATCATTTTGGGCGACGCCGCGCACGTGCACAGTCCTGCGGGCGGTCAAGGAATGAACACGGGCATTCAGGACGCGGTGGGCTTGAGCAAAGCCTTGGGCGCAGTCGTGCGGGGCGCAGAGGTGTTTCTCCTGGACGACTGGGCGAAAGACCGCCACGAAATTGCGCGCCGCGTGGTGGCAATGACGGATCGCTTGACGCGCGTGGCGACTGTCTCCTCCAAACCATTGCAGGAGCTTCGCAATGGATTGCTCGCGCTGCTGGGGCATTTGCCGTTTGCGCGCCAGGCATTCGCCGAAAATATGGCGGAACTGCACAACGATTGAGCCCTTCCGTCTCCAGACGTATCACTGCGCTACAGGAACAAGGGCGTAGCAGCGAGCGGCGCAGAAAAGGTTCCGTGTTGGATACCTCCTAGCGCAGGGAGGAGTCGGGCTTGACCGGAGTGGCGGCGATTTCTCCCGCGACTGTCGTCCATTCGCGGACGCGCCAGCGCTTCACCAGACCGTTCGTCACGTAGGGATCGGTCCTCGCAAATTTCTCGGCGACTTCAGGAGAATCGCCCGAAAAAAGCAGGACCGCTTCATCAACAGGGTTTGCAAGGGCGCCCGCCAGTACGAGCTCGCCCCGCCCGCTCGCGCTCCAAGCTTTCTCCAGATGCGCCGCGCGGAATTCCGCACGGCGCGAGAGGTAATCATCGGCGAGCTCGTAAAGCAACAGGTAGTGCATGAGGATTTCTTACTTGAGTTAAGACGTCGGACGCAAGGCCAAATTCCGACGAGAGACGGGCTAAAAAAACTTCGCTCGAACAAAATGTGGGGGCAGGTGAAGTTGAAATAGAATAGCGTAGCGATACCACGAAAATTGTCGAAATGCCGTAAGGCTAGCCTCTCTCTTCCCATTTCTGATGCAATATTCTGGTCCAAATTTGATGCACACAGCGATGCGAGAAGGATCACGTTACCAAATCGAGGACGGAATCCATTGGCATCACTTTGGTGTGGCTAGTTTTGCTGATATTGACGTTCCGGGAGGATATAGCTTAGCCCAATGTCCGTGAGGGAGTAACCTTCACTCGACATTACCAATATTAGTCGTTCCAGATGGCAGTGTTTTCGATGAAGATGTCGGCACTGGACCTGCGCGGAAAGCGGATCGACTTACCTGCAAAGATTACCTTCGACCTTGTAATGAGTCGGAAGGTCCGCTCCCTCTGCGTGGTTGAAGTGATCGAATGAGTGTTAATGTTGATGATCGCCGCTCTTTGTACCTGCTGTTGTCGCTTCTCCTGCTGATATTGCTCTCTCCCTTCCTTGGATCTCGTCGACTTGGCGAATTCTTTATGCTCATTTCGCTATTTGCGGTGCTCATCACCGCCATACTTGAACTGCACGGGAAACGAACTGTTCGACGGCTGGCCATGACCGTCGCTATTCCTGTCGTCTTGATTGAACTTGCCGGGTTATTCTATCCGGCTCACGCGTTGAGTATCCTAGACGATGCACTGTTGATGGGTTTTTTTGGGTTCGCCTCGGCCGGCCTCTTTTCATATCTAGGCAAGACCGGGGCGATCACGAGCGGGCGCATCTACGCGTCCGTGAGTCTCTATCTGATGTTGGCCACGTTCTGGTCTGCCCTCTACAATTTGACGGAAGCGATTTATCCAGCATCGTTCGCAGTGACCGGTGCAGCTGCCTCCACGACTGTTCCTCGCTCTGACTTCCTGTATTTCAGCCTTATTACGCTCACCACTGTCGGATATGGAGACATCGTGCCGGTCTCTCCTGCCGCAAGGGTGTTTGCGGCCCTTGAGGGGGCGGCTGGCGTACTCTACATTGCAATCACGGTGGCGCGACTCGTGGCCGGTTACCAAATGGCCGGTAAAGAACGACTCTAAAGCCGTCGGACGTGCTTGAGATTGACAAAAGCTAGCGTCAGAAGATGCAGGACCGCTCTTTAGAAGACTGCGGCTTTCCTTTCGTACCAGCTCGACAAGCACAACCAGACGCAACGGTCCGCGCGCAAACGAATGATTCAAATTCGGTACGTGCGCCCGCATGTCGGTTATAACCTCGAGACGAGGGAGTCGCAGGCTCGCGCGCAGCGCTCAGAAGCCCACCCTGAGAGGAGTCGAGGGAACCGCAATCCTGCTGCACAGCGGAGAATGCAGTAATAGGACTTGCGTGTATGGCCCTTCGACGATTCCGCTTTGAAGGAGTGGTCTTAGTGGATCGAGTTGTGGAGACTCCTTTATGCCGAGTGATTTTGAGGATCGGAAGTCTGCGACGGCATCCGGGCCCGCCTGGAGAGTGGAGGGAATGGTAAACTCTCAACCCGTCGGCCGCAATCATGGCGAACTCGGATCCGCAAGAACACCCCATGTCGGCGTCGGGCAACACGCCGGCGGAACGCGACAGTCCGCTCTGGAAAAAAAGAGGAGAAATATGGGCCGCCATCGGCGCTCTTGGATTACTCGTAGCTTTGTTGGGTTCGACCTTAAAAACTGCGGAGACGGCCCAAAAGCAACCGGGCTTGTTTAAACGGCCACTTATCAGCGCTAGCGTCGAGGCGAGTGGACCAATTACTTTCAGTAGAAGTGGCGAGATGACATTCCGAGGAGAGTTAACCTTGAGAAATTTCGGACACTCTGCGGCTGTAAGAATCGAGCCTTATTTTTGGCTCGTCTACATGAAGCCAGGAACGAACGAAGTCCTTACCAAGCCTTTCGACTATCAACGCGAAATGTGGAGGGAACAAAGTTCTGCTGAAGAGCTCTACAACCCGTATCTAGCTAGCACCCTTTTCCCCGGTGATGAGCCAAAATCGATACAGTTCAGTGTAAGAGGCCGGGCCACTAAAGAAAACGAGTTTCATCCCGCGGACGGGACAGCAGATGACGTTGCCCCCGTTCTCATTGGTTGTGTCGATTATCAGTTTGTTTTTCCCGACGACCATCACCAGACCGGGTTCGCCTATGATATTTGCCGCTACGATTCGACGCAACCGCATGGCTGTCTCGCGATTCGAGTTGGCAAAGAGGTGCCACTATCCGCGCTTACAATTGTCGAGCGCTCTGATGGAACATACGTTAATTAGCAACCGTCGGGCGATCCCATCACCGCGGGGCCCGCTTATATTCACCGGCTCGGCGTTTGGAAAAGCATAGTGAGGGAACGAAGGTCTGCGACGGTCCGCGCTGCCAACGAACGATACAAATCTGGTATCCGAGCAAAACAACATCGATAGAACGCACATTCGCTTGACGATTATAGTTTGGAGGCGGGGGGAGTCGAACCCCCGTCCGAGAAGCCTTACCACCCGAAGACTACATGCTTATCCCGTTCCGAAGGTTTCGCCGCAAGCGCTCAGAGCGGGCAAGACGCGCATGCGACTAGTCCGATGATCTCACCGGCGCATTACGGACCGAAACGCACCGGCCAGCCTACTGTGTGACGCCTCATCCCAAACGCGCAGGCGACGCCTGGGGAGACGCGCTACCTAAGTTTGTTTAGGCAGCGAGAGCCAACTGAGAGTTGCCAGTTGTATTGTTCCACCCGATAGCGGGCAGGTGGCGCCCGGCATGCCTTCGAGCAGCGACAGCTTCCGTCGAAACCGTGTCGCCCCCGTTGGAGTCAATAGAATAACACTTCCGCGTAACCCTGGCCAAATTCGGCTGTTTTAATAAAAGAACAGCAGAGGTGTCAGCGAGTGAGCGAGAGGATGCGCTCGCGATGCTGCGGAAAGTGGGCGGTCAAAGCGTCTCGCTGGCCGGACTCGTAATCGGCGTAGTCGAAACCGGGCGACATCGTGGTGCCGAGAAGCCCGAATCTGCCGCCAGGAAGCAGCCGCGAGCCCTGCCAGACGCCTCCCGGCACAACGTGCTGCAGGAGCATACCCGCAGCAATGTCGTGGCCAAGGACAACCGTGCCGGAGGACCCGTCTTCACGGAGCAGAAATGTCTCGACAGGATCGCCCAGATAGAAATGAAACATCTCGTCGCCGGGGAGCTTGTGGAGCGCCGAGAAAGTCTCGGGCGTAAGCATGTAGAAGATGGCGGTGGCGGCAAAGCGCTCGCCGCCAAATGCGGGCGGCAGCGCCGCCGGGGGAATGACAAGTTCCGAGCGATAGGTCTCGACGAAATGGCCGCCCTCGATCGGGTGAGGGCGCAGCTTCAAAATCTCGCGAACTTTTTCAGCAGTCAGCATAGCAAAGCGAAGGGACACCAAAGCCCGCCGTTGCACAAATCACGATATTTTCGCTGCCCACGAAAGGCAAGCGCAGAATTTGCGAATTCGGACAAAATGGGCAGGAATGCTCACGATAATGGCGAAAATAGGGCCGGGCGACGCGTGGCAGTTCGATATACAATGTCGCCAGCAGTTTTTCCGACCGCATTTGAAATATTCGGGGAACCGTTTGCGTAGTCCCAATTGGAGACGTTCCCTTTCAGGATCCTGTGCCGATGGCAACCACTCCTCCTAATCCCCGGCCCGACCTCGGCTCGTTGAAAATCGACGATTCGCACCGCAGGGCCCGTGGCTCGCGCCTGCGGCTGGGGATGCCCGTGGCTATCCTCGGTTTGGCCGTCATCGCGACGGGTGCGTTTTTCGCATTTCGCGATCAGCGCCCGGTGGTCGCGACGGCGGTGGCGAGGCAAGCGACGTCTGACCGTCCCGCGCTGCTGAATGCGAGCGGCTATGTGACGCCCAGGCGGCGCGCGACTGTGGCGGCAAAAATCACGGGCCGCGTGACCGGCGTCTATTTCGACGAAGGCGTGCACGTGCATACGGGGCAGGTGCTTGCAACGCTCGACGATTCCGATGCGCGGAAGGCGCTGGATTCGGCCAAGGCCGACCGCAACGCCACCGAAGCGGGGCTCGAAGATTTGCAGGTGCAGCTGAAGAACGCGCAAATCGAGCTGCATCGCGCGCAGGCACTCCAAGCCGACGGTGTAGAGAGCCAGGAAGCGCTCGACAACGCGCGCGAAGCGGCGGACAGCTTGAAGGCAAAAATTTATCTGACCAAGGAAGAGGTCGCCGCGGGTGACGCGCGCATTCAGGAAGCGCAGCAAGGCGTCGACAACTGCACGATTCGCGCGCCGTTCGACGGCATCGTCGTTTCGAAAGACGCGCAGGTGGGCGAAATGGTCTCGCCCGTGTCGGCTGGCGGCGGATACACGCGCACCGGCATCGCGACGATCGTGGACATGAACTCGAACGAAATTGAAGTAGACGTGAACGAGGCCTATATCTCGCGCGTCGTGCCGGGCCAGCCGGTCACGGCCGTGCTCGATGCCTATCCCGATTGGCAGATTCCATCGAAGGTCCGCACTGTGATTCCGACTGCCGATCGCGAGAAGGCCACCGTAAAAGTCCGCATCTCGTTTCTGAAGCTCGATCCCCGCATTTTGCCGGACATGGGCGTGAAGGTAACGTTCCTCGGCCAGCAGCCCAAGGAGAAAGACGGCGAGGCCGCGCCCGTCGCCCTGATTCCGCAGGACGCCGTGCGCGACGACGGTGGGAAGAAAATCGTGTTTCTCGTCAAGGGCGATCACGTCGAGCGCCGCGCCATTTCTCTAGCGGGTGCAAACGGACCGGATGCGCAGGTGCTGGCGGGTCTCAACTCTGGCGATGTGGTGGTGGTTAAAGGGCCAGCAAATTTGCAGGACGGCGAGGCGGTCAAGATTCAACAATAGGAGCCTTCGAAATGGTCCGAGTGGACGGCAAAGCGGGACCAGAAAGCCTGATCCAGGTGCGCGGGCTGGACAAGAAGTATCGCCGCGGCGGGGAAGACATCGACGTCCTGCAAGGCCTGAACCTGAATGTGGACAAAGGCGATTTTGTGGCCTTTATGGGGCCGAGCGGTTCGGGCAAGACGACGCTGCTGAATTTGCTGGGCGGGCTTGATGTGCCGACGAACGGCAGCATCACGGTGGCCGGCGACGAGATCACGCACATGTCCGGCAGTAAGCTGACGCACTGGCGCGCGCGCCACGTGGGCTTCATTTTTCAGATGTACAACTTGCTGCCGGTGATGACCGCGTTTCAGAACGTCGAATTGCCGTTGCTGCTGACGAAGCTTTCAAAATCCGATCGCCGCAAACACGTCGAGGCGGTGCTTGCCATCGTCGGACTCGCGGATCGCATGAATCATTATCCGCGCCAGCTCTCCGGCGGGCAGGAACAGAGAGTGGCGATTGCGCGTGCCCTGGTGGCCGATCCGACCTTTCTGCTGTGCGACGAGCCGACGGGCGACCTCGACCGCAAGAGCGCCGATGAAGTGCTGGATTTACTGACGCGGCTTTCCAAGGAATATGGAAAGACGATCCTGATGGTGACGCACGATCCGATGGCCGCCGACCGCGCCGACACAACACTGCATTTGAATAAAGGAGTGCTCGTCGAAGGTGTACAAACGGGGAGCGTGGCATGAAATTTCTGCCGCTCATCCTGTCGAACCTGGGGCGGAAAAAGCTTCGGACGATTCTGACGATCGGCTCGTTCGCCGTGGCGCTGTTCTTGTTCGGACTGCTGGTGGCGATCAAGGGGGCTTTCAATCAAGGCTCCGATGTCGCGGGAACCGACCGGCTGGTCACCATCAACAAGGTGTCGATCATTCAGCCGCTACCGATTTCTTATCGCGACCGCATCCTGCGAATCCCCGGCGTGAAGGCCGTGACCTTCGACGTCTGGTTTGGCGGGTATTACCAGGATCCGAAGAATTTCTTTCCGAGCTTCGCAATCGATCCGGAAAATCAGCGCGTTGTTTATTCGGAACTCATTGTTCCCGAGGACCAGTGGAAGAGATTTTTGGGGGATCGCGAAGGCGCCATCGTGGGCGAATCGCTCGCGAAACGATTCGGCTGGAAAGTAGGCGACCGCGTCCCCCTCGAAGCCCCGATTTACGGCGGCGCCTGGGAATTCAATATCGACGGGATGTTTCACTCGGCGCGGCCCGATGAGCAGCAGGAGTTCTGGCTGCAGTACAGCTATTTGGATGAGAGGAGGAAATTCGGGAAAGGCGAGATCGGGTGGTACACCGTTCAACTCAACAGCTCAGACGACGCGGTGCGCGTGGAAAAGGCAATCGACAACATGTTTGCCAACTCGCCCTACGAGACCAAGACCGATACCGAAAAGGCGTTCGCGGCGTCGTGGGCGAAGCAAGCTGGAAATATTGAATTTCTGATTCTCG
>Ga0335072_10013296_pt1 | contig 11726 bp, 11 predicted proteins | sample Lox_Sample_21_FD_206725 | JGI IMG/M metagenome (GOLD analysis project Ga0335072, IMG submission 206725) | Soil microbial communities from Loxahatchee National Wildlife Refuge, Florida, United States - Lox_Sample_2.1 | ecosystem: Environmental > Terrestrial > Soil > Wetlands | place: USA...
CAGGCTGGCCAGGCGCACTACGCCGCGGCCAAGGCCGGGGTGATGGCGCTGACCAGGTGCGCGGCCATGGACGTGGCGGAGTACGGCATCCGGGTCAATGCCGTGTCGCCGAGCATCGCCATGCACCCGTTCCTGGCCAAGGTCACGACCGACGAGGCCCTGGCCGAGCTGACCTCGCGCGAGGCATTCGGGCGGGCAGCGCAGCCGTGGGAGGTCGCCAACGTCATCGTGTTCCTGGCCAGCGACTACTCCTCCTACATGACCGGCGAGGTCGTGTCCGTGTCCAGCCAGCATCCTTAGGGGACATTACGCTCATGGAGCGCGTGCGCACCGAGACCGGCCCCGGCGGGATCGCCGAGGTCATCATGAACAACCCGCCCGTCAACGCGATGCCCGTCGCGGGCTGGTTCGAGATCGCCGGCCACGTGACCCGGGCCGGGCAGGACCCGGGCGTCCGGGTGGTCGTGCTGCGGGCTGAGGGGCGCGGCTTCAACGCCGGCGTGGACATCAAGGAGATGCAGCGGACCGAGGGGTTCACCGCGCTCCTCGGGGCCAACAAGGGCTGCTTCGCCGCGTTCAAGGCGGTCTACGAATGCGCGGTACCGGTGATCGCCGCGGTCAACGGCTACTGTCTTGGCGGCGGGATCGGCCTCGTCGGCAACAGCGACGTGATTATCGCCGACGAGGACGCCACGTTCGGGCTGCCGGAAGTCGACCGGGGCGCGCTGGGCGCGGCCACTCACCTGGCCAGGCTGGTGCCGCAGCACAAGATGCGCGCGATGGTCTACACGTCGGCCACGGCCACGGCCGCTGAGCTGCACCACTTCGGGTCGGTGCACGCGGTGGTGCCGCCCGCCCGGCTGCGGGAGGCCGCCCTGGAACTGGCCGGCGAGATAGCCGCCAAGGACCCGGTTGTCATCCGGGCGGCCAAGGAGTCGCTGAACGGCATTGACCTGTGGGACGTGAACCGCAGCTACCGCTACGAGCAGGGCTTCACCTTCGAGCTCAACTTGACCGGGGTCTCCGATAAGGCCCGCGATGAGTTCACCGCCCGCAACCATGAGGAGAGAGGCGAGTCATGACGGAGGCGACCGTGGACGGGCCCGTTCAGGAGGAAGAAGTCGTCTTGTACCGGCGGGCGGGGGAGATCGCGGTCATCACGATGAACCGCCCGCAATACCGCAACGCGCAGAACTCCGCGATGACCTACGCCCTCGACGAGGCCTTTTACCGGGCCGCCGACGATGACGAGGTCAAGGTGGTGGTGCTGGCCGGGGCGGGCAAGCACTTCTCGGCCGGGCATGACATCGGGACGCCCGGCCGCGACATCGGCCAGTCCTTCCGGCGCCAGGCTGGCCTGTGGTGGGATCACGTCGGCAAGCCGGGCGCGGAGAGCCGCTACGCCCGTGAGTCGGAGGTCTACCTGGGCATGTGCCGCCGCTGGCGCGAGCTGCCCAAGCCGACCATCGCCATGGTGCAGGGCGCGTGCATCGCCGGCGGCCTGATGCTGGCCTGGGTCTGCGACCTGATCGTCGCCTCCGACGACGCGTTCTTCGCCGATCCCGTCGTGAAGATGGGCATTCCCGGCGTCGAGTACTTCGCGCACCCGATCATGCTCGGCCCGCGCATCGCCAAGGAGTTCCTGTTCACTGGCGACCGGATCAGCGCTGCCCGCGGCTACGAGATCGGCATGGTTAACCGCGTCCTTCCCCGCGAGGAGCTGGAACCGGCCACGATGGACCTGGCGGCCCGCATCGCGCAGATGCCCCGCCTGGGCCTCGCCCTGGCCAAGAAGGCGGTCAACCAGGTTGAGGACATCATGGGCCTGCAGACCGGGATGGACTCCGTCTTCGGCCTGCACCACCTCGCGCACGCGCACAACGCCGAGGTCACGGGGGGCGACTCGCTGGGCGGCCAGACGATCAGGTCGATGAAGTAGCCGCGATCGCCACGAAGTTCTGGCTCATGCCGGTCAGCGACGGCTCGGCCTCCAGGAGCCGGAGCACCGACAGCAGGTACTCGCGGTGCCCCGGGGTGTCCAGGAGCTCGGACAAGCCGGGAAGGAGCTTGACGTTCCCGCTGCCGGCGACCAGGTGGCGCAGCTCCAGGCCCGCCTCCCTGATCTCATCGGCCAGTTCCTCCGGGCGGTGGAAGTACGAGGTCGTGAACCGCGCGGGGTCGCCGCCCGGATTGCGGTACTGCCCGTCCGCCAGGAACCGCGCCGTGCTGTCGAACGGGCCGGGTTCCGGTGGCAGGCCGATGGCGAGCTCCTCGAAGAGCGGGTAGAAGCGCGACAGCGCCTTCGCGACGACGATTCCGCCCGGCCGCGAGACCCTCCGCGCCTCCCTGAGCGCGGTGAGGCGGTGCTCCCGGGTGGTCAGGTGGTACAGCGGGCCAAGGAGCAGAACGGCTTCGAAACTGCCGTCGGCCGCACTCAGCTCCCGCGCATCGCCGATCGAGATGCCCGCCAGCGGTGTGCTGGCCTGCCGGGACGCCGCTGCCGCCTGCTCGACGGGCAACGGAACCGGGTCGATCAGGTGTACCTCGTAGCCCGCGGCGGCCAGCGGTATCGCATAGGCCCCGGCACCGCCGCCAACGTCCAGGACCCTCGCGGGAGCCGTCGGCAGGTGCCGTTCTAGCAGGTCCCATATCCGCAGGAACTCGATCCGCCGCCCGCCGCCGGCCAGCCGGTCCTGCTCGAGGCCGTGCTCGTAGTACGCCAGGATCTCCGCGTCCACCATGCCAGGGACGATAAGTCCCCGCGACGTTTCGCGGCGAGCAGTTTTCTGGCTGCCAGTCACGTAAACCACCGTGGGCACCTAAGCGCACGCCTGATCACATGCGCCCCACTCGCCTCAGACCTCACCTGCACCAGAAGTCACTGGCGTTGGCTTTGCATATGGTCCGTGGCTTTTTCAGCCCAAAAAAGGGCCTCTAGGCCTCGTTCCGTATGCAAAGCGAAATCCTGAGGCTGGTGTGACTGCGGCCCGGCCCGCCCTGCCCCGTGGCGCCGCCCAGCCGCGTTGTCGTCGCCGCTGCTCCGGAATTGGTTGCTCGTTGGCGGTCGTGTAATGTCATACATTCGTGATAGAACCCATCCGGCCGCACCTACACCCAAGAACCCTGGACTTATCCGGCCTGATGACGTCCGAATCCGGCCAGCGCCTGCGTGGCGGGATCCCTACGATCAGCAAGACATGGACTCCAAGCAGATTGTCATGGCCTTGTACCGCGCGTACGCCGCCGGGGACGCCGACCAGATCGCCGGCTTGCTGCACGACGAGGTGGTGTGGACGGCCCCGGCGGGCAACGCGACGCAGGTCGCGCTGGGGCTCGGCCGGCCGGAGGACGCCGGGCCGCCGCGCGGCGCCAATGACCTCGATCGTGCGGCCATCGTGACCTTCATGGCAGGCGACTTCGCCCGGTTCTTCCGCGGCGCCCGCAACGAGTTCCGGACGGCCGTCGCCGAGGGCGATGTCGTGGTCGCCGAGCACCGGCTATCGGCCACGCTTCCCGATGGCCGGCCGTACGTCAACGACTACTGCTTCATCTATGAAATACGCGACGGCAAGGTGTGGCGGATCCGCGAGTACATGGACACCCGGGGCGGCTGGGCGCAAGTGTTCGGCTAGGCAGCCAGGACCCGCGGCGGTGCCGGCGTGCCGTGCAACGGCTGCGCGTAGGCGGCATATGCCTCGTTGGCCGCCCGCGGGAAAGCCGGCCGGATATCGGCAGGCAGTTCCGCGATGATCATCTCGATGACCGCGGGCTCGGCCTCGTACATGACCATGCCAAGGCAAGCCGGGAGGAACTCCGGAGGAGTGTTCTGGGCACCTTCCCTGGCCAGGAGACCGTACTCGGGAGTTGTCAGGTAGCGCTCGATGAGCGGAACGACCCGGTCCTCCTCAAGGGACAGGTGGGCTTCTAGTTGCGAGGTGAGTCCCTCGATGGCGCTGGCCAGCGCATCGCGGTTCTCGGCCGAGCAGTCTGCCCGCCAGGCGGTCAGCGCTTCGCTCAGCCGCAGGTACTGATGGTGAATACGCTCGTGCTGCTCCTGCATGACGTCCATGATCTCCGCGGTCTCCCCGGCACCGCGCTCACGCAGCAGGGGCCAGATGTGCTTGTCCTCGCCCGAGTGGTGGATGTCCAGCATCATGCTCAGCAGGGACACGTGGTCGGCGACCACGGTGGCGCGCTGCGCGTCCCCGGCCGCGACGGCGCGGACCAGGTCCGGCAGCAGCCCGAACTCGCGACGGAACATCGTGTGCACCGCGAACATGTCGCGCGCGTCAGCCAGCGTCTCTACAGTCATCGTCAGCCTCTCAGGGTCCGCAGGGTCTGCTGTTCCCTACGTTTACCTGGGCATCTCGCCGGCCATGGCCCGCGACCGGAGGATCCGCGCGATGTGGACAGGACGGCGCGGAAAGTGACCCGGCGGTTAGCGGGCCGCGCGCAGCGCCGCGCTCGGGGTCTGGCCGTAGGCGGCCTGGTAGGCCCGGGCGAACCGGCCCGCGTGGGCAAAGCCCCAGCGCCGGGCGATCGCGGCCACGGTGGCCGCTGCCGGGTCGGCGGCCAGGAGGTCCTCGTGGGCGCGGCGCAACCGCAGGTCGCGAAGGTAGGCCATGGGCGAGGTGCCGAGGTGGCGGTGGAAGCTTTCGTGGAGGGTGCGGACGCTGACGGACGCGGCCGCGGCGAGCATGGCGTTGGTCAGCGGCCGCCCCGCCTCGGCTTCCATGAGCCCGATAGCCGTGCGGACGACGGCCGGGCCGCCTGCCCGGCCTGGCCGCTCAAGCACCAGCCGATGGGGATGATCGCTCGCCAGCAGCAGGCCCTGGATCAGGCTTTCGCAGTAAGGCAGGGCCACGAGCGGGTCCAGCAGGACGCTGTCGCGGCTGAGCTGATCGGTGAGCGCCAGCACCATGCGCAGCCAGCTCCTGGCCCGCGGGCTTGCCTGCCCGATAACCGGCGCGAACGCGATCTGGCCGGCCAGCTGGTCCCCGACCTGGGACTCCAGCGCGCGGTTGACGTAGGAAAGATCGAACCGGGCGTTGACCATCCGCGCTCCCGCCTCCAGCCGGGTGGAGACGTCCGCGTGCGCCCGGTAGAGGATGGCGGTTCCCGGTGTCGCGACGATGTCCTTGCCCAGGTAATGAGTCGCGACACGGCCGCTCAGCGGCACGAGCAGGTGGTAGCCAGTCCGCTGGCTCACCGGGACCACCCGCACGTCCGCCGTATGGGTAACGTCGCTGAACACGACGGGCCCGTAGCGGGCGCAGCGCATCTTCGCCAGGGCCGGGCCACCGCTCAGCGGGGTGATGTCAAAAGCGTCGAAGGCACCTTCCATGTGCCTTCTCTCGTCGTCCAGCGACAACCCCTGGCCCCAGGAGCTGAACACGACACCATCTGGCACGCCGGTCACCGGGCCTGGACGTCGCCGGCCACGAGGTCGCGGATCGCGTCATGGACCAGGGGACCGAGCTCGGCACCGGCGGCGTTGTCGAACGCGTCCCCGGCCATGAGCAGCCCGCCGAACACCGCGCCCAGGGAGCACGCCATGCGGACCCGGTCGCGCAGTGATAGCGACGGATCGGCGAGCGCCTGCTGGAACCGCTGCCGGAAGTCGTCGTGCTCGGCGTCGTGGCTCTTGCTGTGCAGTTTCTCCAGGGCCGCCTGGTTGCGCTCGTGCATCAGGAAGAGCTTGCGATGAGCCGCTATCTGGTCGACCAGGTCGTCAAGCGCGCGGCCCCAGGTATCCAGCGTGATCGCCTGGCCCGCGAGACGGGCGAGCGCCGACTTGCCGAGCTCGTGCTGGCGCATGTGCAGCGCGAGCAGGATCTCTTCCTTGGAAGCGAAGTGGTAATAGATCGACGGCTTGGTGATGCGCAGCCGTTCCGCGATCTCGCGCATGGAGGTGGCGTCGAAGCCCTGGTCGGTGAACAGGTCGAGGGCGACGTCAAGGATCCTTTCCCGGGTAGACGCCCCGGCCTGGCCAGTCGCGGTCGCTGCACCTGTCTCCGTCACGTGATCATCCTAGCGTCGAGCCCGTACCTACTTACCGGTCGGTCGGCTGCGTGCTAGACTAGCGGCACCTACCGACCGTTAGGTAAGGAGAAACGAGCGACGATGGATCAGGCAACGACGAGGACCAAGATCGGCGTGGTGCTCGGCAGCAGCCGGGAAGGCAGGCTCGGGGAGCGGGTCGCCCGGTGGGCGCTCACCGGCGCGAAGGAGATAACGGAAGCGGACTTCGCCCTGTTCGACCTGGCCTTTTACCAGCTCCCTTTCTTCGACGAGGCCATCGCCCCATGGGATAACCCAGACCGTCAGCCCGCGCCGAACGTGGCGCGCTGGCTGGCCGACATGGCCTCCGCCGACGGGTACCTGTTCGTCGTGCCCGAGTACAACCTCGCGGTCCCTGCCCTGGTGAAGAATGCCCTGGACCTCCTGGCCCACGAGGCTGACGCCAAGCCGGCCGCGATCGTCTCCTACTCGGACACGTTCAACGGCGGGGTCACCGCCGGCCACGAGCTGCGCCTGGTCGTCAACAAGCTAGGGATGCTCCCGCTGCCGAGGACCATTCCCCTGCCGCACGCCGACCAGCTGCTTGACCCCGACGGCAGCCTGGTCGCGGAGTCCCGCTTCGGGACAATCATCGGGCTGCTCCTGCCCTACATGCTCCGGGAACTGGCGCACTACGCCGCCGCGCTTCGTCCGCTGCGCCTGGAGATGGCCGCCTGGGAGAAGCCGTGGCGGGCCTAGCCGGTCACGAGGAATAGGTCGTGGTGCACACCGTGCCGTTCAGGGTGAAGGCGGCCGGTGAGGGATAGGCGCCGTCCTGATTGCCGACGAACCCTATGCTCACCGTGTTGCCGCCGTCCGGGGCCAGGTAACCGTCCCAGCTCAGCGGGGTCACGTTGACGTTCTCCCCGGCCTGCGAGTAGTTCGCGTTCCAGTAGCTGGAGGAGACTGACTCGGTATCGGCGGGGAAGCTGAACGCCAGCGTCCACCCGGTGACCGGGCTGGGCCCGGTGTCGGTGATGGCGATGTTCGCCACGAAGCCGGTGCCCCAGCCGTCGCTGACGTCATAGCTGACCGCGCAGGTGCTGGTGGCTGGAGTCGTGGTGATGAACGTCGCCGGCGGCGAGGGCGGCGAGAGGTACCCCAGCTGGTCAGTGGCCGCGACGTTGATGGTGTAGGACGTTCCCGGAACGAGGTTGCGGGCCGTGAACGAGGTCGAGGTCGACTCGCCGAGCAGGACGCTGTCCGTGCCGAACTGCTCATACACCTCGTACCTGACGACGCTGCCGCCGGTGGCGGCTGGCCAGGAGACTGTCGCCGAGGTCGCGGAGACGCCGCTCACCGCGGGCTGGCCCGGCGCGGACAGGGTCGAGCTGACCGGGTTCGTCGGCGAGGGCGTGAGCTTCACCGTGACGATCGAGTACGGCGGAATGACCTGGGTGCTGGCCGACCCCTGCTGCGCCTGCGTGATCGAGCTAGCCTCATCGCCGTAGGCGTAGACGGTCGGCGTGGCGGTGCTCGGCTGCCACCCCGCGTAATGAAGGCTGACCGAGTAGGCGTTGGACGGGTCCTTGTTCACCAGCTCGACGCTGAGGTCGCCGTTGGCGTTGCGGGCCGCGTGCACGGACACCAGGGAATTGTCCGATGTCGCGTTGACCAGCGTGTCGCCGGGCTGGGCGACCTTGCTCAGCATGGAGATCGCGTAATACACCGGGAACGGCGTGTTGAGCGGGGGCTCGCAGACGTTGCCGCTGTTGCACTGGCCGCTGGAGAAGATGCCCTCGTCGCCGTAATCGGTGGCGCCGTCTGGAGCAGTACTGACCGCGGTCTCGCCATTGCGGGTGTCCCACCAGTCGACGGTGAAGGCGCCGCTTTCCAGGGCGGTGAAGTACGTGTCGGCGGCGTACAGGGCACCTGGCTGGGTGTCCATGTCGTAGTTCGAGTCCGTCTCGGTCATCGCGATGCCGATGTCCGGGCCCGTGGGACCGGCGTACTGGTCGATCTCCTGCCGCAGCTGGGCCAGCTCGCCCGGAAGCTGCTCGGGGGTCTGCAGGGCGTCGGCCGCGCTGTCCGGGCTGGGGTAGTAGTGCACGATCACGAAGTCGATCGACGAGCCGGCCAGGGACAGGACCGTCTGGTTCCAGTCCTGGGTGTCGCCCGAGGCGACGACGCTGTCTGGCCAGTTGCCTGGCAGCGTCAGGACCGCGCCGATCTTGATCGTCGGGTCGACCGCCTTCATCGCGCTCGCGTACTGGATGACGTTCTCGGCGTAGGTGGCCGGGTTCTTGCTGGCGTGGTCGTCGGTCTCCCAGCCCGAGCCGTAGTATCCGTTGCCGTAGACCTCGTTGCCGATTTCCCAGTACTCGTCGTGGTAGCCCTTGGTGATGTTGGCGTACTGGACCCAGTCCGCCGCCTCCTGCGGGGTCCCCGAACCGTAGTTCGCGGTCAGGATCGCCTGGGCACCCACCGCCTTGACCGTCGCCATGAAGGAGTCAAAGCCGGTGCCCGGCGCGACGTAGCCGCCGGCCACGGTGTTGGTCTGCCAGTTGTAGTCGTCGGAGTCCGAGCCGCCGGGGTAGCGCATCATGCCGATGCCGGCCTGGCTGAGCAGGCTCACCGAAGCCGGGGTGTTCATCTGGGCATCCCAGACCGCCTGGTTAAGTCCGTACGCGGTGGACGGGACCGTGCCGAGTCCCTCGTCGGCGTTGACCGTGACGTTGACGGCGGCGGGCGCCGCGTTCGCGGTGCCGCCCGCGCCCGCGGTACCGCTCAGGGTGAGGGCAGCCCACATCAGCGTGACGACCGCGGCGGCAAGCCACCGGAGCCGGCCGCGGCTGGGCGGGAAGGGGGCCAGGTGCATCGGATCCTCGCAGGCGGGGCAGGCGACGGGCAAAGTGGTGCCATCGTCAGGGCCCGCCAGGCCAGCGTCAACCGCCGGCCCTGGCTGGCCCGGCCTGACCAGGGACTTGGCATGAAAGATTCAAGCAAGCGCTTGATAAACTTCTGGGATGACCGATCCTGCTGCTGCCCGCCGTGACGAGATCCTCGCCAGCGCGGCCGAGCTGTTCGCCCGCAAGGGGATCAAGGCAACCACCGTCCGCGAGATCGGGGACGCGGTTGGCGTGCAGTCCGGGAGCCTTTACTACCACTTCGACTCCAAGGACACGATGGCCAGGGAGATCCTCATGGACTTCCTGGCGGCCATCCAGGATCGCTACGCCATGGCGCTGGCGCAGGCCAGCGATGCCGCCGACGCACTGCGCCAGCTGATCCTGGCGTCGCTGCAACTGACCCGCGAGAAGCCGCACGCCACCACCATCTACCAGAACGAGCTGGCCTACCTGCGGGAGGACCCGCGGTTCAAGGAGGTGCAGGCGGCTAGCGCCGAGGTACGGCGAGCCTGGCTGGACGTCATCGAGCGGGGTGCCGCCGAGGGCACCTTCCGGGCCGACGTCTCGCCTAAGGTCTTTCACCGGCTCGTCCGTGACGCCGTGTGGCTGTCCGGCCGCTGGCACCATGCCGAGGACGACTACTGCGCGGAACGGCTCGCCGACGACATCACGTCGATCTTCCTGCACGGATTCGCCGCCCGGCCCGCCAGCTAACTGGCTCGGCGGATTACCGCAAGCCGGCGAGGTCCGCGATCAGCCGCCGCAGCTCGCCGGGGGTGCCCAGCATCAGCTGGGTGGTCTTGGCCCGCTTGAGGTAGCGGTGTGCCTCGTGCTCCCAGGTGAATCCGATCCCGCCGTGCAGTTGCACCATCTGCGCCGCCGCCTGCCAGAAGGCATCCGCGCAGTACACCTTGGCCAGCGCCGCCGTGAGGCCGAACTGGCCGGGGTCACCGGCGCAGGCGCCGACAGCGGCGGCAGCGGTCGCCCGGGCCGCCGTTACCTGCACCGCCAGGTCCGCGCAGCGGTGCTTGAGCGCCTGGAAGCTGCCGATCACCCGGCCGAACTGACGCCGCGTCTGGAGGTAGGCGACCGTGTCCTCCAGGCATCGCTGGGCCGCCGCCGCCGACTCCGCGGCCAGCAGCGCCCGCAGCAGGCTCTCGGCCCGCACGGCGCTCACCCCGGTCGCCAGGGCGGGAGAGTCCCAGAACGTCACCGTCGCCTGCGAGCGGGTTTCATCCAGCGCCGGCGACGGCTCGACGATCGCGGCATCGGCCCGCACCACGTACAGCGCGTCATTGGTGGCACGCACGAGGAATAGCCCGGCCTCCGCCCCGTCCAGGACGTGCCGCGCGAGCCCGGAGATGAGCGCACGCCCAGGGCCATCCGCCTGGCCGGCCAGCCAGCCGTCTCGCGCGGGGACATCTCGCGCCGTCAGCTTCGCGTCGAGCGCGAACGCCGCCGTCAGCTCCCCGCTGGCCAGGCCGGGGAGGAACTCGCTGGCCACCTCGGGATCGCCCTCGCTCAGCACGGCCCCGGCGACCGCGGTGGACAGGTAGGGGACGGGCAGGAGCACCCGGGCCAGCTCCTGCGCGGCGACCGCTACCTCGGCCAGGCCCGCGCCGGTACCGCCGTACTGGTCGCCGATCGCCAGGCCGGCCAGGCCAAGCTCTCCGGTCAGCCGTTTCCACACGCTGGCGGCCGGAGTACCGCCGGCCAGGACGCCGGCCGAGGCGGCATGCTGGCCGCAGAAGTCCCGGACGACCTCGCGCAGCGCCGCCTGCTCGGGCGAATCCGCGTAATCCACTGTCGTTACCCCCGGGGCAGGCCGAGACCACGCTCGGCGATGATGTTGCGCTGGATCTCGACCGATCCGCCGTAGATGGTCTCGGCCCGGCCGAACAGGAACAGCCGCTGGCCGTCCGACAGCTCGTAGCCGGGGCCGGTCACGGTCGCGTCGGGGCCCGCCACGTCGACGGCAAGCTCGCCGAGGCGCTGGCGCCATGGTGACCACAGCAGCTTGACGATGTTCGCCTCCGTGCCCGGGGCCACGGGATCCGGTAGCCCGGCGGCCGCCCCCAGCGTCGCCTGCACCGTGTACCGCATGACCTGCAGGCCGATCCAGGCGTCGGTGACGCGCCCGGCGATCTCCGGGTCGGCCAGCGCGCCTGTGCGGCGGGCCTCGGTGAGGACTTCCTCGAATTCGCGCTGGAACCCCGCCTGCTGGCCGATGGTGGAGACGCCGCGCTCGAAGCCCAGCGTGCCCATGGCGACCCGCCACCCGTCACCGGGGGCGCCGATGATCGCGCTAGCGTCCGTGCGCGCGTCGTCGAAGAACACCTCGTTGAACTCCGACGTGCCGGTCAGCTGCCTGATCGGGCGGATCGTGACGCCGGGCTGGCGCATGGGGACCAGCAGGTAGGACAGTCCCCGGTGCCGTTCGGCGCCGGTGTCGGTCCGGGCCAGCACGAAGCACCAGTCGGCCACATGGGCTAGCGACGTCCAGACCTTCTGGCCCTGCACGTGCCACTGGCCGTCGCGCAGTTCGGCCCGGGTACGGACGGCGGCGAGGTCGGAGCCGGCGTCCGGCTCGGAGTAGCCCTGGCACCAGACCTGGGTGCCGGACAGGATGCCGGGCAGGAAGCGGGCCTTCTGCTCGGGCGTGCCGAACGTCAGCAGCGCCGGGGCCAGCAGTTGCTCGCTCATGTGCCCGATCCGCCCGGGCCCGCGGACGCGAGCGTATTCCTCGTGGAAGATGGCTTGCTGGGACCAGGGCAGGCCCCGGCCGCCGTCCTCGACGGGCCAGCCCAGGCCGATCCA
>Ga0335072_10013297_pt1 | contig 11725 bp, 10 predicted proteins | sample Lox_Sample_21_FD_206725 | JGI IMG/M metagenome (GOLD analysis project Ga0335072, IMG submission 206725) | Soil microbial communities from Loxahatchee National Wildlife Refuge, Florida, United States - Lox_Sample_2.1 | ecosystem: Environmental > Terrestrial > Soil > Wetlands | place: USA...
TCGCCGCCGCCAACAATCGACACCGCGTCCAGATTCGCCGCCACGGCCTTGGCGATCTTCGTTGTGCCCACGGCGAAGGCGGGCATTTCGAAGACGCCCATGGGACCATTCCAGACGATGGTGAAGGCTTCGGCGATCTCTTTTGAGAAGAGCGCGACGGTCTTCGGTCCGATATCGAGGCCCATCCACTCGGCGGGAAACGGCCCGTCGCTTTCAAAGATTTGTGTCTTCGCATCGGGCGCGAATTTATCGGCGAGCACGTGATCGACCGGGAGCAGAAACTGCACGCCTTTGGCCTCGGCCTTCGCCAGGGCGTCTTTCGCCACGCCGATCTTGTCGGCTTCGAGCAACGACTTGCCGACATCCTGGCCCTTCGCCTTGAGAAACGTATACGCCATGCCCCCGCCGATCAGGATCGCGTCCACCTTGGACAGCAGGTTATCGATGACCTCGATCTTGTCCGACACCTTCGCTCCGCCGAGGATGGCCACAAACGGCCTGGCCGGCTCATCGAGAGCCTTGCCTAGATACTTGAGCTCCTTTTCCATCAGCAGGCCGGCGGCCGACTTCTTCACGAAATGCGTGATGCCTTCGGTCGACGCGTGGGCGCGATGCGCACTGCCGAAGGCGTCGTTGATGTAGATCTCGCATAGCGACGCCAGCTCGGCGGCGAACTTCGGATCGTTGGCTTCTTCTTCCGGATGGAAGCGGAGATTTTCAAGCAGCAGCACCTGGCCCGACTCAAGCTGGCGCGCGAGCTCGGTCGCCAGCTCGCCCACGCAGTCGGGGGAGAACGCCACATTCACCTGCTCGCCGAGGTGATGGTCGAGCAGCATGCGCAGCCGGTCCACCAGCGGGCGCAGGCTGTACTTCGCGCTCGGCTTGCCCTTGGGACGCCCCAGGTGCGACGCCAGGATCAGCTTCGCCTTGTGGCGCAGCGCATATTCGAGCGTGGGCAGCGTCTCCCGGATGCGCGTGTCGTCGGTGATCTCGCGTCCGTCATCGCTCAGCGGTACGTTGAAGTCCACGCGCATGAAAACGTGCTTATGCGCAAGATCAAGGTCGCGAATCGTGAGTTTGTTCATGACTTTCCGTTGACTTTCCTGCTGTTCAGTTTGAATCGCTGATGACTGCATCGACCTCTACCTCCACACGCCACGCTGGATGGAGTAACGTTGCGACGACGACCATCGTCGCCGCGGGGCGGACTGCCCCGAAGAATTCGCCATGCACCCGGCCGACCGCTTCCCAGTCTTCCACGTGCGTCAGGTACATGCGCGTGCGGACAACATCATCCAGCCGGGCGCCTGCTTTTTCGAGCGCCGTGCGGATAATCTCCAGTGTATGCCGGGTCTGGGTTTCAGCGTCAGCATCGTCGGCCCCGATCGGGCCTGTTCCGGAAACGTGCACCACGTTCCCCACGCGCACCGCGCGCGAGAAGCCGATGACAGCCTCGAATGGCGACGATCCAGGGATATTCTGCCGCATTGCCGGGGGAGTGCTCCGCGCATTGGCTATGGAAAATCGGGTATACGAACGCGCGGGCCTGGCCGTTCCATGCTCCGGACCGAACCCGCGCCGGATTTGTAATATCTACAGGCCTTTTTTCGCGAGGAAGAGCACCAGATCGCGCACGCGATTCGAGTAGCCCCACTCGTTGTCGTACCAGCTGATGACTTTCACCGAGCTGCCGACCACCTTGGTCAGCGGCGAGTCGACGATCGAGGAGCGCGCATCTCCCTTGAAATCACTCGACACAAGCTGGCCCGGCTCGTAGCCCAGAATGCCTTTCAGCTCGCCGTCCGCTGCCTTCTTGAGCGCGCCATTCACCGACTCTACCGTGACCGGCTTTTCCGCAATGAAGGTCAGATCCACGAGCGATACATTCGGAGTGGGAACACGGACGGCGAATCCATCCAGCTTGCCCGCCATCTCCGGAATCACGAGCTTCAAAGCCTTCGCTGCGCCCGTCGAAGTGGGAATGATGTTCAGCGCCGCTGCGCGCGCCCGGCGCAGGTCCTTGTGCGGAAAGTCGAGGATGACCTGGTCGTTGGTGTAGCTGTGGATCGTCGTCATGATGCCGGAGACGATGCCGAACGCCTCATGCAGCACCTTCACGACAGGCGCCAGGCAATTGGTCGTGCACGACGCGTTGGAGATGATATTGTGCTTCGCCGGATCGTACTTCGACTCATTGACGCCCAGCACGAGGGTGATGTCTTCGTTGGTGGCCGGTGCGGAGATGATGACTTTCTTCACCGATCCCTGCAGATGCGCCTTGGCCTTGTTCGCGTCGGTAAAGTGGCCGGTGGATTCGACGACGATCTCGGCGCCGTTCGAAGTCCAGTCGAGCTTCGCAGGATCCTTTTCCGCGTAAACTTTGATCGCCTTGCCGTCGACCGTGATCGCGTCGCTGCTGGAGGAAATCTCATTCGGCAGGTTGCCGAGGATCGAATCGTATTTGAGCAGGTGTGCCAGTGTTGCCGGGCTGGTAAGATCGTTCACCGCGACAATGTCCATATCGGGATTGCCCAGCGCTGCGCGGAAAACGTTGCGTCCAATGCGGCCGAAGCCGTTAATGCCAACCTTTACTGCCATATAAAAACTCTCTCCTTGAATGAGCTCGTTGATTCTTCTGATGGAGTCTCGCCCTTTATGGGGGCAGCCGCGAGCGTGGCAAAGGTCACAAACCCCCAATTACCGATGCTAGCACCGCAGTCAATATGGCGGCATAAGAAATTTCTATCGCATGGATTCAAGGCATTTTAACGAAGCGCCAATTTACTCAGAATGATCGGCGCGCCCTCCCTCGCATTGCGGCTGGGCGATGTCTGTGTTACATCCTGAGTTATGCGCGAATGGATGCGCGAAAAGATGAGACGACGCCCCAGGCGTGGACCGAACGATTCGGAATCCACGGGAAAGATCGGTCAGGAAATACCCGTGAACCAGCCCGCTCCCCTGCGCCCCTCTTACGGAGCCGCGAAGGCCGAAGAGCCCGATGCGCCGGCCGCCGAAGCTCCCTCGGCTCCCGAGCCCGCCATCGAAACAGATCCGGTTTCGACGGAGTTAGCCGCTGTTGTCGGCACTCCTGAAGAGGCCGGCAGGCTGGAAGTGGAAACGCAGCCGGAGCTGCCATCGACCCCGCCGCCGGAGCCCGAGACCGCCGGCCAGCCCCACGGGCCCAAGGGCTTCGTGGTGCTGACCATCGGTCTGCCGGGATCGGGCAAGACCACGTGGTTCAAGCGGCGCGGCGTAACCCCGCTGTCGTCGGATATGCTGCGCAGCATTCTCTTCGACGACATTACCGAGCAGCGCTACCAGGGGCTCGTGTTTTCCACGCTGCGCTCGCTGCTGCGTGCGCGCCTGATTGCCAAGATGCCCTGGAATTACGTCGACGCGACGAACCTTTCTCCGCACGAACGCCGCCAGTGGATCAAGATGGCGAAGAGCTTCGGTTACGATGTGCAGGCCGTCTTCTTCGACGTCCCGCTCGAGATATGTCTTGAGCGCAACCGCCGCCGCGAGCGCACCGTGAACGACGAAATCATGCACAAGATGGCCGAGAGGCTGCGTCCGCCGAGCTTCAAGGAAGGCTTTTCCAAGATCACCGTGGTGCGCGTCAAGAGTCCCGGCGCAGCGGAAGCTCCGGCCGGGGGCGAGTAATGCAACGATCATAGTTACGGATAGCCGGGCGAGCGTGCCCGGCTTTCTTCTTTGGGGCACTCATGCCGGCAGCGATCGAGTTCCGCGATGTGAGCTTCACGACGGCACAGGGCCGCCTGCTGCTCGATCGCATCTCCTTCACGGTCGAAGAGGGAACCACGACTGCCATCCTTGGCCGCAGCGGATCGGGCAAGACCACGCTGCTGCGCACCGTCAACCGCATGGCGGAGCCGACCAGCGGTGCTGTTTTTGTCAACGGCAAAAATGTGCGCGACTTCGATCTGATCGAGCTGCGGCGCGGCATCGGCTACGTCATCCAGGAGACCGGGCTTTTCCCCCACCTCACCGTCGAGCGCAATGCGGCCATGGTGCCGGAAATCTCCGGGACGCCACGCTCAGCCTGCATTAAATGCGGCCATGAGCTCCTGTCCGCCGTCGGCCTCGATCCGAAGAGCTTCGCCCGCCGCTATCCGCATCAGCTCTCCGGAGGCCAGCGCCAGCGCGTCGGCCTCGCCCGCGCCCTTGCCGCGCAGCCGCCGATTCTGCTCATGGACGAGCCTTTCGGCGCGCTCGATCCGCTCACCCGCGCCGAGATGCAGGACATGCTCCGCGACCTCCTCAAGCGCTTCGAAAAAACCGTGCTGTTGATCACGCACAACCTCGACGAGGCGCTCTATCTGGCCTCGCGCATCGTGCTGCTGGAGCAGGGAAAGCTCGTGGCCAGCGTCGACGCAGCGGATTTCCTCTCGTCGCAGCATCCCGAAGTAGAGGAATACGTGCGCGCCTTCCGGCGCGGCGAGGAAGCAGCTGAGAACGCGGAGAAAGGCGCACAGTGAGCGGTTTCCTCTCGCAATACGGCGGCCAGATCTTCCAGCTCACCCTCGAGCACCTGTGGCTCACCGGCGCCGCCATGCTCTTTGCGACCGCCATCAGCATTCCCGTCGGCGTCTGGCTGACCCGTTCACAGAGGTTCGCCGAGCCGGTCATCGCCGTCGCCAACATCCTCCAGACCATCCCTTCGCTGGCGCTCTTCGGATTGCTCCTTCCCCTCCCCTGGCTGGGCGAGCGCGCCGCCCGCATCGCCATCGTGGCCCTCACCGCTTACGCGCTGCTGCCCATCCTGCGCAACACCTATGCGGGAATACGCGGCATCGATCCATCCGTGATCGAAGTGGCGCACGCGCTCGGCCTCACCGGCACGCAGCGCCTCTTCAAGGTCGAGCTGCCTCTAGCCGCGTCCTTCATCTTCGCCGGACTCCGCACCGCGACCGTCACCTGCGTCGGCGTCGCCACCATCGCGGCCGCTGTCGGCGCCGGAGGCCTGGGCGAGCTGATCTTCCGCGGCGTCGCGTCAGTCGACAACCGTCTCGTCCTCGCCGGAGCCATCCCCGCCGCGCTTCTCGCCCTTATCGCAGACGGGCTCCTCGGCTTGCTCGAGCGCCGCTTCCGGGTGCCCGCGAAATGATCTCGCGGCTTGTTGCAACGGTAGCGGTTACGATTTGCCTCGCCCTCACCTCCTGCGTGCCCCCGCATCCCAACGAGCCCGTCATCGGCACCAAAAATTTCACCGAACAGGTCATCCTCGGCGAGCTGCTCGCCCAGGAGATCGAGGCGAAATCACATCTCAAGGTCGAGCGCCGCTTTTATCTCGCCGGCAGTTACATTTGCCAGCAGGCCCTCATCTCCGGACGCATCGACGCCTACGTCGAGTACACCGGCACCGCGCTCACCGCCATCCTTAAGCAGCCGCTGAACCGGAATCCCGAGGCTGTCCTCGACACCGTCCGCCGCCTTTATGCCGAGCGATACAACGTCACCGTCGCCCCGCCGCTCGGCTTCCAGAACACCTTCGCAATGATCATCCGCGGAGACGACGCGCGCCGCTACAATCTCCACACGCTGAGCGAAGCTGCGCGGTACACGCCGCAATGGGTACTCGGCGTCGGCTATGAATTCGAGCAGCGCCCTGACGGCCTGGCCGGCCTCAGCAAAACATACAACCTCAAATTCAATGGACCACCGCGCACCATGGATCTGGGCCTGCTCTATCGAGCCATCAGCTCGCATCAGGTCGATATGATCGCCGGCAACTCGACCGACGGGCCCATCCAGGCGCTCGGCCTTACCGTCCTCGAAGACGACAGGCATTACTTCCCGCCCTACCAGGCCGTGCCTCTTGTTCGCGACGACGCCCTCCGCCGCTGGCCCCAGATCAAAACAGCGCTCGACGCCCTCGCCGGAAAAATCACCGCCGACGACATGCGCGCCATGAACGAGGCCGTCGATGGCCAGCACCGCGACCCCGCCATGGTCGTGCGAGAATTTCGTGAGAAGAAAGGACTCTGATATGACGACGACTTCGCAACCGCCCGAACAGCAGCCTGAACCCTTGCTTCGCGGCACCTACTCCGAACTCCCCGCCGTCCTGCGCGCTATTCTGCACGCCTTCGATCTTGCCCGCGAAGACGCCGTGCGCTGGGCGGACGGACTGACCGAGACCGAACTCCATGCGTCGCCCGGCGGCTTGTCGCCTGTTTCCTTCCACATGCGCCACATCGCGCGCAGCCTCGACCGCATGCTTACCTACGCGGAGGGCAACCAGCTGAACCCAGAGCAGATCACGGCGATGAAGACCGAGCTCGACCCGGACATCTCACGCGAAGAACTGATCGCGGAGTTTCACCAGGGACTCGACCGCGCCTCCGAGCGCGTCCGCGGCTTTGCCTCGGCCGATCTCGAACAGCCGCGTGCCGTTGGCAGGAAGCAGCTTCCCACCAGCGTTGGAGGCCTGCTCGTCCATCTCGCCGATCATACGCAGCGCCACACCGGCCAGATCGTGACTACCGCAAAGTTGTTGAAGTCCACCCGTCTCGAACCAGGTTCAGGCGGCGTGCACGGCCTCAGCTAACAATAAGATCTACAGGCAGCGCACGATCAGGATCGTCTGGTCGTCCATCTGTTTCCCGAAGGCCTGCGCGGCTTTAAGAATCTTTTCCGCCAGATCAGCCAGCGGAGCCAGCGTGTTTGCGGCGATCACATCTTTCAGCCGTCCCACGCCCAGTTCTTCTCCGCTCTTGTCGCTTACTTCGAGAATGCCGTCTGTCGCTACTACCAGCAAGTCGCCGGGAAGGGCCTCAATGCACTTACCGTCAAATGCCGAGACGGGAAGCAGCCCGAGAGGAAACTGCTCTTCCTCCACGTGTGAAAGATCAGTGCGGTTAGCGTGCCAGTGCAGGATCGGGGGGCTCGCGGCCAGCGCATAGTAGATGCTGCCATCTGCGCCGAGGCGGAAGCCGGTGAAGGTGGCGTACATGTGCGGCTCCTTCACCTCGGGCAGCACGCTGTTAAGCCTGCCGAGCAGCAGGGGAAGTGTCTGCGCGGGCTCGCGCTCTCCGGCGTCGAGCAATGCAGTTCTTGCGGCGGTCTTCAGCATGCCCATCAAAATGCCGGCCTGCAGCCCGTGCCCGGCGATGTCGGCGAGGTAGGCGATGGCGTCGCCGTTCGGAAGACAAAGCGCATCGACCAGGTCGCCGCCGACCTTTTCGCTGGGCTTCGATATGCCGTAAATCTCAAAGCGCGCCGTGCGCAGCGTCACGGGAGGCACCAGAGTCTTCTGGATTCCGTGTGCCAGCTCCAGCTCATTGCGGATCTTGAAGGACTCCTTGCCCTCGCCGCGAATAAAAAGGATGAAGAAGACGTACGAAAGTACGATCGAAACCATCATGCCTATCGCAGATATGCGGATTCCTATCGCGGCGGTCGCGGGCGCGGCCGGAAAGTGAATCGAAAGTATCCTGGCAAACCAGGCGAGGACGAACGGGCTAAGAATCTGAATTGGGATGAGTAAAAGGATCCAGCTAAAGGGCTTGCGAGAGAGAATCAGTATCCACAAGCAGGCGATAAGCCCGCTGAAGACAACGTTCGAGACCAGTATCGAGTAGGGGTATAGTCCTCCAGCTATGATGTCGTCGAAGTAGCCGAAGGTAGAAAAGAGCACGAAAACAGCAATGATGAGAGGACGCAGCCGGGTGAGCGGGACAGATCGGAAGTGCTTCCATCCCTCCGGCGATCGCTTATACCACGGAACCTTGGAGCCATTACTCATTGGGAAGAGGTTACAGGGATTGTGCTTCAGAGCGAAGAAAAACGCGCGTTTCTATACCCGCCGCCACACCCTATGCCCTGCCCCTACAAAAACAGCGGAGCCAGCACCAGAGTTACCGTGGCCAGCAGCTTGATCAGCACGTGCAGCGAAGGGCCGGCTGTGTCCTTGAAGGGATCGCCCACCGTGTCGCCGACCACCGCCGCTTTGTGCGCCTCGGAGCGCTTGCCTCCATGCGCGCCCGTCTCGATCAGCTTTTTCGCGTTATCCCACGCGCCGCCGCCGTTGTTCATCAGCATGGCCAGCAGGATGCCGCTGATCGTGCCCACCATCAGCAGCGCCGCGACCGCCTCCGCGCCGCTCAGGTTGACCGGACGCCCATTGATCATCGGCCAGTTGTGCAGCGCTCCGGGATAAAACTCCCCGCCGAAGTGGCGGAAGATGAGGCCGACGCATAGAGGCATGGCGACGGCCAGCACTCCCGGCAGCACCATTTCTTTCAGCGCCGCTCCGGTCACGATGCGCACGCAGCGGCCGTAGTCGGGCTTCGAGGTCCCCTCCATGATTCCGGGATTGCTGCGGAACTGATCATGCACATCCTGAATCACCGTCTGGGCGGCGCGGCCCACCGCCCGGATGGCCATAGACGAGAAGAGATAGGTAAGCATCGCGCCCAGCAGCGCGCCAACAAAAACCGGCACCGACGCCAGGTTCACATTGGAGAAGGTCCACCCCTCGGGCAGAGTTCCGCCCGCTGCCGTTACCCTCTGGTGAACGATGTCGTGAACGGTGGCAAGGTACGCTGAAAAGAGCAGGAACGCCGCCAGTGAAGCCGATCCGATCGCATAGCCTTTGGTCAGTGCCTTGGTCGTGTTGCCCGCCGCATCCAGCTTGTCCGTCTTTGTGCGGACGCTGTGCGGCTGGTCGCTCATCTCGATAATGCCCCCGGCGTTATCTGTAATCGGCCCGAAGGTATCCATCGCCAGAATGTAGGCTGCCGATGACAGCATGCCCATGGTGGCAATCGCCGTGCCGTAGATGCCCTTGGCGTAGTACGAAATCGTCGTGACGTCAGCCAGCCCCAGCGTACCGAAGTAATAGCTCAGCAGCAGTGCGGCGCTGATCACGATGACCGGAAGCGCGGGCGTCTCCATGCCCACGGCAAGTCCCTGAATGATGTTGGTCGCCGGGCCGGTCGTCGAGGCCTGCGCGATGCTCTGCACCGGCTTGAAGCGCGTCTCCGTATAGTACTCGGTGATGCGCACGAAGAGGAACGACGTCACGATGCCGCAGATTCCGGAGCCGAGCAGCCACCACCGCGCGCCCAGCATAAAGTAGATGGCCACGGCAAAGCCGATCAGCGCCAGCACGGTGGTGACGTAATATCCCTTGTTCAGCGCGTGCATCGGGTCTTCGTCCTCGCGGCTGTGCACCACGCTCACGCCCACAATGCTCGCCACCAGATTGATCGCCTGCACAATCAACGGAAACAGAATCCCCTTCAGCCCGAAGACCGGATACAGCGCCGCGCCCAGAATCATCGCGCCGACATTTTCGGCCGCCGTCGATTCAAAGATGTCCGCGCCGCGCCCTGCGCAGTCGCCGACGTTGTCGCCCACCAGGTCGGCAATCACCGCCGGGTTGCGCGGATCATCCTCCGGAATTCCCGCCTCGACCTTGCCCACCAGGTCCGCGCCCACATCGGCGGCCTTGGTATAAATACCGCCGCCAAGCTGCGCGAAGAGCGCCACCAGCGACGCGCCAAATCCGAAGCCCACAAGCTCGTAGGGAACCTGCTGCGCATTATCTAGCCCGCCGAACGCGAGAAAGAGCACACCCACGCCCAGCAGGGACAATCCCACCACCACCAGCCCGGTCACCGCGCCGCCGCGCAGAGCGATCTTGAGGGCATCGCCCATGCTGGTGCGCGCCGCCGCTGCCGTCCGGATATTGGCGCGAATCGAAACCCACATGCCCGTCTGCCCGGCCAGCGCCGAGCAGGTTGCGCCGATCAGAAAGCTGATCACCACCTTGTTTGCATAGGGAGCGGTGAAGGGCGAAAGCCGGTATCCGATAAACAGAACCACCGCCAGCCCCACCGCGATCAGCGCAATGGTGCCGTACTGCCGCTTCATGAAGGCTTCCGCGCCTTCCCGGATGGCGTTGGAGATGCGCTGCATCTCCGGCGTGCCGGTGTCGGCGCCCAACACCCCGCGGGCAAACAGAAGCGCGGCCAGTAGGCCGACAATGCCGATCGCCAGCGCGATCCAGAGATAAAGTTGATCGCCGCCAGAAGCGCCGCCATCGGCTTGCCATGCCGCCATGGCGACGGGGAGAGAAAACGCCATTCAAAAGCCTCCGAAAGTTACGAATTCCTGCGTCGACTTCATCAACCCAGGAATGCCAAGTCGTCGTCCACACATACATCAGCCGCAGGCTGAAGCATCTGACAGAACCCAGAGAGCGAACCTGCACAAAACGCGCCATTAAAGCACGCGACAGAAACCATGGTCAATGCAGTTCGGGATTGGGAAGTGTCCTAAGTTGCGTTGACAAGCCATGCGTTACCTGCGGACCCGAAGCACAATGAACACGCCGCCGCCAACGAACAGGAGGATTACGAACAGAACTATCACATGCGCAGGTGAAAACAATCCTTCCAACGTCATAAGGTGCTCCATACTGCCCCTGCATTTATACAAACCTTGGGATGCGTGGTGAGAAAGCTGAGTCTACGGCATGGCGAGCACAAGCGGCAACAGGGGAAAATCCTATGCCGTCGCCGTCGCTCTATGACCGCGCAGGCTCGATCCGATCCAGACGCCCGCCGGAAAGAGAATGAGCAGGCCGATCCCATACCAGTGAGGCACAGTTTTCCACAGAACTGCCTGGACCACTACGCCGAGTGTTTCTCCCAGCCCGATCAGCCACAGCGTCGCGCGCCGGCGGTGCTCCTCGGCGATCAGCCCGCATAAGTAACCGCCCGCAATCGAGTAAACGAAATCCGTAACCAGACTCACAGCGAAGTAATACAGCGGCGGGTCCTTCGGATTCCATCCCGCCACCAGGCGGGCGAACAGCATATCTGTGAACCTCACCAGGATTGCGATACCCAGATATCCACCTATAACAGCGATGAGCGTGCGCACCACGGTTCTCCTGTCTTTGTGGGATTCAATGTAGCCCAGCAGCCTCACAAATGGCACGAATTTTTCAGACTTTGTTTTGCCTGCCGCCCGCCTGTTGCCTCAACCGCCCGGGCATGTACAATCTGGAGTCCGCCCCGGTAAGAAAGAGATGGATACAATCAGTGAAGAGGGTAGTGAATGGCCCGAAGCATGGTCTCTGCCACAGAACGGAGCAAGGCAAAATCGGTCTCCGGCGCAGCCCAGGAACTGGCTCCCGAACCGGCATCTGAGCTCGCCCCCGATCGGCTCATCGAAATTTACCGGCTCATGTACCTCTCGCGCCGCACCGACGACCGCGAGATCGTGCTCAAGAACCAGCAGAAAATCTTCTTCCAGATCTCCGGCGCCGGCCACGAAGCCCTGCTCGTTGCCGCCGGCCTCGTCCTCAAGCCCGGATACGACTGGTTCTTCCCCTACTACCGCGATCGCGCCCTCTGCCTCGCTCTCGGCGTCACCGTCGAGGACCTGCTCCTGCAGGGCATCGGCGCCGCCGCTGATCCGGCCAGTGGGGGCCGCCAGATGCCCTCCCACTGGAGCAGCCCCGCTCACCACATCGTCTCGCCCTCTTCGGCAACGGCCACGCAGTGCCTGCAGGCCGTCGGCTGCGCCGAGGCCGGCCGCTACTTCTCGCGCCATCCCGATGCCGCAGCGAAGCCCGGGAGCGACGACCGCCCCGACTACCGCCAGTGGAGCAACGTCGAATTCCAGGGCGACGAAGTCGTCTATGTCTCCGTTGGCGAAGGCTCGACCTCGCAGGGCGAGTTTTGGG
>Ga0335072_10013299_pt1 | contig 11725 bp, 6 predicted proteins | sample Lox_Sample_21_FD_206725 | JGI IMG/M metagenome (GOLD analysis project Ga0335072, IMG submission 206725) | Soil microbial communities from Loxahatchee National Wildlife Refuge, Florida, United States - Lox_Sample_2.1 | ecosystem: Environmental > Terrestrial > Soil > Wetlands | place: USA: Florida...
CGCCAAATTCGATCTCGTCGTTCGTAGCCACAAAGACAATCAATCAGGCGTCTTGGGGGTGGAAGCTGCCACCCGCAGAGGATGAGCGCCCAGGCGGTCAGCCGGGGAAGATGCTCAATGAATTGCTTGAGCATCTTGAGCACCTTGAGCACCTTCGCAGAAACAAAGGACTTAGGAACGCTGCCGAACATGATAGCCCTGCAGTACGCCTCGTGATTCGCTCACTTGTTCGTATCACGGCACGGATGAACAGCTTTGCGGAACCTCTCATGGGAAGGGACGGAGCCCTCTGCTTTAGCAGAGGATGCCCAGGACGGAACGTCCTGGGACATCCTGTCCTCCCATTCCCTGTCCTCCCATTCCCAGCATGTGTTAAGGGAAGAAAGGCAAGCCGGACGGCACAGCACCGATGAGCGGAGCACCGGCACTGTCCATCGGGGGGGTGTTACGAATGTGGCGACGGTTCCGCTTTGATCGCAGACACAATCAGCTTCGGAAAGAGCAGTCCCGTTCGATTCTTATATGCAGCATAGCCTGCATGCCGGGAAAGGCTCTGGTCTTTTCTCAACGTATTGCGCACAAAGAACCCGAATATCCATGCGCTCAAGACGACGAATGGAATCCAGTGCATGGACATGAGTGCGTACGAGGAGTAGATCATAATCTCGCCGAGATAATTCGGATTCCGTGTCCTGGTGAAGAGTCCGGCCTCGATCAGACCGACGCTAAACGCATCCTCCGCATCTTGCGGCCCTCGCTGGTGCGGGAATAAGACCCTCGGCCCGGGCGCGGCGCGTTTCTGCTTGTCACCCTGATTGGGCTCGGCTATGATCCTGGGATGCCAGGACAGGCGAAAGACCACAAATCGGCGGAGCTGTTTCTCGCAAAGCACGGCTGGAAGCGCGGCAAATCCGGCAAAAACCTCAAATGCTGGTTCCTGCCCAGGTTAGAGGCTCCGCATGTCTCTTTCTTCTGGAACGACGAAGGGCTTCCCTGCATGACCTACGACACGGACAACGACAGGACAGGGCGTGGACCGCGCATGGTGTGGGACGGGAAAAAGCTGGAAAGATTCAGCTATGGCATGAAGCAACTGCTCGCAGACAACCCAGGTGCGGATAAAGACGATGCCGGGCCGACTGACGGTGAGGAAGCCTGGGATGAAAGCTCCTTTGCTCGCTGGAAGAAGTCGCTGAACGTGACCTGCGTTAAGATGCGAGACTGGTAGCTGAGTGGAGACGGACCGTTCAAGGCTGGACCGGACTGCCCCTAACGCGAATCGAAGCGCGGCGTTCATCTTCCTCACAGCACCCGGTGACCGCGAAACGTAACTTCGACGGAGTATTTTGCGGGACGACCGAAATAACCCGGGTGAGGAACCCGGGAAGACACCCGCACTTGGGCCTAACGAATTGGTGAACGTCCCGTCTGTCGACCTTTTCCCACCTTTAATCAACATCGGACACTTTGTCCTCGACCTCGCAATGCATAGAGTCTGGATCCGCGGGGTGGAACTCACCTAACTCCCAAGCAATTTTGGCTCTTGGCATTTTTCGTCACCCATCCTGGGGACCTGGTGGAGAGTCATGCTTTATGCCAGATCTTCTGGCGCAATCCCACCTCCAAGCAGGATGCACTTCGAGTGCTGATCGCGTCCCTCCGAGCAAAAATAGAGGTATCAAAGTCGCCCCAATACCTGTTGACGGACGCTCTTATGGCTATCGCTTCAATCCGTTTCCCGCGATTGCTGAAAGCGGGGAAATCGATGAGCCACCGTCCAGCAATCAAGACCGCTAGCTGTCTCTATGTCCTACAGCGCCTGGTAGTAAGGCTAAAACCGTGTTGTGCCTTTGTTAAAGGGTCCGCAAAAGCAAGGCGAAGGAGCAACCGACTTCTGTAGGCTCAAAAGAAAGATCTCCGCCAAAGCTCTTCATCAACGCGCGTGAGACATAGAGGCCCAACCCCGCGGCCTGCGCATGGCGTTGGAACGGCCGAAAGAGTACTTCATGATCAGATATGCCGGGTCCGGTGTCATAAAAATGAATGACAATGGAGGCTTCCTCAAGCGTGGCACTGATTTTGATCTGCTTTCGGGTGACAGACTCCAAGGCGCGGCGGCTGTTCTTGACCAGATTCAGGAAGACCTGGATGAGGCCATAGCGATCCGCCCACACTGAGATCGACAGATCCCCTACCGCCCATTCAAGCTCAATTTCGCCCTCGCGGCAGACAGTTTCGATCAATATTCTCAATTCATCCAACACCGGCGCGAGTTCAATCGCCTGGCGATCCTGCTCAGGAATGTTTGCCAACTCCAGGGCCGAGAGCTTTTCGAGCCCGCGAATCAAAGTGCCCAGAGCCTCAAAATCCTCGTTTCGGTTCAACCCGGCAACCTGGGAGAGATTCTGATAAAAGATGGTGGCTGCACCGGAAAGGTTTCTGATTTCATGTGATACTGCGCTCATCAGAATCCGGGCATTCTTCAAAAGGTAATCGAGGCTGAGGTCTTCGCGACTGCATAACTCTTCAGAGAGATCAACGATGATGGCTGCAAGCCTTCTTCCAGATGGCGCATTGTAGGTCGAAAACCAGGTTCCGGCGAGGAAGGCCTCTCCACCAGCGCGCTGTGCCCGGCATTGGACACTGGTCCGAAAAGGACGCGTCTCACCGGACTTTAATGCGGTCGAGAGAGCAGGAAAATAGTCGCCAATTGACTTGCCTCGAAGCTCGGCAGCTGCTGAGTTAAGCATTTCCTGGGCAGCGTCATTGCCCAGGAGTATTTCGCCGGAGGAACCAACGATGAGAATGGCCGCGGGACTGGTGTCAACGAGCAGCCTGAGTTGCTCCTCAGCCTCTTTGCGCTGTTGAACCTGGCTCTCAACTTCCGTCAGATGGGCCAACACCAGACGTCTGTTTCTCAGGAGTTCGCACACAAACAATCCTGTCGCAGCGAATCCGACCCAGGAGAACATGAGACGCGCAATGGCGCTCTCAAAGGGAAGATTGCTGAAGACCTCTTGTAAAAGCGCACATGCTGCGGCCAAGATCACGAGGGCCCACCGTGGGAAGATTCCACTGACCAACATCATGGGCAACAGGTAAAGGAAGCCGATGGAAATGTATGGCCGCGTATACCAGTCGATAGCCGCAATGCAGCAGGTAAGTAACACGGCTAAGACCAGCACGGTATTCCGATTGCTGCGCGAATACAACGTGAGTATGTCCATATGAGTAGATCCATTGTCGTCGGAAAGCTGTCTTATTGCTTCGGACTTGGCGCTGCTCTGGTCGAAAGATCGGTGGTGACGATCAATAGACTGCGCAAGTGGATATATCCGGGTACAACTTAAGGTCCGACGGCTTTCCCGTGAAGGAGTGGCAAGTTGGCGTGGCCAGGCGATGGGCGCTTACCGCTGAAAGATAATCCAGCACGGGAGAAATTGAGATTTATAGTCGATGTTGACGTATGATGGCCGACATTCGATTGTTACTCATTGACGACCATACCCTCTTTCGCGAAGGTCTCCGTCGTCTGTTGGCGGCAGAGACGGGTTTTCAGATCGTCGGAAGCTGTGGACAGCTTGCGGATGCGCTCGCAGTGCTCGACCAGGGGCAGGTCGATCTGGTGCTACTCGATTATGACCTGGGGGCCGAACAAGGCTCAGGTCTTCTGGATGAGATAAAGCACAGAGCGGGGCCGCCCAAGGTCCTGATGGTCACCGCAGGGGCGACAAGCGCGTGTATGGTGACGCTACTGCAACGAGGAGCTTCGGGGATCTTCCTTAAACATAGCCCTCCAGCCCGCCTTGTGGAAGCGGTAGGGAGCGTGGTGGCCGGGGAGATGTGGCTCGATCCTCAGATCGTCGTGCCTGTCATCGATAGCGCCATCCGCGGCGTCGAACGGGTTCACAATGACGCTTCGCTCAGTGCCCGCGAGAAGGCGGTGTTGAATGCCGTACTGGATGGAGCCAGCAATAAGAAGATTGCAGCAACGCTTCATCTCTCAGAAAGCTCGGTAAAAGCTGCCTTGCAGCGGCTCTTTGATAAAACCGGTGTCCGCACACGGAGCCAACTGGTCTGGCTTGCGCTGGAGAAGCATTCTCAGGACTGGCTGGGTTAGCTTAGGTAGGAGCTGCAACCGCGGCTTTGCTGGCGGCGCGATCAGAAGTTAAGCTTGGCCGCGACCTGGAGGATGCGGGGCGAGGCAGCGCTGATTACCTGTCCAAAGGTGGAGCTGGTAAAGTTGCCGTTTACGGAGCTGGCTCCATCGAACTGCGTGTGGTTGAAGGTATTAAAAGTTTCCAGGCGCAACTCCAGAGACCTGGCCTCGGTGAAGGAGACCGTCTTCAGCAGAGCAAGATCCCAATTGTCAATCCCAGGACCATAAAAGAAGCGGCGCTTCGCATCGCCAGGCGATCCTAAGGGCGCGACCTGGAAAAGGGAAGTATTGAAGTAAGGCTGGCGATTTCTGGGGTTGTGATTGATCTGGAGCGAGCCGAGAGAGACGTTTGGTAAGTCCGAACCGATACCGTTGACGCCATTGTTGCCGGAGCCAATCAGGCTATTGTCGTTGAAATCGAAAAGTGTGATGGGAACGCCGGTGCTGAATCGTGTTATGCCGGTCAGAGACCATCCCCTGGTCAGGCGGTTGGGCGCAAACAGCTGATCGAACGGCAGATTGTACCGGTAACTGGCGACGAAGCTATGGCGCAGGTCAAAAGAGCTGATGGAGCGACGAAGGTTGTGATCGTAAGGATAAAGCTGCTCCTGGAAGCTCGACGCGTTATCGATCGACTTTCCATAGGTATAGCCACCCAGGAATGCACCCTTCCTGCCGGAATAGTTCAGAGTGGCCTGGAGTGAGTTGTAAACGGAATTGCCATAGTTATAGAAATACGCGGTCGTACCTATGTTGTTGCCAAAAGGAGCACGAGTTCCATTGACAACCGTTCCATCACTCCTGGTGTAGACTTCATTCTCTCCAAAGGGGCCGCATGTGGGCGATCCCGGGGCAACCTGGTTGGTTTGGCTGAGACTGAGGCAAAGCGCCGGGTCTCCGGGATTTGCCGGCAGCAGAGCAATCAGGTGATGACCTTGGCTACCAGTGTAGTCGACCGTGAGAATGATATTCGAGCTCAGTTGCCGCTGCAGCGCTAGATAATAGTTCTCAGAATAGGGAGTCTTATTTTTGTAATAGTAACTGTCAATGCCATTCACAGGCTCGTACTGAGACCAATTAAGTGTGTACGGGTTGCTGGGGCTGGCACTATATGGGGGAACGGTGACGGGGAACGGTTGAGCGTATCGAGTCCCGGTCTGTGCGCCAATGAAAGGCGCCTCGAACAAGGGTGGCTCAGAACTTACATAGGTGAGCCCCCATGGGGAATCGCCCGTGGCGAAGGACAGAGTAGCGCCCTCGATTGCTGTAAAATAGCGCCCGTAACCGGCGCGAATGCTGGAGGTCCCTGGGCCCCCAAAGAGCCGATGCACCAGCCCGCTCGACGCGTCAGGCGAATAGGCAAGCCCGATGCGGGGCGAGAAATCGTTGAGTGGCGTAGGTGCGAGCGTAGACGGAACGCCCGGATCACCGGCGAAGACCAGCCCCTGCGGGGCACCGGGAAATTTCTGCGAGGTCTCGCCCGGAATCAATTCCGCGGACTGAAGATGCTGCTCGGACCAGGGACGAATGTATTCCCAGCGAAGCCCATAGTTCAAGACCAGATGGTGCATGGCTTTCCAACTGTCCTGCGCAAAGAGCCCTACATACCTCGAATCATCTCCAAATGGGGGTGTAAATCCTTGAACGAACTGGCTGGGAACACCGAGCAGGAAGTCCGCGAAGTCAGAGCCTGTCTGATCGCCATAGAAATTGAATTGGCCATTAGATTGGAGATTAATTAACTGCTTGACGTGATCGAAGTGCATATCGACGCCCATCTTCACGGTATGTTCGGCAACCGTATGGGAGACGGTTGCAGATGTTTGATAAGTATTGCTCACCTGGTCAAGTGTGAAGGGGGAGGCACCAATAGTGTAGTTATTGAAGTTAACGGAAGCGACGCCCGCCTGTTGCGGTGATTGGGGAAGGAATCCACCTTGCGATGCGGGTAGAAATCCCTGGCTGGCTGTGTTGATGCCCAGGCCGCCCTGCGGCTGACCCAAATTGTTGGCGTTCCTCAAGTAGCTCAGACGTGTCTCAAGGACGGTTTTATCGCCGAAGGGTTTGATATCGCTTAATGCCAGGAGTTGCGCTCTGCCGTTGGAGAGGGTGCTGAATCCGGGAACGTTAGCCCCGCCCTGCGCAACCCCATAGGGATTTTCAACGTTGTAGGCATCGATAAAGTAGTAGGCGAAAAGATTGCCGTAGCGGGTGTTGGCGTCGACCCGCGCTGATCCTTTGTTGTCGTTCAATACTTCCTGATAGGAGGCGGTCTGGAAGGTGGATGCGCCCACATTTGGTTGAGGAATGTATTGCAGGAGATAGCGCGCGGGAGCAGACCATGCAGTCTGGGGAATCACTCCATTGGGAAAGACACATTCGCTGGAACTGATACATCCACTGGTGTAATACGGTTCACCAACGGAAACCTGACGGCCGAGACGCTGGCTGAGGACCTGGGCGAAATATGCGTCGCTTACCGGATTGCCGAAACCTGAGATGTCCGAAAGATCCCCGGCCCGATTCTGAACGGTCGGCACCGGGATATCGGCGGTTTCAACGCCCTGTACGTTTCGGGTCCCCTGATAGTCTCCGTAAAAGAACAGCTTGTCATGCCTGATTGGACCGCCGATGGTACCGCCGAACTGATTTTGAATGTAGGTTGGGCGGGTGCTGTCGAAAAAGCCCCGAGCGTCAAGGTTGGTATTGCGCAGGAATTCGAACACAGAACCATGGAATGTATTGGTTCCGGACTTGGTGACAACCGAAACCAGGCCCCCGCTGTAGTTGCCGAACTCGGCATCTGAATTCGTGGTCAGAATACGATACTCGATGATGGAATCGAGGTTCGGCACTACGGCAGCGGCCGATGCAATGGGTTCAACGACATTGGCGCCATTCAAAATGAAGCCGTTGGCGCTTTCCCGCTGACCGCTGATGGAGAACTGTCCGGGATTCAGGCCGCCGGATGGGGCTATGGCCGATGCAAAGCTGCCACCCGAGGAACCGCTCTGCGACGCGCTGGTGCTGATTGGGGTTACGCCCGATTGCGCGGAAAGCAAATCGGTATAACTGCGGCCGTTCAGCGGAACAGAGGTGATCTTTCCGCTCTCTAGGGTATCGCCCAGTTCGGTCTCGGCGGTCTCAATCTGCATCCCTGATGCAGTCACGGTTACCGTCTCGCCCTCACCGCCAACTTCCAGAATTAAATCCTCATTGAGGGTACTGTGGATGGTGACGGCGAGGCCAGCTTTCTGGGTGGGTCTGAACCCGCTTGCGGTCGCCTTGAGAGTGTATGTGCCAACGGGCACCACGGGGAAAGTGTAGGAGCCCACGGAATCGGTTTTTGCGTGCTGCGCGCTCTGGGTCGCATTATTGATCAGATCTATTGCGACATCGGGGATCACAGCTCCTGTCTGGTCCTTCGCGGTTCCCACAAGCTTTCCGCTATCGTCCGCGTGGGCTGAAGTGAAAATTCCGCTTAACAGAGAAATAAGGGACAATGCAAAGGCCAAAAGGTATTTCCGGTCCCTGCTGGTTTCGCGGAAGCCATTGCTTTGTCGTGACACGCCGACCATGAGTCTTCCCTCCATCTGCGGGTCGCAAGAGTTTGCCCGAGCGCCAGATAGATCGTGGCGCGAAAGCCGCTGCTTGAGAACCAGCTATTTCGGACATACACGGAGATCTTTGGACCGCGGCAAAAGGCTTGGACCAATGGTTGGCTCTGCAGAAGCCGGACAGGATCTTTCGGCCAACCTCACTGTCCGGGCGAGGGGGGCCGCTCTCCATCTAAGATGGTATTGACCCTATGGCGTACTGAAGCTCGATCAGGGCTAACGAATTTATCCATGGACGCGAACGAGTATCGTTACGAATCCTGCCAACAAAACTTTGTGGAAACGGCGAGAGTGGATTCGTAGGCGTTTGGGGAGGCTGCTGATGTGAATCAGCGGCTCCCCTACCTTTGATGCGTGATGGTTACTAAAATCGTATCCAGGCGGGTTGCGCTAGAAGAGGGCCTTCAGGCCGAATTGGAAGACGCGTGGCGAGTTGGCGCTCGTGATCTGTCCGTACGTTCCAGAGGAATACGTCGCCGTGGGATTCGAGAAGTTCACACGATTGAAGGCATTGAAGGCCTCGGCACGGTTATTTACGGGACGGACGGAATAACCCCCAACGCAAACTGGATGTTGGCATGGCGTTGCTTTGACGGGTGATATGGTCCGGGCGACGGTGAACGTTTCGTCTGGTCACGAATTCTGGCGGCAGAGCACTTCGGCCCCTAGGCCGGGAACACAGGCAAAAGCGTTGAGGCGCGCTTGCAATAGGGTCATTTTCGTCCTGATTTGTTTCCTGCGCGTAAAATCAAGTGTTCTGAAAGCGACGTTTATTGATTTTGAGCGCCTTGATTTTAGAGTCCAGCGTGGACGGAGGCATTCCGAGTTTAGCGGCTGCGCCGGAGGGCCCCGAAATCCGGCCTTTGCATTCAGCAAGCGCAGATTCAATGAACTCCTTTTCCTGAGCATCCATCTCATACGGCAATGGGCGACTTGGACTTCGCTCGGCAGAAAACCAGCTTTCGTCAACCGAGAAATACTCGTCCTCACACAGAATCACCGAACGCTCAACCACATTCTGCAGTTCACGAATATTGCCCGGCCACGGATAGGCCTGCAACCGGTCCAGACTCTTCTTGTCGATCTTCCGAATTGTTTTTCCCGCCTTGCTGGCATAGCGGTCGATGAAATACTCAACCAGCAGGCGAATGTCCTCAGGGCGGTCGCGTAGCGGAGGAAGTTCAATCGGGAAGACATTAATCCGGTAGAACAAGTCGCTGCGAAATGTGCCGGCGGCGATGGCAGCAGGCAAGTCACGGTGAGTTGCGGCAATGACCCGTACATCGGCGCGTATCGATAGATTGCTGCCAACCCGTTGAAATTCCCGTTCCTGCAGAACACGCAGAAGAGCAATCTGAGTTTCGGGCGGCAGCTCTCCTATCTCATCGAGAAAAATACTGCCCCCCTCCGCCAATTCAAATCGACCCATACGCCGTTGCAGAGCGCCTGTGAAGGCGCCTTTTTCGTGCCCGAACAACTCGGAAGCGATCAGGTCACGAGGGATAGCCGTGCAATTAACGCTCACGAAGGCCCGGTCCGCGCGCGGCGACCGCTTGTGAATAGCACGGGCGATTAATTCCTTGCCCGTGCCGGTCTCACCGGTGATCAGCACCGTCGCGTCGCTCCGCGCGACTTTGGCGACCCGGGCGAGCACCGCCTGCAACGCAGGCGACGTCCCTACGATGGACTCGAACATCGATACTCTCTCGATTTCCTCTCTCAGGGCCAGGTTCTCCCTCTGATCCCGTTCCTGAGCCTGCTTCCGGTCTTGGATGTCGGTGCGTACGCCACACCAGCGAACGATCTTCTCCTTCTGATCGCGCAGCGGCACGAGCTGATACAGAAACCAGCGATACTGACCATCGAATCTGCGCATACGAGCTTCCATCTGGAACGACTCTCCGCGCGACATCGCCTCTTTGATACCTGACTTGAGCTTCTCCACATCTTCAGCATGCGTAACCAAATCGAGAAAGTCGTTGGGCGGCATCAAAGGGATAGGACCGAAGTATTCCAAAGACGATCGGTTGCCATAGGACATGCTGGCATCGCGCTCCCAAATGAACATATGTATAGGAGCGAGATCAATGACCTGCTGTAGTTGCTGGGCATGCCCTTGCAATACTTCCTGGGCGCGCTTGCGCTCGCTAATGTCATGGATAACCGCTTGCCGGCCGCCTTCAAACATAGGGGAGAGCAACACCTCTACTTCCAGTCTCGTTCCGTCCTTGCGATAGAAGGGGCGTTCGAAACGGAAGATGCTTCCGGCAACTTGCTCAAGCGGTCTTTGACCCGAGGCCAGGTCATCCGATGAGTACGTATCTCGGATGGACATCTGGCTGAGATCCGCGAGGGTACATCCCATCAGGCTGAGCCCAGCAGGGTTCGCTGAAAGAATTTGGCCGTCGCTCTTCAATAAGAGGATAGCAATGGGAGAAAGATCGACCAGGGATTGATATTTGGTCGCACTCTCGCGCAGCTGGTCTTCGGATCGCTCGAGCTTTTCAAAGGCACGGGCATTCAAAAGTTCTACTGCCGCTAAATCCGCGAAGATTTTCAGCCATGCGAAGTCCTGCTCGCTCAGGGCCTCCCGGCTGAATACTGCCAGGACTCCAAGAACCTTGCCGCGAGCCGTGAGCGGGTATCCTGCGAACGCGCGAATCCCCTCGCTTCTTGCCCATTCCGGCTCGCCGATCCATTCGCTACCGGCTGCATCATCCCGAATCAGAATTGGCCTGCCGGTTAGACCGATCTCGCCTACCTTGCGATGGCCAAGCGGAATTCTGCGAAATTGACCCTGGAGAGAAGACCAATCCTCTACTGAAGCTGCTTGGGGCGCGCCCGCGCTGGCGACCAGTTGAAGGCAACGGGTGTGGTCGGCGCACTCTTCTTTCCGAAGACACGTGTCGCATATATCGCCGGGCAAGATAAGCCAAATGCGCGCAAGCGCGACTCCCGGCTGTGCGGCCATACCGCGCACGATGGAATCTACAACGTCCTGAACTGCGCGCTGGCCAGCAACTGCAACGGCAAGAGAGAGTAGCGGTTCGGCCTGCACGTCAGCCGCCTCCAATTGCGCACATTCTATCTCATCGTTCCGCGGCCCGCGGCCGGCGCCCCGATTCCAGCACTGGCGTTGGAGTCCACCAGTCACTCCGGGTGCTGGCCACTCCCGAAATTTCGCAAATTCGCGAACGTGACCGCGGCTAGGAGACGCGTAAGCCTTTGATTCTGCAAAGGAAAGGATTGGGTACGGCAATGCATTGTTAGTTTTGCAGGCTTACTCATGGAGGTTAGAAGTATGTATGTGGAAAGTTAAACGCACCGAAGATAAGGATCAAATCGTTCTAAGCCTTAGCGGCCATCTGCAGAGTCCACACGTGAACGAGTTGCAGCGGGTCGTCATGATGGAGGCGGCGAGGCAGGATTTGATCCTCGATCTGAAAGATTTGAAGTTGGTAGACCAGGATGTGGTCAATTTCCTGGCAGACTGCGAAACCAGTGGCGCCAGCTTACGCAATTGTCCTGCTTATATCCGCAACTGGATCGGCACAGAACAAGCGAAATGAGGCTGGCCCGGAGTAGGCGCCTACTCTTGCGTATGCCCGGGCCCGCCAGAACCCCGCCAGAACTCCGCCAGAACTTGGATCCAGAAACTCAAGCTGGAGCGTCGCAGCTACAACCAACATGCCTCCTGCCAACCTGACTCCTCCGCCCTCACCAGCAACCTCCCGAGATGCCAAGAAAAAATTCCAGGGTGAGCCGAGCTAAACGACTTTGGCTGATCCGCCCTTTCTGCCAGATCCTAAGTTCCCAGCGTTGACCCACTCCCGAGATTTCGTGATTTCTTGAGCCTTCCGAAACCCTGCAGTAGCGCAAACCAAAGCATTTCAGCAACCTAGCTTTGGCTCTTCTATTGCATTCCTCACGAGTGAGCGACGCTGCGAAT
>Ga0335072_10013301_pt1 | contig 11723 bp, 12 predicted proteins | sample Lox_Sample_21_FD_206725 | JGI IMG/M metagenome (GOLD analysis project Ga0335072, IMG submission 206725) | Soil microbial communities from Loxahatchee National Wildlife Refuge, Florida, United States - Lox_Sample_2.1 | ecosystem: Environmental > Terrestrial > Soil > Wetlands | place: USA...
GCGGGCCGGGCTGCTGGGGAACGTCGACCGCCATCAGCTGCCGCTGGTCGCCGTCTGCTGGATAGCGCCGAGGACCTGCGACGGGTTGCCGGTAATGGCCTGGCCGATCGTCGTCTTGATCTGGTTCTCGACCGTGGTCCAGTTCGAGGTGCTCGGGTAGTTGACCGAGTGCACGATGTTGGCAAGGAACGCCGAGAACATCGGGTTCTCGTTGCCCATCGTGGTGGCCGCGCTCTGGGTGGCGGGCAGCAGGTCGTACTCGTTGTCGAACTGCAGCTGGTACTTGTCCGAGTAGGCGAAGTCGAGGAACGCCTTGATCGCGGCCTCGTGACTCGGGTTGGTGTTGAACGCCACGATGTCGTCGTGCACGCCGAGGGTCTGGCTGATGGGCCCGTTCTTGCCGGGGATGTCAGCCGTGCCGAAGTCGGAGGTGGTCAAGACGCCCGCCGTCTGGATCTGCGGGACGACCGCCGGGGAGCCGAGGACCATGCCGAGCTTGCCCGCGGCGAAGTCGGCCCAGACGTCCTTGCGGTCCGTGGTACCCGGACTCGGCTGGGTGTCGCCCGACGCCGCCAGCTGCTTCATGAAGTTCAGCGTGGCGATGTTCTGCGAGCTGTTGATGTCGTACTTGCCGGAGCTGTCGACGTAGCCGCCGCCGTTGCCGAGGAACCACAGCAGCAGCTCGGCCTGGGCTTCCTCGCTGCCGAGCGGCATGCCGTAGCCGATGTAGCCCTTGGCCTTGATCTTGGCCGCGTCGGTCTGGAGCTGCGCCCAGGTGGTGGGCGGGCTGGCGATGCCGGCCGCGGTGAAGATCTTCTTGTTGTAGAAGAGCGCCCGGGTGCTGGTGGTGAACGGGATGCCGTAGTCGGTGCCCTGGTAGGCCCCGTCCGCGACGAACTTGGGGATCAGGTCGTTCAGGACAGTGGACGAGAGCACGTCCTTAATCGGGTAGATCAGGCCCGACTGCGCGAACGGCGGGGCCGGGTCACCCTCAAGGATGTCCGGGTACTGCTTGTTCTGGATCAGCGTGGAGACCTTGTTCGGGAAGTCCGTCCAGTCGACCGTCTGCACGTTGACCGTGATGTTCGGGTTCGCCGCGTGGAATGCCGCCGCGATCCCCTTCCAGTACGTGGTCGTGGTGTTAGACGGGCCGGTCCCGTAGTCGGCGCCGAAGAACTGAAGCGTTACCTTGCCGCTGCTTGACCCGTTGCCAGAGCTACCGGTCGAGCCCGAGCCCGAGCTGCACGCTGCCAGCGCGAGAAGGGCCACCGTGCCGGCGGCAGCCGCGGCCATTAGCCGTGTCTTCACTTAGTTACTCCTTGCGATCTACGTTTGGGAGAAGGCTCAGCCTGCCGTCAGCTACGCTGCCAGCCACGAAAACCGCATTCCCGTTCACAACTAACTTTAAGGAAAGTTATCTATTTGCTCAGGTAGGAGTCAACAAAGTGCCTGACACGTGATCGATTCGTGCCAAAAATACCGACATAGGGGACATAAAGGACAAAGGACCCGACTGGCTGCCTGCCCGGGACGTGGGGCGGGCGCGGCCGCCGTCGGCCCGAGGCCGTCGGCCACGGGCCGACCCGGGGACTCGATCAGCGGCTACCCTGGTTGTGCAGCAATCCCTAGTCAAGGAGAGCATTCGCACACGTGACTGCCACCGCACGGGCCCTTGAGCTCGCCGAGATCGCCGCGCTGGCCGCGGCGGACAAGCTCGCGCAGGACATCGTCGCCTACGACGTCAGCGACCAGCTCGCGATCACCGACGCGTTCGTGCTCTGCTCGGGCGCCAACGACCGCCAGGTCCGCTCGATCCTCGAAGAGGTAGAGCTCAAGATGAAGCAGGCCGGCGCCAGCGTGGTCCGCCGCGAGGGCGAGCGGGAGGGCCGCTGGGTGCTCCTGGACTTCCTGGACATCGTGGTGCACGTGCAAAACGCCGAGGAGCGCACGTTCTACTCGCTCGAGCGGATCTGGAAGGACTGCCCGAGGATCGCCCTGCCTGAGACGGCCATCGCGAGCAGCGCGACCGCGAGCAGCGCGACGTCCGGGGAGTCCAGCTGAGCGAGGACAAGCGGCTCGTGCTGCTGCGGCACGGCCAGACGACCTGGAACGCCGAGGGCAGGTTTCAGGGCCACAGCGACATTCCCCTGGACGACACGGGGCTGGCGCAGGCGCAGCGGGCCGCCGGGATGCTGGCCGCGCTCCGGCCGGACGCGATCGTCAGCTCTGACCTGACTCGCGCCGTCTCGACCGCCCAGCCCCTGGCCCGCCTCATCGGCCTGGCCGTCACGCTCGACAAGGACCTGCGGGAGCGCTCGGGCGGCCTGTGGGAGGGGCTGGTCGGCCAGGAGATCCGCGAGCGCTGGCCCGTTGAGCACGCCGACTGGAATCCGCCGCAGGGCGAGAGCAGGGAGGTCGTCGCCGAGCGGGTGGCGGGCGCGCTCAAGCGGGCGGCGGAGGGGATACCCGCCGGGGGCCTGTCCGTCGTCGTCAGCCACGGCGCGGCGCTGCGGCTGGGCATGGAGCGGGTCCTCGGCCTGCCCGTAGACCAGGCCGGCGTCCTTGGCCCGCTGTCGAACTGCTCGTGGTCCGTGCTCGGCCAGCGCAATGGCGCGTGGCGGCTGCTGGAGCACAACGCGGGCACGCTCCCCGAGCCGGTACTCGGGGACGACCGCTAGCCTCTGGCCCCGCTCGTCCCTGGCCGCCGGTCGAGCCGGACACAGCTGATGAGCGTCACGCAGCACACCGCCGCGCCCCCGGCCAGCAGCGTGTCGGCGTACTGCGGGTGCGTCGTGATCACCTTCGCCGTCAGCGCGGCCACGCCAACCGTCGTGGTCAGCACCAGCCACGGTGTTACCACCGGTGCGGGCACCCCGAGCTGGTAGCGCCGTAGCCAGGGACGCTGGGCGCGGGCGATGAACAGGCCCGTTCCCATCGCCGTGCTGCACATCGCCACCGCCCGCGGGACCCGCCGGGTGCGCAGGAGCGTGCGCACGATGACCTCGTCCGCCGTCACGATCACCCGCCGCCGCCACCGCGTCGCGCACCAGGTGCCGCCGCAGGCCAGGACAAGCAATGGCAACCTGAGACAAAACGAGACCGGCCGGTCTGGTCCCGCCGCCTCCATGAAGATGGCGGCGGCCAGCCCCAGCAGCGTCCAGATGACGCACGCGACGCGCTGCTGGGCCGGAGTACGCCAGCAGAGCAAGATGCCCCGGGCGGGGGAGGGGGCGGTTGGGGGCTGCACGGTGTTCCTAGGCTGCGCAGCGGCCACGGCTTACCTTCCGGTCAGGTCCGTAATATCGCTGTAAGGTCTACCCAGGAAGATCACCGGCAATGCGTGCGCTACGTGACCATGTCTTCACATTTTCTCCTACAGCCTGTCACGGGACCGCTCGCGCCGAGGATGCCTCGCTAGCTTTTTATAAGCGTGTATAGCGGTATCTAGGGAGCTATTAGGTCGTCAATGGCTTCCAGCATCCGGCGGTGGGACCCGGTCATCGTCTGCCAGTGCGGCCGGGCCTGGGCCGCGCTGCGCTCAAGCGCCCGCCGCGGCGCCGCGTGCAGCCCGGCGTCAAGCAGCGACCAGGACAGCTCGCCGAGCCGGCCGGTGAGCCGCTCCGGGTCGTAGGTCCGGGCGCAGTCGTCCTCAAGCGCCAGGAGGTGCTTGTGCAGCCGCCGGTCGGCGGCGAACGCCAGCCGGGCACTGTCGACCATGTCGCTGTGCGCGGCGGCGGGCGACGCCGCCTCGAAGGCGTTGAGCAGCGGGCTGACGTCCCCGGCCGTCAGCGGGTCATACAGGCCAGGGAACGGCGCCTTCTCATAGCCGGCGTCATGGCCGCTGAAGTAGACCGGGGTCGTGCTCCCCGTGCTGCCAAGCACGCCGATAGCGAGGTCGAGCAGGGATACCGGCAGGCCAAGGTCGGTGATCGCGTGCACGAGAAGCTCACCGTCCACCGCGCCCGCGCAGGCGACGAGCAGCAGCTGCGCTGACTCAAGCGCGGACTGGACGTAGAAGCAGATGTCCGGGTCGTGCAGCCGGATCACGCCGTCGTGCCGTTCCTCGGCGCTACTGGGGGTGGCCCAGGCCAGCAGCCTGCGGTAGACGATCGAGTTGTCGACCACGTGGGTGAACCGGGTCGCGGAGGCTCGCAGTCCTGTCGTCGCCGCGGCGTGGGCCATGAGCCACTCGCACGCCCGCTTGGAGGCCGTGTAGGTCTCCGCCGAGTACGGGCGCAGGGCCTTGCCGGTCGAGGCGTAGACGACCTGAGGGACCCCCGCCTTCCCCGCGGCGTCAAGCACGTTGCGGGTACCGAGCACGTTGGTGGTGATCGTACGGTGCACTTCCACCTCGGCCAGGCCAGGATCGCGCTGGGCGGCCACGTGGAAGATGACGTCCGGCCTGGTCGCCCTGACGATCCGGGTGAGCACCTCGCCGTCGCGGATGTCGGCGTGCCGGTAGTCCGCGCCCTCAAGCCGCGGCCAGCAGCCGGTAACGCCCCGGCTGACGCTGACGATCCGCCGCGGGCGCCGCTGCGCCAGCTGGGCAAGCAGCGTCGACCCAATGCAGCCGGTCCCGCCGGTGACCAGGATGGTCTTGCCGCCAATCCGCGCGGCCAGCTCGCCTTCAGGCAGCCGCAGCCTGCGCCCGCGGACCTGGAGGAACCGCTGGTGCTCAGCGGCGGCGCTCGGCTTCGCCGCCGCCAGCTGGCTTGTCAGGTCACGCAGCCTGCGCACGGTCGTCGCATCAAGTCGCTGCCTGCCCGGAGCCGCCACCCGGCGCATCCGCTCTATGATTTCCCCGGCAGTTCCGGCTTCTAGGACCGTTTCCGACATTAGCCTGCCTCTCCACGTCATTCCGGCATGCATGAATAAGGGCATAGTGGTATTTCGCGCATGCGGGCTTGCAGTCTTAGTGCGCGCTGATTTGCCTGCTTTTAAGCAGTGTGCGGGCAATTTGCATCCATGCACGTCAGAGCAGGTGCTGGCGCGCTTTCAGTCTTTGTTTGGGCCAGGCGCGTTGCGAAAGGGGGTTCGCTGCCATTGCCGTACAGAGCAGCGTAGCACCCACCCGGCCCTATTGCCTCCATGCGCGCGGCGAATCTCCCGATGCGCTCCCGGCCGGGGGTAATGGCACGTCCTTACCGTCGAATTATCCGGGGATTTTACCGGTAATAGCGCCATCGCGCCGCTGTGACCGCCGGTGTCACAACCCGGCGGGCTGTCTCGTCCTCAGGGGTGTTCAGCCCACCAGGGCACCACCGGCGCGGCATAGGAGCCACCATGGACGCTCGTCTCAACCTCTTCGCCAGCCCGCTCGCGGGTCAGCTCTTCACCCACTTCATCGCGGCCGACAAGGCGATCAAGGGCTCGCCGCTCCCGGCCGCGACGCAGGAACTGGTGAAGATCCGCGCCAGCCAGATCAACGGCTGCGCGTTCTGCACGGACATGCACACCAAGGATGCCGCGCACGCGGGCGAGACCGCGGTGCGGCTGAACCTGGTCGCGGCCTGGCGAGAGGCCACGGTCTTCACCGACGCCGAGCGGGCCGCGCTGGAACTGGCGGAGCAGGGCACCCGCATCGCCGACGCGGCCGGCGGCGTCACCGACGAGGCCTGGGCCAGCGCCGCCAAGCACTACGACGACGAGCAGCTCACCGCGCTGGCATCGCTCATCGCTCTCATCAACGCCTTCAATCGCCTGAACGTCATCACCCGGCAGCCCGCGGGCGACTACCAGGTCGGCCAGTTCGGCTAAGGACACTCGGCCAGGGAGCTAGGCCGGCGGGCGGAAGGGCGGGATCGGGTTGGTCGGCCGGCGCCGCGGGCCGGACCACAGGGCGGGCGGGGCGTCGATCGCGTAGGCGATGGAGTAGGCGGCCCGCTCGTAGTTGACCCGCCAGCCGACGAAGTCGGGCCAGGCATCGGCCGGATCGCGCTCGAAGGCGAAGCCGACCGCCTTCATCCGCGTGAGCGCCTCGAGGAACTCCTCATAGGTGAGCGTGATCCCGGCCGCCGGGTCGGCCATCTCGGGCACGTTGCAGCCCATCGCCCGGCCCACCCGCGTCAGGCACTCGAACCCGCCGCGCAGGCAGAGCCGGGCCTGGACGGTGGGCGCGGCCCCGGGTGACAGCGCGAGGTACAGGGCCGCCGAGTCCATCACCGCCAGCAGCGCCAGCACCCAGGACGACAGCGGGCGCGGCGAGCGGAACCGGACAAGCGGCAGGTAGGTGGTGTGGCTCTCGGCCACGTCCGCCGCCCAGCGCTCCCACCGGCTGTACAGGTCGGGCAGGGTGTTGACGGTCGATGTTCCCGAGCCGAACCCGTAATGGGTGCGGGCCAGCAGCTCAGGCCCCCAGCTCGGCACCCCGGAGCGGGCGTTGAGCAGCGCGACCTCGGTCTCCCGCCGGTTGAAGGCCGCGTACAGCGTGGGCAGGTAGCCGACCTGCAGGGCGACGATCACCAGGCCCGTGGCCGCGGCGATGAAGACGACCACGGCCGGCCAGTTGCCGCCGGGCTCGGCGTACCCAAGGGTGAACAGCGAGGACCCGGCGTCGCTGAACGCCGACGCGATCCCGCTGCGGGCGAACGGCCAAAGCAGCAGCGTGAAGCCGACGAAGACGGTGAGCAGCCAGGCGATGAGCTGGGTGAGCAGGATCGCCGCCGCCTGGGTGGCCAGCATCCGGTCCCGGCGGCGGAAGTCGGTGACCTTCCGTGTCACCTGCCAGTAAACGGCCAGGACCACGCGGTCCACCCAGCGGGCCAGCATGCCTCCGACCGGCCGGGGAACGATCAGCGTCCCGACGACGCTTGACCACGCCCCAAAGACCAGCACCGCACCGAAGACCGCCGCGACGCACCGAGCGGCAAGAGGAACAGCCATGGACGAGATCTTTCCAGCCGCTACGGGCTGGTTTGGCCGTTTACAATGCAAGGTAACCGGGTGAGGGCCCGCTCGAGCTTGGCGAGTATGCCGGCTAGGTCCGTGCGCTCGGTGGCCGTGAGCGCGCCGATCAGGTCCGCCTCATGGTCGAGCAGTCGCCGCACGGTCGCCTCGATGAGGGCGTGGCCCGCCTCGGTCAGCCGGACGCAGACCGCGCGTCGCGACGCTGCCGAAGGTCCCCGCTCCACCAGCCCGGCCTCCTGCGCCCTGGCGACTCGCTGGGACACCGATGTTTAGAGCTAAACATACATCAGAAGGGAGCAGCCGTGAGCCGGATCGTGCTGGTTACCGGGGGCGGAAGCGGGCTGGGCAAGGCGGTGGCCGCCAGGTTCACGGCGGGCGGCGACACCGTGATCATCACCGGCCGCAACGCGAGCAGGCTCGCCGCCACGGCCGCCGAGATCGGCGCGCGGCCCGTCACCTGCGACGCGACCGACCCAGGACAGGTGGAGCGGATGGCCGCCGACGTCGGCCCCGACCTGGACGTCTTGGTCAACATGGCCGGAGGCAACACGGACTTCAGCCGGCCCGCCGACTCCGCCGCCGGGATCGCCGATGTCGCCGCCGCCTGGCGGGCGAACCTGGACGCCAACGTGCTGAGCTCGGTCCTCACCACCAGCGCCGTCCTCGGTGGGCTGCGGCCCGGCGGGTCCATCATCAACGTCAGCTCGATCGGCGCCGAGCACGCCTCGACTTCCTACGGCGCGGCCAAGGCCGCCCTGGCGGCGTGGACCGCGGGGCTATCCGCCGACGTGGGCCGCCGGGGCCTGACCGCCAACGTCATCTCGCCCGGCTATACCGAGGGCACCGACTTCTTCCGCGGCAGGCTGACCGAGCAGCGGCTGGCTGCCTTGATCGCCGCCACCCATGATGGCCGGGCTGGGCAGCCGAGCGACATCGCCGAGGCCGCCCACTTCCTGGCATCGGCGGGCGCGCGCCACATCACCGGGCAGACCCTGCACGTGAACGGGGGCGCCTACACCACCAGATAATGTCCTCGCCTGACCCGGTCTGGCCGCGGCGATCAGCCCGCGTCGCGGCTCAGCTCACGGGAGCAGCGGTCGTGCGCGGCCGCGCCGAGCAGGCAGCAGGACGAGCACGACCGCCAGGCTGCCGCGTCAAGGAGCGCCTCAGGGCGGGCGTCGTCGGCTGAGCGCGCCCGGCCGACACGTGACCAATTGAAAACGTACGTTGCCCAGGCATTCACCCGCAGATGTCGGCAGCGCCTGCACCGTCCCTCGACAAGCAACAGCGGCCGACGCGGAACTCGATGGGACAAAATGCGGTGTGCTGGCAAATGGACGTGCGAGCCGGCTTTGGCCGTCGGCGGCGTACGGACATTCACTACCGTCGTCAAGGCATTTCCGCAGCCTGGCCCGCCCGCGCGCTGAATTCCGCTGGCAACTTCATTGTCGCCGCTGATGAGCACGATACCCCCCCAAGCGCGCTCGAAATCAACCTTGTTGCCGACTAGGCCGCGGCTGAGCACCCGCCGCGGCCTACGCCGGCCCCCTCCCACCCCACGATCCAACCTGCTGCCGAGCGGCAGTTCAAGACCCCCGTTCGGGGGGCTAACCGGGTTGGTGCCTACGGCATCCACGTGCGCAAGCAGCCCATCTCATCGCCTGAGACGACATGCTCGCCGCGGGCGAGCATGTCGGCACGCTCCGTGGCTGAACTGAGTTACACGAGGCCAACGCCCGCGCTTATCGCGCATCCGACTAGGCCGCGGCGAGCACCACCGCGACGAACGCTTATTCCCACCCATCTGCCGATTCAATCGTCCGGTGGATCGGCGGTTCAAGACCCCCGTTCGGGTGCCATCAGGCCGCGTGATTTCCCCCGTCTTTCCTATCGCTTTATCGTCGAATGGGAAGCCGGCCATCGCTCAGTGAGGAGATCTGCTTTTCAGATGGACATGCCGCCGTCCACCGCCAGGGTGGCGCCGGTGACGAAGGAGCTCTCGTCGCTGGCGAGGAACAGCATCGCCCGCCCTACCTCGTCGGGTGCCGCGTGCCTGGCCAGCGGGATGAAGCCGTCGAAAATGCGGCTGGCGTCGTCGCGGTAAGCGCCGGTGGCCGCGATCTCGATGCGGTGCTGGAACTCGTTGTCCACCGGGCCAGGATGAATCGTGTTCACCCGGATGCCGCGGGGCGCCACCTCCTTGGCCAGCGTCCGCATCAGCCCGACCTGGGCGTGCTTGGCCGAGGCGTAGGCGCAGATCCCCGCGTCCGACGTCAGCCCGACCACGCTGGAGGTGATCACGATGCTGGCTCCCGGCCTGAGGTGGGGCACGGAGTACTTGCACACCAGGAACGAGCCGCGCACATGCACCGCGAGCACCTGATCGAACACGTCCTCCGGATAGTCGGCCACCGGCGCGATCACCCCGCCGATCCCCGCATTGCACACCACGACGTCTAGTCCGCCGAACCGCGTCGCCGCCGCCGTGACCGCCGCCTCGACCGCCGCGGCGTCAGTCACGTCGGCGACCGTCCAGGTCGCGGACGCGCCCAGGGCCGCCGCGCCCGCGCGCAGCCGGTCCGCGTCGATGCCGATGAGGCCGACGCTGGCGCCCTCGGTCACGAACGCGCGTGCCGTCGCCATGCCGATGCTGCCCTCGCCGCCGGTGATGATGGCGGCCTTGCCATCCAAACGCCCAGAATGCGCCATGGCATCCATGGTGCAGGCCAGCCCGCGATCCGGGTAGCCCCCCTGCGCGCGGCCAAGCCGAGGGCGACGCCGATGCGTCGGCGATGTATTGTCCCTACTTGCGGCTTACGTCCACTCCGCCATGGCGGCGTCGCGAGAGGAAGGCACAGCGGTGCGGCTCATCAGGTTCCTGGCCAGCAGCGACGAGCCGCGGATCGGCTTGCTCGACGGCGATGCCGTCACTGGACACCTGGCGACGGGAGACCTCACCACGGTGGCGGCGGCGCCTACCCTCGGCCTGCTGCTGACCCAGCCGCTGAGCCGGATCCGCGAGATCTGCGCGGCCCCCGGCGGCCGGGTCGTCCGCGGCGCCCAGGCCGAGATGCTCGCGCCGGTCGATGGCCGCACCGAGGTGTGGGCGGCCGGAGTCACCTACGAGCGCTCCCGGACCGCGCGGATGGCCGAGAGCGAGAACTCCGCCGATGTCTACGACCGCGTGTACGACGCGGCCCGGCCTGAGCTGTTCTTCAAGTCAGCGGCGTGGCGAGTCTCCGGTCCTGACGTGCCGGTATCGGTACGGGCCGACTCGGACATCAACGTTCCCGAGCCTGAGCTGGCCGTCGTGCTCAACTACGCAGGCGACGTGGTCGGCTACACCATCTGCAATGACATGAGCTCGCGGTCGATCGAGGGGGAGAACCCGCTGTACCTTCCGCAGGCGAAGGTCTACCTCGGTGGCTGCGCGGTCGGCCCGTGCATCCGGCCCGCATGGGAGATTCCCGACCCCTACGCGCTGCGGATCGAGATGGCGATCAGCCGGGACGGCGCGGTCGCCTGGCAGGGCAGTTCGAGCACCTCCGGCCTGCGCAGGCGGATTGACGAGCTGACGGCCTACCTGCTGCGCGAGGACCACTTCCCCGAGGGGGTGGTGCTGTCCACCGGCACCAGCCTGGTTCCCGACCTGCCGTTCACGCTGCGGGCGGGGGATCAGATCCGGATCAAGATCGACGGGATCGGCGAGCTGATCAACCCGGTGGTGCGGGGCAAGGCCGCCGTCCGGGCCGCGAAAAAACCAGGTGAGGAGCGAAGTTCATGAAGCTGCTAAGGATTGGCGAGCGTGGCGCGGAGCGCCCGGCGGTGCTCGACGCGGGCGGCGTGGCCCGCGACGTCTCCGGGGTAGCCGGCGACTTCGGGCCCGCGTTCTTCGCCGGCGGCGGCCTGTCCAAGGTGGCCGCCGCGCTCACCAGCGGGGGCCTGCCTGAGCTGCAAGGCCGCGTTGGCGCCCCGGTCGCCCGGCCGGGCAAGGTGGTGTGCATCGGGCTGAACTACTCCGATCACGCGGCCGAGACCGGCGCGACACCACCCGAGCGGCCCGTGGTGTTCATGAAGGACCCGTCGACGGTGGTTGGCCCGTATGACGAGGTGTACATCCCGCGCGGGTCGGCCAAGACGGACTGGGAGGTCGAGCTGGGCGTGGTCATCGGCTCGCCCGCCCGCTACCTGGGCTCGCCGTCGGACGCGCTCGGCGTGGTGGCGGGCTACACCATCAGCCATGACGTGTCGGAGCGGGCATTTCAGCTTGACCTGTCGCCGCAGTGGGACCTGGGCAAGTCGTGTGAGTCGTTCAACCCGCTGGGGCCGTGGCTGGTGACCGCCGATGAGGTGCCCGACCCGCAGCAGCTCGGGCTGCGGCTGGCGGTCAACGGGCGCGGGCGGCAGGACGGCAATACGGCCAACATGATCTTTGATGTCGCCTACCTCATCTGGTACCTGAGCCAGTACATGGTGCTTGAGCCCGGCGACCTGATCAACACGGGCACGCCCGCGGGCGTGGCGCTTGGCCTCCCCGACCACCCCTACCTGCGGGCGGGCGACCGGGTCCGGCTGGAGATCGACGGCCTTGGCCATGCCGAGCAGCAGCTTGTCGCGGCCCGCTGAGCGGACAGACCAGAAGCGGAGAGACACATGAGCCAGACCACGGCGGAACTAGATGGCCTCACCGCGCTGGTGACGGGGGGCGGGTCTGGGATCGGGCTGGCCGCGGCCCGGCTGCTGGCCGCGCGCGGCGCGCGGGTGGCGGTGCTCGACCTGAGTCCCGGTACCGAGTTCATCGCGGTCAAGGCGGACGT
>Ga0335072_10013302_pt1 | contig 11723 bp, 10 predicted proteins | sample Lox_Sample_21_FD_206725 | JGI IMG/M metagenome (GOLD analysis project Ga0335072, IMG submission 206725) | Soil microbial communities from Loxahatchee National Wildlife Refuge, Florida, United States - Lox_Sample_2.1 | ecosystem: Environmental > Terrestrial > Soil > Wetlands | place: USA...
GTAGAACATTTAACAGTTTTGTGTTGGGCTATCTATCAACCAGAAAAGAGAATATCAAGCAGCAGCATTGAGCTACTGATCGATTCCGGAGGTGAGGCTCCCATTCTCAACCAGCTACCTTGATACTAATTATTATAGCAAATGTCAACTTTACGTCTAAATCACGTATTACTCCTGTTATGCTGGCTATACAAAACCAGCGAACAGATGTGTTACAAAAGCTAGTTTCTAAAGGCGCTAAAGTGACTATTCAGGACGGTTCAGGCATAACTCCACTTGCACTAGCTAGTCAAGTGGGAAATTCCACTATCATGGAATATCTACTTAAGTACGGCGCTGATGTGGATGACGGCAGTCTCCATGACGCAGCTAGAGAACTTCGGTCCGATGCAATCAGAGTCTTGATCAAGCATGGTCATGACCCCGACTTTCCAAGTGACCGCCACGGCGGTCGCAGTGCACTTTCTGAGTTGTGTTTTAAGGCTGTCGATAACAATCCAAGTTTCGAAGATCTCGAAGAGGCCATTGGTTGTCTCGTCGCCAACGGCGCTGATATCAAACAGCGTAGTTTGAATGGGAAAACTATGTTCCACTACGCCCTTGACTCCTCTGACCCAATGACAATACTCAAAGCATTGTTAAAAGTATTGTGGAAGGTAGTCAATGAAGATTGTTACCTATACACGGATGGGCAGTACACCTACTCCCTTACGAAATACGTCGAGAAAGGTCTTTCAATAGGCCCGGCAGTCCAAAACCAGGAGGCAATCCAGCTTCTCAAAACAAAGTTGGCGCAGGATAGGATATGGGCCAACTCCATCGATGCAGCTCAGCCTGGAGACTACTGTGGAGCACCTCAGCACATCCAAGACGAAGTATTACGTCGACAGGCCTTCGAAAGGCGCAAAAGTGAGCTACGCGACTTTACACAATTTCAGGTAGGGTTGAAGCGGTACGAAGCCATCGAAGAAAGCAAAATACTTCAAATGAAGACTGATGAAGAAAATCGCCGGGAACTCGAAAAAGCTCGCACTTATGAACGTATTTATGAAAACAAGGCAGATCAACAACTACGACTTGAGGGCAGGGCTGAGCTAGAGCGCCAGCGCCTCGCTCGCATGAGGCAATCCAGTGAGATAAGTCATCTAGAGAAGGTTCGAGACATACAAGTCTCGACTCAACGTGCAATTGGCGAAGCCAAGATCGAGACGGAACAGACCGAGAACATCCTACAGATCGAGTATCTAGAAGCAAGAAACGCCAAGCAGAATGAAGGAACAAGGCAGATGCTTGCTATTGAAGAGAGTAGTATGCAAGATAAGGACAGGATAATGCAGAGACAACATGAAAGGGAAATGACTAGAATGAAAACGCAGAAAACGTTGGTTGAGAAGACACAAGCATTAGCGAACAATCTGCGGAGCGCAGGCATCAATCAGAGGCAGATAGGTTATATCATGGGTGAGGAGCTTTAGGGATTTACGTGGATTTGCGTAAGGTTATTTTGGTCGTGCATTGTGGAATAATTGGGATTGTGGACTTATAGGCATAGCAGTGTAAAGTTTTATGGTTAAGGCGGCTCTGCTTGTACGTATTCTGATCTTCGTGTTGTAAATAAAAGGAGAACATTTCAAACGCCGATCTCTGCCATGCTCCATTGGGATACAGACGGCACGAGATGAGAAAAAGGAAGCTGCAGTAGGCATAGTAGCTTCTTTAAACCCAAGCTGCTCGTTCTGTAGAGATCTCACACTCCGTCTTACAGTCTAAATGACCAAGGCTTTCGTTATGGTTGATTCTTCTAACTCTTTCTCGTTATGTATTATCATATCATCTCATATTCCTCTTGCCGCACAAATATGTGTCGTAATATTACGATGCCAAAATTTGATGAAGCACGAAAAGAGTCTCCTTGATCACGGTTCAGACGGGGCCAATGAATCCATGTTCCTTGTTGATATCTATTTTACCCAAAACGCTTATCTTTTATCGTACCTACCTAAGCCAACATCGAAGGCGGAGGACTCCAAAAGTATATGCATACATATAGATACAGAGATGAAGGCTATTGCTTCGTGTACTTTCAAGGCCTCTTCCCCAAACGTGGGACCTTAATTCCCACAATAATGACAACGCCAATCAGCGCCAAGATGGTCGTTATGATGAACGTAAGGCGCAGCGAGGCAGCGTAGGCATCAATGACCTGTGATCGATAGGGTTGAGGCAGTTCAGCAATAGCCTGGATTGACTTCCGGACTTCAAGAACAACTCTCTCTTTGTTCGGGCCAGTGACGAACTGATTTAGATACATAACCAGAGCATTCTGCACGACAAGACTGCTAGATGCAACGCCGAGAACCATGCCTAGCGATCGCCATAGCGTCATGGTGCTCGTGACGACGGCCTGTTCAGCTTGCTCGCTGAGACTGAGCAAGGCGATGAATGCACCGGGATAGAGGAAGCCTTGCCCTGCGCTCGAAGGGACGAGGAACAGGAGGTACACCCAGCTCGGCATGCCGATTTGCATGCATGAGAGGCAAGTGGTGCCTATAAGGAGAAGCAGAGTACCGGAGACAAGAGGCCATTTGAGGCGTTTGGTCCATGAAATCAGGAAGCCCGTTGAGACACCGGCAATGGTTGCGGATACGGAAGGCACCATTAGTCGGAGGCCGCTGTCGGTGGCGCTTTCGAGGAGGACGGCTTGGAAGTAGAGTGGAATGTTGAAGAGGACTGCGTTGACGATGATGGCGGCCAGGAAGTTACAGAAGATAACATTAGCACGGGGGCTGTGGATGATTATCCTTAGAGGCATGATAGGGAGCGTGGCTCGAGTTTCCTGAAAGATGAATAGGGGGAATCCGATGGAGAATATGACAAGAGACTTTTTGAAATTAGCTTAGAGGGTGCAGGACTTCACGTGGGGTTGCTTACAGATATGACGACTGGATGTGACCAAGGGTACACATTTCCACCGAGATTCTACGGGAAATTAGCAGGGTGTAAATAATTTATAAGTAAAAATACCTACGAGGCCAAGAATGAGAGTCGTAGTAGACATTGTTAGTAAAAGAGATCCTTTATAATCAAACTTTTTCATCGCCTGCGCCAGACTATCATTTTCAACTCCTTCCTTTAACCCTAGAGTCCTTGGTACAGTAAAAATTCCGAGAAGCAAACAAACAGATAGAAAGGGTACTTGGAAGCCAAATTCCCACCTCCATCCAAGGGAGTCGGCTATTGCACCGCCAGTGGCGGCTCCTAAGGCAGATCCAAGCCCATAAATAATATTGATATAAGATTGATAGGTTCCACGAATTTCAATTGGTACTAAATCACTCGTGATTATGCTGCCCATAACCAATGTTCCTAGTTGTTTTAGTAGGTAATCTATGTTTTGAATGATGAAAACAAACCTCCTGCTCCAAGTCCACACAGAGCTCTAGCAATTATGAACTCCGTCATACTTTGAGCAAGTGCACACCAAACCGTAGCAAGCAGGAAGATTGTCAATGTAAAGATATATGGCGGCTTCCTGCCCATAGTATCAGATATTCTCCCGAAAAGAGGTTGGAAGGCGGTGGACGTTAGGAGGAAGGCAGTTGATAGCCATGAAGCGCTGTTCGAAGAATGAAAATAACTCGTGATGACAGGATGGGAGCTGGCGAGAATCGTCATATCAAAACATGCAACAAACTACCCCATCGGATTAGCACAACAGTTGGAAATCTTCGTACATGAAGAATTACTAGGTTTGACAAGAGTCCTGCATATATTAGCCAAAATCGCCTGACACCAATGCCTCCCAAATATGGACTTTCGTGGCTCTCTTCTGCAACCTCCTCAATCACTGCCTCTTCTTCTGGTTCCGCTGGGCTCACCACCGACCTTCTCCTCGACGCACTGACAGAGCTGACTCGTCGGCTTCCTCTACTACGGCTATACGTGCGCGGCCCTCGTAGCATGGATGATTCCTGTGACTCAGGCTCTATACCAAGGCGACTAGTATATGAGGTTGCTTTGGAGACCATGCGATCGAAATCGTTGGGCTGAATTTCTTGTTCCGCTAATTCGTCATCCTGTAGAGTCTCATCTGGAGAGTTCTCTTGTCGATGACTGAATGGGGAGTCTGTTGCCGCTGCAAGTAATGGAGTCCTTTCGGAGACTGCTCTCCGGTGGAAGGGAACGACATTCTCATAACGCACATCTAGATACTTTCCGTTTGCAGCCTTGGTCGAGTCTCCCGGCGGCGTCATGATGGAGAGGAAGGCTGGCAGATGGAACTAGCGATTTTATGCGGGCTCATTGAGGCTGGTAAGTGTATGTGGAGAAGCAATTGCCCTTGAACGTTCCGAGAAAAAAGTTCAGCGGCAGATAAGCAGGGACAAGTTGTAGAGCACATAATATTGCGCCTAGTCCCAAAGTCGAAGGTCTTTATCTACTTCAGCTTCGAATTGCACGAAAAGAGTCTTAGAGAGGAGCAACGACAGCGATACACATATACATAATGGAACATGACGAAGGTTGCATGAAATACCCAACAATTATGCGACGAGGGAGCCGCAAATCCACTAGAAGCGATGACCCCTGGCAAAACCCCGCCATGGCGTCAGGATTGTGGGTAATTTCTTTGCCTGCGCTGCCAGATGACTCGGTCGCCGTACCTTGAAACCTTAACTCCAAAACGAAAGGGCAAGAACACTCCAGACCATGCAGACTCAATGGATACATTCAATGTCTTAATACAAGCTATCAAAGGCTGCAGAGCAGACACCTTCAAACAATTCCTCAGCCGAGATCTTTGAATTTGCTGTGGCAGATATTATGAATCTTCCAGTCTCCTTCAATGGCGGAACAACTTCCCCAAAATCGAACTTATGCGTTATCGGCAATCCGTCTCGAAAAGCAATTTAGGTCACGCAGCACCTTCTCTCGTTCTCTTCTCTTTCCACAAGAGGAGCTGGCGAGTTTAAAATAGTATCAATCCCATCTCCATCAACTTCTCTCGTTATACAAACCTATTTCTCTACTCATCGAGTGGCATTGGCGTATCCTTTGGTTCCTCATCCCGTTTACTCCGACACCGGCGAGCCAACTACCTTCCCATCATGCTTCTACCTCCCCTCCGCATTGCTATCCTCGAATGCGACACGCCTCTCACTAGCACCCGTGCCAAGTATGGTGGATATGGCGGTGTCTTTAAAGCCCTCCTCACGGTCGGCACAGACGCCTTAATGGACCCGAATCTATCCTCAGAACATGGGCTTTCCCTAACGAATTGGGACGTCGTGGAGGCGCAAGAATATCCTCGACTTGACGACATAGATGCTATCTTAATAACGGGCTCGAGATACAACTCCTTCGACGATACGCCCTGGATCGTCAAACTAGTGGAATTCACAAAGCACGTCTTGGCACAAGACCGAGTGCGTATCATAGGCGTCTGTTTCGGCCACCAGATAGTAGGGCGAGCAATGGGCGTCAAAGTAGGCCGGAGCCCAGGCGGCTGGGAAGCAAGTGTAACAGCCATTGACCTCACCAAACGCGGGCAAGAGATCTTTGGCCGTCCTGCATTAGTACATCCACTTCCTGTATCTTTCCCACAATATAGGCTAATAGCTAATTCGACCAGGCACTGCACCAAATGCACCGTGACGCCGTCTTCGAATACCCTCCCGGCGTGGAAGAGCTAGGCTACACCCAAGGGTGCAAAGTCCAAGCCATGCACATCGCCAAGCGTCTCTTTACCGTGCAGGGCCACCCAGAATTCGACGAGGAGATCGAAAGGGAATTGTTGACGACGAGACACGAGCTTGGGATCTTCGATGACGAGACTTTCGCTGAGACTATGAGTCGTGTGGACAAATACCAAGACGGCGTTGTAGTGGCGAAAGCTTTTCTGCGGTTTTTGCTGGAATGATGGAGACGCGGTACGATATGAAATACTTTACGATTTATGATATCCTGCACATAGATTGGACAGAGTGCTAGATCTAGATCGGTTGCATTTTTACAAAGATGTTGGGTGCTTAGCAAGATGTCTTGGTGGATAGCCTCCCTAAATCTCGGGGGCGTTTTCTTTAGCAGTGGACACAAATTGTTTTTTTTTTCTTTTTAATGAAATTGCAGAACATAACGAGTCATGTGGCGGATTCAGAGTCTTTTTTTGACGCATCATTTTCTGAGCTAAATTGGCATTTATTACTTGAGAACTTATGAGATAGTCAACCAGAGTATGTAACAATCAACCAAATTGAGAAGATTATACTATAACAACGCATAGGAGTATGGCATATCACTAATCTTCCAATTTTGGTGTGCCACTCCAGCGTGCATTACAGTTATTCGCGTTATCTGGCTTGACCTACTCCACCCAGACTCAAATCTTTTAAATAGGCCAGCTCTTTAACAATCGATCTTTTATTTCTCACAGACTGCTTCCATAGCCTCCCCTTTAGATTAAAGAATGGCATTATGTTCGGTCCGAGGTTAAGGCCATGTTAGACATCCATTATTGAGGCCTATTTGGCCCACTGTTTAGGAAGATCGGGACTTGCATTGAAGAGGAGACACGGCGGGGGAAGTGAGATCTGAAACTTATACTATGAACCATGATATTGACTGTACTTAGAAGATGACTTTATACTTATTTTTGTTTCAAGTTGATCCCTGGATATTCTCCAACTGCCGGCCATGCAAGTATTAAAACATGAAATGCGAGATCTGCTGCGCTCAAAGGCCATGAACCAAAAGAAACATTCCCTTTCGGACTGTGACGTAAGGAATGCTGGATCGCTAGTAAGGGGAGGAAAGGTTATCAAATGTTGGTTTTTTTCCCCCTTTCTCATTTACAAGCGTCGTCCGGAAGTGTTTCTGTGACGTCGAAGGTTTGGTCACCTCGCCTAACCTCAACTGCCGAACAAAAGTCCACATAGTTTCATTTTTACAGACCGGTATTGCAACACAGCAGTGAAGCCTATTTGTAGAACTGCTGTAACTTTGGGAGGAGACTCAATTTTGTTGCGACTTGTTGTGATGTCTCTACAACGCAGGTCGCTACTGTCATTTCTAAACTCTGCCAAGAATGCTTTGAACGCTGCCATTCAACATTCTACACCTATCACCTTCGTAATTGGCAACGAATCTGCTGGTGAGTTGCAGCACACTTAAATATAGCCGTGCCAGGATGTCGAGATCTCAAATTCATCATGATAAGCTACTAGTGAATTGACTGGTCTTCCATGCTAACGTGGTTCAAGATCTTGACTCTCTCTGCGGTGCAGTGGTCTTTGCCTACTTGCGTACATATTTTGGTACCAACATAATCCACGTTCCACTGGCCCATCTCCTCAGGGCCGACCTCTCTCTCCGACCTGAGTTACGTCCGGTACTATCACGTGCAAATATCAAAGTCGGTGATCTCATCACTCTTTCGGAGCTACCGCCGTCCAGTCAACGTGCCTTTGCACTAGATCCACGGAAGACAAGATGGATTCTTGTAGATCACAACGCTCTTCAGGGCGAGCTCGGCAAGGTCTACTCCAGCCAAGTAATCGGAGTCATTGATCACCATGATGAGGAAAACCAAGTCCCCAAAGACTGTGGGATAGAACCAAGGATCATCACCAAAAGTGGTAGCTGCACCAGCCTCGTGATTGAATACTGCAAAGAGGGCTGGAACGCTCTGTCAAAGTATTCTACAGAGGAAACGGCAGCATGGGATGAAGAGCTTGCGCAGTTAGCATTAGCGCCTATATTGATTGACACGGCCAACCTCAAAAACACATCAGAAGTCACGCCGGCAGACACAGAAGCGGTCAAGTATCTAGAATCCAAGCTTGACACCTCATCGGCCAAATTCAACAGGGATGACTACTTCGACGAGATCTCCACAGCAAAAGCAGACATAGGCCAACTGAGCATCGAAGAAATACTCCGCAAAGACTACAAGCAATGGACGGAATCGGACTCGGCCAATTTGGGCATCAGCTCCGTAGTAAAGCCACTCCCCTTCCTCCTCAAAAAGGCCGAAAGGGCAGAGTCGGCGCTGCTAGACTCCATATGCAATTTCGCCGCGGACCGAAAGCTCTCGCTATATGCGCTCATGACGACGGCTTCCTCAGAATCCGGGGAATTGGCACGCGAACTCCTCGTGGTTTCACTAGATGCCATCGGCGCCGAAGCAATAGCGGCATTAGAGCAGAATGCCGCCGAGATCTTAGGCTTGAAAAGCTGGGGAAAGGGCGTGCTGGATTGCCAGGGTGATGGTGCTGGTGCTGTTGGCGGTCAGCAACACGGCTGGAGGAGTCGCGCCTGGGTGCAGGAGAGAGTTGAAAATAGTCGAAAGGAAGTGGGACCACTGTTACGCAAGGCACTGTATAACGCCGCAACGAGCGCAGCTGCTTGAAAGGAGTCGTGATTTGTTTCTCTTCTCGGTCCGATCCGCACCATGATCACTCCCTTGTGGCGTTTTGCGCTATGGAATGTCAAACGTGCCGCGTCCCAGAAACGTCAGCCAACAGCCACTTTCTGCTCACCTCCTCCATGTACTTCCACTTACTACCATCCCACCAAAGATCCTAGTCACGATCCTTTGGACACCATATCCCACAGTGGGACCCACTTTTGGTGCCGTAAAAGCCCCCTTTTCTTTTTGCTATGTGGTGAAACGAATGAGAAGGGCGCAGTACAATGGTACATAGCGAGTTTGCCGCAGTGTTTTACTGCGGTGTACCTTAACGATGGCGTGCATGCAGCTAGCTGGTAAAACTTATTAAACGGGTAGCTCTGATTTATATTGCAATCTTAATGGCTACAGTAGTAGACTCATGGATTCCATATCAGGAAAGCAATTCGAATAACGCATGACACTTTAGTGACCAAATTTACATTTTACAGTATTTTCATCGCTAATTCGGAGGGCACGGATCGCTATGCTTTTGCGCCTTCTCGCTGGGAAACTCGGAACCTCGGGCTGTATCCAATGGTTCAGCAGAACATCAATACAGATGTACCTAGAACTAAGGAAAGTCTTTCATCCAATCTCCTTCAGAGTCTGAGTATATCGCAATCGCAATCGCGAATCACAACTGGGTAACGTACCTTACCCACGTGATAGCAAGCGCAATTTCTCAGCTCCTGCCTATAACAGCCCAGCCCAGCCCAAGTGATAACGAACACCACCACCACCACTGGGAGATGATGTAGTAGAAACGTTACCATAAAGTATCTTGTACTGAGGGGGGGGGAAAGAAAAAGCAACGCTGATTACCATCGTTATCATTATGTGTATCTCTCGCATCTTGCATTCCTGCATCTGTTTCACATCTCCATCAATTGCTTTTTTACACACGCCTCCTGCACAACACATTGCGTAACTGCCCTTTTCAATGCTTTGCTTTTTTCTCATGTCGACAACCCCCCGTACTTTCCGAGCCATCTTTCAGGGGAGCTCGTGCTGTCTCAGGTTCCCCACGAGATCGTGAACTATCAAGCGAACTACCCATCTAGGCAGGAGTACAAGATAAGTAGGCAATTCGGTACATGGATATCGAGATATGACCCCCCGCCGGCCCTTGCCGCCGGTGTCCGTCACCTTGAGACAGCAGGTGTATATTGGTGTTGGCTTTGTGGCACAGCATAGCACAGCATAGCAGGGAACAGCACCTTAGAACAGCGTAAAAATTGAACTCATATGTAGCCACCCATGTTTTGATCGCCGTACCCATAGCAGATGCAGAAGCGTAACTACCCATTCCAGAAGCAACAACCAACAACCTAAACACATTTTCCTGATGCCCGCATATGCAAAACTCCCGAGTAAACCACCCGCACGATCGTATGCAATGTGGACGAGCTCCAATAATCAGACAAAACGCGTTATCATCGCCATCACGCTATTTACAAGGCCAATCCTGTTCCGTCACCTGTCCACCTGTAGAGAGATAGTACTTCCCTCCTTCTCAATTGTTGCTCACCTAAGTCTTCAGGTACCCTACCCCGAACCTGCGCTAGTGCCGATCGCATGACCCTACGGAAGTTCCTCTGAGACTAGTTAGCTCAAATTTTTACTTACCCTAGATGTCCAGAGCAACTTACCTGATATTCCGTGTTCAGGGTGACCACGCACGCCTCGTGGGCCCTAACAATTGTTTCACAAGCCTTGACAACACTTGGACTCGCCTCGCTCTGTAGCTTGTCTGCGATGAGCAACAATAAGAAGCTGCCTTGTAAGAGATACACGCCGAAGAAGAACGGCATGAACTCAAGACCAGGGTCAAATTCAAGAATGTTCTCGATCGCCTCGGCGGCAGAGACTGCATGGCCCGTCGCGTTGATGAAGCTTTGCGATGAGATCCAGAGATCGTTATCGTCAAGGAGGGAGATAGGATCCCACTTGCCCGTTAGCAGAATATGTAGAACGTGCATAACATGTGTTCCATATGCGACTACGATTCGGGTTTGAATATCTGATTCGGTAGTCATACGTGAGGTCGAAGTGTTGACGGAGTGACCAGAGGGTGAAGTTACATCATTGTGATTGCTGTTTTCCAATTCAATATTGCCATTTTCATCAGTATTCGATAATGTACTAAGGTGACGTTGCTCGAACTCTTTGAGGCTTCGCTCGTACGCTTCAAGTTGTAACGTGATTTCGTGTGCATGGTCGTCCCATTCTTGCGCAGAACGGAAACCGACCCCGAATCGCGGGTGATTTTTGGCGTGGTTGAGATCGACGATTTCGCCCAGAATTGTCATCAGGGGCAAGAAGTATCCGAATATACTATGGCCAGTACACTCAAAGTTAGGTCCTCTCCTTCTAATCCGGGCAGAGCCGTTCGGGGAAGTAATATGAATGCTTGAATCACCAGAATAGAATTCCCCCGCCTGCCACAACGTGTCGTCCATTGGCTGAAGAAGCCCATCACACTCCACATCCAATAAAAATAACGGCTTGTTATAGCAGAGCGACAAATGTCGATCCACAGTATAAACAAGCCACCATATTCTCCTTCGTTCTTCGCGTTCTTCTTCCGTAATGCTCCCGCTGCTGTTCGAAGTATGTGGCATATCCAAATCATCGTCCGCTTCACCGTCGGCATCAACATCGTTTGTCGAATGGTTATGAGGTAGTTCTCGGCCCAATTTCAATTCTCTTGCCAAGGACCAAGCTGCGTTCCACCAGCGTAGGCTAGCACCCTTGTATTCACTCGCCGAGACGACCGTTGCTAGATGAATATAGGTCACAACATCATCCAAAGCACCAGCAGCACCAAAAGCTCCACTTTCGCCACTCATTGCATTGGGATTTGTGCCAACAGTGCCTGGCATAGAAACCCCGAGTCCTCCCAAAGCAACTCCATTAATCACGGTTTCTGCAAAGTTCGGTGACGTCTCACCGGCCGGAGGACCATGGATAAGCGGCTTGAGCAGGCCCACAGTGAGTTCTAGTAACCGTTGACACACCCGACCTCTTGCGGAGGGCGGAGCGGTTAGAAAAGCTGCGTCGCTGGTCTGGGCAGCAACCCATAGCATGCTCGCAAGTAGTGCAGGAGAGCACACCCTCGGTTTCGTAGGATGAAGAAAGGATCGCTTCCGAAAGACATACCCAAGAACATAGGGTGACATAGGATGCATCTGTGCAGATGAGGAGCTGGAGAAATAAAGATCCAATAGATCACACGCTAACGACAACGGTACAATATTCCCGAGATGTGGAATGAGTG
>Ga0335072_10013303_pt1 | contig 11723 bp, 10 predicted proteins | sample Lox_Sample_21_FD_206725 | JGI IMG/M metagenome (GOLD analysis project Ga0335072, IMG submission 206725) | Soil microbial communities from Loxahatchee National Wildlife Refuge, Florida, United States - Lox_Sample_2.1 | ecosystem: Environmental > Terrestrial > Soil > Wetlands | place: USA...
GCCCGCCGCGGTAGTGATACCTGGCGAGCCAGGCGGCGTCCGGTTCGGCGTCGAACTCGACGGCTGCCCCATCAACCCGTGCGGACGCGCCGACGGTTGACGCGCCGGCCGTCATCACCGTCGCAGCACCCGCGCGGATGGTCCAGCCGAGCCCGGTTAGCAACCGATCCAGCGGGCTGGCGGCCGGCTGACCGGTCGGGTAGGGCACGGCGATCATGGCCGGGCTCCCGCGCTCGCCATACCAGCCGCGCACCTTCTCGATCGCCGCCCCCGGCGGCAGGCCCGGATCGCCGACCGCGAGCGCGCTGTTCGCCCGGCCGGTGAAGCCGTCGGCCGCGCGCAGCAGCCAGTTACCGAGCCGGTCCTCCTCGCATGCGCGCCAGCCCGGCGCCGCCGCAAGTTCCAAATCGTCGATCGAGATCGCCACCTGCGTCAGCGTGTCAGGATTACGCCGCGCCCGCATCCGGTTAACACAGCCAGCGCGACAGGTTGCGCTCCTGACAGGATGAGCCCTATGACCACGTTGTCCGACGTTGCGACGATAGGCAGCCGCGACAAGTTCCTTGCCGTGATCTCAACGGCTCGGGCCGATGGCACGATCCAGTCCTCGCTGGTCAACGCCGGAGTTCTGGCAGACCCTGCGACCGGGCAGGACGTCGTCGGTTTCGTTACCTATGGCCCGGCCAAGCTGGCCAACCTGCGGGCGCGGCCGCAGCTGACCGTCACTTTCCGCGCGGGCTGGCAGTGGGCGGCGGTCGAGGGCCAGGCCAGGATCATCGGGCCGGACGACCCGGCGGCTGAGTCCGATCCGGAACGGCTCAGGCTGCTGCGTCGTGAGGTTTTCACCGCCGCTGGCGGCACGCACGAGGACTGGGACGAGTTCGACCGGGTGATGGCGGCCGAGCGCCGGGCGGTCGTGCTCGTGAAGCCGACAAGGATCTACAGCAATCCGGGTTAGCCCCGCAGCCTAGGCATGTCAGACGGCGGTCACATCCAGCTTCCTGCTGGCGGGACACTCTATCGATTGGGATTCTCAGCGATGCCAGGCAACGATTGGGAATCTCAGCAAATATCGCCGAGAATCCCAATCGTTGCCAACCGCCCGGTGCGATGTCCGGGCACGTAGCCTTGGAAGATGGCCGACGTCGCGATTGTTAGCCCGCTGAAAGGCCGGATAACCGGCCCCGGCGAAGTCACCGAGGTGACCGGATAGTGCGCGACATTCTTGATCCAATCACCGGCTGGTGGACTGCGGACGACACCTTCGGCCTGGCCACGGTGGTTCGCACGTTCAGCAGTGCCCCACGCGAGCCGGGCGCGGCGATGGCGGTCTCCGCCTCGGGCGAGGTCGTCGGTAGCGTGTCCGGTGGCTGCGTCGAGGGCGCGGTTTACGAGCTCGCTACCGAGGTCGTGGCTAACGGCGAGCCGGTGCTGAAGCGCTACGGCATCAGCGACGACGATGCGTTCGCGGTCGGACTGACCTGCGGCGGCATCATCGACATCTTTGTGGAGCCGGTCAGCCATCAGCGCTTCGCAGAGCTCGGCGAGGTCGCCGAGGCGGTGCGGCAGGGCCGCCCTGTCGCCGTAGCGACCGTGATCGAGGGACCCGGCATTGTCGGCGCCCGCCGGGTCATCTGGCAGGACGAGCACGCCACCGGCACGCTTGGCGCCGGCGACCGGCTTGACGAGGCCGTGGACGACGACGCACGCGGCATGCTGGCACAGGGCCTAACGGCCGTCCGGCGCTACGGGCCTGACGGCGAGCGTCGCCGGGACGAGCTGGCAGTCTTCGTCCAGTCGTTCGCGCCGGCGCCGCGGATGCTCGTGTTCGGCGCGATCGACTTTGCCGCAGCCGTGGCCAAGGCCGGGAAGTTCCTCGGCTACCGCGTCACGGTCTGCGACGCCCGCCCGGTCTTCGCGACCGCCTCGCGCTTTCCCGATGCCGACGAGGTCGTCACCGACTGGCCGCACCGCTACCTGTCCAAGATCAGCACGGACGAGCGGACGGTCATCTGCGTGCTGACGCACGACCCGAAGTTTGATGTGCCGCTGCTCGAGGTGGCGCTGCGCCGTCCGGCGGCGTACATCGGCGCGATGGGCAGCAGGCGCACTCATGACGACCGGCTGGCCCGGCTGCGCGATGTCGGCATTAGCGAGGCTGAGCTCGCGCGGCTGCGCTCGCCGATCGGCCTAGACCTGGGCGCGCGCACGCCGGAAGAGACTGCCGTGGCGATCGCTGCCGAACTGATCCAGCTGCGCTGGGGTGGCACCGGCCGGCCGCTGACAGCCACGACCGGCAGGATCCACCACGGTCACCTGCCAGGTGACCGGCTGGTGCCCGAGGTGGCGGACGAGCGGACAGCGTAAGTGTCGTCCGGGAACGTCGCGGGGATACTGCTCGCCGCCGGCGAGGGAAGCCGTCTTGGCCGACCCAAAGCCCTCATTGAGCTTCGCGGCCGCTCACTCGTGCGTCGAGGGATCGCGCTACTGCACGACGGCGGTACGAAACCCGTCATAGTTGTGTCTGGCGCGACCGGCCCGCTTGGCCACGAACCTGGTGTGCTCAGTGTGCACAATCCGGACTGGCCGACGGGTATGGGGTCGTCGCTGGCGGTCGGTCTCGCTGCCGTGCCAGCCGGGTGCTCGGCCGTTGTGCTCGCGCTGGCCGACCAGCCGCTCGTCGGACCGGAGGCGGTGCACAGGCTGATCACTGCACACGCGGCCGGCGCTCAGGTAGCGATCGCGTGCTACGACGGGCAGCCCCGCAACCCGGTCCTGATCGCCCGCGAGCACTGGCCTGAGGTGATCGAACTCGCGGTCGGCGACGTGGGCGCGAGGCCGTTCCTGCGCTTGCATCGGGACCTGCTAACTGAGGTCGAGTGCGGCGACACCGGCCGGTCAGACGATATCGATACGCCGGAAGACCTGGCCAGGATCGAGGCGCTGATGGCGCGGAGTACCTCGTTCCCTACCTGATCACCTTGATTCCCCACTGCTGCCTGATACTGTCGCCGGGCTCGATGGTCAGGAGGTCAGTGCCCGTGACGAAGGCGTTGGGCGGGCAGGTCATCGGCTCGATTGCAAGGGCGCGGCGGCGTGCCTCGGGGCCAAGCGGATCGCCGGTAAACACCTGCAGCCAGCGATAGCCGGGTCCGGCCCAGAGCGCGACCTCGGCGTCGGGGCCGGTCAGCCTGGCCCAGGCGCGCCCGTCTTCGCCGGTGTACAGGCCGGTGAACGCGGTATCGAGCGAGGTAGCACCGATCGAGCGGCGTTCACGGAAGTCGTACTGCGACCCGGCAACCTCCTGCGGGCGTCCGGTCGGGATGCCGCGGTCGTCGGCGGGCTGCCAGCGGGCCGCGGGCAGCTGCAATCGCCAGTCATCGACAGTGCCCGTGCCGGCCCGCAGGTACGGATGCGAGCCGGTACCGAACGGCGCAGGATGGTTGCCGGCGTTACGAGCCGTGACGGTCACCTCGAGCCCTGTCTCCGCAGTGAGCCGGTAACCCGCGCTCAGCTCCAGGGAGAACGGATACCCGGGCCGCCCGAGCAGTCGCAGGCCAAGCTCAACGTGGTCAGGTGCCTGTTTGATGAGGCTCCAGGTCGCGAACCTGGTGAGGCCGTGGATCGCGTTGTCGTGCGCTGGCTCGGATATGTCCAGCTGGTAACTGCGCCCGCCGAAGGAGTACTTTCCGTGGTCGACCCGGTTCGGCCACGGGGCCAGGAGTTGCCCGGCGCCTGCGGGCGGAACCTCATCGGCGTCGTACCCGGCGATGACCGCGCGGCCGTTATGGCTGAGCGTGCGCAAGCCGGCGCCCAGTTCAGTGACGCTAGCCCGGTAATCCCCTGCGACGATTTCGTGCTGTGTGCCGGTTAGCGGGACAGCTGGTTCTCGCATGGGATCAACTCTGGCATGCGTCGGCTACTCCCGACCGGATGACTCGCCCGGACGCCGATCGGCGACGCGCGGCGGAGCGAAGTGCCGGCGGGGCTGCTTGGGGAGCGGGGGACCTTCAGCCCCGCCGGCAGTTGAACCCTAACTGGCCGTGGTGTCCGTCGGTGCGAAGTTGGGCAACCCCGCAGCTAGTTCCGCTGAATGGCGGGCTAAGAGGCCGAGCTTGCATGTGCGTCGGTCGGCACGCGGCCGAGCGTGCCGTTGCGGACAGCCTCGGCAGCGAGGACGCCGAACAGGTAGAAGCAGGCGGACTCTTCGGTCGGGAAGACCTGGAGCTCATGCTGAGCGCCGCCAGAGGAGTGGTAAACCTCAAACCTGTCGCCTACCTGGACGAGGCACAGGGCTCCCTCGACGTCCTCGCCGATCGCGTAGGCGTCTGAGGGAATGCCAGCATCGCTGGCGAGCTCGGCGAACAGGTGCTCGGTCGCCATCCGGCGGCGGCCCGCGCGGCGCTGCCGGGATAGTGCAAGCCTTCCGCGGCGGGTGTGAGTCGGTCCCGTGTCTGCGGACACTGTTTGGGTCGGCCCCGGGTCGGAAAGCCCCGTATTGGCTGGCCCTGTGCTGCCCGACGCCGTGTCAGCTGGCATTGGGGCCGCCTGCTGCGGCCGGCGGGAGGCCGACGCTGCCCGCAGTGCCTCAGCCTCAAGTGGGAGCGGTGCCTCAGCCGCGACCGGCAGCGCGACTCCGGTAATCCCATCGGGAACAGCACGATAGGCGGTACGGGTCATCCGGTCGGCCGCGGCCGTGGGGCTATCGGAGGCGCCGAGCTGGCCGGCTGGCTCCTCACTGTGCCAGGAATAGTCCGGTGTCGGCTGCGCGGCGGGTCTTCCTTGGCCGGCCTGTTCCGGTAGATCCGTGGACGGCGGCAGGTAGCCGCTCAGGTCAGCCGCGGCGATCGGCGCCGGGGGCTCGGCGGGGTCGCGGCGTCCGGGGATCGGGTACCCGGCGGAGTCGCGGCGTCCGGGGATCGGGTACCCGGCCGAGTCGCGGCGTCCGGGGATCGGGAACCCGGAAGAGTCGCCTGGCCGAGACGCCGGCCTGCCGGCCCCGTCGGCGGGGCTCCCCGGCTGCGCGTACTCCGCGCGCTCCTCAAGGATGTCGCTTACCTCAGTCCTGGGCGCGACCAGCTCGAATACGCCGCGGTCCACCTGCCAGTAGCCGAGTTGCTCTGCCTTGTAACCGTCGTGGCCGAGGTACCCGATGTGCAGCCGGTCACCCAGATCGTCCAGAACCATGCACCGCTCGCCGCGGAACTTGCCGATCGGCTTGGACTCCCAGACCGCCTGGACCTCGCTGAACCGCAGCTGCTTACGCCAGTGGCCGGTCGCGGGCTCGAAGCCAAGCTCCTCAGGCGGCGGGCAGGCGGCGAACAGGACGATGTCCCCGCCCGTCGGGCCGATCCCGGCCTCGAAAGGTGATCCCTGGTACGTGGCCATCAGCCGGTAGCGCAAAGTTCGGGCCCTTCTGCCGGACGGAGCCAAACCTGGCCGTCGTAGCGAGCGATGAAGTCGGATTTATCATGACCGATCCGGTGGATTTCAGCGCCCACCGGAACCGGAATGGGGTCTGTGAAGTACTCAGCGACCCGCTGATCGTCGGCTGCCGTATAGCCGGTCCCGGTGAACGGCGGCTTCATCATCCAGTCACCACCGTGCTCGGGGGAGTACGGCACCTGATAGGTCTCGGTACCTACCGCCCGCCAGCGGAGCACATAGATCTCGTCCATGTCCGGGCTGAAGTCCGAGCCGTCGTAACCAAGGCCCAGCAGACGGTGCAGTTCTCGAGGGCTGGAAACGGAACCGTCCGCTACCCGGTGCACGAAACCCGAAATGATCGACCTCCGGCCAGTCAGATAAGGCTCGACCATGCGAGGCGGGATCGCCTTATGCATGAGCGTTCCAGGCTCCACGGCCCTGGGCTCCTGGCCGACCTGGCTCACCCCTGCCCCCCTGTGCTGTGACCTGCTGTGCTTCGAACTACTGTGCCATGACTTACCTGGGATTTCACGGGACTCTCATTATCATCAGTTGCGTCCCGAACTGCCCCAGTCGGCCCGGTCCAGCACCCCGGGATCCTCGCCGGGCCAGGGCTGTTGCACCCTCGCGGCGGCCACGAGGGCACCGCGACCCTTGGCCTTAAGCTCGCGTCCCGGATTGCCGTTTTTGCCCCCACCGCAGGGTCACGGTAGGCCCCGGAGGGTCACGGTAGCGCGGAGCTTTACCGCGGATGATGTGACGCTCGGTTGCACAGAGCGGGCACGCCCTGGGCGCAGCCCAAGGGTCGCGCGGCCACGGCCTTATCTTGGCCCTGGGCATTACAGTGAGCCGGATGACTCAACTCAGTGCCGGAGACGAGCGCTTCCGCGATGATCACGGGGAAGCCGAACCGGCTGTCGCAGCGGCGCTGGAAGCCTATGCGGCCGGGACCGGCGGGGAGCACGCAGTGCTGACCGCTCTCGCTGACAGCCGGCTGCTCGTGCCGGTGGTCGCGGTGCTCGCTGATGAAGTGAGCCCGTCAAGCCAGGGCGGCCCCGGCGGCGCGACTAACGGCAAGGCCGAGGGCAATCCACGGCTGCCGCTACAGGGTGAGAAGGCCAGTGAGATGGCGATGCCGGCGATCGTGGGCCGCGACGGCCGTCGCGCTCTCCCCGCCTTCACGTCTGCCGATGCGGTCAGGCGCTGGCAGCCGTCCGCCAGGCCGGTCCCAGTGCCTGCGACCGGTGTCTGGCAGTCCGCGGTGCAGGAGTCGTGGGCGGTGGTCATCGATATCGCCGGGCCTGTGCCGCTCGTCGTCGAAGGTGCACGCCTCGCCGCGCTGGCAGCGGGTGCGCGAGCACCCCGCATGCATGAAGATCCCGACGTCTGGCATGAGGTGGCGGCGGCCGCGGCGGCGATCGCGCCCGGCATACGGGTCAGGCTCAGCCAGCCGCCGGAAGGCCTGGACTTCACTCTCGAGCTCGCGCCGCCTGCAGGCGCGGCCGGGCAGGTTCCCGAGGAGATGGCAAGCCGGATCGCGAACGGCGCCACAGTACGGCTAGGCGAACGGGTGCGAGCAGGCATCGCGGTCGTGGTGCAGCCCCCGGGCTAGACGCCGAAGCGGTATTACGATCATGAACGTGCAGCCGGTCAGCGTTGCCGAGGTAGCCGACGAGCTCTACGCGCTCTCGCCGGCTGAATTCACTGCGGCGCGTGACGACCGAGCGCGGCAGGCCCGTGCATCGGGCCAGCGCGACGAGGCTGCGGCCATCAAGAAGCTCGCGCGCCCGACGGCGAGCGCCTGGCTGGTCAATCAGCTAACTCGGACAGCCCCCGATTCGATAGCCCGGCTCGTCGCGGTCGGCACCGCGCTGGCGGAGGCACAGCGAAACCTGGTAGGGGAACGACTGCGCGAGCTCTCAACCGAGCGCCGCCAGGTCATTAACGATCTTCTGCCGCGCGCTATTGAGATTGCCAGTCAGGCTGGCCAGCCTGCTAGCCCAGGCACCATGGGGGAAGTACGGGCCACGCTGGAAGCTGCTCTCGCCGATGCCGGGGCCAGGGCCGCTGTCCAGTCGGGGCGGCTGACGAAGGCGCTGGCCTACGCCGGGCTCGGTGAGGTCGACCTGTCCGCTGCTGTTGCGTTGCCCGGGGACCAGGCGCCTCCCGGCCGCAAGCCCGCCGGCCAAATGGCGGTGTCGCAGACGGCGGTGTCGCAAACGGCGGTGTCGCAAACGGCGGAGGATCTGGCGGCGGCCGAGGAAGCGGCCCAGACAGCTGTTGAGAACGCCGAGCGTGCGCTCGAAGCCGCCGACGGGAACCTAGCCGCAGTGGCCGAGCAGCGCCAGTTCCTGCGTCGGAGGATCAAGCACCTCGAACGCGAGCTTGGTCAGGCGAAGGAGGAGGACGCCCAGCTAGCGAAAGACGGCCAGCAGGCTCAACGGAGTCGTGACGCAGCCGCACGCGAGCTGCAGGCCGCCACCAGGAGACTGGGGCAAGCGCAAAAGCGCGCGGCCGACAGCAGCCACCGCTAGCGGCCGGTGTCAGTCGTCATTCGCGGCTGAGGCCGTCGAGCTGGTGCTGTGCACGTGCCAGCACGCGGGTCACTGCAAGCCCAAACTCCGCGTCGCACGGGTGGCTGAGGCCCGGTGACCGGACGCTGTCGATGAGCTCGGCCAAGGCGGCTCGCAGCGCGACCACTGGATCATCTGCCAGCGGCGGCATCACCGACCTGCCCCGCTCGCCCCACACCAGCAAGTCGAAGCCGTCGGCTGGCTCGGGCGCGCCGAGTGTGAGCGTCACAGTGCTCGTCGCCCCGCCCTGATGATGCAGCACGAGGTGGGTAAGGTCGCCGCGGCCGGCGTCCGCGGTGACGGACTCCACCGGCCCGAGTATCGCCCACACCAGCGAGAGCGTGTGCGGCCCGAGGTCCCATAGGCCGCCATTCGCCTGCCGCCACGGAGTGTTGAACGGGCTCGTCTGGGAGTACGCCGAGCCGAGCCAGAGCGCACTAGCGCCCTGCCAGCCTCCCGCCGATGCCAGCTCTTCCAGCCAAACGCTGATATCCGGCTGGAAGCGGCACGTAAAGAAGACAACTGAGGCGACGCCTGCGCGCTGCACAGCCTTGGCCAGCTCCTCGGCTGCAGCCTCGGTCAGCGCAACCGGCTTCTCCAGCAGCAGGTGCTTGCCGGCCCGCGCGGCCCGCACCGCTAGCTCGCTCTGCACGTCCGGCGGCACCGAGAACGCGACGGCGTCGACGTCGGCCAGGAAGGCGTCGAAGTCGACGTGCGCCGTAATGCCATGCTCGGCGGCGAGGCCGGCGGCCGCCTCGATGTTGCGACCCCAGACCGCCGCGAACTCGATGGCGGGTGCTGATGCGAGGGCGCGCGCGTGCGCGACCTGGGCCCAGTAGCCGGTACCGACGAGGCCGAACCTGAGCGGCCTGCGGGGCGAGAGGGCAGCTGGCTCCGGGACTCGCGACCAGGATGGCGATGACGGGGCCGCAGAGGAGGGGGATTCATCAGTCACGTAGAAAACCATGCCAGACCGGCAGGGCTGCCCGGTCCCGCGTCGGCCGGCTAGGAGGCTGGCTATGCTCAAAAGCAGGCCGCCGACCTGGACCTGGCCTGCCTGCGGCCCGCCAAGGGCTAGCGATCAATTCTCGTCTGGGGAGACTCATGAGCATGCACAGCGATGCCGCGTCCGTCGCGGACGCCGCGGTCGTCGCGGCCGGCCAGGCGGCCCGCCGGGCGGCTGGCGCGCTCCGGGACGCCACCTCCGACTCCCTGAATGGCGCGCTGCTCGCGATCGCGGCCCGCCTCGGCGAGCGCGCCGCTGACGTCATCGCCGCCAACGCCGAGGACGTCCGCGCGGCCAAAGCTGACGGATTGCCAGAGGCGTTCGTGGACCGGCTCACCCTCGACGCTGGCCGGCTCGAGGCCATGCAGGACCAGCTGCAGGCACTAGCCCAGATCGCGGGCGAACCTGTCAGGACCTGGGTTCGCGACCTGCCGGACGGGCTCGAGCTACAGGAGTGGCGGCGCCCAGTGGGCGTGATCGGGGCGAATTTCGAGGCCCGCCCTAATGTCGTCGTGGACATCGCCTCGCAGCTGGTCAAATCGCGGAACGCCGGCGTCCTGCGGACGGGCTCCAGCGCTATCCGGTCGGCCGCCGTACTGGTCGACGAGGTTCTCGGACCGGCCATGACTGCCGCCGGGCTGGATCCGGCGGCCATCCAGTTGCTGCGCGTTCCCGGCCACCAGAGCGCCCTAGCCCTGGTTCGCCACGCCCGGCTGATCCCGCTGGTCATCCTGCGTGGCAGCGGCGAGAGCACGCGGGAGCTAGCCCGGGAGGCGGCGTTGCATGGCGTGCGCACGCTCGCCCACGCCGACGGCGGTGCGGTGGTGTACATCGACTCCTCGGCCGATACCGGGCTGGCGCTGCAGCTGATTGAGCGCAGCTTGGACCGGATGGGCGTGTGCAACCGGCTCAACCTGCTGCTCGTCCAGGCAGCGATCTGGGAGACGATGCTTCCGCAGGTGATCGCCCTGGCCGACCGGATCGGGATCAAGGTCTCGCTGCCGCCGCACCAGCATTCGCTCGGGCACGAGTGGGCGCTCGACGCTGGATCGGAAGCGACGATCACGGTAGCCCCGGCGGACGGCGCGACGGACGCAGCCGAGATCGCCAACCGGGAGACATCGGGTCTCGCCGCCTCGATCGTCGCTTCTGATCAGGCGGCGGCCGCGCGGTTCCTGGATACCTATTCCGGTACGGGTGCGTTCTGGAATTCGACCCCGCGCCTGCTCGACGGCTTCAATCTGCTGTCGGTGCCGGAGACAGGGATCAACATCGACGTGGTGCCCGGCCCGCGCGGGCCGGTGACGTTCCGGGACCTTTACCTGCGCCAGTACGCGGTCGTGCCGAAGGCGGCTAGCTAGCCTGGGTGCTCGGGTAGCCCAGGTGCCGGCGTAGCCCAGGTGCGCCCCTAGCCGGCGTACACGACCAGTGACTCGCGGTGCACGGCATGGATAGCCCGGACAACCCGGCGGGCCGTTGCGTCAGCCGGCACCTGGCCGTGCAGGAAGCCCTTGTCCAGCAGGAACGTGGTGCATAGCTGGGGCTGCGCCAGCAGGAGCGAGTCCGCTAGCTCCGCGATGCGGTCCGGTGAGGCCGCTGCGAGCTGCGCGTAGGCCTCCTGACTTGCGCGTGACGTGCCGGCCGCCAGCTCGCGGCAGTCCTTGTAAACGTCCGGATCGAGCAGCGACTTCGGGCCGCCCGCATCGTCCGGCTCGTTCGGCTCCGCCGTCGTGACGGTACTGCCGTACCTGAGGCGCAGCAGGATCGAGATCACGCAGGCGACCTCCTGCGGCGACAGCGCTCGCAGCAGCCGGAGAATGGCCGAGGGGAGCGCCACCGAGCCGCGTCCGAGCAGGCGCTCGGGGTGGCGGACGTCCAGCAGCTCGACAACCGACCCGGCGGCAAAGTCGCCGTCGACGCGCTTGACGCCTGAAAGGAACAGGGTGCTTCCGGTGCGCAGGCTCTGCTCCGCATCCCGGTTCACGTGGATTGACCCGGCAGAGTAGGCAATGCCGCCGATCCAGCGCCTGCCCGGCTCGAGCTGCGGCCCGGCGGCCTTGACGACGGTGCCCATCCGGGCGCGCGGGTTGAGGCTCCGGCCGACCACGTCCGGCTCCCGTGCCGACCCGATGATGCACTCGACACCGCAGCAGGCGGCACGGGCCGCCGCGCTGAGCTTGGAGCCCATTCCGCCGCGGCCGCTACCGCTAGCGGCGGCGCGCACTGCCCGCGCCTGCGCCGGTGTGAGCCGATCGATCCGCTCGCTGAGCGAGGCGTCCCGGTACGCGGCGCGCACGTCGGTGAGGAAGAGCAGCCGTGATGCCTCGGCGGCCACCGCGATGGCCACTGCCACCTGGTCATTGTCGAGGGCCGACAGCGGATCGGTCGCGTCGTTGCCGTTCACGATCGGCAGCAGGCCGCGGCCGGCCGCCGCCCGCAGTAGCTGCCCGAGGTCGCCCATGGCCCGGGCTGATGCCAGGTCGCTCCGCGAGACCAGGATCTGGCAGACCTCGACGCCGACGGCGGCGGCGAGCTGGCGGTACAGCGCCATCAGGGCAGGCTGGCCGACCGCCGACGGCAGTGCGGTGTCCACGGCTTCCGGCGCCGCCTCAGGGCTCTCGAACCGGCGCAGCACGCTGAGCAGTGATTCGACTAGCCGGTCATACTCGTCGTCGGCTGTGGAGGTGGCCGACGCCTGAACCGAGGATCGCACCGAC
>Ga0335072_10013304_pt1 | contig 11721 bp, 13 predicted proteins | sample Lox_Sample_21_FD_206725 | JGI IMG/M metagenome (GOLD analysis project Ga0335072, IMG submission 206725) | Soil microbial communities from Loxahatchee National Wildlife Refuge, Florida, United States - Lox_Sample_2.1 | ecosystem: Environmental > Terrestrial > Soil > Wetlands | place: USA...
TGCGCGCGAGGTGATATCTGCTATAGGTTCAATATTCGGAGTGACCCCGTCTATCGTCACCGGCAGGGGCATACTCAGGTTCGTGGAGCCGGAGTACCGCGTCCCGTTCTCGACGATAACCGAGCAGATGAAGGAGAGGACAGAGCAGCAGGTGACCTGATGGATGGATTTGACCTTGTGTATCTTGTGCTTTGCTCCACGGTGGTCATGCTCACCCTTGCAACGCTCTCCTCGTTCGGCCACGCGTGGGAGGGCGTCGCTGTCATACTCGCGATAGGCGCAGAGGCCCTCATATTCGCCATGGCGCAGATAGACTACGTGGTCTTCCCATTGGTCACCACGATACTCGGAATAACCACGCAGCCGGCAAAGGACTACCTGATACCAAAGAGCAACGACGCGATATTGAAGAATGTCAACGGGCTCTTCTACGCCACCGGCTTTGTAACCGCAAACCTTTTCGGATACACCTTCAAGCTGGAGGAGCAGGAGGAGAATGTCGAGGAGAAGATGGCCTCCTCGCCGGAGAACTGGGAGAGGGCGGTGATGAGCCTCAACTTTCCATTCAGGCTCAATGTCATATCTGTCGGAAGGGACGTGCAGAGGGTGAGGGACGAGCTGGAGGGGCAGCGCGGCTACCAGGAGTTCCAGCTTGCGCGCACCCTGCAGGACAACAAGGCGGCCTCCGAGACGATAATAATAGACATAAAGAGGAAGATCAGCATGCTCCAGACCAAGATGAGCAGGATATACGGCGGGGAGAAGCCAATATCGGTGCTGATGTACTTCGAGACCACGGCAGTTGGGGTGAGCGAGAAGGCGGCGCTCGACGCGCTGACCTCGCAGATAAAGCAGATACAGGTGGGCATGAGCGTCCTCGACGTCCAGCTTGCCAGGATCGCGGGAAGGGAGCTCTACTCCCTCTTCAAGTACAATTTCTCCATTCCGATAACGAGAGAGGACATAACAAACGAGTTCAGCACGCAGGGCTAGAAAGGTATATAAGAAAACGATGAAAGAGTGAAGAGATGAGCCTCATAAAGTTCCAGAACATAATGTCGAACGAGATATCCAAGAGGTCGTTCTTCTCAAGGCCGCCTGAGCCGCCGGCAAGCGTGCTCATAAGCGACCCGATGCAGGCGATCTACATCGGCAACACAAACATCTTCAAGGTTCCATTCAACTGGTCCTTCATAAACCTCGCAAACCCGCACATAGCGGTGGTCGGAATAACGGGTTCTGGAAAGTCGTTCTTTGTGAAGACATTCTTGAGGAGGGCAAACTACATCTGGAACACAAACGCTGTAATACTGGATTGGGCGGGAGAGTACAAAAACTGGGTACGTCAGACAAGGGGGAAGGTGGTCTCGCTGGCGAGGGGCGACTACCTCAACATACTCGACCTGTCTGGCATGACGCCGCTCGACAGGTCCAAGCAGATAATCAACGCGTTCGAGATACTTACCGACATATCGATATATCCGGAGCAGAAGAGGCTGACCGAAGAGGCGATAGAGCAGGCGTATGGCAACGCTGGCTTCGTCCTTTTCGAGGTCGCCCCGCTCGAAAGGCAGTCGCCCACACTCAAGGACGTGATAGCGCTCCTCCAGGAGAAGATGCAGGAGGGCACCTACGAATACCCAGCCGAGCTCGAGAACGCGATCTACAGGCTGAGGCAGTTTGCCAGGGAGGGCGAGGACTACTTTGCAAGGAAGAGCACTCTCGACCTGGGAATGCTTGCAAAGTCGGGGCTTGTCGACATAGACCTCTCCGGTCTGCCCGACGACAAGTTCAGGGCGCTAGCCGCGCTCTTCATACTCCAGACGATAAAGGAGAAGATGAGGTCTGAAGGTTGGATAGAGAACAAAGGGCTGAAGGCCTTGATAGTCCTTGACGAGGCGTGGAAGGTCGCGAGCGACGACAAGAGCGACGCAGTAACGATAGTCAGGGAGGCGAGGAAGTACGGCTTCGGCCTGATAGTCGCATCGCAGAGCCCCACTGACGTGAACGAGGCGATCTTCTCCAATGTGGGCACAGTCTTCATATTCAGGATAAAGTACGAGAAGTTCATGGACTACCTGCAGGGATCTCTCAAGTTCTCCAATTTCATACGGGAAGACATAGGAAGGTTCGGAGTCGGCCAGGCGGCCGTGAAGATGGAATTCACGACGGCGCTCAACTTCCCCGAGACCTTCATACTCGACCAGATAAACGGCGAGGAGCCGCTCTACGTCTACAAGCTTGACATGTCTGACGTGCTCACCCAAACAGAGATCGCATCAAAGCTCGTGCAGAAGGACTACGAGCTCGAGAGGGAGGAGCTGCGCAACAAGCTGATAGAGCACGGCCTGGGAGGCGAGATAGCGAAGGAGGTCTTCCTCGCGTTTGACGCAAACCAGAGGAGCATGAGGATGCTCAACTTCATAAGATTGCTGAAAAGCGAGGGGATCACCAACACCGAGATAGTTCCCTTCCTGAAGAGCCTCAGGATCGACGAGGCGCTGATAACCAGAATACTCTCATACACTGATAACTATGCCCAAGTCTAACCAGAGCACCTTCATAATAAGCAGGATAGAGCTTAGGAAGATACTATCAGCTTACGGCGTCACAGAGAAGAAGATGGACGAGCTCTTCAGCAACATGGAGAAGGCGCACAGGCACATAGATGCCGTCCAGTTCATAGGCCTGCTGGGAAGGGCGGGCCTCAGCAGGGAGAGGTCGGTAAACGTCCTGAGAAGGATAAACATGAACGACATAATGATAGAGCAGCTTCTCGACATGGCGGACGAGAGCAGGATAAGCGCAGAGACGGGAAGGCTCTACGTCGCCACGCTGGATTCCGAATGATGATTTGATGGAAGGAAAGAGGCCAAAATGCATGATATGCGGCAAGGAGAAGGAGGGCATAGGCATACGCCCCGACTGGGTTGTAAACACAATAAGGTGGTTCAACATACACACCTTCAAGTACAAGAACCCGAACAGGCCGGTTGTCTGCAGGGAGTGCTTCCAGAGGTATAGGAAGCAGAGGGCGGGTTTTGAGAGGAAGAGGATCGCCTACATAATAATAGGCGTTGTGTTCACCATTGTCTTGGCGCTCGCCTCAAAGGAGAACCCCTTCTCGATACTTGCGGGCCTGGGGGTTACCGCCTTCATGTACCTCTTGTCGCTGGTGAGCTATGTCCCGGAGCTTGACATACCGGCGAAGGGCGCGGCCCAAAAGTGAATAATCAAAAGGTGAATAAAGGTATTAAAAATACCTCTTCATATTAGATAGAGTGGTAATTTGGCAGAGGAGCAGCAGGCTGTTGGCTTTGTGGAACCCGAGGTTGAGGAGCTAAAGGTATCCGCTCGCCTGAACGGCAATATGGAGGAGATAGCAAAGAGGCTCTCCACCCTGGAGCTCTTCTACCTGAAGCAGACCCCTGACGGTGTCGTGCTCCTCCGCGTCGAGAGCAAGGACATACACAACAGGCCGTTCCTCTTCTTCCTGGTGACCCTCGGCCCCTCGGCCGTGACGGTCCAGTACTCAATAGCCCACGACAGCAGCGTGAAGCTGCGAAGGCTCTACGTCGTGAAGAACCTCCTCAGCATCCTGTCGCTCATAACCGATGTGTACAACGTCGACAACGCATCGCTGCTCCAGCACGCCGATTCGGCAATAGACGACGTGATCAATTCCATGCCGCAGAACTACAGCACCCTCTACAACACCTACGACTCCCTCTACAACGAATACAGGGAGCTGCGCAGGCTGAACATAGAGCTCTCCGCCTCAAACAAGAACCTCACGGTCCAGGGGGTGAAGCTGAGCAACGAGAACCGCGAGCTGATGCAGAAGCTCAAGGAGCTGCAGAGCTATTCCGACGAGGCGCTTATGGCAAGGGTGCAGGACTGGATAGAGTCTCACGACAGCACCATAGACATAGACGAGTTTTCAAAAACAAACAACATCACTCCCCCAAGGGTCGAACAGGTTCTCAACACGATGATCTCACTGGGGTATATCGCTATCAAGGGTTGAAATGAAATACGTTGTAAGGATAAACAAAAGGGTAAGATACTTGAAGACCTACACGATAGTCAAAAAGGTGGGACCGCAGCCCAATCTTCTCACAAAACTGTTCATAAAAATCTTCAACAAGAAGGAAGAGGAGGGCGCACCCCTCTAGTGGGAGGCATGCGAAAGAGCACAAAACTGCTGATAATAGTCATCATAATAGCCATAGCAATACCAGCCGGCCTTTTCACCTACGTGGCGCACCAGCTGCAGGTGATAAACAACTTGACTGTTCAGCTTCACCTTCCGCCCCCGTCGGTCAGCGCGTACATATCATCGGTCAACCTCCTCTCGTACAACTCGAACAAATCCCTCATACCGAGCGTGGTGCTCGAATACAGCACCGTAAACGTTACAACGATATACGCCAATGTTACGCTTTTTGCAAGGAAGCCGCCGCAGCAGTTCTACGTTCTCAACACATCACAGGACTGCTACGGCTGCGACAACATACAGCAGACCACGCAGCTGATAGCCGCGTACCTCAACGATTATGGCATACCATCGGGGTCGACCCTCCCGGTCGTGGACGAGCAGGATCTTCTAAGCATGCCGAGCGACTCCGTGCTGCTGATACTGAGCGGAATAATGCCCTCCTACATGTTCCAGTACAACCCGCAGATAAATGATTCACCCATCTCATACCTCCTCAGCAGGGGCGTGGACATAGTTTACGTCGGCAGAAACTTCAGCGAGACCTCAGAGGGCCAGATAATCGTCCCGACAAACAACACCGCCATCCCGTACTACCTGGGGTGGACCTCGAAAAACGCAAGCTCCCGCGGAAACGGCTTCTACTTCGATAACAAGACCTTCTCGCTCATTTCCGGAAAGGACTACGGGCCGCTGAGCTACGTGAACTATGCGAACGGCTCTGTTCTTGTATTCTCAAATTACCTCGATTCGTGGGGCAACTCCTCAAAGGCTGCGCAGGACATAGCAAAGGCGCTCTCGCAGCAGTTCTGGATAACGAGCTACACGCAGGGCAACGTCATAATAACCCCGCAGGCGAGGTCCAATTCGTCTGGGATAGAGCCCCTCTTCATGGAGCCCGGCTTCAGCACAAAGTCAACGCTGCCCGGCGTCGCATACGGCTTGGTAAGGATATACACGACAGCAAACTACTCGCCGACAGGCAAGGGAAGCCTGTACAAGCAGCTCATGTACACGCAGAACCTGACCCAGAACGGCACAATAACGCTACCGAGCAATGTCCTTGCCGGCTCCGACCTGCCGGTCTCGATAGGCATAGTCACAGGCTCAAGCTCGCAGACCACAATATCCCCGCACATATCGATCTACTATCCAAACATGACGGTGGTGGAGACCTTCCCCCTCCCCTCTTTCACCGCGTCGGGCACCTTCCAGCAGATCTCATACGTGCAGTTCAACCTCCCCCCCGGCAGGTACATAGCGCAGGTGGCGAGCTTCTATGACAAGCAGTACGCAGCCGCGTATTTCAACGTGCCGCCAATAAGCGTTGTGCTGCAGGGCACAAATTACTCGACAGGGACCTTCACCTTCCTGGTCACCTCTGGCGGGCTGCCCCTCTCTGGCATAAACTACACGGTAAGGACCAACGGGCTCTACCCGATGTCTGGCGTGGTGGCGAACAACGGCACCATAACCTACAAGCTGCCCAGCGGCTCTTCTGACAAGGGCGTCCTCACATTCAACATAAGCATGCTCTCGCAGTACTTTGCGGCCTCGACAAAGAGCCCGGTGATAACGCTGAGGATAAACAACCAGTACATCGAGCTCGCAGCGGTTTCCATACTCGCTGTGATAATAGTTACGGTGGTGAAGGCGCCCAACAGGGACGAGTTCTACATAGACGTTCCGGTGCTGAGGAAGCCGCACGAGGTGCCGATAAGGATAAAGGCGTCCGAGCTGGTCTCTGCGTTCGAAAAGCAGAACGTGTTCTTCAAGTGGAGGTACATGCCGCTCTCTGTTACAGAGGTGAGGCAGGCGATATTCAACAACGTAAGGTACAACAACATGATGGTGAGCATAACCTACAACAACGTTGAGCTGCTGCTCGCGCAGATGGTCACCGAAGGCTACCTGCTGTGTGCGGACAACCTTTACGCGCCGCGGGGCTGGGTGACCGAGAGCGGCCACGACATAGAGTATCTTGCCACATTCAAGAAGCTGAGGGTATTCTTCGTATCGCACGCGTACCAGGCAAACGACATAGACGGCAGCGACCGCGCCGACATAATCGCGACGCTGCACAACGAGCGCATCTACATCGTCATCTACTCGAGGACAAGCAAGTTCCAGAAGGTCCCCATCTTCCCTGACGCAAAGACCTACCTCGCGTTCCTCAATTCTGACGCGGTGGACGCGTTCAACAGGTACATATACTCGTCGGTGAGCGCAGAGGCTGAGGAGCTTAGGATGTACATATCTGCCGGGCAGGTCAGCATACTCGACGCTGACAATCCGGCTGGAGTGCTCACATAGATTCTTCTTCGGGCTCTTCTGCGGCCGCCTCCTCCTCTTTCTCTTCGCCATCCTTCATCTTCGGGAACTGCTTCGCGATTATCTTCTCAAGCTTCTTCTCAATCTGCGCCTTGTCCGCCTTTGTGAGCGCGCTGACGTCCCCTGAAAGCTGCTTCACGTACCTTGCAACCGACCTGTACCTGTTGGCGTTGAAGTTCACCTGCTCCTTCCCTCTTATGTAGCGCTGCACATTCCTCGCAGCGTCCATTATCGCAAGCTTTATCTCGTCGATTATCTCCTCCTCTTGCGATATAGCCTCCTTGCCTACACCAGAATATGGTATGTAGACCGAGGAGACGTTGACAAAGATGCTGACAGGCTGCGTCTCCATGTCTATGTTGTACCTCTTCCACTCTATGTCGTTCGCCGCCTTGCTTATCGCGCAGCTTGCGCTGTCGAAAAGCAGCGGTACTCGGTTTGCGAACCTGAGTATGTTTCCCGAGTAGCCCTCCTCCTCCTTCTTGCCTGCGCTGCCGCCGTAGGCGACCGCAGCCTCCACTATGAAAGGAATGCCCCCCCTGAAGATGCGCGGCTTCCTTTCCGTTACCGACATGTGCTCCGGGTTGAGTATGTTCTTCAGCGCAACCTTGATCTGCTTCTCGCCGATCGGGACCACCGAGCTGGCGTCTGGCGCGATCCACTTTGCCTGCCTGATCGCGTTGACCAGCTTCTCGGCATCCTGCCACTCCATCCTCTTCGGGTCCTTGTCGAAGTCTATTGTGCTGTCGATCTCCTTTAGCTCCTGTATCTTGTTCTGCGTCGTCCTGGCGAAGGTGTCCACCATAAAAGAGGAGATCTTCCTGCTCTCGCTCGCATGGGCGAACTCGAGGAGGTCGTTTGTCGAGAGGCCGGCCGGGTGGGGCCTTGCAACCTCGGGTCTCTTTGGGAGAACCTCGACCGCGCGCACGAAGAGCGACTCCTGGCCGTTCGGGTCGGTTAGCTTTATCTGGGCGTGCGGGTTAGACAGCGCCGTCCTTCTCACATATTCGTATGCGCTGTGCTCCCCGCTCTCGTACCTTATGTCTGCGAACTCCCCTTCTATGATAAGTCCCTTGAAATCCTCGTTCAGGTCTACCATGTCGGTGATGATTGGCTTGTTTGTCGCGGTGTTAAGCCCCACCCTGCAGGAATATGCCTTTCCCTTCCCAACCGATGACTTGACGAATATCGGCTTGCCTGTCGTCACCTGCGAGAAGAGAAGGCAGCCCGCGGCCCCTATGCCCTGCTGGCCGCGCTGCTGCATGTATCTGTGGAACTTCGTGCCGGCGAATATCGTGGCGAGGGCCTTCCCGACAAAGAGCTTCGGGATTCCCGGGCCGTTGTCCTCGACCCTTATGACATACTTGTTGTTGTCCAGCTTCTTTATCGATACGTCTATTGTGGGGAGTATGCCAGCCTCTTCAGCAGCGTCGAGGCTGTTGGTGGAGTACTCGTGCACTATCGTCACTAGCGACCTTCCTGCTCCGGAGTAGCCGAGCATCTGCCTGTTCTTCTTGAAGAACTCTGCTGCGGAGTGCTCCCTGAACTCCTTGAATATCTGGTCCGCGTTCGCTGTCGCCATCTAAATCATCAAAAGACAGGGTTGTGAGCCACCGCCTTGTTTTTCCTGTGGGCCGCCTCCATCCTCAGGTACGCCAGCTTGTGCGTGCCTCCCTGTATTAGGGTGTTGACCGCCGTCTCTGCCTCCTTTATCTCATTCATGTTGCCTATAAAGCTTACGGTGTCACCATAGATGCACATCTTGACGGAGCTGACGCTCTCTATGTAGAGCTTCGCCCTGCCCCTCTCGCCTATTATGCGCGCTTTCATGCGCTTGACGTGCTTCTCGCTTCCCAGCTCATTCTTCAGGTCTATCGATGAGAAGTAGGAGTCCTCGTTGAGCAGAAGGCGGGCAACATTCATCTCAAATCCCCTTCCAAATGCCATGATTACGCGCTTCGCTACGAATACATCATAAGCCTTCCCTTCGAGGGCGACGAACTCGTCGTCCACTATGGATATCTTGCAATGGCAGATCTTCTCCAGCAGCTTCATGCCTGGTTTATCCGCCCTGAGGAGCGCAATTCTCTCGCTTGGAATGTATACACTATCCATTCAATTCCTACAGTTTACCTCATACAGTATTAAAATACTTCCCGGTTTTACGAGGGAAACCCTCTTCCATATCAACAAAATAATAGCGGAATAATGCAGAAAAGAAAAGGTTCCCCTAATTCCGAGAGCGGAAAGCTTTAAATACTTAATCATTCACAATAGATTCGTGATTAAGTCATGATTTGTAACCTGATGAGTCATGAATGAATCTTTGATGATTATATGCGTTCAAGAAAATCAATAGAAAATGCCCTGATGGAGATACAAAAGAACATTGCGAACATAAAAAACAGCACCAGCAAGGAGAGGGAGCTGCTCGCAGAGAAGGAGAAGGCAGACCAGACGAGCACGGACCTATTCTCGCTTGTCAAGTACATGATTGATGAGAACAGGCGTACGACCATTATGCTGAAAGGAATATCAGACGGATTGGCAAGGCTCGAAAGTGGGATACGCGACACCTACTACGACGAAGAAGAGATAGAGGACCCAAGACAGGTTGTCAAAGGCGCAAGGGAGATACCCGTGTCTGCTCTAGACGCAGAGATAATAAAGTGCGTCCAGACGCAGCAGGGAGGCATGGCCTGCGCCGATGATGTTAAAAAGCAGATGAATTACAAGGGAAGGAACGCCGCATCTGTGCGGCTCAACAGGCTGGCCGAGCTCGGCATACTAGATAGAAAAAGGCTGGGCAGGAAGGTCTATTACAAATATGATGCTGGCAAGGCGACCGACACACTAATTGTTTCACCCCCACAGTAATGAGGAGCCTTCGGGCTCCTCATCTTATGTTTGGTCTCTGCCAGAATTTATTCTAACCTAGTTTACGAACCAGAGCTTTGAATTGGTGACTTGTTCCTAAGAAGCTGCTCGAGCCTGCCCCTATCTATCGCATCAACGATACTGGTTACCTGTTCTCTCAAACCTCTAATTTGATAAGAATTTACTATCACAGCATCAGGAACTATGTCCATGACTGTTTTTTCACTCTTATACTCAAGCTGCTCTTTTGTTGCAGGCCTCCCATAAGTTCTAAGATACGCCTCTAGCCTATGAGCATCGTCTACCGGTTCTACTCTCAAAACTAAAACATCTGGAAATGTTTCCCTGACTGAGGCAACGTCTTCTGGGCTTCTCAGAGCATCTACTATGAATGGAAAACTCTTTCTCAATAGTATCCTCTTTGCGAGACGCCTCCCCCAAATTCCAGGGTCGAGTACACTCATCTCAACCCCCACCTGCTGTATGAATGATCTATCCCTGCTTTTTTCTGCAGGGCGGCACAAACGCTGCGAAGCCTCCGCAATCACGTCTGGAGAAGAGGAAAGCCTGTGCACTTCAACTCCAAATCGCCTCTCTTCCTGCTCCTTCAACTCAGCTGCATAGGTATCTTTCCCACTTGCCATTTTGCCTACCAAAACAAACGAAGGAATGTTTACAGTATGGTCTACAAGCGGAACAGCCCTTGAACTAATAGGCATTGTTACCAAAGATTGCTGTATTCGTTATGATATAAAAGAGTTACCTTTCATCATTTTTAATCTGGGTTAGCAGAGCCTGATTTTCAAGAAGTATCTTGAAACAAAAGGGGAGTTGCGGGTGGATTTTCTGCCTATTTTCTGTGTCCAGTATCTTTTTTGCCTCTCCAAAACTCAAAAACATGCCTCCAGAGACCTCTTTCTTGTCGTGTTTGGGTATTTTTGAAGAAAACACAACATACAATTGTACAAACCTGTCTTGATCAGCTATGTGAAAGGTTGTTTTGTGGCCTATTTGAAATAGCTTGTCTGGTTTTATGCCCAGCTCTTCCTCAAGTTCTCTCCTAGCAGCATTTTCGTAATCCTCTCCTGAAAGTACATGCCCGCCTGCAGATGTGCACCATGCGCCTGGCATATAAGAGACTGTATCTGAACGTTTTTGAAAATAGATATCTCCTGCATCGTTTATTACAAAAACATGGACAATCCTGTGGGTCAGCTTCCTGGCATATATATCGTTTCTCGATGTTTTTCCAACTACATTGTCATTGCTGTCAACAACATCAAGGATTTCTTCGCCCATCAAGACAACCTATTGGATAAGATTTTGTGCATATTTAAGACTTGCCAAACTCCGTAAAATTTATTCCAAACTAGACGGTTTCAGCTTCTCTGAAGGCCAAAGGCCGCCCCGACCTCTTTTAGGTAATAAGCCCCTTTCTTGGCCCACGGTTCTTCAAGTCCGCCGCTCTCTCTAAGCTCTTTCTTTGCCTGGGTTATCGCCTCCTGGCCGTTCACGCCAGTTTTGGAGGCTATTTCAAAGGCGCGATCGGTTACCGGTTTTCTCAATAACCCATAATAATAGGCCATCGACCTCTCCTTAATGTCGCCCAGCTGGGTGAACACCTGGGCCAGCCCCTTTATGCCTCTTTTTTCCAATGCCTCTTCCAAAACATCTGCAAGTTTGAAGTAAACAGGACGTTGCGATGCAGGATCCTGGTGCTTTTCAATCTCGGAGGCCAACTCTCTCAAATGGCCTGTAGCTCCGATAGCCTGCAGCTCCACCACCTTTCGATCGCCATTCAGCCTCAGAATCTTGCCCAAAACCTCGATGGACCTTTCAAGCATCTCAGAATCGTAAGCGCCTATGTACATCAAATTCTTGATTGATACCTTCGCCCATCCTTTATCTTCGAACCCCGACTTAATTTCAGGCAGGGCGCCCAGCAGCGGTGCAGAGAGCAGCGTCTCGTACAGCTTTTTTGTCTTTTCCGGGCCCAAGAGCTCCCTGTTCGTCTCTATTTCATAAAAAAGGTCGCTGCTTAAGCTGCCGTAGGCCTTGCGCAACTCCCGCATTACATTCTCTTTCTGCTTCCTTTCCATAGCACCATTCCCTCTCACTTTATCAACATATTTAACCCTTCCGAGAGCCTCCGCTTTTACTCTGCCAGCTAACCAGAGTCTATTCCTGATTCAATAACTCTATAACTTTTGGCACCTCTTTCTTCATGCTGGTGCCGCCAGTGAGCCTCAGTGTGGTAAAACCTCTATCAAGGCAGTGCCCTATGAACCTGGCCGTTT
>Ga0335072_10013305_pt1 | contig 11721 bp, 11 predicted proteins | sample Lox_Sample_21_FD_206725 | JGI IMG/M metagenome (GOLD analysis project Ga0335072, IMG submission 206725) | Soil microbial communities from Loxahatchee National Wildlife Refuge, Florida, United States - Lox_Sample_2.1 | ecosystem: Environmental > Terrestrial > Soil > Wetlands | place: USA...
CGTCGATCCTGAAGCCCAAGCTGGCCCGTGGCGAACTGCAAACGATCGGCGCCACCACGCTCGACGAGTACCGCAAGTACATCGAGAAGGACGCCGCGCTGGAGCGCCGCTTCCAGCCGGTTCAGGTTGGCGAGCCGACGGTGGAGCACACCATCGAGATCCTCAAGGGCCTGCGGGACCGCTATGAGGCGCACCACCGGGTGTCCATCACCGATTCTGCCGTGACGGCTGCGGCTACCCTGGCCGACCGTTACATCAACGACCGGTTCCTGCCCGACAAGGCGATCGACCTGATCGACGAGGCCGGCGCCCGGATGCGCATTCGCCGGATGACCGCTCCGCCAGACCTGCGCGAGTTCGACGAGAAGATCGCCGAAGCCCGCCGGGAGAAGGAGTCCGCGATCGACGCGCAGGACTTCGAGAAGGCGGCCAGCCTGCGCGACCGCGAGAAGCAACTCGTGGCCCAGCGTGGCGAGCGCGAAAAGCAGTGGCGCTCAGGCGATCTCGATGTTGTCGCGGAGGTCGATGAGAACGAGATCGCCGAGGTGCTGGGTAACTGGACCGGCATCCCGGTGTTCAAGCTCACCGAAGCCGAGACCACTCGGCTGCTGCGCATGGAAGACGAGCTGCACAAGCGGATCATCGGCCAGGACGATGCGGTCAAGGCGGTCTCCAAGGCGATCCGTCGTACCCGCGCCGGGCTGAAGGATCCCAAGCGCCCGTCGGGCTCGTTCATCTTCGCCGGCCCGTCCGGTGTCGGTAAGACCGAGCTGTCCAAGGCGCTGGCCAACTTCTTGTTCGGTGACGACGACGCGCTCATCCAGATCGACATGGGCGAGTTCCACGACCGGTTCACCGCGTCGCGGTTGTTCGGCGCCCCGCCGGGATACGTCGGCTACGAGGAGGGCGGCCAGCTCACCGAGAAGGTGCGGCGCAAGCCGTTTTCCGTGGTGCTGTTCGACGAGATCGAAAAGGCGCACCAGGAGATCTACAACAGCCTGTTGCAGGTGCTCGAGGACGGCCGGCTGACCGACGGGCAGGGCCGCACGGTGGACTTCAAGAACACCGTGCTGATCTTCACGTCGAACCTGGGCACCTCGGACATCTCCAAAGCGGTCGGTCTGGGCTTCACCCAGGGCGGCGGCGAAAACGACTACGAGCGAATGAAGCAGAAGGTCAACGACGAGCTGAAGAAGCACTTCCGCCCGGAGTTCCTCAACCGCATCGACGAGGTCATCGTCTTCCGCCAGCTGACTCGCGACGAGATCATCCAGATGGTCGACCTGATGATCGGGCGGGTGGAAAAGCAGCTCAAGAGCAAAGACATGGCGCTCACGCTCACCGACAAGGCCAAGTCATTGCTGGCCAAGCGTGGGTTTGATCCGGTGCTGGGCGCTCGCCCGTTGCGGCGCACCATCCAGCGGGAGATCGAGGATCAGCTGTCCGAGAAGATCCTGTTCGAGGAGGTCGGTCCGGGCCAGATCGTCACCGTGGACGTCGACGACTGGGACGGCGAGAGCGCCGGAGAGGACGCGAAGTTCACCTTCACTGGCGCCCGCAAGCCGGCCGAGCCCACCGAGCCGGATCTTGCTCAGGCCGGGGCACACGCTGCCGGCGGCCCGGGGACGACACCGCAATAGTCCGCCTGACGAGTGGCCAGTTACGCCAAGTAACTGGCCACTCGTGCTTAGCGGGTCGGCAGCAGCGCGAAAACCTGTTTGGCGACCTGCAGCATCCAGCCGGTGACACTTCGCCCGTGGTCGCGCGGCCAGTTCAACTGGAAGCTCACCACCCAGGGTTGTCCGGTGCGGTCGGCGGCATACCAGCTGAACGTAAGGTCACCCGGCAGCCCACCGGCTTTCGCGCCGACGTAGGGCCATTCTCCCGAATCCAGTTTGATCCCTGGAGCGGCCGCCAGGATCTGCCTGACCGGGGCGGCCTTGCCCACCGCGGCCGCCTGCAGCGCCACATGCACGCGACAGATGTCCTCGGCGCTGCCGTACCATTCCGCGCCGTACCCCGAGGCAGGCACGTGGGCGCGCATCGGATCCGGTTGGTAGACATGAGAATTAGCCTGCTGTAGCAATTGTTCTCGCACCTGCGGCGTGCCCTGCTTCCACTGCTCACGCAGGTCCGGCTTTCCCCACGCGACCGTAAACAACTCGTACATGGTCGGGAACGGCGTCATGGCGGCAGGATCGTGATGGCCTGTCTCGGTCAACGCAGTGTCCACGGCCTGGGGGCCAACCTTGCCGATCAGCATGTCGGTGGCCATGTTGTCGCTGGTCGCGATCATCTTCTCTGCGGCGGTCCGCACCGAAATGTGTGCTCCCACCGGCAAATCCATCCCCGAGCCGACCGCCTTGCCCTTGTCGGTGACGGTCAGCTGGTCGTCCCAGGAGATCGTGCCGGCCTTGATCGCATCCGCCACGGCGTAGAGCACATACAGCTTGAAGATCGAGGCCAATGGCAGTGACTGCGCGGTGTTCGTACCGGCCACCCGATCGCACTGCCCGTCGTTGACCTTGGCGACCTGCCACGAGTAACGAGCATCGGTCTTGCCCAATGTGGTGTCGACATCGTGCCAGGACGAGATCGGCGGCGCTTGGGTGGTGACGTCGAACCCGTCCACCAGCGTGTCATCGCTGGTGTGTATCCGGATGTCCTGTCGCCCACCGTAGGACGTGATCAGCTGCAATGTCGCGGCGCCCGCTTTGATGTCGACCCCGCTCAGCGTGAACGGGCGGTCCCACCAGAGTGCTTCCATGCTGGCCTCGATCGGCTTGACCATGTGAGCAGTGGCGAGGGTGGCGACTCCGATCGGGCCGATGGGCCAATCGGAGTTGAGCATGTCCAGGGTCTGCTGGGCCCGCAGACCCGACGGTGTCCTCATGTCGATCGGCCGGCCGGTGCCCGCCGCATTGGCGGACGGAGTGGGCGGCGGGGCGCAACCCGGGGCCAAGGCGACAAGCAGCGCGGCGGCCGTCAGTGCCGCGGCGCGGGGCCAGACCTGGCGCCGGTTACGCCTATTTGCCGGATCCGGCAACGTCCAACACAACCTCGAATTCCAGCAGCGACGCGCCGGTCGCTACCGGGTTGGCTCGGTGGCCGGCGTGGGCCTCGATAGCCGGCCCGGTAGCCCACGCCTGGAATGCCTCTTCGGACTCCCACTGCGTCACCACGAAGTACCGGTCTTCGCCTTTGACTGGGCGGAGCAGCTGGAAGCCGAGGAAGCCGGGCGAGTTCTCGACCGCGTGCGCGCGATGAGCAAACCGCTTCTCCAGTTCGGGACCCGCGTCCGCAGGTACCTCGATTGCGTTGATCTTCACCACTGGCATTCCGTTAGGCTACCGTGCCGCCCATGGCGGCCGATCTGCTCACCCATCGCGGTGGACGGGGCGACCCGGTGGTCTTGGTACACGGCCTGATGGGCCGAGGCAGCACCTGGCCGCGTCAGCTGCCGTGGCTGACTCGACTGGGCGCCGTCTACACCTATGACGCACCCTGGCACCGCGGTCGAGACGTCGACGACCCGTACCCGATCAGCACCGAGCGCTTCGTGGCAGACCTCGGTGATGCGGTGGCCGCACTGGGCACGCCGGCGCGGCTGGTCGGGCATTCCATGGGCGCGCTGCATTCCTGGTGCTTGGCTGCTGAGCGTCCCGACCTCGTTTCGGTGTTGGTGGTCGAGGATATGGCACCGGACTTCCGGGGCCGCACCACCGGCCCGTGGGAGCCCTGGTTGCATAACTTGCCGGTTGAATTCGACTCTGCCGAAAAGGTATTCGCCGAATTCGGGGCGGTCGCCGGCCAGTACTTCCTGGAGGCGTTCGACCGGACCGCGACCGGTTGGCGCCTGCACGGTCACACCTCGCGGTGGATCGAGATCGCGGCCGAATGGGGCACCCGCGACTACTGGGCGCAGTGGCGCGCAGTGCGAGCGCCCGTGCTACTGATCGAGGCCGGCAATTCGGTCACTCCGGCAGGCCAGATGCGCTCGATGCGCGAAAACGCATACTGTGCAAAGTATTTACATGTGCCCGATGCCGGTCATCTGGTTCACGACGAGGCCCCGGAAGTTTACCGACCGGCGGTGGAGTCGTTTTTGGTTGCGCGCTAGGCCCCTTCGCCGACCAGAGCGAACCGCCCGTCGGTCGTCTGGACCACCAGGCCGTCGGCAAGCAGTGAATTCAGTGCTCGGTCACGCTGTTCGGTATCCGTCACCCAGGCGACGTCCAGCTCGGCACGGGTGACCGGGAATTCGCTGTCGCGCAGCACATCCAGCAGCCGGCCGCGAACCTGCCGGTCTGTTCCGGCGTAGGCCTGCGGACGTCGTGCCGGACCGTCCGCCGGCGGGTAGCCGGCCTGCCGCCATCGGCACTCGCCGACTGGGCACAGCCCACACCGCGGCGTACGCGCGGTGCACACGATGGCGCCGAGCTCCATCAGTGCCGCGGAAAACCGGTGCGCTGAACCATCATCGGGCAGCAGCGCGGACACGTCGGCGTGATCGCGGACTGCCGACGGCGCGGCGGCGTCGGCACGGCCATGCACCACGCGTGCCACCACCCGGCGGACATTGGTGTCCACCACCGGCACCGGCTGGCGGTAGGCGAAGCACGCGATCGCTCGGGCGGTGTAGCTGCCCACCCCGGGCAGCGTCAGCAGGACGTCGACGTCGTCGGGAACCACGTCACCGTGATCGCGCGCGATCACCGTCGCGCACTCGTGCAGTCGTTTGGCCCGCCGTGGATAGCCCAGCTTTCCCCACGCGCGCACGACGTCGGCGGGGCTGGCCGCCGCCGTCGCCGATGCCGTCGGCCAGCGCTGAACCCAGTCGCGCCAGATCGGCTCCACCCGCGACACGGGCGTTTGCTGCAGCATGAACTCACTAACCAGGATCTGCCACGGGGTGACACTTGGTTCTCGCCACGGCAGGTCCCGTCGCGACCGGTCGTACCAGCCGAGAAGTTCACTCGGCGTTAGGAGGGATGTCACGGCTCCCTGCGGCAGAATATGCGCCATGCCTAATACGAATCCGGTAACCGCGTGGAAATCACTCAAAGAGGGTAACGAGCGGTTCGTCGCCGGCCAGCCCGAACACCCAAGCCAAAGTGTTGAGCATCGGGCGAGCCTGGCCAAAGGCCAAAAGCCGACCGTGGCGCTGTTCGGTTGCGGTGACAGCCGGGTGGCGGCGGAGTTGATCTTCGACCAGGGCTTGGGCGACATGTTCGTGGTCCGGACGGCCGGGCACGTAATCGACTCGGCGGTATTGGGCTCGATCGAGTTCGCGGTGGCGGTGCTCGGCGTGCCGCTGATCGTAGTCCTCGGGCACGACAGTTGCGGTGCTGTCAAGGCAACGCTGGCCGCGCTTGATGACGGCGAGCTGCCCGGCGGCTATGTGCGCGACGTGGTCGAAAGGGTCGCGCCGTCGATCTTGCTGGGCCGCCGCGAAGGCCTCAAACGGGCCGACGAGTTCGAGGCGCGCCACGTGGTCGAGACGGCCTCGCAGCTGCGGGCCCGCTCGACGACGATCGCCGAAGGGGTGAATGCGGGCACGCTGGCGATCGTGGGCGCCACCTACCACCTCGCCGACGGGCGAGTCCAGCTGCGCAACGCAATCGGCGACGTCGGGGAGACGAACGGCCACAAGTCCTAGGCCGGATATCGCGGCGTGACGACGCCGTGGTCATAGGCGTACACGATCGCGGCGGCACGGTCGCGCAAATCCAGCTTGACGAAGATGCGGCCGATGTGACTATCTGGGCGACACGCCGAGTTAGGTCGGACCTGTCGACGTGACCTGGGCTTACCGTGTGAATGTGCTGGATCTGGAACCGCATGGCCCACTACCGCCGGAGATTTATTGGCGACGCCGGGGATTGGCGTTGGGCATCGCGGTAGTCGCGATCGGCATCGTCGTCGCCGTCATCGTCGCCATCCTGAGCAGCACCGCGGGGGCCAACACCACCGGCGGCAAGGCCGGAAATGCGGCCGCACAGAAACCCGGGGCCGCCCCGGAGGTCAAGTCCCCGGTGGTACCGCCCGCGGGACAGAACCCGGAACAGCCGGCCGAGACGCCGACGGCAGCCGTTTCGCCGCCGCCCGTGCTCAAGCCAGGCGATGACTGCCCGGACTCCACGCTGGCCGTGCTGGGGCTGACCAACGCGCCACAATTCGTCATTGGTGATCAGCCGAAATTCACCATGGTCGTGACCAACATCGGTCTGGTGGCCTGCAAGCGCGACGTGGGCGCGGCCGTGCTGGCGGCGTACGTCTACTCGTTGGACAACAAGCGGTTGTGGTCCAACTTGGACTGCGCGCCTTCCAACGAGACACTGGTCAAGACGTTCGCGCCGGGCGAGCAGGTGACCACCGCCGTGACCTGGACCGGTATGGGGTCGGCGCCGCACTGCCCGTTGCCGCGGCAGCCGATCGGACCCGGCACCTACAACCTGGTCGTGCAGCTGGGAAATCTGCGCTCGGCCGCGGTCCCGTTCATCTTGGCGCCGCCGCCTCCACCCGGCGCTGCGCCTCCGCCGGTGGCGCCCGGCATGCCCGGCCCGCCGCCCGTTGTCGGGCCGGCGCCTGGTCCGCCACCCGCTCCTGGCGGCTGATCAACCAAGCGGGTCGACGATCGTCGACTCGGCCAGGTGCGAGAGTCCCTCGCGCACCTGGCGTGCCCAGATCGCACCGATCCCCTCGACGGCCTCCAGATCGCTGGCACTGGCCGCCAGCAGACCCTGCAGCGACCCGAACTCACGGACCAGCCGGTCGGCGTGTGCGAACTGCAGCCGGGGGATACCGGCCATCGCGCGATAGCCGCGCGAGCTCATCGCCGAATCCTGAGCCTCGTCCGTCGATGGGAATCCGAAAACCTTTGCCAGAACGGTGAAGTCGAGTAATTCGGTGTCGGACAGCTCATCCAGCTCGTTGAGAATCGCCCCGACCTCCTCCTTGGACAATGGTTCGGGGTTGGCGTGGTAGTCGCGCACGATCAGCTCCCGCGCGGTGTCGTTGCCGCCGAGTAATTCCTCCAGCTGAAGGCGCAACTGGCGTCCGTCGGTCCCCAACTCGACCGCGTCGTAGTCGATCGCGAGACCGATCCGGCGGACCAGCTCGAGCCGCTGCACCACCGTCATCACATCGCGCAGCGTGACGAAGTCCTCGATCTCGGCCCGCGCCAACTGCCCGCTGACCTCGTCGAGTCGCATCTTGTACCGCTCGAGCGTCCCGATGGCCTGGTTCGCCCGCGACAGGATGGTGGCCGAGTCGGCCAGCACGTGACGTTCGCCGCCGAGGTAAACGGTCACGATGCTCATCGAATGGCTGACCGAGATCACCGGGTAGCCGGTCTGTATGGCGGACCGTTCGGCCGAGCGGTGGCGGGTGCCGGACTCGTCGGTGGGAATCGACGGGTCGGGCACCAGCTGCACGTTGGCCCGCAGGATCCGGCTGCCATCGGTGGACAGCACCACCGCGCCATCCATCTTGCACAGCTCCCGCAATCTGGTCGGCGCATACCGCACGTCAAGCGAGAAGCCGCCGTCGCAGATCGCCTCGACACTGTCGTCGTAGCCCAGGACTACCAGTGCACCGGTCCGGCCGCGCAGGATGCGTTCCAGGCCGTCGCGCAGCGGGGTTCCCGGCGCCAACCGCGCGACGGCCTCACGCAGCGTGGGCCGCGGCGCCGGCACGGCGCCGTTCGTGCTTGCCTTGCTGACACTCATCGCTAGTCATTGTGCGCTACATCCAGCCGACGGGGAGGCGAAGGCGGCTTCGCGCGGTGCTCGGCGATGTCGAGCATGTGTTCCAACGCTGCGACGATGGTCGCGGCCTCCAATGCCCGCAAACCCGTCGGCACCGCATCGCAGCCCGGCGGTATCAGCGCCGTGGTGAATCCCTGCCGCGCGGCTTCGGCCAGTCGGCGCTCCATGCCGCTGACCCGCCGCAGATCGCCGGCCAAACCAACTTCTCCGATCATCACCGCGGTGGCCGGCAATGGCAGATCCACATAGGCCGAAGCCAGCGCGATCGCGACCGCCAGGTCCGACGACGGATCGGTCAGCCGCATGCCGCCCACGGTGGACAGGTAGACGTCGTTGACCGCGATCTTGAGCCGGGCGTGCTTTTCCAGCACCGCAGCGATCATCGCCGCACGGGCATGGTCGATCCCGCTCACGGCGCGTCGTGGTGAGCTATTCGAGGGTGGTGCCAGCAACGCCTGGACTTCGCCGATCAAGGGGCGTTTGCCGTCGAGAGTCACCGTGATGGCAGTGCCCGCGACGGGCTGCGGCCGCTGATCAAGAAATAACCCAGACGGATCGGGCACACCCTCAATCCCATTGTCCTGCAGGAGAAAACAGCCGACTTCATCGGCGGCGCCGAATCGGTTTTTCACGCCGCGGACCATGCGCAGCAGCGAGTTGCGGTCGCCTTCGAAATGCAGCACGACGTCGACCAGGTGTTCAAGCGAGCGCGGCCCGGCGATGGCGCCGTCCTTGGTGACGTGGCCGACGAGGATCAGCGGCACACCGGTGGTTTTCGCCGCGGCGGTCAGTGCGCTGGTCACCGCCCGCACCTGGGTGACCCCACCGGCAACGCCGTCGGTGTCAGCGCTGGACATGGTCTGCACCGAGTCGACGACGACGAGCGTGGGCTGCACCGCCTCGATGTGGCTGAGCACTGCCTGCAGGTCGGACTCGGCGGCCAGGTACAGCTCGTGATGGCTGCAGCCGGTCCGGTCGGCCCGCATCCGGATCTGGCCGCGCGATTCCTCGCCGGACACGTAGAGTGCGCGCTGGCCCGACGCTGCGCACTGATGGGCGACCTTGAGCAGCAGCGTCGACTTACCGACCCCGGGATCGCCCGCGAGCAGGGTGACCGACCCGGGTACCACGCCGCCGCCCAGCACCCGGTCGAGTTCATCGACCCCGGTTGGGCAATGTCGGGTGCCGTGTGGCTCGATGGAACTGATCGGAACGGCAGCCGACGACGGGGCTAGCGCCTGGCGCGCACCGTTTCGGACGGCACTGAGCACCGCGACTTCATCGACAGTGCCCCAGGTGCCGCACTCCAGGCACCGTCCCACCCATTTGGCGGTGACATGGCGGCATTCCGAACAGCGGTACTGCGAACGCACTTTGGCCACACGGTGACCGTATCCGGCGGGTCGGACAAATCAGGGACGCGCGGCCGACAACGGCGGGCCTTCGGGCGCCGAAATCGGCACCTGCAGGCTGACACTCCCAGCCTTCTCGAAATTGAAGGTGAAGTTGTAGTTCGGGCCGTTGGTGATCTGCTTGCTCAGCGCCACCGTCGCCTTGACGGAATCGGCGGCCTCCACAGCGTCCACGGCTTTGCGATTCTGACCGTTCGGGGTGCCGACGAACAGCGTCCCACCGGCCGGCAAGGTGGCGTCGCCGGTGACCGTCACCTTGCCGATATCGGTGGTGACGCCGACCAGCTTGTCCGCGACATCGGGCGACTGGTTGACCACAACCAGCACCAGATCAACCATTGCGCCCGGCTGCAGGAAGTCGGTGCTCTGCTGCGCCTGAATGCGGACGTTGCGCAGGGCGACATTGTTGATCACCGCCGCGTTGCCGTCGACGGCGGATTCCTGGGTGGCGGTCTGCGATTGCTGACCGGCGCTACAGCCGGCAAGGGCCAGCGCGCCGATGAGGCCGGCCGCCGCCAGCACGGCAACCCGGCTCGAGCGGGGTTTCGAGTCGCGGTAGTCGAAGCGATTCACTCCAAGCCTCCTGCTCGGCACTGCGGTTCGACTATGCACAGTAGTAGGTCGGCAAAGCGGGCGGTAGCGCAGGCCGCCTGCACAGCGATTGGCCGGCGCAGTATGATCTTGACCGTGCCGAACAGCGCAAACCTCGAGCTTCCGGGGGGCGCCCAACGGGTTCCCGTGACGTCGGTGCCTTGCACGAATTTGGCTGTCTGTCAACCCCCTCTGTTCACGTGCGGTGCCCCTGACCTGCACCGTTGCTTCGCACGTGTCGGCGTGGCGTGTTAGCATGGAGTAACGAAAGGGGCTCGAAACTGATGATTTTTAAGGTCGGAGACACCGTTGTCTATCCACACCACGGTGCTGCGTTGATCGAGGCGATCGAAACCCGAACCATTAAAGGGGAGCAAAAAGAATATCTCGTCTTGAAGGTGGCGCAGGGCGACCTGACCGTTCGAGTACCAGCTGAAAACGCCGAATACGTCGGAGTCCGCGACGTGGTCGGCCAGGAAGGTCTGGACAAGGTGTTCCAGGTGCTGCGTGCACCGCACACCGAAGAGCCGACCAACTGGTCGCGCCGCTACAAGGCCAACTTGGAGAAGCTGGCCTCCGGTGACGTCAACAAGGTCGCCGAGGTTGTTCGCGATCTGTGGCGCCGCGACCAGGAGCGCGGATTGTCCGCCGGCGAGAAGCGCATGCTGGCCAAGGCCCGCCAGATTCTGGTCGGCGAGCTGGCGTTGGCCGAGAGCACCGATGACGCCAAGGCGGAGACCATCCTCGACGAGGTTCTGGCCGCCGCGTCTTGACTCCCTGACGCGCAGGCGCCCGGGTGACAAGCACTGTCGCGGTGGTTCCGGCCGCCGGGTCGGGCCAACGACTGGCCGCCGGCGTGCCCAAGGCGTTCTTTCACCTGGACGGGCGCACGCTCGTTGAGCGCGCCGTCAGCTGCCTACTGGAATCGGGTGTCATCGACCGCGTCGTCGTGGCCGTGCCGGCCGACCGCACCGGGCAGGCGAAACTGATCCTCGGCCGCGAGGCAACCATCGTCGCCGGCGGGGCCAACCGCGGTGAGTCGGTGAGCCGCGCGTTAGCCGCGGTCGCCGACGCGCAACAACCAAATTTCGTGCTGGTCCACGACGCCGCCCGGCCGCTGACACCGCCGGGGCTGGTAGTGCGCGTCGTCGAGGCGCTGCGGGCCGGGCATTCGGCTGTGGTGCCTGCGCTGCCGCTTTCCGACACCGTCAAGGCCGTCGACGCCAACGGAATGGTGTTGGGGACGCCGGAACGAGCCGGTTTGCGAGCCGTTCAAACCCCGCAGGGATTCGCCACCGAGTTGCTGCTGCGCGCCTACCAGCGAGCCGCGGAGGTCACCGGGGTGGATTTCACCGACGACGCGTCCATGGTCGAGCACATCGGCGGTCAGGTGCAGGTCGTCGACGGCGACCCACTGGCCTTCAAGATCACCACCCAGTGGGACATCTTGCTGGCCGAAGCGATAGTGAAGCATTGAACGTCCGGGTCGGCCTGGGCACCGACGTGCACGTGATAGCAGCCGGCAGGCCATGCTGGCTGCTGGGTCTGCTGTTTCCCGACGTCGATGGGTGCGCCGGGCATTCCGATGGCGACGTGGCCGTGCATGCGTTGTGTGACGCGCTGCTGTCGGCGGCCGGACTGGGCGATCTCGGCGCCGTGTTCGGTGTCGACGACCCGCGCTGGGCCGGCGTCAGCGGGGTCGACATGCTGCGCCACGTCGCCGAGCTGATCGCCGAACAGGGCTACCGGGTTGGCAACGCGGCCGTGCAGGTCATCGGCAACCGACCCAGAGTCGGACCACGCCGTGCCGAGGCCCAGCGGCTGCTGTCGGAGTTGCTGGATGCGCCGGTGTCGGTCTCTGCGACCACCACCGACGGACTGGGCCTGACCGGGCGCGGTGAGGGCCGGGCCGCGATCGCGACGGCACTACTGGTCGAGGTCGAGGGGCC
>Ga0335072_10013307_pt1 | contig 11721 bp, 10 predicted proteins | sample Lox_Sample_21_FD_206725 | JGI IMG/M metagenome (GOLD analysis project Ga0335072, IMG submission 206725) | Soil microbial communities from Loxahatchee National Wildlife Refuge, Florida, United States - Lox_Sample_2.1 | ecosystem: Environmental > Terrestrial > Soil > Wetlands | place: USA...
GCCAGCCTGTGCCGCAGCGTCCCGGTGGATCCCTCCAGCCGGTAGCGCAGCGTCCGGAGCGACAACCCTCGCAGCTTGCCGCTCAGCTCCACCACCGCGATGGCCAACGGGAGCACCAGGTGGCCCGTCGCCCCGCCTGGCCCTATCGCCAGGGTGGCGATGCTCCGCCGGCCAGGAACGAGCCTGGACTGGTGACCGTCGGAGGGGTCGGCGCACGAGTCGATCCAGCCCGCGCCGCGACCGCGTTCCAGCTCAAGGACGCGTAGCTGGAGCTGGGCACCGGGGCCGAAGCCAGCGAACCGCTCGTCGTAGGCCGCCTTCCAGTCGAACACCGCATGATCCGCGCGGATGCTGGTCTGCATCGCGAGCGTCGCCCCGCCCTGCTCCAGCGCATACAGGCGGAGCCGCCCCGACGCCCGGAACCGCTCCGCCACCTCGCGGTAGAACGCTGCGTCCTGAGGCCGCGAGGCCAGCGCGGTCCCGGCGCGGCCTTTCCAGCCGGACGCCTCAACGCGCAGGAACTCAGCGGCAGCTGCCATGTCCTGCGAGCGATCAACCACGGCCGGATCGCCGCCCTCGGCGCACAGCCGCCGCCACTGCCGCGCCTTCGCCCGCCGCTCCCGCCGGATGCTGGCCGGCAGCGCATCGCCGCTTCCCTCATCAGCCCGGAAGACAGCCCGCTCGGCCGGCGCGTGCACCTGGATGGCGAGACCGAGCCGGACGGCGGCGTCATGCAGGGCCGCGGCGGCGGGGCCGTCCTCTCCGACCAGTTCCAGGACCATCGCCCTGGGCCAGACCGCCCTGCGGCGCAGGGCGCTCAGCAGGCAGCGGGCGGCCTTGTCGGGTTGCTCCGGTGCGAGCAGCGGAGTGCCGAGGTAGCCGTACAAATGCCGCCATGAGGTGACGACGGGGAGCGGGACTCCAGGCAAAGCCGCCCACGGCACCGGCAGGACAGCATGGAAGCTCCCGGCTTCCTCAACCGCCACAAGGCCAGCCTGACGGCCATGGCGCAGGCGGCGGCAGGCGGGCAGCAGGAAGTCGGGTTCGTAGAACGGGTTGGGTTCGATCGCGCGTGCAGCCAGGCGCCGCCAGGCTCGCTCGTCGGCAGGCTTGATCCGGGCAAGGGAGATGACGCGGGCGTGCATCAGGCAACCCGGCCGTAGTGCCGTAGCACCCGGTTGGCCGCCCGGAACAGCGGCGGGTGCCTCCTGGCCTGCTGCCGGGCCCAGCGTCCGCCGGCGGCCCGCAGCCGGTGCGCGCCCGCCGCCACCGGCCCGCGCGTCACCACGCCCTCGGCCACCATGAGGTCACGGCTCCGCAAGGCCTGCTTGTACCGCTCGGTGCCAGTGCCCATATCGATGAGCTCCACGCCGAGTGCGGAAGTCTGCTCCGCCATCCGCAGGTGCTGGATCAGGCCGGGCGAATGCCGCGCGAACCGGGAGTCATAGGCGGGGAACCAGTGTGCAAGCACCCGGCCGGCCCGCAGCCCGAAGTGCGCCGCGACCGGCTTGTCCCCGGCGTACAGGACCGAGAGCAGGCCCTCGAAGGTGCCTGTGTGCGTGGCGAACAGGCGCTCAACAAGCTCGGCAATCCACGGCCGGTCGAACACGTCGACCCAGCCATTCCGGCGGTACTGGTCCGACTTCCAGGCCATCAGCGCGCGCAATTCCGCCAGGTCGCGGGAATCTGCTACCAGCCGCAGCTCACCCCGTTCGCGTTCCAGCTTGCGGGTCTTGCGGGCGGTATCGCGGTAGAACTGCGGCGACCGGGCCCACAACTGCGCGGCGTAGGCTCCGAACCCGCCCGCCAGGTCGATGACGGGGGACGGGCTGACGAGGGTGACGTACCGCGCGAACGGTTGCTGGCCCGCGACGAGGTGGTCGAACTTCCACTCGGACAGGCCGCAGGCGCGCAGCAGCTGCCGCGGGTCCCAGTCTGTTCCCGGCGAGTGGATGAGCCCCTGGCTGTCGTTCAGCCCAGCGCCGATTGGCGCACCGAGACCGAACCGCCGATGTTCGAACGGGAAGAAACCGGCGAGCTGCCCGCCGTCGGCCAGCACCGCCACGCGAGCGCTGGGATTGCAGTCGCCCACCGCGACCGCGAACTCCGGGCAGAGGAACGGGCTGGCCAGCGCCTCGGACTGGCGTTGCAGGCGGTGCCAGGCGGCGATCTCCCTTGGCCCGAGTTCCGCCGGGCGTACTACGGTAATCTGCATCCGCGTCCTATCCGTTCCCGACCTGTGGACACCCGGCAGTTCGCACCGCGGAATTGCCGAGGCCCGGCCGGACCCCCACGCTGCCCGCCGCGCAAACCCGGTTGCTGGTGATGGTGACGCCCGTGATCGGACCCCTGCCACCGAATCCGCCGATCGCGATGGCTGGATAGCTAGTACCCTGTGTCAGCCCGTGGATGTAATTGCCGCTGATCACGACGTTGCGCACCGCGCCAGTGCCCTTGTCGTAGTAGCCAGTGCGGATGCCGAACAGCGAGCCCGAGAAGTTGTTGTCCTCGATCCTGATGTTGTAGATCGGGTAGTTGCCGACCGCGAGTTGCAGCCCGTCGGCGGTCGCCCCGCCGTGCACGGTGTTGCCGGCATAGAGGACGTTGTGGACAGGGCCGCTGATGGTGTGGGCGACAAGGCCGTCGTCGCCGGACCGCACGTGGTTATCGATCACCTGCCCGAAACTCGAGTCAAGGATGTGAATGCCGTCCAGCTGGTTGTACCGGCTGGCGTCGGTGACGTCGACACTGCTGTCGCGGATGCAGAAGTCGGTGCTGTTCACCATGGCGATCGCATAGGTGAACGGGTTGCGCACGTGAACTCCGGTGATCAGGACGTTCCGTGAGTCCCAGCCTTCTACCACGTACCCGGCCAGCCGCGCCGGGGTGTTGCCGTTGAGCGTGTTGCCGCTCTGATCGGCGGTGAGATCGGCGATGGTCGTATTGGCCGCGCCGTCGGTGGTGATGAGCGGGTACCCGCCGCCAGGGCCCTGGGCTGCCAGGAAGCGCGGGCCGGCCTTCAGCACCGTAGCCGGCCCCGTGCCGATGAGCTCCACGTTATCCCGCAGGACCAGGGGTCCATCGAGCGTGAAGGTGCCGGCCGGCAGTGCCACCATCCCTCCGCCGCGGCCGCCCGCCGCGTTAATGGCGCGCTGAATCGCCGGGTCGTCATTCCCGGAACTGCCGGCCCGCAGACCTGTCACAGCCACGGAACCGGTGGCGGTGGAGCCAGTCGCCGAGCACACGAACGACGAGGCCTTCGCGGTCCCATTTCCGCTGGACACACTGCAGCCCGTGAGGACCGTGAGGACGGCGGCCAGCAGCACCCGCGCCAGCCGACGAGCCATGCGCATCCCGGTCCCTTCAGCTCCGGCCAGCCGGGGCAGGGTGCTGCCGCTCCACCTGGTACGGAACCGCTGACGCCAGCACCCTGTTCTGCTGCAGCGTCACCGATCACTACAGCAATCCTGCGGCACCAATGCGCGCCGCCGCCAGGGAGCTTCAGGCCGCCCATCGCCACACAGGCGCACCGTTCCCAGCGCCACCAGCGTCAAAACGGACCCGGCAATGGCTTGGTTGATCCATGGCCGGCTTGGCACAGCCGTCGCTGCGGGCAGCGCGGCTAGATTGTCGGGTATGGCCGTGAACTTCCGCCCCAGTGCCCGCGCGATCATCCTCGACGAAAGTGATCGCGCCCTGCTGTGCCGGTTCGAGTTCAGCCGTGGCGACCGCGCGATAGTTGTCTGGTCGACACCCGGCGGGGGCGTAGAGGCGGGAGAGACGCTGCTCGCGGCTCTGCGCCGTGAACTACTCGAGGAGGTAGGCCTCGAGTTCGCCGGCGATCCGCCGCATGTCTGGCATCAGGAGGTTGTCCGTCCAGGCCAGGTGCCTGGCTACGACGGCGTGATTAACGACTATTTCCTGATCAGGACCGCCGCCTTTACTCCGCGTGGAGCCATGACCGACGCCGAACTTGCCGCCGAGGGCATAACTGGCTTCGATTGGTGGACACTGGCAGAGATCGCCGCATATCGGGGACCGGACTTGTTCGGGCCGCGCGAACTGGCGAGCGCGCTCGCCGCACTGCTAGCTGACGGTCCGCCAGCAGTTCCGCTGGAGCTGGCACACTGACCGACGCAGCGCCCGGTGGCTGATTAGCTAGCCTTGGCTGTGGCCACGGTCCGGTACCGGTCGATGACCAGCCCGGCTAGCGCCGGATGGCTGCCGAGCGGTTCGGTCACCCAGTCCGCGCCGCAGTCGGCGAGCTGATCCTGGAAATAGCCCGGTGCAAGCAGGTAGCTCGCGATCGCGACCGGCCCGCCGGTCCGCTTCCGCAACTCGGCAACAGCCGCCGGCACCGTCGGCGCGGCCGCGGTCGCGAACGCGCCGAGTACCGGCACGCCCAGTTCGGTTGCCAGCAGGTCGGCCTGCCTCGCCACGGCGTCGGCGGCGGCCGGGTCGGACGAGCCGGCGGCGGCGAGCACTATCGGCGTTCCCGCCGGAACGCCAGCTTCGGCCAGGCGCGCGGTGAGCACGGTGAGCAGCAGGTCGTCGGGGCCGAGCGGGCTCGCTACGCGTGCGCCGGCCGAACTTGCCGCGTCGGCGATGTCTGCAGTCAGGTGGTAGCCGGAGGACAGCAGCAAGGGCACGATTACGGCGTTCGATCCGGCCGCGCCGAGCTGGTCGGGCAGCGACGGCTCGGCATGCCCGATGAACGCGACCCGGACATCGAGCATCGGCGCCAGCCGGCGAACCTGCCGCGCGAGCGCGCTGACCACATCCGCAGCGGCCGGGTCGCGGCTGCCGTGCGCGACCGCGAGCAGCGCTGGCCGGCTCACGCCACCGCTCCCGCTGCTGGTGTTCCCAGCGCCGGAGTTCCGAGCGCCGGCGTTCCCGGTGCCGCGGCTCCCGGCGCCGGCCCGAGCAGCAAGTCGCGCAACCGGACAACTTCGCCGATGACCACGACCGCAGGCGGCCGCACCCCGGCTGATTCCGCCTCGGCCGCAACGCGGTCGAGGGTCGAGGTCAGTACGTGCTGGTCCGGCGTCGTGCCGTCGCAGATCACGGCGACCGGCGTAGCCGCCGGCCGGCCGCGCTTGATCAGTTCCGCCGTGACCGCGCCGAGGTGCGCGACCGCCATCAGCAGCACCAGCGTGCCGGTGCCGTGGGCCAGCCCGTCCCAGTCCACGGTCGCTCCCGGCTGCGACGGATCGAGGTGCGCGGACACTACGGCGAAATCCTGAGTAACACCGCGATGGGTGACCGGGATCCCGGCACAGGCGGGTACCGCGATGGCGCTCGTTACACCGGGAACGATGCGGAACGGCACCCCGGCCCGCACGCACGCTAGTGCTTCCTCGCCGCCTCTGCCGAACACGAACGGGTCGCCGCCCTTCAGCCTGACGACTCGCTGCCCGGCTTGCGCCCTGGTCACGATGAGCTCGTTGATTTCGGCCTGTGTCAGATTGTGCGCGTGCGGCCGCTTGCCGGCGTCGATGACTTCGACATCCGGATCAAGCTCAGCCAGCAGTGACCGGGGCGCCAGCTTGTCGGTGACGACGACATCGGCCTCGGCCAGCAGCCGGCGGCCGAGTACGGTGATCAGCCCGGGATCGCCGGGCCCGCCGCCGATCAGCGCGACGCTCCCCGCGCCCGGCTGGCTCCCTCGGCCAGATCCGCTGCTAGCCGGCCGGGTGCTGCCGGATGTTGTGCTGCCAGATGTCGCGGTCTGATCAGCCCCGGTCCGGCGCGGCCTGACCGGCAGCGTGCCCTCGGCCAGGGCGCTGGCGATCGCGGCACGGATCCGCTGCGACCGGCCAGGATCGCCGTCGGCGGTAACAGCCACGGTGACCTCTCCATACCGGGTAACAGCCGGCGTCCACGCCGCCGATACCGCCGCGTCATCTGCCCGTATGCACCAGATCCGGGTGCGCTCCGCCGCTGCCGCCACTCGCGCGTTGACCGCTGGGTCGCCGGTAGCGGCATGCGCCAGCCAGGCGGCAGCCAGGTCACCCTCGCGGTACTCCCGCGCCAGCACAGTGACCGGCAGCGCAGCGATCTCCGGGAGCACGGCCGGGGCGATGACGACGACATTCGCGCCCGCATCGAGCAGGCCGCGCACCCGGCGCAACGCCACCTGGCCGCCGCCGACGACAACGGCGCGCCGCCCTGCCATCGACAGCATGAGCGGATAGCGCGACCCGGCCGTCATCACGCACTCCGGACTGCGGGGTCGTAGGGCCGTGGGCGGACGACACCGACGAACTTCAGGCTGAAGCCCCTGGCACAGGCACGGCACTCCCAGTCGCCGGCGTCGGCGCTCGCCGGGCGGAGATTCTCCTCGCCGCAGTACGGGCAGAAGAACGGCACCTGCCGCTCGCCGCTCATGCCGCGCCGCCCGCGCGCGCTAGCTCGCCCGTGCGTGCTAGCTCGGCCGGACGGGTCAGCAGGTCCGGGTCAGCTCGCCGCACCCAGGCCGCGAACTCCTCGCCGTCGGCCCGGTCTGCCTGATAGCTGCGCAGCAGGCCCTCGACGTAGTCGGGCAGCGCGTCAGCGGTGACCTTGAGGCCGCGCAGCTTCCGGCCGAAGCTCGGGTCGGTGCCAAGTGACCCGCCCAGGTGCACCTGGAAGCCTTCGACGCCGTCGACGATCGAGCCTTTCAGCCCGATGTCGGCTAGCTGGAAGCGGGCGCACGAGTTGGGGCAGCCATTCACGTTGATCGTGATCGGGCTGTCGAAGTCGGGCAGCCGCCGGCCCAGCTCGGTGTAGAGGTCACGAGCCCGGCCCTTGGTCTCGACAATGGCCAGCTTGCAGAACTCGATGCCGGTGCAGGCCATCGTGCCACGCCGGAATACGTTCGGACTGGCTTGCAAATCGACGGACTCGAGTTCAGCGACCAGCTCCGCAACTGCGCGTTCCGGCACGTCAAGGATCAGCAGTTTCTGCTCGATCGTGGTGCGGACGCGGCCGGACCCGTAGGCCTGCGCCAGATCAGCCACCTGCCACAGCTGCGTGCCGGACGTCCGGCCGGTGTGCGGGGCGACCCCTACGTAGTAGAGCCCGTCGCGCTGACGGTGGACGCCAATGTGGTCGCGCGAACCCGGCGCAGGTGCAGGCGGGGCCGGCCCGTCTTCTAGCCCGTTCCCGCCCAGGTACTCGCGCTCCAGGACGTCGCGGAAGCGTTCGGTCCCCCAGTCGGCCACGAGGAACTTCAGCCGGGCGCGGCTGCGCAGCCTGCGGTAACCGTAGTCGCGGAACAGGCTGGCCACCGCGGTCCAGACCTCGGGCACCCGGTCCGGCGGGACGAACACGCCGAGGCGCTGCGCCAGCATCGGGTTCGTGGACAGGCCGCCGCCCACCCAGAGGTCGTAGCCGCGCTTGCCGTCGGGGGCGATCACGCCGACGAACGAGACGTCGTTGACCTCGTGTGCGGTGCACTGGTTCGCGCAGCCGGAGATCGCAGTCTTGAACTTGCGCGGGAGGTTAGTGAGGTCAGGGCTGTTGGTCGCGACCTCTTCGGTCGCGCGCAGCACCGCGCTAGCGTCCAGGACCTCAGCCGCGTCGATCCCGGCGACCGGGCAGCCGAGGATGTTGCGCGGCACGTCGCCGCAGGCCTGCTGGCTGGACAGGCCGACTTCCTCAAGACGGGCCCAGATGGCCGGTACGTCCTCGATGGAGATCCAGTGGAACTGGACGTTCTGCCGGTCGGTGACATCGGCGAGGTCGCGGCCGTACTCCTTAGCGACCCCGGCGACCGCGCGGAGCTGGTCGGCCTCGAGCTGCCCGCCAGGGATGCGGACCCGCATCATGAAGTAAGGGTCCTCGATCTCGGCGTCCTCCAGGGCGCCGGTCTTGCCGCCGCCGATGCCGGGCTTGCGCTGGGTGTACAGGCCCCACCAGCGGAATCGCCCGCGCAGGTCAGACGGGTCGATGGAGTCGAAGCCGAGGTGGGCGTACCGGTTCAGGATGCGCTCACGGACGTGCAGTCCGTCGTCGTCCTTCTTGAATCGTTCGGCGGGATTGAGTGGCTCGTGGTGGCCGAGGGCCCACTGGCCCTGGCCGCGAAGCGGTTGGGGTGACATCGCTGAGGTCCTTCTGCTGGCATGGCGCGGGCACGGACAGATTCCGCCGCGGCGGGGCGCCGGGGCGCTGTTTGAGGTGCCGGGATACCCGGTTCAGCAGGAGGTGGGACAGATCGCGCTGGATACGCGCAGCAGGTCGATGTGACGCCGGCAGACGAGCCACGGGCCGCGGCTGGCGGTCGGGCTGGTCACTGGTGCCTCCCGGAGGCTAGGCCTGAACTCAACTTGACGGTAGCATCCGCTGACAGCAATCGCGCAATGGGAAATATTTCTGCTAGTCAAATTCCGGGCGAGCTGGGCGGGGCTGCGGGCAGCGGGTCGGGCTGGGTCTGGCCGAGCAACGGCTCGTCCGCCGAGCGGATGTCGCCGGTGGGCAGGCCACCGGGATACAGCTCCCGGACCCTGGCCACCACGGAGATCGCAATCTCGACGTGCTGGCGGCGGCTAGCCCGGTAGAAGGCCTGCGCGTCGTCGCTGAGCTTGGGGCTTGCGTGCAGGGGCTTGTCGCTCACGGCGAGCAGCGTGGCCGTCGGTACCCGGTAGCGGAACCCGTTGGTCGCCACCGTCGCGGACTCCATGTCCACCGCGATGGCACGGGACAGCCGCAGCTGGTCGCTGACCGCGGATAGCTGCAGCTCCCAGTTTCTGTTGGCGGTCGTGAACACGATCCCGAGCCGGCTGCGCAGGTCGCGGGCTGCTACTTCGTCGAGCAGGAGCCTGTTCAGCATGTAGTTGGAGACGATCGGCACGCTGAGCGGGAGTACGTCATCGAGTACGTGATCATTACGCATGTATGCCGAGGCGAGGACAAGGTCGCCGATGTCCTGGTGATTGCGGAGACCCGCGCAGTGCCCGATCATCAGCACCAGATCAGGGCGGAGGACCGCCAGGTGATCGGTAATCGTCTTGGCGTTGGACGGCCCGACCCCGATATTGATGATGGTGATGCCGGACCGGTCCGGCAGCGGATGGTGCCAGGCTGGCATCTGCCGGCCTGCGGAGTCCGGGCCGACGCAGTCCGGCAGCGCTGCCCGGAACTCATCGACGTGCCAGGAGTAGTTCGTCAGCAGCACATAGCGCTGGAAGCTCTCGGCCTGGGTCCCGGTGTAATGCTGCAGGCGGTCGATAGACAGCGCGATTCGTTCCGGGCCGAAGAGGAAGAGCTTCTTGCGCCGCAAGTCCGACCGGGTTTCGTCGACTGCCTCGGCGAGTGCCGGGTCGCGCAGGTCGAGCGCCTTGCGGCCGGCGTTGACCGAAATGCGGGCGCCGGCTGCCGCCAACCGCCCGAGCTCTCGCTCCAGGTACCACCGGATAGCGCCAGGTGCGGCGAATTCCCCTTGCAGCATCGGGTTGTGCGCCGACCAGGGCCGCTCCACGGTCAGCCGCGGGTACCGGCCTTGCATGCTGGCTTGCTCCATGGCGTCGCACAGCCGCGCTACCTCAGCCACGCGCTGGTCTGCCGAGACGACGGAGAAGTCCACCGAAACGGTCATCCGGCCATCATGCCAGCACCTGGCGACTGCTCCGGGCCGACGGCTGGCCGGCCGGATACGCCTGGCCTAATTGCCTGCCGGCTCGGCTGAGATCGTCTCTAGCTCGCGCCCGCCCGTCTCAGGGAACCTGCTGGCTATCAGTCCGGCCGCGATCAGCGGTCCGAGCGCTAGGACAAGGACCGCTCGGGTCAGGCCGCCAGCCCCGATCAGCAGTCCTGCGAGAGCGAAGCTTGCCGAGGTGCCGATCGCCGTGGCTACCGTTCCTGCCGATCCGCCGAGCGCGCGCAGCGCTGTCGGGAACAGTTCAGCGCCGAAGCCTGTGCCCGTCGGCCAGGCGCCGAACTGGCCGATATACGTCAGCGCGAGCGCGCCGAACAGCGCGACGGTGCTGCGGGCCAGCATGAAAAAGCAGACGAGGCCGATGACGCTGATCACCAGGAAGCTGCAGCAGACCGGTTTGCGGCCCAGGCGATCGCTGACGGAACCAGCGAAGATCAGGACGGGAATTGCTAGCGCGCCGGCGGCGATGAGCACGAGGTTAGCTGTGGTGGCCGAGAGATGCCGCTGGGTCTGCATGAAGTCGACGACAAACACGCCGGCTTGGGCCGTGAGATTGGCGAGGAACGCTGTGGTGCAGACGAGCAGCAGCCGGCTTCGATGCGGCGGTCTTAACAACTGCGACCAGCGCGCGGCCAGCCAGCCGCTCTCCCGCACTGCCATGAAACGCTTGGTTTCCTGCAGCCGCCTCCGCAGGACCGCAAGAGGCACGAGGACAGGCACAGCGGCCAGGTAAAGTATCCGCCAGGACATCCCGGCCGGCTGCAAGATCGCAGCGTAGATAATGGCCGACCAGCCGGTGCCGAGCGCGGACAGCATTGCCAGCCAGCCGAAACCGAACCCGCGCGATCCTGCAGGCAGTTCCTCGGCCACCACCGTCCAGGCCAGGATTCCTTCGACGCCCAACAGGAAGCCGGCGATCAGCTGGCAAGAGGCGAAGGTGGCAATGTTCGGTGCCAGCCCGGTGGCGCCGGTAGCGAGTGTGAAGCCGACGATCGAGACCAGCAGGATCCGGCGACGGCCGATCCGGTCCGCGCGTCGGGCGAGCGCGACGGCCGGCAGCGTACCCAGCGGCAGCAGGCCTATCCAGATCGAGGCTGTGGCCTGCGACAGGTGATAGCTGGCGCGTACTTCCCGGAGGGCAACGGTCACGACGCCTGCGTCATAGCCGGTGAAGAAGCTGGCGCCGCCGAGCAGCCACAGGATCTGCCAGTGCCGGCGTTGGAGTTGGCCCGACGGGCGCAGCGGTATCGCCATCTCAGTGAGGCGAGTGTGACATCAGTCGGGCGGCGGGATCGACGGTGCCGGCGAGCTGAATGCCCATGCTGTTGGCACTACCCAGCTCGGGAGCGGCGCATACCGGGCAACTGTCAGAACCTGCTGGCAGGATCAGGTCATGCAGACAGAAGTGAGCTGGGAGCAGTTTGCAGTCCTCAGGCCGGACCTCGCCAGCGCGGGGCGCGACCTGCTGTATCAGTTCGGGATGGGGCTGGCGTTCTTGTCCACAGTGCGGCGCGATGGCGGACCGCGGCTGCATCCTTTCTGCCCGGTGCTGATCTCCGGTCGGCTGCTTGCGCATATCATCCCGTCGCCGAAACGGGACGACCTGCACCGCGACTCGCGGTATGCGCTGCACTCGTTTCCTAGCCCGGATAACGAGGACGCGTTCTACGCCACAGGGCGGGCGCAGCCGGTCAGCGATCACGGCTTGGCCAGCGATGCGGCAGCGCAGTTCCTGGCCGAGCGCGGCCTTGAGACCGAGCCCGACGGCTTTGCCGATGGGGAGTTCTTCGAGTTCCTGCTGGGCCGGTGCCTGCTCACCAAGACCGCGCGTCACGGCGACTGGCACCCGCAGCACGCTACCTGGGCGGCTTAAAATGGGCTGCGTGGGTGCCGGGCTGGCCGGGATGATGCAGTATGGCCGCGGACTCCGACCACGCATCGCTCTACGCGTACTACGAGCGCGGCGAGGAAGCTGACCGGCTTGCGCGCTCAGGCGCGGGGCGGCTGGAGTTCGAGCGCACTCAGGAAATCGTGCTGCGCCACCTCCCGCCGCCACCTGCGACCATCGCCGATATCGGCGGCGGGCC
>Ga0335072_10013308_pt1 | contig 11721 bp, 13 predicted proteins | sample Lox_Sample_21_FD_206725 | JGI IMG/M metagenome (GOLD analysis project Ga0335072, IMG submission 206725) | Soil microbial communities from Loxahatchee National Wildlife Refuge, Florida, United States - Lox_Sample_2.1 | ecosystem: Environmental > Terrestrial > Soil > Wetlands | place: USA...
TGATTTTATCGATAACGTGGAATATATAAGCTAAGGGAGTATGGGCTGTAAGTTCTGACGGTGGTTGTACTTAAAGCATGGCGGAGAGGGGGGGATTCTCCTCCTGCCGTCCGGCACATCCTTTTGAAAACCCAGAGAATGCCCATAACATGCTGAAGACACAGGCCTTAGCTTGCTTTCCATTGTGTCTGTCCCGACCCGGTAAGTCTGCCTGGTGCTCTCCGAAAATAGACACCAAATAGACACCAAGAGAAGTCCATCCGCAACGACGGATGGAGGTGCGAGTTCCGAGTTCGCCGCCGTGCAGGAGCAGTTCTTGGTGTCTACTTGGTGTCTATTTGGTGTCTACTTGGTGTCGGTCTCATACGACTTCAAGAATCTGGCCTTCGACTCGGGCTTTCTGGAATCGCGGCGTTCACCTCTGCCAACCCTTCGTTTGCTCGACAACTCTACATCGACCCTGGCTGCGATCTTGGACGCGTCTACTTTATAGTGTACAGCGGTCCGCATGAGATTCGCGTCCTTCGAAAGCATCTCTGCAGCACTGTAGCCTGGGCAATAAAGGTCCGCAATGAGCGCGCACGTCACCATAAAACGGTTGTGATTCCCAACCTTTATGAGAAATAGGGTGTTGTGATCAATCGCGAAAAATTTCTTCGTGTGGACGGCATCCTGCAGAATCGGGACCATACCATTTCCATCAAGGCTTCCCACGTCCAGCCGATCTCGATCGCCGCCGTGGAAACGCAGTTCCATGATTTTCACTAAACACAAACAAAGCGGTCGGTCCTTGGTTCTGATCTGCAAACGACTAGAGCGCATCCACACCGCGGAATCACAATCCACGTGAAGCGTGGACTCTGCATTTGTTTTATGCTTCTATCAAGCACGGAGGCGGAGGAGAAATGTTTGCAACACTTTTTCAGCATGTTCGGGTTTCCGGGAAGAAGTTTGAACGCCCTTCATCAGTGCGTCGAGGGAACGTCGCCTCACGAACTTCCCTTCCTTTCAGCAACACAAGGTCCAAGAACCACGTCTGGTCCACTTTGCCGAGGTTGATTTCCTGTGGATGGTTCCCAATGAAGTCGAGGATGTCCTCTTCACGGATGCGGTGGATATCGTTGCCATTCCTATGGTGCCTGTGTGTGCCCTGCAGGCGGTCCTGCAGCCACCCGTTCTTGATCCACCCGGCAATCTTGTGGTGGTCCTCCCCCAGGCACAGTTCAAGTTCCCGCATCGTGTAGCCGTCTCGAACGCGTCGGGAGGTGCCCAATCGCTTCAGCTTGTTGACGACGGAGCTTTCCGGACGGCGCAACCGTTTCGCGATTGTTGCTGACGACACACGGCCCACCAGGTTCTCAAGACAATCCAACTCGGCCTGCGTCCAGGGCCGCCGCTCCATCTTCATTGTCAGGCCCAACCGTGCGGCCTGCCGCTTGATGTACCAGCGCGGCAATCCGGTCATGCGAACCATACGGGTGAGGACTTGAAAGCGGCGATTTAGCCCTCCGAAATAATGTGCTTTGAGATAGGCGTCGTGCTCCGGCAGCCAGGTGTACTTTACTCTTGCACGCCGCCGCTCCGCCCGGCACTTCAAGCAATATTTCGCTAGCAGCGGCGGCTGACCTTGCTTGCGTCCTTCTTCGATCGGTTGACCACAGATCACACACTTCATGGAATATCCTCCCGATTGCCTGTCCGAGAGCTGGCGCTCGCTATTGATCGAGGTTCAAAAAGAACAAAGTTGGTGAGTGCGTTTTCCCGAAAGACCGATCTGGTTGGGAGACAGCCGGGGCTTAAGACAACTCGATGCCTAAGGCGGGCATTCAAATGTCATCGCGTATGGCCCAAAGGGGGTTGGGAGGCAGTCCAAAGGCTGCCTCCCTTGCCCCTGCTCACAGCAATCGAATGGTTTTGACTCGATCAATTGGAGGAGGCTGTGGCTAGCTCAAGAAACGATGCGAGCTTCGCGGTTGTCTTGAACTGAGGGATCGGGTCGAGGCTCTTGAACGCGCTCGTGAACGCATTGGACAAGCTCCATACTGTTCGCGGAGCGAACTCCTCAACCCGAGGGTTGAAATACCCGTCGTGAACGCGTCGGGCCAAGTGTTTCGGGACGTCGAGATTGCCTTCCACGAATGCCCGGTAGATGACCAGTTTCGCTGTATCGTCCGGCAGACGGGTCCCCTTCCACGCCTCGACTTGTTTCCTCATCGGCTCGAAATTCCGCTGCATGCGGTCCACTCCAACTGAGAGGATGTCCACCAGGCTCAGATGTTTGGTGTGCTTGGCGAGCACAGGCGCGAAATCGCCATGGAACGCCATGTTGTCGCACACCAATACTCGGTAGCCTACGGTGAGGGCGAGGCGCATGGACTTGTCATTGGAGTTTCGGACGCCGACTGAGAATCGGCATCCGTCGAAGGTGGTTTCCAGGTCGAGGACACCGAACATCTTCATGCCGTCGCTTGAAACCGCATATTCCTCCCTCACCACCGAGATCTGTCGGAAGCTAAGCGTTTCGACTAATGCCCCGACAATCTCGAAGTGTGGAAGGGGTTGATGAGTTGCGCTTCCCGCGGGCGTCGGGATCACCTTCAATTCTTCTCGGGTGATTTTCGAACTGCCGCAGTGCGCCAAAAGTTGGGACTGCACCATTGTGTCGTTCTCCTTTCCCATCAGAGGTTCAACTCCGAGATCCGCGAAGCGAGGCAGTCCTCAAGACGCGGACTTCGGATTTCGCTACGAAAGTGAGCAGGCCGTATTCAATTAAAGTTCGTGGCGAGCACCGATCGTGAGAATCAAGACGGGAGGGACACTAGACGGAGGACGCCCTCGTTCTCTGAGCGTGAAGCGGAACCCGCGAGTGCCGTGATTAGTAGAAATGTTTTAAGGGACTTTTCCACGGGTCAAAACTAGAGCCTCGCACAACAGGCTCATGTAAAAGGAGGGATTCTTACTTTCGTTCAGCTCCCAGGAGGATTGATTGCGTCCGCAATTCATCGGGAGGAACTTCCACGACTCTACCATCACGCCAGGTGTAGATTGGCACCCCTTCTCGCGCGTGCTCCTCAATCGCCTTTTTGACGGCCGCCTTGAGCGCCATCAGACCACGTTCAGGCATTGGCAATTCGAGGGCATTGGGGGGCTCTTCAATCATGGTTTCCCGTAGCGTCCGACTAAGTCATTGTACAGTGTCGTCTCGCCTATCCGAAGCTGGCCTGGTTCCTCAGATGCAATGACCGGATTAACCAGGTAATGCGAATGCGAGCATCCAACACAATTGGCGCCCTTGGTGGCCGAACCAACTGCAACGGCAAATACGGCTGGAATTCGAACTACTTCACCCGCGCGTGACCAGAACTCGGGCATGATCGGTCCTCCAGCCAAGTCACCGCCGACACGTAAGAGTTCCAGATCAACGACGCCATTCACCCCACGAAAGAGAATTCTGTTCTCCAACGTAGGCCGTCTGCCGTGTTCGGCCAGTCCAGGTTCATGCTTCGTGATGAGTAATTGGCAGGTTCGACCTGCTCGAAACAATTCGACTCGCACAAGGACTGGAGCTACCACCACTGCATGAACTCCGTTCACTCCGATGGCATCGATTGGATGCAGATAGGGCAACGGCTCACCTTCTGGCCCACAAAACGTGACGTAACGGCCGAGATCCTTCACGGCACCGCCTGATTCGATTCCTCGCACTACATAACGTTTGGCGAGATGCTGGTGTTCAAGGCTCACCTGGGATTGCGCAAATACGCCTACTTCATTCAAACGGCCCAGCACTCGTCTTGACAGAGTGAGCCCTCGAGACGCCAAAAACTTATGCTCGTCTGGCATGGGCCACCTCCTCACGCGAATTGCCGAACGGGGATCGGGCAACCCACCGCTCGGCGAATCATTTCTCGGGTGCAACCCGCCCAGCAGAGGTACTTCCGCGGGTCTTCGATGGAGATCGCCAGGTTGTCGCCACTTCGATCCTGACCGGCCTCGGCACACGACGGACATTGCGTCACGTAGTTCCTGCCAACCTTTCGAACGTTGCCCACGTGGTCCAATATGCGAAACTCGCAACCGGAACTACGAACGAAGGGAACACACTGGTCTCCCAAGGAGCGTTTTCTATCAAACTCAGGTGGCATGGTTTTGCCCGCGATAAAGGTCCGTAGCTGTTCTTCGCTCACTTTGCGAAGGAGGTTCAGATACAAGATCTGTTCCTCCAGACCGTAATCCGCCCCGTAGAACCAATAACGCCGGTCTGCTCCGCGGTGTATTCCAAGCGGTCCACGCACCGCGTTCCCGAATTCTCCCTCTCTCAACTCATCGTGCTTCGGGAAGACTTCGATGCCTTCCGCCAAGCCAGCGCCTCTGATTCGCACTCCGAGTTTCAAGGCCAAGTTGTAGATGTAAATTCGGCACTCGCGAGCGAGGGCAGGCCTCTCCATGAAAATCCATAGATGCCCACCCCGCTTGCTCATCTCCAAGGCGGCCTCCACCTTGTCTTGCTGTAGGAAGTACTGCAGCTTAAGCAGGTCTTCCATCGCGCCGACATAATCGGCATCAATCGCGACCCACTTCGCTCGTTGCGTTGAGGGGTTAATCGCGTATAACCCGATGGTGAGTTCGCCTTCGAGGTGACGGCGGATCGTGGTCGCAGTGAGGCTCAACTCCTTGCCCGTCCCCCTTGCCTTTGGTCGAAAGTAGTAGTGACGTCCGCTCTCAGGATGAGCCCGTAAGGATTGAAGGGTATAGGCCCTGCGGTTTACAAAGAGGCGGCTGTAGTTCCGGACGATCTCCGAAGTCGCTTTAATCGCAGTCTCCATGGCTCCTCCCTTCCAAGCAGTTCCAGACACAGGAACCTCGCGCTCTAGCTAAACCCAAACCTAGCTCTTGTCAAATAACTTGGACTAAGTCCTAAGGGGTTGGTCCGATTGGGATTACCGAGGACGAAACAGCTCAGAGGGAATGCCATTTTGCGTTAGGCAAGCTTCTCCATCCCAGCGTCCGCAATTTCAACCCTTTGCTGTGGCCGAAGACCGGGCCCCACGATCCATCGATTCTTGTCTGTAAGTTGATTCGGACGCTCCACGATGTCCAGGAAACGGCACTCTCTTACAAGCTGGTCGAAATCGTTGACTGTGTAGCCTCCGAATTTCTCGTCGTCAAAATCCACCCAAAACCAAATCCTTGCACGGCGGTCGTAGATGTAGAATGCGCCGGATTCGGGGTCCCCGGGAACGATAAGGAACACGAACAGGGCCTTCGGGAACTGGACCCATTTTTCGATCTTGGGGTTCTCAGTCGCATCCAGCAGTCTCCCCACCGCCCCATCCGAGCATCTGCCGACATCGTCTGGTGCATTCCGAAGGTCAACCACTCGGGTCACATTCATCTTTCCAAACATTGGTTTTCTCCTCTCAAGTACGAAGTAGAAGCAAAAATCACGAAGATAGCGACGGCGCACGCTGGAAGAACTGTGTTGGAGCGCGTGAAGCGCGGCCAGGAGTGGTCTCCCGGCAGTCAACGGCCTGTCGCGATGAGGAATGTGCCTCCAGTTAGTGTTGCAAGGCGAACAAGCGCAGCGGCGCGAACGCACGGGTTACGAAAGTCAGACAGGTGTTCACTACTTTGCCCGTCTCGCCATCCTTCAGTCGGTGTTCTATGAAGGTTATTGTTACCTAGAATACGATTTCACGCCGCTCCTTGCGGCGCGCGAAACAGCGACCTACGCTTGAAAGAGAAACCGGAATTCAATTGGGCCGTGCCGGTTAGGCATATGCAAAAACAAATGCGCAAGTATCGAAGAAGCGAAGTCCTTCGGGCATGGTGTGGACTCGGGTTGTTGTTGAGTTTTTCAGCTAGCCTGAAGGCTCAGACAAAGGCAAGCGATGTTCCGAAGCTTGTTCAGGATCTCAATGACAAGGATCCGGCCGTGCGCGGCGCGGCTGCGGCGGCGCTTGACAACCTGCACGACACTGCGGGAGAGCCCGCGCTCATCGCTGGACTGAAGCAGAGTAGCAAAAACGTTTCCGCAGCTACAGTGGTCGTGCGCACACTAGGTCGATTCAACGACGCGAAAGCCGTTGTGGCCATCGCTGACCTTTTACCAGGTGAAGCAGGACACGCCGCGGCGCAGCAGCTCATACAGATGGACCCGCTGGGAATCCAGGCTGCCGCCGATGCGACAGCATCGGAGAGTGAATCGACGCTCTCGGCGGTGCGCGACTCCTTTATAGATGCTCCAGAGGTCGGCTTGAAGGTGCTTCCGAGCACGTTGAAGAATTCGAAATCCCCAGCGCAGCGCGCCGTCATCGTAATTCTGCTCGCGGACTGCGCGGCGCAGAATCCGTGGTACGACAATCCTCCCCGATTTGCCTTCGTGCAGGGATTTTTGCCGGCAGCGTCGGACACAGATCCCTCAGTGCGCGCAGCGGTTGCCTCGGCGATTAAGGAATTGGCTGAAACGGAGAAAATAGACGCTCCCGACGGCATGGGCCACCCAGACTTCAATTTGAAAGAAACCCTGCCCGTATTGAAGGCGTTTGCTGAAGATGAACACACGGGTGTGCGAACCGCGGCGATGGACGCGCTGGGCTCGATGGCGAATGCGGACGCGATTGCAATCATCAAGAAACATTTGAACGATTCCGATGCGTCGGTGAGACAACACGCCGCAGAGGCACTGAAAGCCGCGACAGAAGCGGCCGCCGAAGACGCCGCGAAGGAAGCCGCGGCAAATCCCGAGCCCGCCCGGAAGTACACTGGAAAAGGTCAGGCCACAGGGAATACCGCTGAAGAGCGGAATCTGGCGCAGATCAAGCAATGGAATGACGAGACGGCGATCCCGAAGCTGATACCGCTGCTGCAGGACGCGAGTTCGCTGGTGCGGGCGGCCGCGGCGGACAAGCTAGGGAAGCTGGACCACCGCGACACAGCGATGAACGGCGCGGACCACGAGCAGAGTTTGAGCGAGGTGCCGGCGCTGATTGAGGCTTTGAAGGATTCGCACGCGCTGGTGCGCGCAGCGGCAGCGGAGGCGCTTGGGGCAATTGGTGATGAGAGTGCCGCCGCACCGCTGATTGCGTTGTTGAAGGACCCGAAGCCGAAAGTGGTGGTGACGACGACAGAGGCGTTGAGCATGATGGTAAGGGGAGCGGGATACTCGCCGGACGTGCTCTCGCCGGAGGACCACCAAGCGGCAGGGGCGGTGCTAGTTGGATTGCTGGCGAGCAGCGATCAGGAAGTGCGGCACGCGGCGGTAAGTGCACTGGCCAACGTAGGAACACTCGACGATATGAAGAGTGTTGTGCCGCTGCTCGAGGACCAGGACGTGTTTGTGCAGAATCGTGCCGCGGATGCGCTGGAACGAGCGTTCTATCCAAACCCCAATGTCGAAAGAGATCCAAAGCTGGATGCGCTAGAGCAGGCAGCGGGACCGGGCCTTGTGGCAATGCTCCTTATTCAGGAGACGCGAGTAGCGGCCGTCCAAGCGTTGTCCGCGATGAGAAAACCGCCGGCGGAAGCGGCGCGCCCCTTGATGGAGATTTTGAAATACAACGTGTGGATTATTGTTGATGGAAGGTCGAGGCCGGAGATTCAGGGTGCGTTTAGTGGATTTCAGGGAATGCAGATCGAGCAAGGAATCGACGTGCTGGCGAGGACGGGGAATCGCGAGGCGACGCCGCTGTTGGTCAAGTTTCTAAATATCATCATCCCGGGGGCGGGAAAGCATGCTTGCGCGGGGCTTGCCAAGCTGGATGATCCGCGAGCCATCGGTCCGCTGCTGGACGTGCTGCAAACGAAGGGAGTCGGACTTCAGCCGGATGCCGCGGAGGCGCTCGGGACATTTCAGGATCCACGCATCGTTCCGGCGCTGATTCAGTCGCTGCAGTCGGACAATTATTCGCAGCGAGCGGCGGCGGCGGGCGCGCTTTCGCATTTTCATGATGCGCGCGTGCTGTCGGCGCTCATTCATTCGCTTACGGACGAAAACGCGGATGTGCGGTACAGCGCAGCGGAAGCGCTGGGGAATTTGGGAGACGCGTCGGCAGTCGAGCCGCTGGGGAAAGTTGCGAAAACGAACTACCAGGCAGTGCGGGCGCTGGGCAAGCTGAATACTGCCGGGAGCGTGGCGGCGCTGGCGAGCGTAGCCCAGGACAGGCAGACGCAGTCTGCGACGCGGATTGAAGCGGTGATAGCTCTCGCAAAGTTGAAGGACCCGGGCGTTGTGCCGGCACTGATTCAAACGATGGAGCAGGAGGTGACGGCGGACCCGTCGAGCACGGTTGCTGTGCAATGCGTGCAGGAGTTGGGAAAGATTAAGGACCGGCGGGCGGTTGAGCCGCTGCGGAAACTGCTGGGAAAGCCGACGATGCCCAGCCAAGAGGCGGAACGGGTGCTTAGGGAGATGGGCCTTTTGCCGACGCCGCAGAACTAGATTGTTGCGCGCCTGGCAATACTCGGTTCCTGGCCACTCCCTCCACTCCGGCCTAAGCGCGCCGCCTCCGGCGTCGCAGGCCTCCGTTCCGGGAGTGGCCAGCGAAGACAAATCATGCTCCAATGACGGAAGCGTCTGCGAGGAAACCTCAGTCCAAAGCTATTCCACTTAACATATAAGGACATCGCGTTTTTTCTCCATTTTCTGCCCTCGTAATTGGGGCACTCGAAAGCGAGAGGGGTCTGCTCCCAAGGAGAGGGTCTGCATTTCGGGAGGGGCACGGAAAATCTTCTGGGGTGTTCTTGAATATTTTTTGGGAGGAACCGGAAAAGCAGAAGACCCCGAAGCCGTGCCCAATGGAGGGGGGCGGAAACGGAAAACCATGCACTAGATAATCTGAATCGGCGCGTGAGAGCCACGGTGGCAAAACACGGACGGGCCGCGCTGCGCCAAGGTACAAAGGGCGCTTGGAAGAATTGCGAGGCACGAAGAAAACGCCAAGGTGCCCGGTGAGTGGACAGGCGTCTCTGCGGCCATAGCTGAGTTGCCTTTCCCTTGTCCAGCACGAAAATGCTCGATATTGAAATCACTTAGTCAAGTTCTCCTCTTCGTCGAACACGACAACATCATGAATGGCTTCCCATGCGCAAGGAAGGAAAGCGGACAACCATGGCAGCTTCAGAACATCAATCCAGGAGAACTACGCATACGTTGCCTGTTTTGGCTTACCCCTTTGTATCTTGACGTTTTTTGACTTTCGCTCAATAATTGCACTGATCGTTCCCGATCCCAGCAGGAGATGGGCCGCGTGATGTCGAGTAAGTTCCTTCCGATACTGCTGAGACAGCACAGTTACAAGTGCATTGTAGGCGCTGACACTCGTGTGTTCGTCGTTGAGGAGTGGGTTGGAGAAGACTTGAGTTGGCCCGCAAGATTTAGGCTGAGATTTCCTGTTTCTCCTGGCCATAAGATCCAAACGATTTATGGAGCAAGCAGCGAAGAGGTAGCAATAAAGGCCGCTGACTTTATTGCTTGCGGCGGAAGCATGAAAAGAACAAACAAGATTACTCAGTCGTCTTCGAGTCGGCAGCAGTCCGGTCCGGAGATTCTCCTCCTCCAACAGATTCAAATATCAAAATCCGATTGAATCGTTTGGAAAGTGTCAGTCATGGCCGACCGGCTGTACCTCTCGTTCCGGAGCTCCTTCACTTATCAAGTCTGAAACCGCGATTTTGAACGATAAGATTGAGTGATTAGATTTTGAAAACTGCGTGATTCATTTCGACCCGAGCGTCGAATTGCGCAACGTGAGATTTAGTCAATGCGTGTCTATTTTTCCACACAACCCGAATCCCCCTCCGCCCTTACGGCAAATTGGAGAAACGTCGCTGGCGTCTGACTTGGAAAATGCAGGATTCAACGGAAGTTGATACTCTGTGTTTTGGGAGCGCGTTTTCCTTGAGTCCATATCTTCTTTGGACGCTGGGAGTGAAACAAGAGAAAGCTTGCTTGGGAAGCTGCTGACCGACAACCCTTTTTCACAACTATGGTTTATTCCAATACCTTCTCCCGGTCTGATCCATTTTTCATTAACTCAAACGACCCGGCCTGGAAAGGTCCCAAGGACCCCGCTCGTGTTTGGCGCTATAACGGCCAGCTCTGGCACCTCAGCGAGAAAGTATTGGACGCGTCGCTGTGGTCGCTGCCTATTCTGTCCAGGTCAGACTGCGGCCGCCTCCGACGATCGTGAGCGGGCGATTGAGAGACCGGAAAACAGGGTTGCGAAGCATTGCTATTTCCTTTGGTTGGGGTCAGACGCCGAAGAGCCAACTAAGAAAATTGACGGCCAGCACAGCCATTCCAATTCCAAAAATCAGCCCCGCGAAAGTACGTTTCCCACCGCCCTCGCCGTAAGCAAACGTTAGCCCGCCAATAACATGGCCACGAGCGCCAGGCCTTTGGCAATCGGGCCGGTGAAGGATTGCTGCAAGACGTTGAGGACATTTTCCCCGGGCGATGCGCCCCCGGTCTGCGCCGCTGCACTGCCGGCCATGGCCAGCGCCGAACCGAGGACGAGCGCGCCCCGGCGCCCTATCCATTTGTGAATGCTCCCTTCGAAAAGATGTAATCTCTGCACGTTTGTTCTTGGCCTCCTAATGGCGTTGATCTGGCACCGCCAAGTTGCGCGGCAAGATAATCGCGCGCTCTGATCTCCGTCCAATACTTCGTGCACTGTGAATCATAACGAGGGGTTATAAAGCACCTGATTCGTTGCGTGACGGGTCAGGTTTCAAGGGTTCCCGATGCATGAACCGTCCGTAATCAACTGAATGGTCTTCATCCTTTTCTCTCCTCTCTTCTATCTACAACTCGCGAAAAAAGTGGTGACTATCTTTGGCTCGCACTCGGCCGAGGCTCCGGAATAAGATGGTTGCCAGACGTCCCGTGCGCAAAATTGTCCATATCGACATGGACGCGTTCTATGCGTCCGTTGAACAGCGGGACGATTCCCAACTACAGGGCAAGCCTGTAGTTGTCGCTTGGCGTGGCAACCGCTCGGTGGTCTGTGCCGCTTCGTATGAAGCGAGACGTTTTGGCGTGCGTTCCGCCATGCCGGCAACTCGCGCCAAACGAATGTGCCCCAACGCCGTCTTCGTCCCTCCGGATTTCCCGCGCTACCGGGCTGTCTCACGTCTCGCCCGCGAAATCTTCAAGCGTCACACCGATCTCGTCGAGCCGCTGTCCCTTGACGAGGCCTACCTGGACGTAACGGAGAACAAGACGGGCTTGCCGACCGCCACACGTGTGGCACGGGCCATTCGCGAACAAATCCGCGAGGAATTAAATTTGACGGCTTCAGCAGGCGTAGCGCCGAACAAATTTCTCGCCAAGATCGCTTCTGACTGGCGAAAGCCGGACGGCCTGTTCGTCATTCAGCCTGAAGAGGTCGATCAATTCCTCTTGCCACTGCCGGTTGCACGGCTGCCTGGAGTAGGCAAGGTGACAGAAGAAAAGTTGAAGAAGTTTCACGCGCAGACGGTAGGGGATTTGCGAAAGCTGGAGTTATCGACAATCGAGCGCCATTTCGGCCGCTACGGGCTACGTCTGTACGAGTTGGCTCGTGGCGTGGACAACAGCGAAGTAATCCCAGACAGACGAACGCAATCCGTATCCGCTGAGGGCACTTTTGAGCACGACGTCCCGCTGGCCGAGACCGAGCCAACGATTCGTCGCCTCGCGGAAAAAACTTGGACCGCATCGCGCAAGGAAATGCGCATTAC
>Ga0335072_10013310_pt1 | contig 11719 bp, 15 predicted proteins | sample Lox_Sample_21_FD_206725 | JGI IMG/M metagenome (GOLD analysis project Ga0335072, IMG submission 206725) | Soil microbial communities from Loxahatchee National Wildlife Refuge, Florida, United States - Lox_Sample_2.1 | ecosystem: Environmental > Terrestrial > Soil > Wetlands | place: USA...
CAAGGCGAAGCGCAACGCTCCGCCGCTGTTCTCAATAAGGCTTAGGGGACGTAGTTCAGCTGGTTAGAATGCTGCCCTGTCACGGCAGAGGTCGCGGGTTCGAGCCCCGTCGTCCCCGCCATAAACCCAAAGAAACAAGCGGTTTATGGCTCCCCACCAAAAGACAGATTCCATCCCACGGTCCGCTACGGTCCTGAATCGTTGAGCCGTGCTTCATGCCAGCAGCAGCTCCACTTGCTTGAGGCTCGCATTCCGCTTTTCGGCGGACACGGCCTGTGTGTAGAGGTCCATCGTTGTGCGTGAATTGGCGTGCCGGAGCAGTTCCTGTGCGACCTTCACATCCACGCCCAGCGCCCGCAGATTCGTTGCGAGACTGTGGCGGAATGAGTGCCACCCGATGACCTTCCCCGTGACCTTCGCCCTTTCGAGTGCCGGGCGGATGGTCTTCTTGAGCACCATGTCCGGCATGAGCGGCTGTTTCCCATTCATGCGGACTGACGGAAAGAGGAAGTCTTCGTCAGAGCTGTACGGTGACTTGCCGCGCCATTCGGCCAGCGCATCCTTCACTGCCGGATGCAGCGGGACAGGCTTGTGACTCGCTGGCGTCTTCGTCTCTCCGAAGTGGTTTCGCACCACGGCTCGCGTGACGGCAATTTCCATCGTAAAGAAATTGACATCGCACCACCGCAACGCGAACAACTCGGAACGGCGAAGGCCCGTAGCCCCGGCCAACATCACCGCCGCACGCTCTCGCAACGGCAGCTCCTTCAGCAACGCTTGGAACTCTGCCGGTGTGAGCACGTCCGGCTCACGCAGTCTTTTTGCCGATGTGCGGACCTTACTAATCGGGTTGAATGAGAGCCATTCGTGCCGGATACCGTGACTCCAAACCGCTGACATGATGTTGCGGATTTTCGTCCTGGTTGCCGGTGCGAGGACCAGGCTTTCAAGCCACTGCTCCACGGCCACGGTCTTAACTTCGGACAGCTTGTGTTCGCCCCACTTCGGGAGGATGTGCAGAGTCAGATAGGACTCATGCGCGTCCACCGTGGCGTAGGCTTTGCGCTCCGTTGTCAATTCGTGTTGGCGGTAGTGGGCAACGAGGTCATTGAGCGTCTGTGGCGCACGGACCCCGCAATTGATGGTTGAGCGAAGGGACAAGACGGCCTTCTCAGCATCGCGGCGGCGCGGGAATTGCAGCACCGTTCCGATTTTGAGATTGCGACGAATGCGCTTCCCGTCTACGTCTTCGTAGTACCGGAAAAGCCAGCTCGCATCTGCCCGTTTGTTCTTCACCAAAGTTAGACTTCCGTTTTGGAATCGATTGCCACCCCTCAAGGCTAGGCTCCTTTCGGGGAAGCATCGGCGGCTGCGGTCAGTGTACCGCCGCACGCTCGCAGGTCAAGATCACTTGGGGTCTGCCCAGTGCGCCGCGCTCGCATCCATTCGTCCAGGTCGCACTCAAGGAAACGCCAGAGACGGCGCTTGCCCTCGCCTATGGGATACGCGGGGAGATAGCCTTCACGCGCCCAGCGCGTCACCGTGCGGCTGTTGAGTCCACCGAGATATGCGGCGGCCTCTTCAGCCGTGAGAAACCTAGCAGCAACGGCGCAGAGGTCAAGGCCCGGCTCGCTCAAAAATTCAATCATGGGGTGCTCCGTTTCAGAAGAATCAGAACTCTCGAAAAACCACGCTGGGGTGGTAGCGTTGCTTCTCTGCGGCTCGCCTGCGCGTCACCAGACGCGATTGCGGGCCATCCTGTGGAGAGAAGTAAGACATTACGGCGGCGGAATCAGCTACATTGGATTCGCGGAATCCGCGCTCTGCCGGAGACGAATCCATGAAGAAAGCCATTCCTAACGCCGCCCTATTGGTCGCACTTATAGGCGCGCTAGGCTGCAATCGCGACCCAGGGTCTTTTCAGGGCCACCAATTGGGCGAGTCGTTCGCGCAGTTCGCGTCAATTGAACATCCGCAGACTCAGATTCCCGCTGGCGTGCCATACACGGGCGTGGTCCACTGTTTTGAAACACAAGGGCTGGGCGATCAGTGCAAGGGGCCACGCAAGGACTTTGACAACGCGCATTTCACCTTCGTGGATGGCAGACTGGCGAAGATCGAAACAGTGGGCTTGGGTGGAATCATCGGAGACGCACATCAAAACTGGAACTGGAATCTCTATCTCTCCGAACTCAGGAAGCAATATGGAAAGCCCGACACGATGACAGCGAGCGATGCTCTTTGGAAGCGCCATGGCTACGTTGTCCACGCATATCTCACTGTGGGACCGCTGCCATTCTCCACAACAGGCGAAGAGGAGCAGACCGAGCACATTGAGGTGCTAAACCGTCAACTCTACGATCAAGGTCCAAGGTAGACGCAGCCCAAAACTCGGACCATTTCAGTCCTAATTCGGATCTATTTTTGTTCATGTGGAAAAAAGTGTTGCGGCGGTCTCCAAAGGACTTAGCGCTCAAGATTCTAACCCCCTATGGCTCAACAACTTCGGAGTTGCCTTGTCTCACGGCATTAGGGCTTGCCAAAGTGCTCATTGATTCCAAGCCACTTAGAATGACCAGCCTCTCTTGTTACCTTGGTGAAGAGCTGCCTGTGCTTGTGGCCGTGCGCTTGCCCAGCCGCGTCCGAGCTGTTATCACGCGAGTACACATTGTTAACCTATACGCCATGAGGTCATGGGGAAGCGTGTGAGGGTGGAAGACTCCCCCCCTCATATACATGATCATTAGGCCACGCATAAATGATCAATTTTAAAAGGGTTAAGGCGTGCAAGGTTGGCCGTGGCTCGGGGGCTGGGAGTACTCAACTCTCAAGCCGTGCCCACACCGCCAGTTAAGTCTTTTGCAATCAATAACATGATACTTAACTTACGCTGAGTCAATGATTTACAGCGCTATCCGCTGACAAATATGTCTTGCCGTTGCTGGTGACCAGCACACGTGCGCGCAGCGCCCACTTGCGCCAGCGGTAGAACGTGCTTTCCGGCCCCAGCGATGGGCGATACCTAATCGTTTCGTGTGGCATGAACGTGGCGCGCACCGCCTCTGTCATCCGCGCGAGTGCATCGGCTTCCTTGCGCGCCGGTCTGGATGCTGACGCCTTCGGCGCTTGCTTGTAGCGCAGATAGGCTCGATGCGCGCCGGGCACCGGAAGCACCTGCACCAGGATATACGCATTGCCCGGCGCATTCATCGCTCGGGCTGTCTCGTTAGCGGTGGCGTGCTCCGGCACATCGACAACAACGATTCCGCGATCCATAGCGCGCTCCTCCAAAGTGAATCCCAGCTCCGCCACGTTCTCCCCGAAACGCCACGGAGCTGGGTGTTGTGCAACATCAAGAGGTGCCAGTTTTCGCTTGCGGCTGTCTCAGCCACTCTCAAGGCCCGCGTGGACCACAAGCGCTCGCACTGGCTGGCGAGCTGCAACAGAGAGCTGCCACGCCACAGCATTACCCACTCGCCGCTCCGACTCAAACTGAGGTGCGGGGATCGGAGCGGCCCCGGTGGGCGCGGGTTGGCAAATTCCCCGCGAACTGGTTACGAGTGCGAAATGGTGATCGCCTGAATCGCCTCAGCCAGTCGCACCTTGGCATCGAGACGGCGATACGCCAGGATTCCGAGCTGGCCCTGCGCGGCCCAGGGCTGGTCCAGAATCTTGACGTTGATGCCAGCTCCGCCGCGCACGCCCACGATGTATCCATCCTTGAACGAGCCGTACAGAATCGGGACCACGCCCGCAGAGGTGGCCGTGGGGAGCGCCGGAGCATTCACGTCATAGAAGACGGGCTTGCCCAGGATGCGCTCCGTGCCGTCTGCGTCCACGGTGGCAACGGGCACAAACAGGTTGCTCTGCATCTGCGCGCGTCGGATCGCAAGGCCAGTGGCACGGCTCATGATCCAAACGGCGTTGGGCTGGTATGCGCCCTTGAGCGTGGAGGTCACGTCAAAGAGCGCGCCCAGCAGCGTCGCGCCATCGGTGGCCGCGCCCGTGAGCTGATACGGGCTGCCCGTCCCAGTGCCGGTGTGACCGAAGACACCCAGGGGCTGGTTGGTGCCCGTTCCCGTTGCCAGGAGTTGGTCTTCCAGGATGCGCTGCCCTTTCAGGAGGTCATCCACCAGGAACTGCTGGAACATCTGCACGTCCTGGAGCAGTTCCCACGATGCGAGCCGCAGAGCGCCCACCATTTAGGCGTCCAGCTCAATCTGACCCAGCGTGGGGTCAGTTCCTCCGAACTGTGCAATGGTGCCAGTGGATTCAGCCTTGAGCGCAGACGTTCCAAAGCTGGCCTGCTGCGGAATCTTCAAAGCGGAGTTTGTGGGAATCACAAACGAAGCGTCAAAGATTCCGAGGTCCGGCAGGGCCAGCGGCACAACCTGCTGGACGGTGGGAACGGAGACGGTGTAGCCACCGGCCCCGTTCGAGCCGCCATCCGGGGTACCTTCATACAGGGCTGCGCGCATCTTCGGGAACGAGCCGTTGGCGAGCCGCTGCTGCGTGTACGCTTCCGAGCCGGGGATGTGGTATCCGCCCTGTCCGTCCGCGCCCACCGTCAGCTCTTCAGTGTGGGCCTTGCCTCCTGTCCTGAGAAAAGAGTGCAGTGCCTTTGCATATTCCGGCCTGCGCGTCTCCTCCAGGCTCACGGGCGAGGTCACGGGCTGCGTGAAGCCAGCGCGTGCATCCATAGCCGGTGCGCTGACGCTTTCGGTAATCAGCGGCGTGCCGTTGGAAAACAGCGCGCGAATGGTACTGGTTTTTTCACGCGCGGCAATGGTCTGCGAAAGGGCCTCGAACTTCGACATTGCTTCCTGGTAGTTCGCAGACTCAGCCGGAGTGAAGGCTGTGCCACGCTGCTCTGCTGCGGCGAGAACGGATTCCGCTTTGTTGAGGGCTTCCTGCCGCTCCCGTTTCATTTCGATCATGTTCATGGTCTTGCTCCAATGTGTGGATTACCGCCGTCTCTGTCTCCCCGTTCGTCACAGTGGCTGCGGTTTGTTGCAGCACGCTCCTCATCCCCCGTACCGGAGGCAGCCAGCGCGCACGGCTCGGCGCTTTCTCGCCAAGCAGCACATTGGTGTTGCGGTGTTGCAAGTGTCACGGCTTCCACGTCCTCGCACGGGGGACCGCTTCCGTGACTGGCGCAGCCCTTTCTGGCTGTGCGGCGAAACTCGGGCGGTGCAGTGAGGGTGACACCGCCCAGCGGCGCTTGCGGCGGACGCTTCCCCGCTCACGCCGAAACTCTCACGACTGTGAGCGCGGGTCCTCCAGCGCCCACAGCCGTTCCATGAACGTCACGAAGTCATCCACGGGCCGCTCAACCTCTGCGGCCATGCGCGTGGGCACCGCCTCAGCTCCGATGCGCTGCACAAACGTGTGGGCGAGTGTGGCGATAGATTCTGCATCCACGGGCACGGCCAGCGCCACGCGCGGAACTCCGCCAACCATTCCGATGACACCCAGGTGGCGCATCCCACGGTCAACAACGATGCGTGCGAACTTTGACGCAGCCGGTGGCACGGTCTGCCGGACATCCAGCAAGATGTAGTCCCCCGTCTCGGGATTGCCGATGATGCTGGCCGCGTGCTCGCTCTCCGCTAACTGCAAATACCGTGGGTCCATGATTAGTTGACTCCCATCTGCTGGCGCTTCCGTGCGGCCAGCAAGCGGCCCTCTACTTCGGGGCCTGCCATGAACTGCGCACAGAAGAGCACCCGTTGATACTTCGTTCCCACCGCGTCCGGGTCTTCCTGCACGAAGAGAAGACCCAGGAATAGCGGGCGATCCAAACCCACAATCGCCTCACAGAAGCCGCCAATGCGGGACGGCATGGGCAGCGGTTCGGTGTGCTCGAATACTTCGGGGGCGGTCTCCGGCAGACTGTAAACCAGTGCTGCCTGCACCGTGCTCACATGCAGTCCATGCTGGGTAGCCATTCCACGGAAACGGTCAATGAGCGTGAAGGTCTCGCCCAGCGCTTCCATCGCCGTGAGTCGGTGGTTGCGAATCTTGCGCGGCAGAGATGACTTGAACTCGCGGCGCGCGAGCTGCGCCGGGGTCATCGCGGCCTGTGGGTTTCGTGTTGTCATTCGCTCCCCCAGCTCCATCACTTTTCCCCTGCTAACTCAGTGCTAAGTTGCTTTACTTCCCCTCTGTAGGTATCTGTACCGCGCACTTTTACCCACTGCAAGGGCCGCTCGCACCCGTTTTGTCTTTATCGCCGGGTAACAGCAGTGAAATCTGTCGCGTTTTGTATCAGAATTTATTATTGCGGGCACGCGGCAATCACGCGATGGTGTGAGAAGCTGCGGCAGTTGCCGGAAGCCGTGCGGGGGGATGTCCTTAACTACGCGAAAACTCTGCTAGTCTGATTCCAACTTCACGGACACAAAAGTGGCAACCAGCCCTCTGAAAACGCCCGAACCGCCACCGCCTCCGCCTGATGTTCCGGCGACACCCGACCTCACCAAGGATGCTTGTGATAAAGGCCGGGACGATGCCTTTGAGACGCTCAACCAAGACCAATCGGAATGCGACAAGCAACTGCTGGCGCTCTCAGCAGGCTTCCTCGGGGTTTCGCTTGCCTTTGTCAAGGATGTTGTGCCCCTGAAAGATGCCGTGCATCTGTGGGCTTTCTATTGGGCACTGGGGTTGTTGTTCGGGTGCGTCTGTTTTGTGCTTGGTACATTCCAGTACGGCATCCATGCTCATCTGAGTCTGGCCGATTACTGGAAGCGGATGGGGGAATGGTGCGATGAGGTCGATGACGCCAAGAGAGAAGAGACTCGCAGTATTTTGGAGGAGCGACACAGCATCCTTGAGCGGAAGCACGAGGTCATCAAGTGGCTGAATCGAATTGCTGGTGTTCTCTTCGGGACGGGAGTGCTGTTTCTCGTTGTTTTCGTCATCACGAACGTACGTAGGGAGGCATACCTAAGCCGGGTCGCCTCTACCCCCGGCGTTTATAATACGAGCGTGCAGCATCCGCAAAAGCCGCTTGCGGACGCGCCGGGAGGCAAGCATGGCGGAAGATAGCATGAGAAAAGTTCCCACCTCTGGCGATTTGCAGCGCACAGCGCATCTGAAGGTTCCACCCCCACCGCCGCAGGCACAGCCGACCCAATCGCCCGCACAACCCGCGCAATCTCAAACAGGAGGCGGAACAAGTGAGCAGAAGGGATGACGGCTTTGTTGGCCGCGCCAGAGTCGGGGATAGCGCACACCTGAAGGTCCCACCAGCACCCCCGCGAGCGCAACCGAGCCAAAAGCCAGCACAGCCAGCGCAGCCACAATCAGGAGCCGGATCAAATGAGCAAAAATGAGTCCGACAAGCCGGGAAAAATCTCAGGCCAAATCATCGCAAACGACAGCTCACACTTGAAGGTGCCCAGCATTTCAAAGAAGGGCACCCAGCATCTGAAGCCCCCGCCCGAGCCTCCGGCAAAGCCGCCAAAGTCCTAGATTGGCGGGTGGCCCAGATCACCAGGAGTTTGCCAAATGTCATTCACCGCGAAGGTCAGATCAACCGGACAGCTATTTTGGGCAGCAACAGTAGATGGCCTCTCCAGAGACGCGCATCGGCTCGAACCGGGGAAAGAGTATTCGGGCCACTTGTTTGACGCTGTGCGGACGCAACCGGATCGAGTGGAATATACCGAGGCAAAATGGGCCACGTTCAAATCCGGGGAGCTGGACGACTGGCCGGGAGACATTCGCCTGGTTCACTTGCCGAAACGGTGATTGCTACCCCAGAGGTGAGCGATGGCGCGGATGCTTGAGGTAGAGGTAAAGCGATGGCAAGGCTCTGATGGCAATCGCAGATTCGACTGGCAAACGATCACGGTTGAAGAGGGGTTGCGGCTACGTGGAGAGACATTTCGTTGTCCAGTTTGCTTAGGCAAGGCTGTGCTGAAGAGTGCGTCCCTGGACCCTCCAATGGCCGCGCACGGCGAGCATGACCGACGAAACAAAGGCTGCCCACTTGGGGACTGCTACGACCAGCAAGGCATCCGCCTTCACCCCTTTGCCCTCAAGTAATCCGCTTCGGAAGTTGTACGGCAATCGCCCGCAGCGCCGGGTATCATGCTTGCCATGCGGGGTTGCAAGAAAATCGGGCTGGCCGCACTGGCCGCGTGTACCATCCTCGCCGCGCTTTTCCTCGCAGGCTGCCAACGGGACATTTCCGGCGCATACGTCGCCAGCGATCAAAGCACGGTCTGTTGGCTTCAGCTTGTGCGGACGCCCGATAATCACCTCACCGGCCAGCTTGTCGCATCCGTGTTGAAGCCGGACGGGAGCATTGATCACAGCTCCATTTCGCTCACTGGCGCTGTAGACGGTGAGAATGTGTCTCTGACCGGAAGCCGATTTTTTGGCCTCCAGAACGTGACACTCTCCGGCACGCTGCACGGGAACGTCCTCACGCTTACGGGAGCACAAGCAATCCCGGTCACATTCGCACGCTCTTCCATGACTGCATATCAGCGGCAAGAGTCCGAACTAAATGCCCGTTCACAGGGAATCGTCAGAGCCAAGGCGGTGGCCCAGCAAGCGGCCCGGCTGAATCAAGCACGCGCGAACTTCATGGGCCAGATTGACGAGACGGTAGCCAACATGAGCCGATTCGAGTCAGAGGCGGACGTGCATCTGGCCCGATTCCCCGACGCAGAGCAGCGATACGAGGCAATCACGGCGAAGATGGCCTCATACGTTTCGCGTGAGCGAGCGCTGGTGGGCAATCCCAACGCATCGGTGGCGCGGGGCCAGCTCTCCGTGGCCGCATCACAGGCGTCCATAGCGACGGACCAGATGCACTACCAGGCGCAGTCCCTGGAGTCTTCCCTGCAAATGAATGTGAAGCCGATTGCGGACAAGGTGGCGACCCTGGAGGAGGGCTGTCGCACGCTGGCCGCCAACAGCGGCAAGCTGAGTGCGAGCCAGAATCAGGAGGACAGCGCGGCGTGCGCGCGTTTAGCCGATGCAGCGACTCCATTCCGGCAGAAGTACGATGCTATGGCAGCGGGTCTCACGCACCTTGAGCAGGTATATGGGGACGAGCACGCCAAGCAGCAACAGCTACTCCAGGAAGCGGAAAGATTGCAGTAGCGGCGAAAACATGAGCACAAGGGCAAAGAGGCTCCGGACCAGACCCATAAAGGAGACCTTCGCACGATACCGGAGTTGGTGTCAGCGCCGAGGTGGGGCCGGAGTGTTTGAGCTTGGGAGACGCTGAAACAGCGAAGCCCGATTCGGTCTGCTACTATCGCGCCATGTTTTGGAAGCTGCTCACGCCGGATCAATGGTCCGCTCTAGGCACCGTGGTAAGTGCCTTCATCGCTCTGCTAAATCTTATTGTGGTAGTCGTCCTGCTGCGGTATACAAAAGCAGCCACAGAGAGCGCACAGGCGCAAGCAGCGGTTGCGCTGCGGACTCTTGCCGAACTTGATGAACAGAAGAAGAGAGAGAACGGGCGAGCGTTCCGAGTAGCTGAAGGCGAGCTAAAGGATTTGGGAGATGCTCTGCTTGTGCTTGAGACAGCGTGTCATTCAACTCACTTCGCCGCAGACCAGTGGCAAGCGAAACCGCGAAACTGGCACCAGATCACAAGCGCAGTTATTCAGTGCTGGCCCGCCGGTATTCAACAGACCCTGGCGCTTGAACAGAGGCTCCGCGCAATTGACATTGACCTGCGTTGCCTGGCTTCCGCACCGTTGATGCCGGAAAAATACCACGAGGGGAAATCACATCTCCATGAGCTGGTGCGTGAGACGCGACCGCTGGCAAAGGAGATATGGGAGGGGATGGTGAACGCTTTAGCTCAGGAGCCATGACTCCCGGCGCGACGGACACGCGGACCTTTGCCGAGCGCGGGCAAGGGTCAACCCGCATCAATTGCACCACAACGGGTGCAGATTGCCGCGCATTATGCATCTTTTGTGGTGCATCCCCACGGTCCGATTGACAGTCCCGAAATGTGATTTAAGGTGATTTTGGATGCTTTTCGGTGCCGCCGATGCTTCCAGAATCAATAAGTTACGTTTCGGAACAGAACTGTCACGGCAGAGGTCGCGGGTTCGAGCCCCGTCGTCCCCGCCATAAACCTGAGACTTAGATTGCAGGACAGAATTGTCCGGAGCGCGAGGCTGGCACCGCCTGGGTGCGCCGGCACAGCAGCAGCTAAATCATCAGTTTTGTGGACTTCAGCGCCACTCGCAGAATCCTGTGAATGTCAGATCGATGAGCACCAAACGCAATCCAGTCTCTGATCTCGAGTGGCAGCACCCTGCTTGCCGTATCAGTGAGGACAAATGGCCCCTCATCTTTCGGCGACGCACTTATCTCCTTTCTGATCCAGCCGCTTATTTCCAGTTTGGCAATCGCCATGGAGACCGACGCTTTGGAGATGAATGGTATCGCAGATGTTCTGTCCAGCACTTGTTTTGTCAGAGCCCGAACCTTCTGCGGACCACTTTCGCGCAACATCGTCAAAACCAGTAATTGAACAAACGCTTCAAGCAGATCGGACTTTCCCACCGTAGTCATAGTGCCCCTGACATCCGGCACTATTAACAACAATGGCGACTCCGGGTCCGGTGGTCGCGCCCCTGTCAGGTCGGGTCGAGTCACGACGGGTTACCTCTGCTAAGAGCTGCGTCCGCCATCCTGATGCGGGCGGAGCGACGGAGAAGCAGCGAAACTCACCAGCAGCTCTGCCCAGCGTACCGCTCAGTTCAACACCACTCAATTAGAAAACTGGCGGGTGACAACTGGCCATGACCACTTCTCTCAGAGATGTAACTTGGCCTTGCGCCGCCACCACGACAATCCTGTCACGCTTTTATTGGAACAGTGAGTTTGTCAACCGAGTGGTCAGGCGTGAAGCCATGAAACCGGCTATTGCCACGGTTCGCATTGAACGACGATGATACACGCGCCTGAAAATGAGAGGCAGTGTGTGCTCCTTACTGATGCCCGAATTTCGGAATTGATCACACTATCGGCGTGCCTCACATCGCTGAAGCTCGAAATCAGCGACGGTCGTGCATTTATTCCGGAGGCTGAATATGAGATTTGCGAAGTCAGTGCTTGTCGTGATGGTGGTCGCCGCGGCGTTCATCGGCACCTCCTGGGCGCAGGAGAACGCGGAACTGACGGGCTCGGTGACAGATCCGAGCGGCGCGGTTGTACCCAACGCGAAAGTCAAAGTCACCAACACGGCGACGGGGGAGATACGAACGGCGACAACGAACGGCGACGGCCTCTACGTGTTTGCGGCAATGCACATCGGAAGTTACAACCTGCAAGTGGAGGCGCCAGGCTTCAGAAGCTACAGGAAGACAGGCATTGTGATGAATGTGGCCGCGACCGTACGCGAGGACATTTCCCTGCAGGTGGGGGGTGGCAATCAAACGGTAACGGTGCAGGCGAATGCACTGCATCTGCAGACAGAAACCAATGAAGTGAGCAACCTGATCACGGGGCAGCAGATCACGCAGCTGGCCACCAACGGCCGCAATATCGATGAGCTCACCACTCTGGGCACCGGCGTCTCGGTCTCGTCGATGATGCCGTCCTTCAACGGGGTCACGGCGCAGGGGAGCAACGCCGAGATCAGCTTCAACGGGATGCGTCCGGGCCACAACGACTTCCTGATCGACGGTGGCGAAGTGTATGACCGCGGGAGCGGCGGCAAACTGGGCGTGATGCC
>Ga0335072_10013311_pt1 | contig 11719 bp, 12 predicted proteins | sample Lox_Sample_21_FD_206725 | JGI IMG/M metagenome (GOLD analysis project Ga0335072, IMG submission 206725) | Soil microbial communities from Loxahatchee National Wildlife Refuge, Florida, United States - Lox_Sample_2.1 | ecosystem: Environmental > Terrestrial > Soil > Wetlands | place: USA...
CGGTGGTCGAGGTGGCCGGCGAACGCAATAGCACGCTGGTCATGCCAATCCCGGTTGAGCTGCTGCGATTCTTCGACAAGTTCACCCCGGCCAGCGGAGGCCCGAGCGAAGCGGCAGGCGCCGAGTCGATGGCCGACTTTGGCGATACGGCCATCGCCGACGGCACACTTAGCGAAGCCATCGAGAAGGCCGCCGGCCCGGCGGCCATCGCGAACCCTGCCGACGTGCCGCTCAACATCCCGGACGTGCCGGCGATTCCCGAGCTGTCGCCAGAGGAGAAGGGCGAAATCGGCACTGTCCACCACCCGGCGAGCCGGGATGGCCACCACGACGGCGACCCGTCCGCTGCCGGTCCCGTCGGCCCGGCAGCGACAGCGTCGGAGGAGTAGTCCGGGCTGCCGGCGGACGTGGACAGGCTCTGATAGCTCCCCTGTAAGGTTCGGCTATGGCCAAATGGGAATATGCGACCGTGCCGCTGCTGGTGCACGCAACCAAGCAGATCCTGGATGGCTGGGGCGACGACGGCTGGGAGCTCGTCGCGGTCGTGCCTGGCCCGAACCCGGAGCAGCTCGTTGCCTACCTCAAGCGGGTCAAGGAATGACCGAGCCGAGCTCAACGGAGACCGGCTCGTCCGGACCGCAGGCGAGGCTGGCGGCGCTCGGGCTTACGTTGCCGCCGGTAGTGGCGCCGCTGGCGGCTTACGTGCCCGCGGTCCGGTCCGGTGCGATGATCTACACCGCCGGACAGCTGCCGATGGTCGACGGCCAGCTTGTTTCGGCCGGCAAGGTCGGAGCGGAAGTCGGGGCGGCTGAGGCCGCCGCGCTGGCGCGGACGTGCGCGCTCAACGCGCTCGCCGCGGCAGCGTCAGTGGCCGGCGGCCTGTCGTCGATCAAGCGCATCGTCAAGCTAACCGGCTTCGTGGCGAGCTCGCCAGACTTCACCGGGCAGCCGCAGGTGGTGAACGGCGCCAGCGAGTTGCTGCTGGAGATCTTCGGTGACGCAGGCAGGCATGCCCGCAGCGCGGTAGGAACCGCGGCCCTGCCGCTCGATGCCCCGGTGGAGATCGAGCTCATCGTCGAAGCCGTGGATTAGGCCCGCCGGGCAGGAGGCATACGTGGCGGAAGATTCAGCGGAGGCTGCCTCCATCCGGCTCACGGGAGAGCTCGCCGAGACTGCGCGGGAGATCCTCGGCGGCAATCAACTTCCGGCCGTCCCGCGTGATGCGGCGACCGTGATGCTGCTGAGGCACAGCGGGGGCGGGCTTGAGGTCTACATGCTGCGCCGAAAGCCCACGATGGCGTTCGCGCCCGGAGCTTACGTGTTTCCCGGCGGATCGGTCGACCCGCGGGACAGCGATGAACAAGTTGCCTGGGCCGGGCCGGATGCCGCCGAGTGGGGCCAGGTTTTCGACGCGCCGCCGGCGCTGGCCAGGGCGCTGGTCTGCGCCGCGGTCAGGGAGACGTTCGAGGAGTCAGGCGTCCTGCTGGCGGGTGAGTCAGCAGACTCGGTCGTGGCCGACACCACCAGCGACGAGTGGGAGGCTGACCGGCAAGCCCTGCTCGACCACTCAGTGTCACTTGCCGAACTGCTCGCTCGCCGCGGACTTGTGCTTCGTGCCGACTTGCTGCGCCCGTGGTCGCGGTGGATCACCCCGGTCATCGAGCCGCGGCGGTTCGACACCCGGTTCTTCGCCGCGGCGCTGCCTGCCGGGCAGCGCACCAGGGATGTCGGCGGCGAGGCCGCCGAGGTCGCCTGGTTGCAGCCCGGCGACGCCCTGGCGGCAGGGAAACATGGTGAGATCAGGCTGTTCCCGCCGACCGCAGTGACGCTGTCCGAGCTGGCTGAGTGCGGCGACCTGGACACTGTGCTCTCCGGGCCGCGGCAGGTCGCGCCCATTATCCCGGCGGTGCAGCTGCGCGAGGGCGCAGTCTGGCTTACGGTGCCAGGCCTGAGCGAGTATGCGATCGGGACGGGCGGCTCAGCATGACATCTCCAGCGCCGATGCAGGCCGGAGCGGGAATCGACGGCTCGGGCACCGAACGGGTGCAGTGCGTGCTGGCGCCTAACCCGTCGCTGATGACTCTGGATGGAACGAACACCTGGCTGATCGCCGAGCCAGGGTCCGCGGCGGTCATCGTGGTCGATCCTGGCCCGGACGACGAGGGTCACCTGCAGCGGATCCGCGCGGTCGTGGCGGAGCGGGGCCAGCGCGTGGCAGGCATCGTGCTCACTCACCGGCACATCGATCACTCGGCTGGTGCTCCGCGGCTGGCGGAGCTGACCGGCGCGTCCGTGCGAGCAGTCGATCCGTCGCAGCGCCTCGGCAGCGAGGGCCTGGCCGCGGGCGACGTTCTCGATAGCAGCGGCTGCGAGTTGCGGGTCATCGAGACTCCTGGGCACACCGATGACTCGGTGTGCCTGCACCTGCCGGCGGACAACGTCGTCCTCACCGGCGACACGGTGCTCGGCCGGGGTACCGCGGTTATCGCCGATGATGGCAGTCTCGGCGACTACCTGGACTCACTGCGGCGGCTGCGGGCGCTGACCGAGCAGACTGGCCTGTCAGCGCTGCTGCCCGGGCACGGCCCGCTGCTCGCTAACCCGGCAGGCGTGCTGGATTTCTATTTGACACACCGGGCAGAGCGGCTCGATGAGGTTCGCGCCGCTCTCGCGGCGGGCGACCGGACGCCGGCCGAGATCGTGCCTCGGGTGTACGCCGCGGTGGACCCCGCGCTGTGGCCGTTCGCCCAGTCCTCGGTCCGCGCCCAGCTGCGCTATCTCCGCGACCACGGCGAACTGCCTGCCGGCGCGCACTGGTGAGCGGGATGCGCTGGTGGGAGGGGCAAGCGGCTAACATGCTGCGCGCCGGTGGCTATGACTCCCCGTTCCCGGTGTGATCATCTGGCTCGCTTGCGCAGAGCTACCTGGCTCGCTTGCGCAGGCGGTCGGTGTCGGTGACCAGGACGGACTTGGCTGCCAGCTGAATCCAGCCGCGAGCGGTGAAGTCGGCAAGCGCCTTGTTGACGGTTTCCCTGGACGCGCCGACGAGCTGTGCCAGTTCCTCCTGGGTGAGGTCGTGGCTGACCTGAACGCCCTCGGGCGTCTGCACGCCGAACCGCTCGGCGAGGTCAAGCAGGGCCTTCGCCACCCGGCCGGGCACATCCGTGAAGACGAGGTCGGCCTTGACGTCGTTGATCCGGCGCAACCGCTGGGCCAGCGCCTGCAGCATGTGCATGGCGACCTCGGGCCGGGTGCTTAGCCAGGCTCGCAGATCGTCATGAGCCAGGCCGGCGAGCCGTGCGCTTGTCACGGCGGTAGCACTGGACGTTCGCGGGATCGGGTCGAAGAGCGACAGCTCGCCGAACATCTCGCCCGGCCCGTGCACGCTGAGCAGGTTCTCCCGCCCATCCGGCGCTGCCTTCGTAAGTTTGATCTTGCCGGTCAGAATGATGTACAGCTTGTCGCCGTCGTCGCCCTCGGAGAACAACCGCTCGCCACGGTCCAGCTGGACCTGGATGATGCCCGATCGCAGCGCAGTCGCGTCTTCCTCACTGAGCGCCTCAAACAGCGGCGTCTCACTGAGTACGTCATCAGTGTGAGCCATGACCTCTCCTCCGGGCCGGCAAAAGCCGGGCCGCCAACAGTCGGGCCGACAACAGGCGGGCCGACAACAGTGTGGTGCCCATCCCCGGTTCGCTCACCCCGGGGTCGCGTGGTGCTGCTGATCTGGACTGCTGGCAAGCCGGTGCCGGGAGGCAACGATCTCGGCCTCGGCCGCCTCGATGCCTACCCAGGTGGCAGCCTCCACTTCCTTGCCGGGCTCGAGCGCCTTGTACACCTCAAAGAAGTGCTGGATCTCCAGCTGGTCAAAATCGGGGACATCGGTGATGTCCCGCAGATGAGCCATCCGCGGGTCTGTCGCCGGCACGCAAAGCACCTTGTCATCGGCGCCCTTCTCATCGCGCATCCGGAACATGCCGATGGCGCGGCAGCGGATCTGGCAACCGGGAAACGTGGGTTCCTCGAGGAGCACGAGTGCGTCAAGCGGGTCCCCATCATCAGCAAGGGTGTCCTCAATAAAGCCGTAATCTGCTGGATAGCGTGTCGAAGTAAACAACATCCGGTCTAGCCTGATACGACCTGTCTTGTGATCCATCTCGTACTTGTTGCGCTGCCCCTTGGGGATCTCGATGATTACTTCAAACTCCACGCTTGCACCCCCGGCGCCTTGATAAGAACTCGGATTGCCTGGCTGATGTCTACCCGGTAGGAGTAGGCCAGTCCCTACCGGGGGTAGCACATCACGCACGCCGAACCTAACGCGGGGGACAGCACATCGTGCGAAGGGGCCTGTCGTTCCGTCCGCCGAGGAGCGCTGCAGCGGCAGCGGTCGCGGTGTTGTGCGCATTCACGATCGCCGCTGGTGTCACAGTCAGCATGCTCCTTCCTGGCCGTCTCGCACTGTGGCAGCTCCCGCGTATTTCAGCCGGCCGGCTGGCCGGGGCGGACCAGGTTCTCGGCCCCGCGACCGGCGTGGCCAGCCGCGGCGCCGGAGCGACAGCGGCCGGCGTAGCCCGCGCCGTCGGCCCGCTGGTCAGCTCGGCGGCATTGGGCCCGCAGCTCGGGGTGCTGGTCACCGACCTAGCGACCGGGCGGGTGCTTTACGCGCGCAACCCGGCAACGGGCTTCGCTCCGGCATCGACGAACAAGCTGGCGACGGCGATCGCTGCGCTCCACGTACTGGGCCCATCGGCGCGCTTCAGGACGACGGTCGTGGCACGTCCCGGCTCTTCGTCGATCGTGCTAGTCGGCGGCGGGGACCCGACACTGGCGGCCGGCTCGCTGCCTTCGTCGGACTATCCGCAGCCAGCTACTCTCGCCGAGCTGGCCAGGCAGACGGCAGCCGCGTTGCGAGCACGCGGCCGGCGCAGTGTCCGGCTCGGTTATGACGTCTCGCTGTATACCGGCCCTGGGCTCGCGCCGAGCTGGCCGCACAGTTATGTCACGACCGGCAACGTGTCCGTGATCACCCCGCTTGAGGTCGACCAGGGCCGGGTTACCCGCTCCGGGGCCCCGGCTGACAACGACGCATCAACAGGTCCCAGGTCGGCCAACCCGGCGGCGCTCGCCGCCGCCTCGTTTGCCGGCTTCCTCGCGGCCGACGGCGTCACGGTCCGCGGCGCTCCGGCGCAGATGACTGCGCCCGCGGATGCCGGCCGGGTGGCGAGCGTGGAATCCCCCCCGCTGACAGAGATAATCCAGTGGATGCTCGAGGAGAGCAACAACGTCATCGCGGAGAACTTGGCTCGTCACGTCGCGATAGCCACCGGCCGGGCAGCGTCGTTCAGCGGCGCTGCCGGCGCGGTGACGGCGGTGCTGCACAGCCTTGGTGTCACTGGCAAAGTCAGCCTGGCTGACGACAGCGGTCTGTCACCAGCCGACAGGATCTCGCCAGCAGTGCTGATCAAGCTCATCTCGCTCGCGGCCAGTCACCCGCAGCTGCGGTCGGTGCTCACCGGATTGCCGGTCGAGGGTTTCTCCGGCACGCTGATGCGCGGCGCAAGCGTTTTCGGTCTCGGCACGCGGGCTGGCTTCGGAGTAGTCCGGGCCAAGACGGGCAACCTGACGACGGTTGCAGCCCTCGCCGGAACTGTCTACGCCAGAAACGGGCAGTTGCTCGCATTCGCGGTAATGGCCGATGACGTTCCGGCCGCCAGCCTCGGCACCGCCGCCACGACGATGGTGGGCGTCGCGAGCACGCTGGCCGGTTGCGGTTGCCGCTAGCGCAGCAGCGGGTAGCCGGTGCCCGGATTGGCGGGCACTAGCAGCCCAGAGGGCCGGAATAGGCCCGGCGCCACGTACCGTGGAGGGGTGAGCAGCACTCAGATGATCGACTGGCAGGTCGCCACCGCGACAGGGGTTCGCTGGGTCAGGCCAGGCCCGCAGGTCAGCATGGCCGAGGCCAGGAAGGTCGTGGCCGAGCTCCGGCAGCTGGCAGATGTGGTCGCCGAGCCGGTCCATGAGCTGACCGGGATGCCAGGCGCAGCGGACGACGGCAGGGTGGCGGTTGTCGACCGGCCGGGCTGGATCCGGGCGAACGTGGACGGCTTCCGTGTCGTCCTCGACCCGCTAGTGCAGCGGATGGCGGAGAGCGGCGCCGCACCGCAGGCTGGCTCGGTCATCACGGCGGTCGGCTCGCGTGTCACCGGTATGCAGGCTGGCCTGATCCTGGCTTACCTGGCCAGCCGGGTTCTTGGTCAGTATGAGCTGTTCCTGCCGCCGGACCCGGACGCCCCCGGTACCGAGGCGCCGTCCGGCCGGCTGACCCTGGTCGCCCCGAATATCGTGATGGTCGAGCAGGAGCTTGATGTCAATCCGCATGATTTCCGGCGGTGGGTCTGCCTGCATGAGGAAACGCACCGCACTCAGTTCACTTCGGTGCCGTGGCTGCGCCCGTACGTGCAGGAGCAGATGTCAGATTTCCTGCTCGCATCCGAACTCGACCCCGCGTCGATCCTGGAGCGGCTGCGGGCCGCAGCTGACGCGGTGGCAGGCGCGGTGCGGGGCGGCGACGGAGAGAGCCTGATCGAGGCGATCCAAAGCCCGCGGCAACGGGCAATCCTGGACCGGATGACCAGCGTCATGACGCTGGTCGAGGGCCATGGCGATTACGTCATGGACGCGGTGGGGTCGGCGGTGGTCCCGTCAGTCGCCGAGATCCGGGCAAAATTCAGCGCACGCCGCGGGTCGGCCGGCCGGATGGAACAGGCCATCCGGCGCGTGCTTGGTATCGACTTGAAGATGAAGCAGTACGAGCAGGGCGCTCGGTTTGTCAAGACAGTCGTGGATGAGGCTGGAATGGCAGCCTTTAACAAGGTATGGACCTCGCCGGACACCCTGCCGACCAGGGAAGAACTGCAGACTCCGCAGGCGTGGCTGGCCCGCGTTGATGGCGGCAGCCCGACGGCGAACGCAGCAGACTCAGGCACAGCCGACTGAGGGATCCTGGTGGGCCCGCATCCGGCAGTAGCTGCAGTCAGGCACGCGGTCCGGGTTAGCCTGGCTGACCTCGCCCCGGGAGCCGTTGTGCTTACCGCCTGCTCGGGCGGGGCGGATTCGCTGGCGCTTGCCGCCGCGGTCGCGTTCGAAGCGCCGAAGGCAGGGCTGCTGGCCGGCGCCATCACCGTTGATCACGGCCTGCAGCCAGGCTCAGCCGAGCAGGCCAGGCGGGTTACCGCTGTGCTTGATGGCCTCGGGCTCAGCCCTGTCCTGTCGGTCGTTGCCCGGGTGGCCAAGCCGCAGGACCCGGGCAGCTACCCGGGTCCGGAGGCGGCCGCACGGTCTGCCCGTTATGCCGCACTCGATGAGGCCGCCGAGCACGCGGGTTCGTGGCTGATGCTCGGGCACACGCTTGACGATCAGGCCGAAACGGTGCTGCTGGGCCTCGGACGCGGCTCCGGACCGCGTTCGCTAGCAGGCATGGCGCCAGTAGCCGGTCGTTACCGGCGTCCGCTGCTCGGCATCCGGCGCTCGCAGACCAGGGCAGCCTGTGCGGCCCAGGGCCTGCATGTGTGGGATGACCCGCAAAACAGCGATCCGGCGTTCACCCGGACGCGTGTCAGGCACCTGATGCCCGCCCTGGAGGAAGCACTCGGGCCTGGTGTGGCGGAAGCCCTGGCCAGGACCGCGGCACTGCTGCGGGCCGACGCCGAGGTGCTTGACGCGCTAGCGGTGGCCGAGGCTGGCCAGCTCGGCGGCTTGGCGGAGGCCCAGGCGGGCGGATGGCCCGCCGACGGGCTCGCCCGGCTGCCCATGGCGATCCGGCTGCGGTTGCTGCGCAGCGCCGCGCTCGCGGCTGGGTGCCCGGCGGGCGCGCTGTCCCAGCGCCATGTCAGCAGCCTGGACGAACTGGTAACGCGATGGCACGGACAGCGCTGGACCGACCTGCCGGGCGGCATCAGGTGCCAGCGTAAGTATGGGAAGCTGCTCTTCACCACGACCGGGGGTCCGGGGGTCGCTACCCGGGAAGGCACTGCCGGGGATCCGGGGGTCGCCGGTTCCGGCAGCATCGCTGCGCGATCGGAGGATGCAGGTGGACGCGAATGACATGGGGCCCGACCTCAAAGAGGTCCTGATTACGCAAGACCAGCTGCAGCAGCGCGTCTGCGAACTCGCCGCCCGGATCGACGCGGATTACGCTGATCGCGAACTACTGCTAGTCGGCGTGCTCAAGGGCGCCGTGATGGTGATGGCCGATCTGGCCCGCGCCATGCACCTGCCGGCCCAGATGGACTGGATGGCAATCTCCTCCTACGGATCGGGCACGAAATCCTCCGGTGTCGTGCGGATCCTGAAGGACCTGGACACCGACATCAGCGGTCGCCACGTCCTGGTCGTGGAGGACATCATCGATTCCGGCCTGACGCTGTCCTGGCTGATCGGCAACCTCCGGTCCCGTGAGCCGGCCTCGGTGGAGGTGTGCGTGCTGCTGCGCAAGCCGATGGCCGCGAGGATGAACGTGGACGTGGCCTACACCGGGTTCGACATCGAGGACGCATTCGTCGTCGGCTACGGGCTCGATTACGCGGAGAAGTACCGCAATCTGCCGTTCATTGGCACTCTTGCCGAGCACGTCTACCGGCCGCCAGCAGGCTGACCGCCAACGCCGCCGAGTGGGCGGGAACCTAGTCGGCGATGAATTTCGTTAACGTGGGTAAGAGGCATAACACGGCCGCCATTGCCCCTGCGCGGCCTGCCGCGTGTCGGCCATGGCTGGCGCGGTGTACCGTCGAGTATTCCTGTGCCTAGCGCGGGAAGAAACCGCCGCGCATCCGCGCTGGATAACAAGGTAGCCCCGCCAGGAGGCGAGGCACGAGGCTCGTCAGGAGGGACCGGCCGGACCTGTGGGCCGTTCATCGATGGATCTGAAGCGCATTTTCCGCGGCTGGGTGCTCGCCATCCTCTTTGTCGCCATTATCCTTGTCATCCTGTACAAGCTGGTTAATACCGGACCCGAGTACAAGCTGGTCCCCACCTCGCAGGCGGTTCAGGCCATCGACGCCGGCAACGTTAAGTCGGTCACGCTGACTGATGTCGACCAGACCATCCAGCTGACCACTAAGAACGGTGCCAACTGGGAGTCCTCGTGGGTTGGCAGCCAGGGCGTTCAGCTCGCCAGCACGCTGCAGAAGCAGGTCGAGTCGGGCAAATTGTCGCCCAGCGCCTACACGGTCAAGGTGCCCAAGAGCAGCTCGTTCTGGACGCTGATCTTCAGCTACCTCCCGTTCCTGATCATCTTCCTGTTGTTCATGGTGTTCCTGAACCAGATGCAGGGCGGCGGCTCGCGGGTCATGAACTTTGGCAAGTCCAAGGCCAAGCTCATTACGAAGGACACGCCTAAGACCACGTTCGCCGACGTGGCCGGCGCCGACGAGGCGATTGAGGAGCTCCAGGAGATCAAGGAGTTCCTGCAGAGCCCGGGCAAGTTCCAGGCCATCGGCGCCAAGATCCCCAAGGGCGTGCTGCTCTACGGGCCGCCAGGAACGGGCAAGACGCTGCTCGCCAGGGCCGTGGCCGGCGAGGCAGGCGTGCCGTTCTACTCCATCTCCGGCTCGGACTTCGTCGAGATGTTCGTCGGCGTCGGTGCCTCCCGGGTGCGCGACTTGTTCGAGCAGGCCAAGGCCAACGCGCCAGCCATCGTGTTCGTGGATGAGATCGACGCGGTCGGACGGCATCGCGGTGCCGGCTTCGGCGGCGGGCACGACGAGCGCGAGCAGACGCTTAACCAGCTGCTCGTCGAGCTGGACGGTTTCGACACCAAGGGCGGCGTCATCGTGATCGCCGCCACCAACCGGCCCGACATCCTGGACCCCGCGCTGCTGCGTCCTGGCCGGTTCGACCGGCAGATCGTGGTCGCGCAGCCTGACCTGGCTGGCCGCAAGGGCATCTTGCGCGTGCACGCCCGTGGCAAGCCGTTCGCGCCGGACGTGGACCTCGACGTGATCGCCCGCCGCACTCCGGGATTCACCGGTGCGGACCTCGCGAACGTGATCAACGAGGGCGCGCTGCTGACAGCACGGGCAAATCAAACCCAGATCCAGATGGCCTCGCTCGAGGAGGCTATCGACCGGGTGACTGCCGGACCGAAGCGGAAGAGCGTGCTGCTCTCGGAGAAGGAACGGAAGATCATCGCGTACCACGAGGGCGGCCACGCGCTGGTGGGGCACGCACTGCCGAACGCGGACCCGGTACACAAGATCACTATCATCCCGCGCGGCCGCGCGCTCGGGTACACCGCGGCTGCGCCAGCCGAGGACAAGTTCCTGGTCAGCCGTGCTGAGATGATGGACCAGCTGGCCATGCTGCTCGGCGGCCGGACTGCTGAGGAACTGGTCTTCCATGAGCCGACTACCGGTGCCGCGAACGACATCGAGAAGGCCTCGTCTATCGCCCGCGGGATGGTGACCGAGTACGGCATGAGCGAGCGCCTCGGCGCGCGCAAGTTCGGCACCGGGGACGGCGAGCCGTTCCTGGGCCGGGAGATGTCGCACTCACGGGACTACTCCGAGGAGATCGCCTCGGCGATCGACGACGAGGTGCGTCGTCTCATCGAGTCCGCGCATGACGAGGCCTGGGAGATCCTGGTCCAGTACCGGGATGTCCTCGACCACCTGGTACTCCAGCTGCTCGAGCATGAGACGCTTGCGCGCGAGAAGGTTCTGGAGATCTTCGCACCGGTGCACAAGCGGCCGACGCGGGGCTCCTACACCGGGTACGGCAAGCGGCTGCCGTCGGAGAAGCCGCCGGTGCTCACCCCGAAGGAACTCGCGCTCACCGCGGCCACGGACGGGAACATCGCGCAGTCGCTAGGCAACGGCCAGGCTTCCGCCGCCGGACTGCCTGCTGCGCCGCCGCCTCCGACAAGCACCTTCGGCTCGCCGCTGGGTGGTGCCAGCCCGCTAGGGGGTGCCAGCCCGCTGGGTGGTGGCAGTCCACTGGGCAATAGCTGGCCCGGACCGGACCGGCCGGAGGAAGACGGCCCCGCAGACGGCGAGGCTCATTGAGCGACGGCGGTTTTGATATACAGCGGATAGAGCGCGCGGTTACCGAGATACTCCTGGCAGTTGGCGAGGATCCCGCGCGGGACGGGCTGAGGGAAACGCCCGCGCGGGTCGCGCGGGCGCTCGGGGAGCAGTTCGCCGGCTTGCGCATGCAGCCGGAGGAGGTCCTGACGACCGTATTCGACGCCGATCACGAGGAGATGGTCCTCGTGCGCGACATCGAGTTGTACTCGACCTGCGAGCATCACCTTGTGCCGTTTTTCGGCCGTGCTCACCTTGGCTACATCCCCAATGAGAAGGGTCAGATCACCGGCCTGTCGAAACTCGCCAGGCTCGTCGACCTGTACGCCAAGCGACCGCAGGTGCAAGAGCGGATGACAAGCCAGATTGCTGATGCTCTTATGACGATCCTGGAGCCGCGCGGAGTTATCGTCATTATTGAGGCCGAGCATTTGTGCATGTCGATGCGCGGTGTGCGCAAGCCCGGCGCTAAGACGGTGACATCGGCCGTACGGGGTAGTTTCCTGAACTCAGAGAGTACGAGGGCTGAGGCCATGAGTCTGCTGACGGATAGGCGCTGACCGGGTCTAAGACCATTGCCGGGGTTTGCCCCCGGCTACATGCGGCGAAGACTACGCTGATGCCCCGTGAGCCGGGGC
>Ga0335072_10013312_pt1 | contig 11717 bp, 10 predicted proteins | sample Lox_Sample_21_FD_206725 | JGI IMG/M metagenome (GOLD analysis project Ga0335072, IMG submission 206725) | Soil microbial communities from Loxahatchee National Wildlife Refuge, Florida, United States - Lox_Sample_2.1 | ecosystem: Environmental > Terrestrial > Soil > Wetlands | place: USA...
GTGCGGGACTGCCACACCGCGTTCGTCACCGGTAACGGTGGCATCATGAGCGAGCAGGTCGCAATACTGATGCGGGGGGACTAGCAATGAGCGAGTCCCTGGCAGAGGCGCTCCCGGTACCCGAGCCCACGCCGGTCTCGCGACCCTTCTGGGAAGGCCTGGCGCAGCACCGAATCCGCGTGCAGTACTCGCCGTCGCTGGGTCGTTACGTCTTCTATCCGCGCATGCTGGCCCCGGGAACCCTGGCCGACGACCTGGAGTGGCGCGAAATCGACGGTGCCGGAGTCCTGTACACCTTCACCGTGGCGCGCAGGCCCACCGGTCCGCCGTGGGCCGACGCTGTGCCGCAGCTACTCGCGGTGGTGCAGTGGGACGCCGGACCGAAGATCAGTACCGAACTGGTCGACGTCGATCCGAGCGACATCCGGATCGGGATGCGTGTCAGGCCGGTGTTCTGCGATGTGCCCGAAGCCGGGATCACTCTACTGAAGTACCGACCCGAATGACCGGCCCGGCGGTGAGGTCCGCGCTGCACATGGACGACGGCGTGCAGGCAATGCTGGACCAGCTCAACGCAGGGTTTCCCCGTGTCTGGGAAATGACCGGCCCACGGGCCCGTGCCGCGGTGGCCCAACGGCGGGTGCCCGTCGACAACCTGGATGACGTAAGCCACATCATCGACCGTTCGATCCCGGGTCCTGCCGGGGCCATCCCCGTGCGGACCTACTACCCGCATGGCGAGCCGTCACACGACCGCCCTGCAATCGTGTTCTGCCACGGAGGCGGATTCGTCTTCTGCGACATCGAATCCCACGACGGATTCTGCCGCGCCCTCTCCCGCGGCAGCAAAGCCGTTGTGGTGTCGGTCGACTACCGCCTGGCTCCGGAAAACCCAGCGCCCGCGGCAGCGCTCGACGCGTTCGCGGCATTCTGCTGGGTGATCGAACATGCGGCCGAGCTGGGTATCGACCCGGGGCGGACCGCGGTCGCCGGCGACAGTGCCGGCGGGAATCTTGCCGCGGTCACCGCGATTCTGTGCCGCGATCACGGATTCGCCCAACCCGCCGCGCAGGTCTTGTTGTACCCGGCGTTGGATCCCTCGTTCGAGACGGATAGCTACCACCGATACGCTACTGGATACTTCAACACAGGTGCCGCGATGCACTGGTACTGGCGTCAATACCTCGGTGGTGAAAGGGTTTTCGACCCACCCTATCTGGTGGCTCCGGCCCGCGCGGAATCTCATGCGGGCCTGCCGCCGGCGGTGATCGTCACCGCCGGTCTGGATCCCCTGCACGATGAGGGGGGCGACTATGCGCGCCAGTTGCACAACGCGGGGGTGCCCGTCGTGCACCGGGATTTTCCCGGATTGTTCCACGGCTTCGTGACGATCCAGTCCTTTGCGCCGGGGGCGTCGGCACGTGACTTGGTATGCGGCGATCTGTGCCGGCTGCTTGATGCGAATCGCGTTGGGAGCCCGTCGACATGACCGAGGCCACCGATGTCATCGTCGTCGGCGCTGGATTCGCCGGGCTGTACGCGGTGCACCGGTGCGCATCGGCGGGCCTGTCGGTGACCGCCCTCGAGGCGGCCCCCGACGTGGGCGGCACCTGGTATTGGAACCGCTATCCCGGCGCGCGGTGCGACGTTGAAAGTGTCGATTACTCTTACTCATTCGACGAAGCACTACAGCAGAGCTGGACCTGGAGCGAACGGTTCGCCACACAACCTGAGATTCAGGCCTATCTGCGCCACGTCGCCGACCGCTTCGATCTGCGCCGCCACTACCGATTTGGTGCCGACGTTGTCGGTGCCACCTTCGATCGCGGTCGCTGGCAGGTGCGTACCGCTGCCGGTCAGAGCTACACCGCGCAGTTTCTGTTGTGCGCAACGGGATGCCTGTCAGCGGTGAACCGCCCCGACATCTGCGGCATCGATGATTTCGCGGGGGACGTGTATTTCACCGCCGCATGGCCACGCGAGGATCCGGATTTGCATGGCAAGCGCGTCGCGCTGATCGGCACGGGTTCGTCTGGGATTCAGGTGGCTCCGATCATCGCCGCGCGAGCCGAGAAGCTAGTGGTATTCCAGCGATCGGCGAATTACAGCATCCCGATGCCCAACCGCCCATGGTCACCGGAGGAACAGCAGCAGATCCGCGAGCAATATCCCGAGCGGCGCCGAATTTCGGCGTACGCGCCGGCGGGCACGCCGCACGGCACTTACCACAAGAACGCGGTCGACGCCGAACCGCAGGAGCGCGCGGCCGCCCTGTGGCAGCGCTGGCGCCAGGGCGGTGTTCTTTTCGGCAAGACCTTCCCCGATCAGAACATCGATTTGGCAGCCAATGATATTGCGCGGGAGTTCGCCGAGGAGCGGATCCGCGAGATCGTCACCGACGCTGTCGTTGCCACTGATCTCATCCCGCTCGATCACCCGATCGGAACCAAGCGTATATGTACCGACAGCGGCTACTACGCCACCTTCAACCGCGACAACGTCGCGCTGGTGAACCTACGCCGTGAGCCCATCGAAACGATCACCGCCCACGGAGTTCGAACCAGCGATGCCACCTATCCCTGCGATGTGCTGATCTTCGCCACCGGGTTCGACGCGATGACCGGTGCGTTGACCCGCATCGACCCGATCGGACCGGGCCGAGAGCGCCTGCGCGACATCTGGGTGAACGGTCCGCTGACATTCCTCGGTCTGATGGTGCCGGGCCTGCCGAACCTGTTCACCATCAGCGGGCCGGGAAGCCCGTCTGTGCTGGCGAACATGGTGCTGCATGCCGAAGTGCAGGTCGACTGGGCCATCAACCTGGTTCAAACCGCCCGGCGACTTGGCGTGACCGAGGTCGAACCACGCCGCGACGCCGCCCGCGCCTGGACCGACCACGTGGCACACGCCGCCGAGCAGACCTTGTTCCCCAAAGCGGCATCCTCGTGGTATCTGGGCGCCAACATCGAAGGCAAGAAACGGGTCTTCATGCCCTACACCGGAGGATTCGGCAACTACCGGCGCCAATGCGACGAGGTGGCCCAGGACGACTATGCCGGGCTGGTGCTGACGACCAGATATGAATCGCCGCAGGAACTCTCGAGGAGGTGAGACTGTGCCGGAGACAGTTCAGCAGCTACTGCGGCTGCGCAGGTACGACGACGCCCCCGCGCTCGCCCACGGCGACCGGACCTGGACCTGGCGGGAGCACCTGGGCGAGGCGGAGGCCGAGGCGGCGGCGCTGATCACCCTCGCCGACCCGATGCGTCCGCTGCATGTCGGCGCCGTGCTCGCCAACTCACCGGCGATGCTTCGGGCCATGGCCGCCGCGGCACTGGGTGGCTACGTGCTGTGTGGCATCAACACCACCCGGCGCGGGGCCGGCTTGCTCGCCGACATCCGGCGATCCGACTGCCAGATTCTTCTCGTCGATCCCGAGCACCGCCAGCTGCTCGACGGATTGGATCTCTCCGGGCTCGAGGTGCTCGACGTGACCGCGGCCCGCTATGCCGACGCGGTCGCCGCGGCGCCACCACTGGTGGCCCACCGCGAGGTCGTCGCCGCCGACACCCTGATGATGATCTTCACCTCCGGAACCAGCGGTGATCCCAAGGCCGTTCGGTTCGCGCACGGGATGGCGATCATGTGTGGCGCCAGCTTGATCTTTCAGTACGACGTCACCGCCGACGACGTCTGCTATCTGTCGATGCCGCTGTTTCACTCCAATGGAGTTGCCGCCGGGTGGGCGGTCGCCATCGGCAGCGGCGCCACTATGGTCCCGGCCCGGTTTTCGCCGTCACGTTTCCTCGACGATGTGCGCCGCTACAGCGCGACGTACTGGAACTACGTCGGCAAGCCGCTGGCGTTGATCCTTGGCACGCCGGAGCGTCCCGATGATGCGGACACGACGCTGCGGGTGGCATTCGGCAATGAGGCGACCGATCGTGATATCGCGGAATTTGCAAGGCGTTTCGGATGCCGCGTGGTTGACAGTTTCGGCTCGAGCGAGTTCGCGGTGATCGTCGTCCGCGAGGATGGCACCCCGCCGGGCTCGATCGGCAAGCCTTACCCCGGAGTGAGCATCTGTAACCCAATTACTTTGAAAGAGTGCGCAATCGCGCAGTTCGACGAGCACGGCGCATTGACCAACCTCGACGACGCGGTCGGCGAACTGGTCAACACGCAGGGCGCCGGACCGTTCGCCGGCTACTACAACGATCCGGGCGCCACCGCTGAACGCATGCGACATGGCATGTATTGGTCGGGTGATTTGGCCTACCGCGACGCCGACGGCTGGATCTACCTTGCCGGCCGCACCGCCGATTGGATGCGGGTGGACGGCGAAAACCTGGCGGCGGCGCCGATCGAGCGGATCCTGGAGCGGCTGCCGCAAGTCAGCCAGGTCTCGGTCTATGCCGTGCCCGACGAGCAGGTCGGTGACCAGGTGATGGCTGCCCTCGTGCTTCGCAACGGGATGCTTTTGCAGCCAACCGATCTCGAAGAGTTTCTATCCGCACAACCGGATCTTTCGCCCAAGGCATGGCCGCGCTATGTGCGCATCAACGACGACCTCCCGGCGACGGCTACCAATAAGATCCTCAAACGTGAACTGGTCGCCGCCGGAGTCAGCGCCCAGGACGGGGTGCTGTGGGCGCGCCCTGCGCGCGGCACGATCTATGGCCCGGTTGTTGAGAACGCCGACGACCGCAGCGCGGGGACATCCTGAATCAGGTGGCCGGTTGACCGGTCTCGGCAGAAGCGGGCGCTTCGCCGAATCGGGCCAGCACCAGAGTGCCGGCGACTGCGACAACGAATCCCACGATCACCACCCAGCCGAGGCCTTCGCGGGCGCGGTCACCCAGCCAAATCGCTCCGACGAGCGCAGGCGCGATCGTTTCACCCACAACCATGGCGGCCACTGTCGTGGTAACAGACCCGCGCTGCAATGCCGATGTGAGCAGGAGAAATCCAGCAACCCCACCCGCGGCCGCCGCGTATAGCGCCGGGTTGGTGTAGAAGGCGCCTTTCTTGGGATCCATCACATCGATCAAGCGCACACCGACTTCGACCACACCGAAGCCGCTCCCCGCGCCGAGGCCAAGGACCAGGGCGCGCTCGCGGTCACGCAATCGTCCTGCGGCGGCTCCGGCGACAAACAGCGCGGCGACCACGCCCAGCAGCGCCCACCCGAGCGCGGCTGGTGCACGCCGAAAGTGCCCAGGCCCAGCAGCGCAAGCCAGTACGGCGAGGCTGACGCAGACCACTCCCACCGCTGTCCACTCGGCTGATGACAGCCGCGCCGACAGGACCCACGCGGACACGATGCCGGTCACCGCGATGGACGCGGCCAGCGCCGCCGCGACGACATAGATCGGCACCATGCGCAGTGCCGCCACTTGCAACACGAAGCCGAGGCCGTCAAGGCCAAGGCCGGCGAGATACCGCCATTGCTGGATCGCGCGGAACAGCAGCTTCGCGTCGACACCTGAGCGGCTATCGGTTTCCACCGATCGCGCCGCCACAGCCTGCAATACCGACGCCGTGCCGTAACACACCGAGCAGCCCAGAGCGAGTAGGAAGCCGATCAGCACACACCGACAATACGAGACAGACGGGACTCCAATGCGGCCCGGCGCGAATAGGGGTATGACTGGCGGGAAGACACCGACGACAATGGCCGTGATGAGGGAACGAGAAGGCGGTGGCTGCGGCAAACGCGCTTCTAGTGACTTCCGTCACGCGATGTCCTTGTGGGTCAAGCCGTTTCGGCGTGCGGTGCGTGAGGGGATGGGATGAACGGTATCGAGGGCAAAGTCGTAGTCATCACCGGTGCAAGCAGCGGGATCGGCGAGGCGAGTGCGCGGCTGCTCGCCGAGCGCGGTGCGCGCGTGGTCCTCGGTGCGCGGCGCACCGAACTCCTCGACGACGTCGCGAGCGAGATACGGGACCGCGGCGGAGCGGCTGTGACATGTCGGGCCGACGTCGCCCGGCGTGCGGATCTGGAGCGGCTTGTCGGTGCGGCCGTCGACGAGTTTGGTCGGCTCGATGTCTTGGTGAGCAACGCCGGCATAAGCAAGGTCGGGCCGATATCCGATCTGGACGTCGACGGATGGTCAGCGATGATCGACGTCAATCTGCGCGGGGTGCTGCACGGCATCGCAGCGGCGCTACCGGTGTTCCGACGGCAGGGCCGGGGCCACTTCGTGACGACCGTGTCGACGGCCGGGCTGAAGATCGTGCCCACCATGACGGTGTACGCGGCCACCAAAAACGCCGTCCGCACCCTGATGGAAGGCCTGCGCCAAGAGTCGACCGACGGGGCGGTGCGAACCACATCGATATCGCCGGGATTCGTTGATACCCAACTTGACAGCTCCATTGAGGACGTGGTGGTGCGTGAGCAGATCCGACGCTCGATGAACGACTTCGGTCTTCCGCCATCGGCGGTGGCACGAGCCATCGCATTCGCCATCGAGCAGCCCGACGACACCGAAATCGGCGATATCACCATCCGCCCGACCGTGCAGGGATAGCCGCTGGGTCACATCTCCGAGATGATGTGCAGACGCCGTGCGCTGTACTCCGTGTCAGAGATCGCGCCATTGTCATGCAGGGCCTGAAGCTCCCTGAGCCGCTCGGAAACGGGCACAGCGGGCTGTGAAAGTGCAAGCGGCGGGCGCGGTGGCACTGAGCTGGTGGCCCCCTATGTCGTCGACCTTGGCGCCCCACCCCGCACTGAGGTTGATGAGCCGAAGCGCAAACAGCACGCCGGCCGCGGTGATCGGCAGCCCGAGGTAAAGCATCCACCCCAGTGGCATGCCGGCCCGGCTCAGCGCGAAATAGCGCGATAGGAGTAGCGGAGCGATCAGGGCCCCGGACAACAGGACTACGACCTTGGTTTTCATTCCGGGGTCCCTCCTTGCACGTTGCCGCCTTGTCGCAGCGGTCTTGAAGGAAGTGGAAACCGGCTACGTCGCTACCGATCCCAATATTCGTCAGGCCGGCTCGGTGGCCTCGGAGGGCCGCGTCTCGGGGGAGGACCGGGACCGCGAATAGAGGTAATGCAGGATCAGGGCGGTGACCACCCCGTAGCCGAAATGCGGGATCAGATCGCTGATCCACCCGACGAGGCCCCAGGTCCGCGGGTCGGTCACCCCGAGCACGGTCATCGGTCCGTTGGTGCCGATCAGGGCGATGGCCGTCGCCACCAGCGTGGCCATCAGTAGCCCGGGCCGCCAGCCCAGCGCATAGGCCAGCCCGAGAACCACCCCCATCCCGATGCCGGCGGCATACCCGGTGAGCGCGCCCAGGCCCGAGATCCGGTTGGCCAGGACGTCACCGCTGCCCGGAACAGTGAGGCCGAACAGTTTCGCCATGGCCTCGACGGTCCTTTCGGGCGTATTACTCGTGGGCCGGCCCCGCACGGCGATGTCCAGGTAGGTGATCACGTTGAGCGTGGTGGTGCCCGCGGCGCCGGCGGCGGCGCCGCTCAGCAGTCCCCGCCAGAGCTCCGAGATCTGCGTGGTTCTCATTGCCACAGCCTTGCGCTTGTGCGCATCCCGCGTCCAGAACCTACAGTTGGAAATTGTGTTGAACCGCAAAAGCAGGACGGTGACCGCGATATGCGGTGGTGTGGCCGTGCTCGCTTTGGCGGTCGCCGGCGTTGGCGATGCCTACAAGCCGCTGACCAAGCCGCTGACCAGCGCGATAAGCGCTTCATCTGGTGTGGCGTCGGCACCCTCATCGCCCGGCAGCACCGGTGATGGAGGCGGGGCCCTACCGGTGCAGCCCGTCGGTGGAGGCGGCTGCATTATCGGCATGAACTGCGGGTGCACTCGGCATCAAAGTTGTCCCACCCCGCACGCGCGTCCGGGCACTCAGCACGATCAGCAACACGCGGCTCCCGGCGCTCCAAATCCGTAGCCGCTTCGGCACCGGCACGCGGCCGCCCGATCGACTCACGCTTTTCCTATGATTTGGGAATGAGCGCCGGTGGGCTGGACACCGTGGGCTCGCCGGCGTTCACCGACGAGGACCCGGCCCGCTTTCGTGCGGCCGGCTGGTGGTCTGACTCGACGCTGTCGGATGCGGTACGCCGCAACGCCGTACGGTTGCCGGACCGTCCCGGCTACGTCGACCATCTCGGTGCCTCATTGACCTGGCGTGAATTCGACTATGCGGCAACCAGCCTTGCGGAACAGCTGGCCGGTGTCGGTATAGCGCGCGGGGATCGAGTCGCGGTGTGGCACGGCGACTCCGCAGCGATCCACGTGCTGTTCCTGGCAATCGAACGCTGCGGCGCGGTCGTCGTCGGCATCGGCGCGCGTGCCGGCACCCGCGAGGTCGCTGCGTTGCTGCGGGGCGCGCAGCCCAAGGCCCTGATCAGCGACCCCCAGCGCGGCGGTGTCGCGAAGCAGGCCGCGGCCGCCGTGGCCGCGGAATCCCCGGTCTCGGTGCTGGTCTTGGAGTGCCCTGCCGGTGCGCTGCGCCTGAACGTCGACGTGGAGCCTAAGGCAATAGGAGCCGATTTCGGACTTGGTCCCGACGATGTCTTCCTCATCAATTCCACGTCCGGGACCACCGGTATGCCCAAGTGCGTCGTGCACACCCAGAATCGTTGGTACTACTTCCATCAGAAGGCCGTGGCCAACGGGCTCCTGACGTCAGACGACATCTTCTTGCCTGTCATACCCACACCCTTCGGCTTCGGAATTTGGACCAGCCATACCACCCCGATCTACCTGGGTGCCACCGCGGTGATCTTGGACCGTTTCACGACGAAGGCGGCATGTGAGGCGATAGCCCAGCACCAGGTCACCGTATTATGCTGTGTCAGTACACAATTGACGATGCTGATGACAGACGTCGCCTGCCACGATTACGACCTCAGTACATTGCGGGTCGTTTTCGCCGGGGGCGAGGCGTTACCGTATCGGCCGGCCGTCGAGTTCGAGCAAATCACCGGCGCAAAGATTCTGCAGTTCTATGGTTCCAATGAAACCGGACTGCTCAGCGGGACGACGATGGATGACTCGCCGCAACACCGGCTGCGCACCGGTGGCCGGATCGTCCCCGAGATGGCGGTTCGACTTTTCGACGGGGATCAAGACGTCACCCACACCGGGCGAGGGCAGCCCGCATGCCGCGGTCCGGCGACCAGTCTCGGCTACCTGGGCGGCACCGACCACGACAAGCTGTTCACCAGCGACGGCTGGATGCGCATGGGCGACATCTGCGAGATCGATGCCGACGGCTATCTGAGTGTCACCGGCCGAACGTCCGACTTCATCTTGCGAGGCGGCAAGAACATCAGCGCCGCTCAGGTCGAGGACGCTGTGATGACCCACCCCGCCATAGCGTTAGCGGCCGCAGTAGCCATGCCCGACCCGGTGTTCGGCGAAAAAGTCTGCCTGTATGCCGAACTCGCTGACTCGCAGGCGATCGAGTTGCCCGAACTCGTCAACCACCTACTGGCACTGGGGGTTTCCAAAGAACTGCTTCCCGAACGACTCATCGTCGTCGACGAACTCCCTCGATCGTCGGGAGAAAAGGTCGCCAAAGGCCAGCTCCGCCAAGATATCCGAGCAAGGATGGAGGCCGATCATGAACGCTCCTAACGCACGACGAGGCGGTCTGGAGGTATGGGCGCCGTCGGTGGTGCCCCCGATCGGAGTGGAACTGTCCGACGAGCAGGCGCTCGCCGTGGCGTTCCGCCACCTGGCCGACATCGGATTCGCCGAGAATATGGCCGGACACATCACCTGGCAGCCCGACGGGCACACCGAGATGTACGTCAATCCCTGGGGACTGTGGTGGGCCGAACTCACCGCGTCAGATATCTGCGTGGTGGACAGCGACGCACGGGTGGTGCGAGGTCGCTGGGACGTGACCCCGGCGATCCACATCCATACCGAACTGCACCGTGTCCGCGAAGACGCTCGCGTCGTCATCCACAACCACCCCTACTACGTCTGTGTGCTCGCCGCGCTCGGCCGACTGCCCGAATTGGTCAACCAGACCGGTTCGCTGTTCCTGGATGACCTGTGCCTGGTCGACACGTACGACGGCGAAATCGACAGCCCCACCCGCGCAGCCGATCTCGCGGCACGCATCGGCGGCGCCAACCTGACGATTCTGGCCAACCACGGCGTCATCGCAACCGGAAGCAACCTGGCCCAGGCCGTCTACCGCGCGGCATCGATCGAACGGGTATGCAAGCTGGCCTATGACGTCATGCTCACCGCCAAGGAGCCGGTGAAGATGAACTGGCCGGACATGGCGGGCATGCAACGGTCGCTGATTGAGCGGGCCGCCGACGTGTACTGGGCGGGGGCAGCACGGATGACCATCAAGGCTGACCCCGATGTGCTCAAGTGAGTGTGCGGTGAGGGCGTCGAGAGTGCACCCGGGGCGGCGGCACGCCGTCCGGCTTCGCCGACACCGCACGCCGACGGCCGTGACAGCACACTCAATCGCACAGCCCCGCAGGGAGATTGACACATGAAATCGATCGACGAGTTGGCCGGCGACCTGAATTTCACCACCGCCAAGACCGGCGAGGATCGCTCCGTCACATTTCTTCCCGACCCGCCTCGGGCGGCACGGCGCTACACGGTGATCTCGGTCGACGATCACATCGTCGAGCCGCCCGACACCTTTACCGGGCGTCTACCGCGCAAGCTCGCGGATCGCGCGCCTCACGTCGTCGACACGGAGAACGGCGGACAAACCTGGGTCTATGACGGACAGGAACTGCCCAACGTCGGTTTCAACGCCGTGGTGGGGCGGCCGGTGGCGGAGTACGGTTTCGAGCCGGTCCGATTCGACGAGATGCGCAAGGGTGCGTGGGATATCCATGAGCGCGTTAAGGACATGGATCTGAACGGCATCTACGCCTCGCTCAACTTCCCCTCGTTCCTGCCGGGCTTCGCCGGGCAACGGCTGCAGCAGGTGACCAAGGATCGCGACCTGGCGCTGGCCTCGGTCCGCGCATGGAACGACTGGCACCTCGAGGTATGGTCGGGCTCCTATCCCGAACGGATCATTCCGTGCCAGCTGCCATGGCTGCTCGACCCGGAGCTGGGCGCCAGGCTGATCTATGAGAACGCCGAGCGCGGATTTCACGCCGTCACGTTCAGCGAGAACCCTGCGATGCTGGGATTACCGAGTATTCACTCACGTCACTGGGATCCGATGATGGCGGCATGCGCCGAAACCGGCACTGTCGTGAACCTGCACATCGGTTCGTCGGGCTCGTCCCCGTCGACCACCGACGACGCACCGCCGGATGTGCAAGGTGTGCTGTTCTTCGCCTACGCCATCTCGGCAGCGGTCGATTGGTTGTACTCCGGCCTGCCCAGCAGGTTTCCAGATCTCAAGATCTGTTTGTCCGAAGGTGGGATCGGTTGGGTTGCAGGGCTGCTCGATCGCCTCGATCACATGCTCAGCTATCACGCGATGTATGGCACTTGGCATGCGCTTGGTGAAAGCTTGACTCCCGCAGAGGTTTTCACCCGTAACTTCTGGTTCTGTGCGGTAGAGGACAAGTCGTCGTTCGTGCAACGCGACCGGATCGGCATGGACAACATCATGCTGGAAGCCGATTATCCGCATTGCGACTCGACCTGGCCGCACACCCAACAAACAATCCACGAAGAAATCGGTGATCTGCCGCAGGACGCGATCCGCAAATTCACCTGGGAGAACGCTTCGCGCTT
>Ga0335072_10013313_pt1 | contig 11717 bp, 10 predicted proteins | sample Lox_Sample_21_FD_206725 | JGI IMG/M metagenome (GOLD analysis project Ga0335072, IMG submission 206725) | Soil microbial communities from Loxahatchee National Wildlife Refuge, Florida, United States - Lox_Sample_2.1 | ecosystem: Environmental > Terrestrial > Soil > Wetlands | place: USA...
TCAATTGACCGAGGCATTGCCTTTGGGGACTCAGCCCCGGACTGACCTGACGGAAAGAGGCACTCAAAAGTCTCTTCAAGGATCAATTTGACTTCCTTGGAACTCAGGGCATCGGGTTCGAAGTGAGTATCTAGCATTAGGGCACCAGCGATCGCATTCAATGCGAAGAGCCTGCTCATGATCTTCGCGCGTCCTGGTTCCTCTTTGACCCCATACCTTTCCGCGAAAGTATCGAAAATATAGGTTCTACGATACAGACCTCTGAGCTGTTCCATCGAGTTCGGGTTTCGGAGCCCGAAGAGTTTGAATTCCAAAGCCAGTATCGCCCATTCCGGATCATGCGCCTCGGAATAGAACTTTTTAAGGGCTTTCAGCCGGAGTCGAGGACTCTGTTCGCTTTGGCTTTCTATAAAATGCATGGCGCGTTCGACCATGACCTGCATTTGCTGCTCAAGAAGTGAGAGAAACAGATCCTCCTTACTTTCGAAGTGCGTGTACACGGCCCCTCTGGTTCGGCCCGCTTCTGCGGCGATGTCATCAACTTGAGCCCGTTCGAATCCATCACGAACGAAGATTGTGCGAGCAGCCTCAAGCAAAGCGGCGCGTGTCGCCTCGCTTTGCAATTGATGCTTGTTAGGCCTGGGAGTTTTCATGGCGCAATGGTAAAATACGTACGAAGCGTTTGTAAATGCGTGTTTGTCTGTATGGCTCTTATCGAATCCTCACAGCACTTCACCGAGTTGTAGTGCCGCCTTTGCTCATTTCGGTTGCGAGGACTGTGTCATAGACGCCGGCTTCGGCGTCCATCACTCTATCCAAATACCACAGAGGCCTACCTTGCCGCGCTAGCGGCTTAGTGCAAATCCCCGAATGACACATCGAATACCACTCGCGAGTATCGAAATGTCGACCAGTGTTTGCAAATCCAATCCACCGGGACGAAAGACCGGCTTCTCGGCCACTTGTCATCCTGTAAATAATTATGGCTGCTCGGGCTCGAGCCAAAGCTGCGCCCAGTAACCGATTCGCACGACTTTAAATGGCGCGATTATTGACGACGCGGCCGGCAACACTGAACCTCCACTGCAGCATTCGAGTGCTGAAACTGCGTAGGTTTGCTCACTGACTGGGTTGGAATCGAATACAAGTTGAAATATGATGTTGTTGTTCCGCTCGGATCCCTTCGGCGGAACACACGAGTTGCTTCCGTGCGGGCTGCTTGGAGGTGATCTCGTGAAACTATTCAGAAAGAGCAAGTCAAAGTATTACTGGTATGACTTCACGGTGCGCGACGAGCGCTACCGCGGGTCGACCAAGGAAACCAACGAAACGAGAGCGCAGAAGGCTGCCTCTCTCAAACTCGCTGCCGCGGTCAAGGGCAGCGATCCGCTCGACAAAAAGCCGCCCACACTCCGTGAGTATTCGAAGGATTTCCTCGAATGGGTGGAAACGGGACGGCTCGAGTCCGACACCCGCCGCTATTACAAAAACGGCTGGCGACTGTTGGAGCAGACGAAGATCGCAGGAATGCGCATGGACCTGATCAACAAGGACGAGGTTGAGAAGCTGGAGTTTCCCGGATCGGCCTCGAACGGAAATAATGCCCTACGAACGCTGCGAAGGATGTTTATGAAAGCCAAGGAGGGCAAGCTGATTCTTGAAGCTCCAGACTTTGCGCTCTTCAAGGAACATGGGCGGTCGCTCCGCCTGAACGATGATGCGGAAAGGAGACTGTCAGCAGTGGCCGAACAACCGCTCAAGGACATCATCGTGGTGATGCGTGACACCGGAATGCGCAACGCCCGCGAACTCTACCGCATGCGGGTGGAGAACGTGGATTTCGATGCCGGGACGATCTTCACGCCGGACAGCAAGACGGAGTCCGGCCGCCGATTCATCCCCATGAGCAGCCGCGTGAAGCAGATTCTCGAAGCGCGCTGTGCGGGGCGGAGCGAGGGGTGGGTGTGGATGTCACGTCTTAAGGGCAAGCACATCGGGGAAGGGATGGTCTATCGCCAGTGGGCGCGGGCGAGGCAAGCCGCTGGATTGCCGCGAGAACTTGTTCTCTACTGTGCGCGCCACGACTTCGGCAGCTTCGTGCTGGCGAAGACCGGAAATCTGAAGGCGGTCATGAACGCAATGGGCCATGGAGATGTAAGAAGCGCCATGGTCTACCAGCACCCCGAGGGGGAAATTATTCGCAACGCGTTAAACGCACGGCACATTCCGCGGCCCACCGTGCAAGACGATAACCAGGCAAGTGCTTGAACCTGTATAGATTGGTTTCCCAATGAGCCTTTCGAGAATGCTGATGCCGGATCAGCATTCGGGACGTGAACACGTTCCAAACCTAATGACAATTGGCGCAACGGTATCAACGATGGCGGTCCACACGGACAAGAAGCACACCCGAGAGACGTCCGATGGTTCAAGGAGTACCTGTAAGTGGAGCGTATGGGATCTGCGAGATCCGGACACCAGGGCATTCATCTAAACTGCTGCATGGAAAACACTTAGAGAACACGCCTTGACAGCTATATAGATTGTGGTAAGATTTTCTTACCACTGGTAAGGGGGAGATTATGGACGAAAAGATTCGAGAGATTCTCACGTCGGTTTTGCTCGACTCCATTGCCGAAACACAGAAGCGAAGTGGACGTTTGGTTCAACCGATGAGTGAGGAGACGATTCCACTGTTGGACCTCGATGGATTCGATAGCCACAATGGCGTGGAGGTCGAAGTCCTGCTCTCAATCAGGTTGGGCATTGAAATCGAGAAGGTCCCTTTCTGTGCCGGGAAACGGGGTAGCAAGGAACTAAAGGTGAAGGAAATTGTGAGCGCGTTGGCCAGCAAGTACAGTCATGCGCTTTCGGCGTTTTCGGACAAGAAAGCAGAGGAATTGGTAGCGAATTGACTCGATTGGCGAAAACTTTAGAGAGTGGTGTCACAGGAGTATGCACATGAGTACGGCTGATTCCAAGTCACCGAAGGAGAAAGTGGGTCCGCAGGTTATGGACGATCGGCGCGCGAATGTTGCTCGCAGGTTACGAACTGCACGTGAAATGGCCGGCCTGAGCCAAGGACAGGTCGCACGTATGCTCCGAATTCATCGCCCCAGCGTTACAGAAGCGGAGGCCGGGCGTAGGCGTGTTCCTGCCGAGGAACTTTCTGAACTGGCGACGATCTACGGTGTGAGTGTCAATTGGCTTTCCGGTTTTGGGGAAGACAAGCTGGATCCGGGAAATCCGAGGGTCGAGCTTGCTGCGCGGGAACTTGGAAAGCTGAAACCCGAAGACCTTGATCGAGTGCTGCAACTGTTGGCAGCATTGCGATCAGAACCGGAGAGAAATGAGTAAGCCAAGGAGCATGTCAAGCGAGCGACGTGCGGAACTGGCGCGGCTGGCGCTTCGTGCCTCGATCCGGCTCCGGATACAGCTCGATGTACCTCCGGCAGAAGCGCTTTGTGTCTTTGATGCGGCCGAGAAATCGGAGATCGAGGTTCGCTTTGTGGATGTTCCGAGTATGGAAGGGATGTATGTGAAAAACTCGGAGCCGCAATTGAGGCCAATTATTTTGGTCTCAGCATTGCGCCCGGCTGGACGGCAGGCAACGACCACTGCTCACGAACTTGGCCATCACGTTTTTGGTCACGGGACTCGAATTGATCAATACGTTGCGGATGCCGACGAGAATTCCGCGACGCCATTCGAAAATGAAGAGGAGTTCCTCGCAAACGCATTCGCTGGTTTTTTTATGATGCCGAAAGCTGCGGTTGAGCATGGGTTTAAAGTCCGAGGATTTGTGCCGGCTTCGGCCACAGCTCATCAAGTTTACGAAGTGGCTGGTTGGCTCGGCGCGGGCTATGGCACGTTGATCCATCACATGCGGAGCAGCCTTGATTTGCTGACCGAACATAAGGCTAAGACTCTTTTGTCAATTCAACCGAAAAGGATTCGGCAAGAGCTTTTTGGAGCAGTGTTATCCAGTGACTGCTTCATTGTGGGTGAAAAATGGTCAGGGCGACCTGTAGATCTGCAGTGCGGAGACGTTGCACTCGTGAAGGATGATGCCGAGATCGACGGCAATTGCCTTCAGCTCGATGGCAAGACACCAAGTGGTCGTCTCATTGTGAAGGCCGCGACAACTGGAATCGGCCGCGTTGTTGGACCTGGCTGGGCCGTGTTCGCACGAGTAAGGCCGCGAGAGTTTGTCGGTCGTTCCATTTTCCGGCATTTGGATTCCGTTGATGATGACTCATGAAGATTGGGAGGAGTAATGTCAACTATTTCTGCACCGATTTGTTTGGCCGGTTCTCCTCTGACAGCTGGGCGAGGCAAAGATACAGACTTCTGTCCCTGTTTCGTGACTGAAGCCAATCTGTCCGTTGCCTGGTACAAAGCATTCCTTGCTTCTGCGGAGCCAGGTGTGAAGGCGTTCGCGCCGCTAGTTGTAACTGTCACTGGGTTTAAGGACAATGAGCCGGAGGAAGTCGCGGGTGTGCGGTCCGCGATCGACGCGGCGTTGGCAGGGTACGCCAAAGAAAAGGACGAGAAGAAGGGATCGTCGAAGGAAACAGATCCTCTCACGTGCCAAACCGTCGCAAATACGATCTTCCCTCGATCGCTTTGGGCGCCGGGTGTCGATCGCGAGGCCCTTTATTCTCGGTATTCCGCTATGTTGACGCGCCTAAGACGGCGTGGAAGCCCACGTGGACTCTATTTTGAACGACTCATTAATTATGGGCGGGGCCCGGAGAACGGAAATCAATTGGAGAATTTCATCCAGGCGCACAAGGATCACGTACAGCGCCGAAGTGCGTTTCAAGCGACGATCTGTGATCCGGAACGCGACTCAACCCATCAACCACTCCTTGGGTTTCCTTGCCTTCAGCAGATAGCCCTTCTACCGGAACGCGGCACATTGAGCATTACCGGTTTCTATGGGACACAGTATCTTTTTGAGCGCGCGTACGGGAACTACCTTGGGCTTTGCTGGTTGGGTCGTTTCCTTGCACATGAAATGGAGTTACCCCTGAATCGAATGACGTGCATTGCCGCCTATGCCCCGTTCTCCGCGGGTACACGTGAGAGGGCGAGAGGGCTGGCTCACGAAGTTAGCTTGTTGCTTGGGAATAACGATGGGACGGCTCAGAGTGCCTAGACGGGGAGCTCTATTTGTCTTTGAAGGTCCCGATGGCGTGGGTAAGACCACGCTTGCCGAGGCCGTGCGACAGCTACTGGCTGAGGTCGAGTGCTCCGTGTTAGCTGTAGCATTTCCTGGAAAAGATATGACGACTCTCGGTGGGCATATCTACGAGCTGCACCACAGACCGGCGACTCATCCAATTCAACAGATCACTCCAGATGCACTGCAGATGCTTCATATTGCCGCGCACATTGATACGATTCAGTCGGTGATTCACCCGCATATTGATACAGGCGGCATTGTTCTATTAGATCGGTATTGGTGGTCCACCTGGGTGTATGGACGACTAGCGGGTGTCGATCCAGTTGCGTTGGAGAAGATGATTGCGGTGGAACGTTCATATTGGCAGGATCTTTCTCCGATGGCGATATTCTCAGTCACGAGGCCGGTTAGCGCGTTCGAGACAAATGGAAGAAAGGTGTTTCTCGAGACACTCAGGGAATATGAAAGTATCGCTGAGCGGGAGAGTGGACATTGTCGGGTTATCGCGATCGACAACTCACGCGATGTAGACATCGTGGCGTCCGGCATCGTCGGCATCATCAACGGCATTGTTCATCGGAAGACCAGTGGAGCGAAAGCGTCCGTTTCACTCCCCTCAAAACTCAAGAGTCAACCACATACGACATCCGAGTCGGCTATTCTTCCATTTGATCGGCCCCCGACGGACCTTGCGGCCTCTCATTCCACGAACGGTGGCGGATTGGCAATTTGGAGTAAGCTGGCTCCGGCTAAGCCCACCGTCGTTTTTGATACGTACTGGAAATTCGCAACGGAGCGTCAGGAGATATTCTTCAATCGCTTCTATGGTAGGCCGCGGCCATGGACCGACGACCCAATTCTCGATAGGTACAAATTCACAAACGCATATCGAGCCTCTGACCGAGTAAGTCAATATTTGATTCGTCAAGTGATCTATCGAGGGTCTCAGGCTCCCCGAGAACTGTTCTTTCGAATTATTCTATTTAAGCTGTTTAACCTGGTGGAGACTTGGGAGAGGCTTGAGGCGGCTTTCGGTGAATTGACAGCGAAAGAATTCGACCCTGTGAAATATGACGCGGTTCTAACTGAAGCCATCGATGCCGGTGCTACTCTCTATTCGGGCGCATACATTATGCCGTCTGGAGATGCGCGGTGGCGGCAGGACCGCAAGCATCGCATGCACTTGCGGCTCTTGGAGTACATGTTATCTCTTCGGCTTGCGGAAAGAACTGCGTCTGCGCGGAGCATGAAAGAGGTATTTGAGCTCTTAAAGAGTGTCCCAACAATCGGAGATTTTCTCGCCTACCAATTTGCCACTGATCTGAATTACAGTCCATTGACGAACTTTGATGAATGCGAGTTTGTTGTGCCCGGCCCCGGAGCGAAGAGCGGTATTCGAAAGTGCTTCTCGACGCTTGGCGGACTTACTGAGTCGGATCTGATCCGGTTTGTCAAGGATCGGCAAGAAGATGAATTTGAATTGCGCTCTCTTCGATTTCGCGACCTGTGGGGGAGACCCCTGCAACTTGTAGATTGCCAAAACTTGTTTTGTGAAGTGGATAAGTATTCCCGTGTGTATTATCCGGAGATACAGGGCGCGACTGGCAGAACCCGAATCAAACAACAGTTTCGAGCATCTGCGGCGCCGATTAACTATTGGTATCCGCCAAAATGGAGTTTGAATGAACGAGTAGCTCAGGAGTTGGAACAGTTTCTGTGAGTGGGAGGGTAGGCTGGTATGCATCTCATTGCGGGAAAAACCGCCGACGAAATCTGGCAGGCAGCTGCAGCATTGCTTTTAGATCCGAAGCACGCTGCGCCCCAAACGAGCCGGGCTGGAGATACATGGGAAGCTTTGCATATCGTATTTGAATTGCAAGACCCGACACAGCGATGGATCACAAGCCGTAGCCCCGCAATGAACCCTGCATTTGCGTTGGTGGAGGCGTTCTGGATTGCGGCTGGACGCGGTGATTCAGGGTTGCCAACGTATTGGAATCCGGCCCTTTCCCGGTACTGTGGCTCGGGCGAGAGCTACCATGGCGCATACGGTCACCGAATCCGGCACGGCCTGGGCATTGATCAGTTAGATCGCGTCTATTTCGCACTGAGAAGTAATCCGGATTCGCGTCAATGTGTTTTGCAGATTTGGAACTCGGCGGTCGACCTTCCGTCGCCAGATGGATCACCGGTTAATCAAGATATTCCGTGCAATCTCTTGAGTATTCCAAAAGTCCGTAACGGTAAACTCGAATGGATGCAGGTCATTCGTAGTAATGATCTCTTCCTGGGGCTTCCACACAACATCGTCCAATTCACCGTGTTGCAGGAAATCTTGAGCGGCTGGCTTGGTCTAGAGCTCGGAAGCTACCATCAGCTTAGTGACAGCTTGCATGTCTACGCGAAAGATATTCAAGCCGTAAGAGAAAGCACCACAACGGAGAATGGCCCGATGAGTTCTGATTCATTTGCCATTGATCGTCGGGCATGGGATGAAGTGTTCCCGCTTGTGATGTCGCGGCTTGAGTGCTTGTCTCAAGGGAATATACCCTCGGCTGACTTGAATGGTGTTCTGCTTCATCGGGATTTGCCGCCCGCTTATGCCAATGCTCTGGCAGTCTGTGCTGCGGACTCGGCTCGCAGACGTGGTTGGAAGGAAGTCGCTGCAGATTGCATGTCTCAGTGCACGAATCCGGCACTGAAGTATCTCTGGTCTCGCTGGGAACTGCGCTGTAGTACTGTCCATCGGAACTCGCCTGAGGCGGTTTCTCGCGAATCATTTGCATAAATACCGGAGTCGATTAAGATGGCTCTCATCCTACACATTGCCGATCTTCATCTTGTTGCGCCTTCGGCCAGTACCCCGTTTGGCGATCACAAGACCGGGCTGGTTTCTACAAAGGACCGCCTCACGTATCAGAGCGCCTTGCGCCTTACGCTGGAGCGCTTGGGCGAGGAAATTCTTGCTCGCGGAATGGCGCTCGACGCTATTGTGATGACGGGTGATATCTCGGATAAGAATAATGAGGAAGGCTACATTGCTTTCCTTGAGCTGCTGAATGCGCTCGGACCCGTAAGACCGCCGAATACCCGCATTCTTGTGTTGCCAGGCAACCACGACGTCAAGGCCGGAATCAGACCTGGCGATCCCAATCGATACGAGAAGTTCGTAAGGCACATTCGCGGCACTGGCTACGTAACGCCGTGGATAGCGGAACTCGACGCTGTTCCCAAAACTAAATTGGAGGCGGAAAAATACATCATTACGTTGGAAGATGTTCAGATTGTGCCGATCGATACATCTGCCTATTCGCAAGTTCAGATAGATGTATCTATTTCAGACGCCTCTTGGACAAAATTAGAGGAGCTGTTGATTGCCAATCCAGACGAGCAGGCTGCCCTTAAACGGCTGAGGGTCGCAGACGCCGCGAGAGTCTCAGACCATCAGCTCGAGGCAGTTCGAAGAATCCTAAGTTTGGCGACGATGCCGGGATCGATACCTCTGAGAATAGCGGCGATTCACCATCATTTGCTTCCCGTATCCAAGAAAGAGGAGATCAAACCATTCGAATCGATGACAAATCTCGGCCTGGTGCGGCAGTTTTTGCGGGATCAGGGAGTTGCAATTGTGCTGCATGGCCATAAGCACACGGAATTCACTTATCTGGACTACATCTCTTCGTACAGTTCAGCATCTGACGCTCCTCATGTGGTTCGCGTGATATCCGGCGCATCGGCCACAGCGAGCGATCTGGATCATGACGATGCATTCCGGCTTCTTGAGGTTAAACCAGATTCCGGAATTCTTCAGTTGTATAGCGTTTCGGTTGTTGTGCCAGGGATGGATGTGCTGATTGGTGCTTCGGAGGTTCTGGACTTTTCGAGACCTGGTCGAGGCAAAACGCTCAGAGCACCCAAGGCAACCGTTGTAGAGGGTGTCGAAGTTGCGGATGTATATCCGCGACTTGTTGCTGCTGTTTCGGATCAGGGACGAGAATCAGACCACGTTGTATGCTGCGTCGGCCGCTCTCCGGAAATTGGCCAATTGGCCTCGCTCTATCCCGGTTTAGTGAACCTGCCCGGCATTGGGGAAAGCCAAGGGGAGCTTGTTGCCGCCAAGCGATTAGAGCACTTTCAGAACATTGTTCAATGGTGGCAATACGCTTCAATGCCGCGGGGACCTCTCGATCATCCAGCGTTCACGCACGGTGACCGAATTCGCCGATATCAAGGATACCTGGATCAGATTACCGGCGTTGTGGCTGCTCTCGCTGCCGACTTCTCAACGAGTCGAGGCATCGTCGCATTGCTAAATCCGCCCGCCGACAAGATCGCGGATCGCGACGTGCAATTTCCCTCATTCTGCCTGGTTCAGTTTAAGATCCAGAGCGGCGAAGGTGGGTCACCGACTTTAGACTGTACGGCCTATTTTCGGAAACAAGAAGTCCGCTACTGGTGGTTGGTAAATCTGGCCGAGTTGGCGAAGCTGCAGCGCGAGATCTGCGATTCATTGAGTCAGTACCCAAATGTTCCAGAGGTTAAGGGAATCGGGCCTGGTGCGATTACGACGATCGCCGCGCGAGCTCACGCCGGGGACAGCGCCCCCAAGGTGCAGATACCCCTAATCGATAGATGTTACAGCTTAGAGCGCGAACGGCTGTTCGGCATGGTCAATTCCTTGGTCTGGGAAGGAATGCCAAATCGAGAGCATTATGCCCAGGAATGGCTTCAAATGTTTTTAGAGCTTCATCCATCGGAGAAGCCTGATCCGGATGGGGTCGCGGTTGCGCAGATTGGCATTGAGTATTTGAAAAACGAGATTGAAAAACACATTCAGGCGTCGGACGGGTCTGACGCGCAGTTGGTAGAACTTGGCCGCAAGCTCGATCAGCTTTTGAGTGCCAATCAGCGCTTTGCTCTGGCCCAGCAGCGACGTGAAGCAACGTCGGAGAGGTATAAATCGTGGCGGGCGACCGTGAAAACTGACATCGAGCGTGTAATCGAGCTTAGTTATGGACGAATTACAGCATTGAGCCGGACGAGCGAACAAAGCAAAAATGGATAGCAAATGGTGGCTTCAGTCCTACTCGTTCCATGAAGGCTGGTGCGCGCTGCAACCGGGTTCGCTACTGGAAACCCGGCTGAGGAGGGGATCGGGGCTTATCGAAAGACTTGCCCGCCCGCTCAATGTCATGCCGCCTCCATCGGTACCACTTGCCCAAACGGTGCTCGCCGAGACTCCGTCGATGCCCAGATCACCGGATAAGCCGGCACGTCGCTCGGAAAAGTTCCACACAAGTCTGTGAGAAACACGAGCGTCTGCGGCATGATGCCTTTCTCCTGAAGCCAATCGAAGCACGGACGGAAGTCCGTTCCGCCTCCCCCCACGGGAGAGAGCGAGACCGGCTGCCCTGCCTGATACGTCTCCACCTTCTGAACGGCCGCGTCGAAATAGAGCACATGGACCAGCCGTGGCCGCTGTCCGGCCAGGATCGACCGAATCTCCGCCTCGAACAGCCCCAACTGCCGAGATCCGACCGACCCGGAACAGTCAACGGCAATCGCGATCTCTCCAACTCCTTCCGATGTGACTCCCGGCAGATAGAGTCCGGACCAGACGTGGCGCCGGTTGGGACGCGTCCAGCTGTAGTCGGATGGGATTGTGTCAGACCAGGCCCGGCGCAGGAGCTCCCGCCAGTCCACCTTGGCAGCCTGCGAAGCATCTAGGGCTCGGACAGCGCCTCCCGGCAGCTTGCCGGCTACTTTCGCGACAGTCTCCGCCTGTTCGACAGCGATCTGCCACTCGCGTGTCTGCTCCAAAACAGAAGGGCATGATTCTGCTTCCGGTTCTAGTGCGTCTAGGACTTGGCCTACACCGCCCGGAGTCGAAGGCGCCTGGGGTTCGCTCCCGGCCTCATCGTTCTGAACAGAGTCATCCTTCAGCGCGCTCGATCCATTTCCCGCCTGGCTCTCAGGCTGGCCGGTGGGGCCCTCCTGCTTTTCGTTCTCCTCGATCAGGTTGTAGATCCGCTCCGCGCTCATCCCGCGGAATCGGTTGTCGATGAGTACGTCTTTGGGAAGCGTCAGTCCGGCATCGAGCAGGATCGGATTGATGGCGTAGTCGCAGGCCATATTCCACCGCGCCTGATCGCGATCGCCGCGGCGCGTGTGGTGTTGCAAGGCCGGATGCATCACCTCATGGGCCAGGACGCCGGCCAACTCTGCCGCATTCAGCGTGTCCACAAACTCTGGGTTATAGAAGAGCGAAACGCCGTCGGTCGCCATTGTCGTGACCGACCATGACGCCTTGCCGCCGAGCCTGAACAGCAGAGTGCCGAAGAAGGGATGATCGAGAAGGAGTGTGGTCCGCGCCTTCTGAATGCGCAAGTCGCCGGCTAGTTGGTTGTGATTTGAAGCATAAGTTGTCATCTCGGTAGCCATAAGTTGTCATCAATGTACCCGTAAGCTGGCAGTGACGAGCAACCGTCACATGCTTAATGAAAATTCAGGGCGAAAAGCGCCTGGATGT
>Ga0335072_10013314_pt1 | contig 11717 bp, 12 predicted proteins | sample Lox_Sample_21_FD_206725 | JGI IMG/M metagenome (GOLD analysis project Ga0335072, IMG submission 206725) | Soil microbial communities from Loxahatchee National Wildlife Refuge, Florida, United States - Lox_Sample_2.1 | ecosystem: Environmental > Terrestrial > Soil > Wetlands | place: USA...
GTCGTGCGCACGATGGCTGTCACGCCGTCCTCGTTCATGCCCAGAAAACTGTGCGCGTGCCGCGTCGCACCCATCGCGTCCATCGCCACCTGCAAGCTGCCGTCCGTGGAATTTTTCAGGCCAACGGGCATGGAAAGGCCGCTCGCCATTTCGCGGTGCGTCTGCGATTCCGTTGTCCGCGCCCCAATCGCCGCCCACGAAATCAGATCCGCGATGTATTGCGGCACAATCGGGTCGAGAAATTCCGTCGCCGCCGGCAGGCCCATGCCTGCGATTTCCAGCAGCAGGCGTCGCCCGATTTTCAAGCCGGTTTCGATGTCCTGCGAGCCGTCCAAATGCGGGTCGTTGATCAAACCCTTCCAGCCGATGGTTGTGCGCGGTTTTTCAAAATAGACGCGCATGACGATTTCCATTCTGCCGGCGAATTCCTTGCGCAGCACGTTGAGCCGCGCGGCGTAATCCAGCGCGCCCTTTTCGTCATGGATGGAGCATGGCCCGATGACGACGAGCAGGCGCGGGTCTTCCTGCCGCAAAATGCGGATGATGCGTTCGCGGCTGCGCGCGACCGTGGCGTTGGCCGCGTCGGTCGCCGGCGAAAGCGATTTGAGTTCGCGCGGCGAGAGCAGCCGGACAATTTCTCTGACATGTAAATCCTGCGTCCGATACATGGAGAGGATTATAGCGCATTTGCGCCTTGCGAAAAGCCGAATCGCAACGCGATGGACACGCTGGAATTTTTCCGATAACTTGCGCGCAAAGGAATTATGAACGGAGAGAAATTAAACACCGGCCAGAAAGCGCTCCAAATCAATCTCGATGCGAAAAAATACGGCACATTTGCCGAAATCGGCGCGGGGCAGGAGGTGGCGCGCTGGTTTTTTCACGTCGGCAAGGCGTCCGGCACGGTCGCCAAGACCATTTCCGCCTACGACATGGCGGTGAGCGATGCGATTTACGGCGCGTCCGACCGTTACGTCAGCCGCCAGCGGTTGCAATCCATGCTGGACCACGAATTCAACCTGCTGTTGCAGCGGCTCGACAAGACGCGCGGCGACAAATGCACGTTTTTTGTTTTCGCCGACACCGTGGCCACTAAGCGCGGCGAGGGCAGCGGCTGGCTCGGCATCAAATTTCAGGTTCATCCGCACGGCGATCCCGCCACCATCATCATCCACGTGCGGACGCTTGACCCGGAAAGCCTGCGCCAGCAGGAGGCATTGGGCATCGTCGGCGTCAATCTCATCCACGGCGCGTTTTATCAGTTTGCCCAGCCGTCGGAATTGATCGGCTCGCTGCTGGACGACCTTTCCAACGAGCGTGTGGAAGTGGACATGATCAAGTTTTCCGGCCCGGCGTTCACCGGCGTGGACAACCGGCTCATGGCGTTGCAGCTCGTCGAGCAACAGCTTACCGAGGCGGCTTTGTTCACCGCCAATGGCGAGACCGTTATTCCCGGCGAATTGCTCTGGAAAAAGCCGGTGCTGGTCGAACGCGGCAGTTTTCGTCCGCTTACCAACCCGATGCTCGACATGCTCGAACGCGCGCGCGAGCAATTCATCCAGGACAGGTCGCTGCAAAACGATCCGCCTGTGGTCCTGCTGGAAATGACGTTGCGCCAGTTGCAGGTCGGCGACGTGATTGACCACCGGGATTTTCTCGACCGCGTGGATACTTTGGGCGCGCTCGGCAAGCCGGTGCTCATCTCCAATTTTCTCCGCTATCACCGGCTCGTGACGTATCTCACGCGCCAGACTGACTGGCCTATCGCCCTGCCCATCGGCCTCGTGCGCCTGCGCGACGTGCTCGACGAAAAATTTTACACCGATTTGCCCGGCGGCCTCATGGAATCCCTCGGCCAGTTGTTCAAGAACAGCGCGAAGCTTTACGTCTATCCTTCGCTCGACAAAAAAACCGGCACGCTCACCACTGTGGAAAACATGGAAGTCGCGCCGAATCTGCGCCATCTCTACGCGCACCTCGTCGAAAACAAGTTCATCGAGGCCATCGCCGGTTACAACGCCGCCGCGCTGAAAATTTACTCCGGCGACGTGCTGGCCAAGATTCATTCCGGCGACGAGTCCTTGAATCAACTCATTCCCGCGCCGATTTTTGAGGTCATCAAGGCGAAAAAGCTGTTTGGCTGGGGACAAAAAATGGCGGCGACGCCAGCGTAAAATAGAGCAACATAAGTAAAACAAAAGACAAGAAATGGTTTTCCTGTTTCTGGATCTATGGTAAACTACGCCGAACTTTTTCATGAAAATTTCAGTGCCAAAAGAAACGCATCCGGGCGAGACTCGCGCGCCGTTGACGCCGGACAGCGCCGCCAAGCTGGTCAAGCTCGGCGCCCAAGTGGAAGTCGAGGCTGGCCTCGGTCTTGCCGCCGGTTTTCACGACGACGCCTACACCAAAGCCGGCGCGACGATTGCCACCGACCGCAAGGCGCTCATCAGCTCCGGCGACATCGTGCTGCGCCTGCGCAAGCCGCCGGTCGAGGAAATCGCGCTGCTCAAGCCCAACGCCATTCACGCAAGCCTGCTCGATCCGTTCAACGAAAAGGAACTGGTCAATAAATTTGCCGAACGCGGCATCAGCGCCATCAGCATGGAATTTATTCCGCGCACGACCCGCGCGCAGAAAATGGACGTGCTGTCATCGCAGGCGAACCTCGGCGGTTACGAAGCGGTTATTCTCGCCGCGCGTTATGGCAACAAGATTTTCCCGATGATGACGACGGCGGCGGGGACGATTCTGCCGTCGAAAGTGTTCATCATCGGCGTCGGTGTGGCCGGGTTGCAGGCGATTGCCACCGCCAAACGTCTTGGCGCAAAAGTCACCGCCTATGACACGCGGACGGTCGTCGAAGAACAGGTGAAATCGCTCGGCGCGCAATTTCTCAAGATTGACATTGGCGAAACCGGCCAGACCAAGGACGGCTACGCCAAGGCGCTGACCGAGGAGCAAATCCAGAAGCAGCGCGATGCCATGAGAAAGACTTGCGGCGATTCCGATGTCGTCATTACCGCCGCGCAGGTTTTCGGCCGCAAAGCGCCGATTCTTGTTACCGCCGACATGCTCAACGCCATGAAACCCGGCAGCGTCGTGGTTGATCTCGCCGTCGAGACGGGCGGCAATGTCGAAGGCGTGGTTTATGACAAGGTGACCGACCGCAACGGAGTGAAAATCGTCGGCATCGCCAACCTGCCCGGCCGCGTGCCGCTGCACGCCAGCCAGGTTTATTCCGCAAACCTCGTCAACCTCGTCGAGGAATTCTGGGACAAGAAGGAAAAAACCTTCGTTCTCAAGCTCGACGACGAAATCATCAAAGGCTGCCTGGTCACGCATGGCGGCAAGATTGTGAACGAAAAACTCATTGCCAAACCAAACTGATTTTTCAACCGGAATTTATCATGGATACCAACATTCTTTTTATTTTCATCCTCGCGATCTTCGTGGGATTTGAAGTCATCTCCAAGGTGCCTTCGATGCTGCATACACCGCTAATGTCCGGCACCAACGCCATTCACGGCATCATTTTGTTCGGCGGCATCCTGGTGCTGGCGGATGCCGACAGCATATTGACGCAGGCGCTGGGATTTGTCGCCGTCATTTTCGGTTCGGCCAACGTCTTCGGCGGGTTCATGGTCACGGACCGCATGTTGCAAATGTTCAAGAAAAAGAAATAGTCATGAGTTCCATTATTGCCCTCATTTTCATCGGTGTCGCGGTCCTGTTCATTATCGGCATCAAGTTCTTGAGCTCGCCGAAAACCGCGCGGATCGGCAACCTCGTGGCCGCGGCGGGCATGCTCATCGCCCTGCTGGCGCTGCACAAACCCGATGGCGACTATGTCTGGTCGCAGGGCTGGAGCTTCAATTACACGCTCATCGCCATCGGCACCCTCATCGGCCTCATCATCGGCGCGATCGGCGCCTATTCGGTGAAGATGACTGCGATGCCGCAGATGGTCGCGATGTTCAACGGCTTGGGCGGCGGCGCGGCGGCGCTCGTGGCGAGCTTGGAATTTCTGCGGCACGCGCACGGCATGGAGGATGTCGCCGCCGCGGTGACGATTCCCATGCTGTTCGCCACGCTCATCGGCTCGCTCTCGTTTTCCGGCAGCATCATCGCGTGGATGAAGCTGGAGGGAAAATTTGAAAAGCCGCACACGTTCCCCGGCCAGAATTTCCTGAACGGCCTGATTTTGCTGGTGATTCTCGGCTTGTGCGGCTGGCTCACGTTCAACGCCACCGGTGGCAACGCCGTCACCGCGTTCATCGTGATGTTCTGCCTCGCGCTGTTCTTCGGCATCGCGATGGTCATGCCCATCGGCGGCGCGGACATGCCGGTCGTGATTTCACTGTTGAATTCCTTCACCGGCCTCGCCGTGGCGGCGGACGGCTTTGCCATCAACAACCTCGCGATGGTCGTCGCCGGCACGCTCGTCGGTTCCTCCGGCACGCTGCTCACGCTGCTCATGTGCAAGGCGATGAACCGCCCGGTCACAAATGTTTTGTTCGGCGCGTTCGGCTCCAGCGGCGGCAGTGCGGCGGCGGCTGGTGGTGTTGCCGGGACCGTCAAGCCGATTCAAGCCGACGAAGTGGCGCTGTTGCTGGCCTACGCGCAACGCGTCGTGATTGTTCCCGGTTACGGCATGGCCGTGGCGCAGGCGCAGCATTCCGTGCGCGAACTTTCCGACGAACTCGGCAAACGCGGCGTTGAAGTGCAATTTGCGATTCATCCCGTCGCCGGCCGCATGCCCGGCCACATGAACGTCCTGCTGGCCGAGGCGAACGTGCCTTACGACCAGCTCATCGAAATGGAACAGATCAATCCCTCCATGGACCGCGTGGACGTCTGTCTCGTCATCGGCGCGAACGACGTGGTGAACCCGGCCGCGCGCGAGGAAAAATCCAGCCCGATTTACGGCATGCCCATCATCGAGGCCGACCGCTGCAAAACTGTCGTCGTGATGAAACGCTCGATGGCCGCCGGTTTCGCCGGCATCGAGAACCACCTTTTCTACAAGGACAACACCCGGATGCTCTTCGGCGACGCGAAAGCTTCGCTCAACGCGCTCGTCGCGGCGGTAAAGGCGAATTAAGCCGGTTGCCCGGCTGGCGGGGCCGTCACATCAAGCCGTCCGTTTTCGACAAAACGTTCAGCCAGTGGCGATTTTCCATTTTGCCCAGCCGCAGCCGCGCGGCAAACGCATCGGAAAGCAATTTTACAGTCAACACGCCGGATTTTTTCCCGGCGGCGAGGACCTTCCCCTTTTTCAAAACCAGCGCGTGCGAGAACACCGGCATGATTTCCTCGACGTGATGCGTCACCAAGACCAGTGTCGGCGCATTTTTACTTTTGCCGAGCCGTTGGAGAAATTGCAGGAAATGTTCGCGTGCGGCGGGGTCCAGCCCGGCGCACGGCTCGTCCAGGATCAAAATGCGCGGCCGGGCCATCAACGCGCGGCCGATCAACACGCGCTGCCGTTCGCCCTGCGAGAGCACGCGCCACGGGCGTTCCGCCAGCGGCGCGCATTCGATTTGCCGGAGAATTTTCCGCGCCCGGTTTTTGTCCGCGCGCGACAGCCGCCCCCAAAAATCAATCATCGCGGATTTGCCGCTGGCGACGGTTTCCAGCGCCGGCTCGTCGTCCGCCATCATTTGCCGGATGGACGAGCTGACGAGGCCGATTTTTTTCCGCAACTCGCGCCAGTCGGCGCGGCCGTAAATTTTTCCGAGCAGGGAAATGTTCCCCGCCGTCGGCGTCAGATAACCCGTCAGCGCGCTCAACAGCGAGGTTTTGCCGGAACCGTTCGCGCCGAGAATCGCCCAGTGCTCGCCGCGCGCCACGCGCCAGTTCACGCCGTCCAGAATCACCGTGCCGCCGCGTTCGATTCGCAGGTTTGAAATTTCGAGGATGGATTTCATCGGCTTGCGCCGGCAGCTTAACGGCCGGACGCCCGGCTGTCGAGTGGCATAACTTTTTCTGGACAAGCATTTTGGTGGCGAGCAAAGTAAAATCCATGAGTGAGACCAAGGAGAAGACGAGTGGCATCCTTTGGATAGAAGCTTCGGGTTTTCTATTCCTGATCATGATGTCGTGGTTGACGGAAGCGTTGCGCATCCCGCATTACCTGTTCGGCGAGCCGTTCGCGCCGGACTGGCGGCGCGCGCTGCTGCGCACGGTGGTGATGCTGGTAATCTGGGCGTGGGTGCATTTCCTGACGCGGCGGTTGCTCAAGCGTTTGCATTACCTCGAAGAATTTCTGCGCGTCTGCAGTTGGTGCCGCAAAGTGGAACACGACGGCGAATGGATGCCGATGGAAACCTATTTCAAATCCAAATTTTCCACCAAAACCTCCCACGGCATGTGCCCGGAATGCCTACAGAAGAAAAAGGATGAATTCACGCCGAAATCATCCGCGCAACTCGGATAAAAATCGAATTCCGGCAGACCAGAGTTCAATTTCCAGCCGCCGAAGTCCTGTTCCGACACGAGAAAGCAGGATTGCAAACCGCCGAAGTCCTATTCAAACGCTTCAGAGCAGGATTGTGGAACAACAGAGTCAGATTATGAAGCAACCAAGTTGGATTTCGGCGCGCAAAAGTACTATTTCTACGCTTCAAATTAGAATTCTTACACTTCAAAGTGCTATTACTACAATTTAGAGTAAGCTTTTGACAATAGATGTTTAGCGCATTACACGCCAAATTTCTATTATTGAGTTTTGAATTTGGCGTATCGAACGGCAATTCAGCCGTCCGAAACATCAGATTTGCCAATAAAATCAACAATTCTATGAATACAACTCAAAATCCCGCTTCCATTCAACCCCTGCCCAATCGCGCCTTGCTGGCGACTGCTTTGGGCAGCGACGTCCGCTGGCAAATTCTCAAGGAATTGAGCGGCGGCGAACCGCGCATGGTCATGGAACTGGCCAAGGTCGTCGGCTTGAGCCGCGATGCCACCTCCAAGCAACTGGCCGTGCTGAGCCGGGCGGGAGCCGTGGTGCAGGGACGCGGCCGGCTTTATGCGATTCCCAAACAATATCTGCCGCAACCCGGCCAGCCGATTGTGGACTTCGGGCATTGCCTGTTGCGATTGGATGCAGCGGGGTAAATAAATGGTGGTGGCAAGCGTTCTCTCGAGCCGGAATCAATTTCCGCAGCGCCGTAGGCGCGGCATATTTGTAGAATCCAAAATACGAAATGAATTTAGCTCCGTTAGGAGCGACATCATCTGCGGCGAACGGAATATGCCGCTCCTGACGGAGCTTGAAAAATTCTGGAATCGGATGCTACAAAGATTTCGCCCCTGACGGGGCTGCGCGGACAAAGGCTCTTTGCCACTTTCCGCTCGACATGGGATTTTTGAAGACGTAAACCAACTCGTAATTTTATGGAAACGTCCACAGTCGCCGTCATTGCTGCTGCTGTCGGTTCTGGTATCACCGGCCTCTTTGGTTTTGTCGCCCTTCTTCTTCAGAGGCGCGCCGAAGAACGTCGGCAAATTAGAGAATTGGCGGTGCAGGTCGCGCTCGAAAATTGGAAAACTCGCAAAGAGGCAATAGAAAAACACGGCGGTGGATTTCTGTCGCCGGTGGATGTTTATTTGATCCACGCAATTTTTCTGGTATCTGCTCTTGATGGTTCGTTAAAAACCGATGAGCAAATCAGAGAATATATTCGGCGGGGATTTGACGCGAGTAAGGTTGCCGATGAAGAAGTAAGTGACTATAACAAAAAAATATAAATCGAAGAAAGAAAGGAATCTGCCAACCAATGAAAATTATTCTTCTCTCACTCACATTAGCCACACTCGCCCTCACCGTCCGCGCGCAAGACACACAACGTCCGACGCCATGGGACATCAAACCACCAGCGCCAGACAATCAGGTGCCTGGACGTTTTCAACTCTACACCGGAAGCGACGGCACACTTTACCGGCTCGACACCTGCACTGGACAGACATGGGAAATGGTCAAACAAAATATGGACACATCATCTGTTAAAAATGTGAGACTCGAAGGCTGGGAAGAAATCACAGAAAGTTTCGATTACGACTTGGTTTATTACTCAACTAATAAATTTACACAACCATTTACACCTTCATTAAAAAATTCCAGCAAATAAGCACAAAATCCACTGATTAAGAGTCAACAGCTCTGGAATTAAAATTTCTTTCACACAATCTCCACCGGACATTTCGGCAGCGCGTCCAGAAACGATTGCCCGTATTGCTTCGTCAAAACCCGGTTGTCCAAAACCACGATGATGCCGGTGTTGACTGGCTGCCATAAAAGGAATACTTTTCCCGCATGGAAACTGTCACGTTGAAAATGGATCGCAAGCACATCACGCTTTTGAACGAGCGCGCCAAGTCGCTTGGCCGCTCGCGCGCAGCCATTGTGCGCGATTTGATAGACGAGCATTTGACGAAGAAAAAACGCCCGTCGCTGCACGATTTAGCCAAGGAATTTTGCGGCAGTCTTTCCGGCCCCAGAGACATGTCCACCCGGAAGCTCACCGGTTATGGCCGCGACTAAGCTGCTGCTGGATGCCGGCCCGTTGATTGGCTACCTGAACCGGCGCGACCAATATCACGATTGGGCCGTCGAAAGTTGGGAATCATTGACCGAACCCTTGTGGACTTGCGAAGCGGTTTTATCCGAAGCGATTTTTAATTTGCAGTCGGAAGGAATGCCTTTGGATTCAATCCTCCATTACCTTGAATCGGGAATCATCCGCCTGGACTTTTCAATGGAAGTGAATCGCGCTGACGTTTTGAATCTGTTGCGCAAATATGCCGACCAGCCGATGAGCCTGGCCGACGCGTGCCTCGTGCGCATGGCGGAGTTGAATGACAACTGCCAGATTTTCACGACGGACAGGGACTTCAAAGTTTATCGGCGCAAAGGGCGCGGTGTCATTCCCCTGCTTGCGCCGTTTTAATTCACACAATCTCCACCGGGCATTTCGGCAGGGCTTCGAGAAATGCCTGCCCGTATTGCTTCGTCAAAATCCGGTTGTCCAAAACCACGATGATGCCCGTGTCGGTTTTCGTGCGAATCAAGCGCCCGACGCCTTGACGGAATTTCAGGATCGCTTCGGGCAAGGAAAATTCGCCGAAGGAATTGCCGCCGCGCGCTTCAATCGCCTCGATGCGCGCTTCGATGAGCGGATGGTCCGGCACGGCGAACGGCAGCCGCGTGATGATGACATTGGAGAGCGCCTCGCCCGGCACATCCACGCCCTGCCAGAAGCTGTCCGTGCCGAAGAGCACCGAGTCCACGTCGTCCTTGAACTTCTCCAGCATGGTGGAGCGCGGCGTGCCGGTGCCTTGCACAAAACACGCGACGCCGAGCTTGTCGAAAACCGGCTGCATCGCCTCGGCGACTTCCTGCATAAGCTTGAAATTGGTGAACAGCACAAACGCCTTGCCGTGGGTCTGCTTGACGAAATGTTCGATGTGATGAACCAACGCGTCGCGGTAGCCGGCTTCTCGCGGATCGGGCATTTTTTTGGCGACGAACAATTTCATCTGCCGCTCGTAATCGAACGGCGTGCCGACCTGGAGCTTGGTGGCGGATTCCGCGCCGACTCTGCGGGTAAAATAATTTAGTCCAGCGTTCGCAGAATTTTTTTCTTCTGACTTCTGACTTCTGACTTCTGACTTCCGCGACGAAGTCGCCAGCGTGGCGCTGGTCATGATGATGCTGGTGTCGCTCTCGAACAGCCGGCGGCGCAGAAAATCCGCCACATCAATCGGCGCGGCATTGAGGGAAATGGTTTTGTGCGCCTTGCCGCTGCGCTCCACCCAATAAACATGTTCCTGCGCGCCTTGTTCCAGAAATAATTTCACCTCGTCGCGCAACTCGGCGAGCCGGCGGTTGCATTCAACAAGCTCCTGCCCGATGTCCTTGTCCTCGCTCAATTTTATCAGATCGCTGACGGCTTCGCGCAGGCGCGCAATCGGCAGCGTGACGTTGTCCTGAACGAGTTCGGGACGGCGAATCCGCAATTCCGTCCACGCGCGGCGTCGTTCGGTTTCATTTCCGCCAAATTTATTTTTGCCGGTGGCGCTTTGGATTTCTTCACACGCGCTTTCGACGTTGTCGAAAAATTTATCGGCCTCGCTCAAAATGTCGGCGACCAGTTTCACAGAGTTTCCGCTGCGCAACGTGGCGAGCAGGCCCTTTTCCGTGCGCGGATTCCAAAGCCGATTGAGATTGTAACGCATTTGCCCGCTCGAAACGCTCAGGCCGATGTGCCGGGACGCGACCTGCTCAACCGTGTGCGCTTCGTCAAAAATCACAAAATCGTTTTTGAACAAAATGCCGCCGTCAATTTCCTCGTCAATCCCGCCGAGCAGCGTGAAAAACAGCGTGTGATTCAAAACTAAAACGTCCGACGAAAGAATTTTGTTCCGCGCGCGCTGGAAAAAACAGACGCCGTGGTCTTTGGCAAAATCGGATGGATGCCCGCAAATCTTCGGCGAGCACAATCCGCGTTCGGAGCAAACCTGCGACCAGACCTTTATGTCCGGCTCGATGTCGAAGTCGGACAAGCTGCCGTCGGTCGTTTTCTTCGACCATTCGTAAATGCGCTTGAGCTCCTCGGCTTCGCTCGACGTGAACAAATTGCCGCTTTGCTGCATCGCTTTTTGCAAACGTCGCGTGCAGAGATAATTCGCGCGGCCTTTGAGCATCGTGAAATTGAATTTCACCGGCGTTGGCAGCGCGCCAAGCACGCCCGCGAGCATCGGCAAATCTTTTTCAGTGAGCTGTTCCTGCAAATTAATCGTGTGCGTGGAAATGACGGCTTTTTTGTTTTGCGAAACGGCGAAGAGAATTGCCGGAATTAAATATGCGAGCGATTTGCCAACGCCCGTTCCGGCTTCAACGGCAAGATGCTCGCGATTTTGCAACGCACGCGCGACGGCCACGGCCATTTGTTGTTGTTGCGGACGAAATTCAAAATTCTTCGCGCGCGATAAAATTCCCGTCGGCGAAAAAATTCCTTCAACCTGTTTCACCAGATCAACGCCCGCACCGACGGGCTGGTTTTCAATGACGGAAATCATTTGAATAAGGCAGCAGTCGGGACAGTCTGACAAAGACACTCCGTCTGAGGCAAGACCAAGCGGGTTGAAATTAGGCGCTGAAGTGTCGTATATTATGCGGCCAATGCAATTCCGTCCCAAACCGAGTGCGATTGTTCTATGCCTTTCGCTGGCTGGCGTTGGAGTGGCATCTGTTTCTGCTCAAACGAACGACCTTTCCGGCCAGACGGATGTTTCCATCCGCAACGTCCTTTCGCTCGTGGCCTATCACAACGTTGTGCCGCTGGCGGACGGTGATTACACGACGGTGAATTCATTTCAAGCGGCGACGAACGCGTTGAAGCCGACGGGCATCACGTGGTCGTATCCTTGGGGCGTGGCGCTGTATGGCATGTTGCAGGCCAGCGAGGCGACGGGCGACACGAACATCGAAAATTTCGTCGTCACGCACGATGCGATTTGCGGGCGATATTACAACTGGCTGAAAAGTTTGAACACGACAGTGACGAACCAGTCGGGACTTTCTTCGTGGCAAAATTCCACGGCCATCGGCGGCTTGATGAGCATGAGCACGAGTTCAATGGACGGCTACGGCGCGATGGGCGCGCAAATGATGGAAGCGATTTTGAATCACACCGGCGGCATCGCCGGCA
>Ga0335072_10013315_pt1 | contig 11717 bp, 8 predicted proteins | sample Lox_Sample_21_FD_206725 | JGI IMG/M metagenome (GOLD analysis project Ga0335072, IMG submission 206725) | Soil microbial communities from Loxahatchee National Wildlife Refuge, Florida, United States - Lox_Sample_2.1 | ecosystem: Environmental > Terrestrial > Soil > Wetlands | place: USA: Florida...
AGGGCCCGCGCCGCAAATGGCGGCCGCGCATTATTATGCTCACGGTTATCTTTGGGGTAGCCGCTGCCGCGCACATTGCCGCGCTGCCGGTGGCCGCGCTGCTGGGCCTGGGGGCAATGCTCTGGCTTGCCGAGGGCCGGCGCAGCCAGGTTCTTCCCATAGCGATGACGGCCTCGTTCGGCGCCCTGGTATTCGTCTTCATCTGTTACGGCTTCTCGCCCGACGCGTTCAGCTACGTCTTCCGCTCGGCTGCCGGCTTCCTCTGGTTTTCGCGTGATCCAGCTCTGCGGTTCTTCACCTCCCTGCCCGAGGCTGGCATCTCGATCGCCGCAGCCGCTGCGCTGGTTCTCTACCTCGCGCTCCGCCGCTCGCGTTACTTTGGCAACACAGCTCCGCTGTTTTGCGCCTTGGTTTGCATGGTGATGGTGATGACAGGCTCTCCCGGCAGCCCGTGGATCTGGTCGCTCCCATTCCTGCTCACCTTCATCGGCGGCCTTTTCGCCGATGCATTTGACACTCCGCGCCGCCGCCTGGCGCTGGCCTCGGCCGGCGCCGTGGTGTTGCTGCAGGCAGCGCTCTGCCTGACCAGTCTGCCGGGAATGTATTAGAAATTGGGAATAGGGAACAGCGCATTAAGATCCGGAATCGGAAGCATAGCGGTTTGCACTGAATTTGGTGCAATAAACCGCTCTGAATTCGGCAGAATTAATCGGAAAACTGTCCCGGAATCGGACCTGGTTCGGGGCGTCAAACCGGAATCGGCCCAGAGCCCGCAACCGTTCCGTTTCTTCGCCAGTAAATAGAACAAAATAAACACTTTATTATTTCTCATCTGCCTTGCTCAACGCCCTCTGCAGAGCGTAAAATAGACTCGTAATCCTGCGGACCCGGCCCTGCTTCTTCCGGACCCTTCTGTGCGCCTTCCGCAGGCACAAATTCTATGGCAGACGATCAGAATCCCCAGCTCCCTCTCGATGGCGGCACGCCTCCCGGCAGCGGCACGAGTTTTCTCCCCATGAATATCGAAGAGGAGATGCGCCGCTCTTATCTGGCCTACTCCATGTCGGTCATTATCGGGCGCGCTTTGCCCGATGCCCGCGACGGCTTGAAGCCCGTGCACCGGCGCATTCTCACCGCCATGGACCGCGAAGGCCTGCAGCACAACAAGAGATATTCCAAGTGCGCCGGCGTGGTGGGCGAGTGTCTCAAGAAGTACCATCCTCATGGCGACTCGTCCGTGTACGACGCGCTGGTGCGCATGGCGCAGCCGTGGTCATTGCGTTATCCGCTGGTGGATGGACAGGGCAACTTCGGCTCAGTGGATGGCGACCCGCCGGCGGCTTATCGGTACACCGAGTGCCGCATGGAGCGCATCGCCGAAGAGATGATGGCAGACATCGAGATGGAGACCGTCGATATGACGCCCAATTTCGATGAGACCACCGATGAGCCAACGGTGCTGCCCACGCGGATTCCGACTCTGATCGTCAACGGGTCGAACGGCATTGCGGTGGGCATGGCCACCAACATTCCGCCGCACAACCTGACTGAGGTTGTGAACGCCACCATCGCGCTGGTGAACAATCCAAGCGCCGGCCTCGCGGAAGTCCTCAAGCATGTTCACGGACCCGACTTCCCCACCGCCGGCATTCTTTATGGCCGCGCCGGCATGGTGGAGACCTATCGGACCGGCCGCGGCCGCTTTATGATGCGCGCCCGCGTGGCGCAGGAAAACATCACTAAGGAAAAGCTGGCGCTCGTCGTCACCGAAATTCCTTACCAGGTAAACAAGTCCAAACTCATTGAACGCATCGCCGAGCTGGTGACCGAGAAGGTCATCGACGACATAGGCGACGTGCGCGACGAAAGCGATCGCGACGGCATGCGTATCGTGATCGAGCTCAAGCGCGGCGCGCAGCCCGAAATTGTACTCAACCAGCTCTACAAAAATACGTCGATGCAGGAGAGCTTCTCCATGATCTTTCTCGCGGTGGTCAACGGCCAGCCGCGCGAACTTGGTCTGGACGATGCCATCCGCGTCTTCATCGATCACCGCGTCGATGTGGTGCAGCGCCGCACCGTGTATTTGCTGCGCAAGGCCCGCGAGCGCGAGCATATGCTGGAAGGCCGGAAGATTGCGCTCGACAACATTGACACCGTGATCAGGATCATTCGCGGTTCGACCTCACGCGTCGATGCTCGCGAGAATCTGTACGCGTGGGGCAAGGGCACTGACATCGTGATCAACCTCGGCCGCGAGCGCCTTCCCAGCGAAGAGCGCGGCTTGACGCTGCGGCAGGTCGACGACATCCTCGAAATGCAACTCTACAAGCTGACACAGCTTTCAGTCGACGAGCTTCTCAGAGATTTGGGAGTGGTCCGCGAAGAGATTGCCGAGTATGAATCCATCCTTGCCAGCGACGCCAAGTTGCGCGCCGTCATCGTGAAGGAGCTCGAAGAGGTTCGCGACAAGTACGGCGACAAGCGCCGCACCGAGATTGTGGACGAGAGTGCCGAGCTGCAGCTCGAAGACCTGATCGCCGACGAGCAGGTGGCCGTCACGGTCTCGCACCAGGGCTACCTGAAGCGCACGCCCATCAGCACCTATCGCCAGCAGCGCCGCGGCGGCTCGGGGCGCATGGGCATGAAGACGCGCGAAGAGGATTTCGTCTCGCAGCTCATCGTCGACTCCACGCACGCCTATCTGCTTTGCTTTACCAACACCGGCCGCGTGTACTGGCTCAAGGTCTATGAGATTCCCGACGTGGGCGCAGCGGGCAAGGGCAAGTCGATGCAGAGCCTGCTCGACCTGCAACCCGGCGAGAACGTGCGCGCCATTCTGCCCGTGCGCGATCTTGAAGTCGAAGACCGGTACGTGTTCTTTGCGACGCGCAACGGCACCGTGAAGAAAACGCCGCTCAAAGACTTCTCCAACGTAATGTCGCGGGGCATCATCGCCATCGCCATCGACAAAGAAGACGACCTGGTCTCAGCCGACCTCACCAACGGCAAGCAGACTGTCTTCCTGGCAACGCGCGACGGCATGGCCATCCGCTTCGAAGAGGAGTACGACCCCGAGCGCAGCGGCGCGGGCCTGCGCCCCATGGGCCGCAATGCCGCCGGCAACCGCGGCATCTCGCTCAAGAAGGGCGATTACGTCATCGGCGCAGCCATCACCAACTCCGACGCCATGCGTGACAAGGAACGTGACGAATGCGCCGCGAAACTCGGCCTCACCGTCAAACTGGCGGCCCTTCGCAAGGCCTACTCCGATGCCGAAGAAGCACTCACCAAAGCTCGCGAGGATAATCGCAACAAGTTGGTTGACGCCGCTGCCGTGAATGCGGCGGAGAAGAAGCTTAACGACGCATGGAAAGCCATCAAGGCCCTCGATAACAAGCTCTGCGTCACGCAGCAGCTCATCCTCACCGTCACTGAGAACGGATTTGGCAAGCGCACCGACGTGGACGAGTACCGCCTGACGGCGCGCGGCGCGCAGGGCGTAACCAATCTCAAGGCCACGCCCAAGGTCGGCAAAACCGCATCGATCCTTCTCGTCAATGAAACCAGCGAGCTGATGGTCATCAGCCAGTTCGGCAAAATCATCCGCTGCGATACCAAGACCATTCGCGAGGCCGGCCGCGCCACGCAGGGCGTGCGCCTGTTGAGCCTCGAGCCTGAAGACAAGGTCGCAGCCGCAGTCATCATCCCGCCCGAAGAACTGAACGGCAACGGCAACCACGAAGGCGAGCAGGGGACGCTGATTCAGTAGAACGAGAGACCGGAGCACAGCCATGGATAAGACACTTCGCCGCGTGACCGATGTGGAGGAGCAACAGGCTGAAACTTATCGCTATTGGCAAAGCCGGCCAATTGGCGAGCGCCTGCTTGCGGTCTGCGAATTGAGCGAGGCGGCGTACGCATTCGCCAGAGATTTTAGGGGAGCATCACCCAATGATGGTCAAGGACTTCAAGGATCTGCTTCGCCTTCTTAACGCGAATGGGGCCGATTACCTCATCATCGGTGGGCACGCATTCAGTGTCTATTCCGAGCCGCGCACGACGAAAGACCTCGACTTATTTATACGTTCCGAACCAGAAAACGCGAACGCGGTGTTTCGAGCGCTGGCGCAGTTTGGCGCGCCGATTCAAGGCATGGCTCCTGCAGACTTTCTGGATGGGACAACATTTCAGATGGGTCAACCGCCGAATCGAATTGACGTTTTGCAGTCCATTGATGGGATCACCTTCGAAGAGGCATGGGCGCATCGTGTGCAGGGAATGATCGACGGCGAGGTTTCTGCAGCGATCATCTCGAGAGAAGACCTGATCCGCAATAAGATTGCCAGCGGCCGGGAGCAGGACTTACTTGACGTGAAGGTCCTTCGCGCCGCCGAAAAAGCCGTGCGAAGCAAGGAGTAATTATCCTATTCTCCGGTGGAAAAGATAGCTGGCTTTCTGATGGTAGTCGCGATATTCTCCAGGAGATTCGATGAGAGCTACCGAGCTCAATAAGAAGTGGAAGGTCGGAGCGAAGCATGCCCTCTATATCCACGACGGGCACTGGTATCACTGTTTGACGAAATTCCCGGGCGCGCTCTTCGACAAGAATGGGTATATTCTGTTTGCCACTGAGGATCAATACCGGGCTTCCGCATATCTGAAGATATATAAAGAGGCAAACCAAGTCTCGATTAAACCCCCTGGGATTTCGGCGATTCCCGGATACGTACGAGTTAAGAGCGCGACTGTATCAGAGGCCGATGTTTACGCCGAGGAACTTTCCGACGAGGGCGAAAGGCGCTTACGGCTGCATTTTGAAAGTGAGCGGAAACCTCAAAATGCGAAGGCGAAGAAGCAGAGCGCAACGTCACTCGTCTGTGAGATCTGTGGATTCTCGTTTCTAACCTTCTATGGCCCCGCTGCCGCGCAATACTGCGAGGTTCATCACCTCGTCCCGCTAAAGAGCCTCAGTCGTGCCGCGCGGGTCAAACTCAATGACCTAGCCATTCTTTGTTCAAATTGTCATCGCGTTGTCCATTTGCGCTATCCTCCGTATGAACTGGAAGAGGTGCGTAACATGATCAGCCAGGCCAGCGGCAAAGGAAACTAGATGCGCCTCCGGTCACTCGCCGCCATCTTCGCGCTAGCCATTTGCGTTCCTCTTTCCATGGCCGAGAAAGACCCCTTCGACAAAGCCACCATTGCCGACCCCTCCGCCTCATTTATCAACGTCGCCGCTCGCCGCGCCGAACTGGCCCACGCTACAACCCCGCGCGTGGTTGAGGCGCTCAGTTGGAAACATGGCTGCGTCAACTCCGAACAGCCCGTACCGCCCCCGGGCCGCATGATCATCCCGCACCACTACTTGAGCGGAAGCTACGGCCCCATCAATCCTGAAGAGGCTAAGGCGACTCACCCGTACCAAAGATTCCAGGACGCAGTGACCGACGGCGCAAGCCGTTACGTTGCCACCGGCGACTCAGCCGAGGCCGTGTGCGTGGCCAACCTGCTGTCGCAATGGGCCGCGGCCAATGCCCTGCTCGATTACAGCTACAAGGAGAGCAGCCAGGCCTGGTACCAGGTGGAGTGGACGCTCAGTTCCATCTCGCTCGCGTGGTCCGTAGTGCAGAATGATCCGGCCATTCCGGCCGCGCAGCGCACTGCAATTCTGAAGTGGATGCACAAGGTGACCGAGTACATGTTCGATCAGGATCCGCATCCCGACGACCACGCACGCGAAAACAATCACGCCTATTGGCGCGCCCTCTGCGCCACATCGGTCGGCATCCTTACTTCAGACGAGAATCTCTATCGGCGCGGGCTTTCGCAATACGCGCGCGCCATCGGGCAAATGAACAGTGACGGCTCGCTGCCGCTCGAAATGGCGCGGCATGAGAACGCTCTTCATTACCAGAGCTTTGCGCTCGCGCCGTTGGTGATGATCGCGGAGTTGGCCTCTCGCCAGGGCGTCGATCTCTACAGCCTGCGTGTCAACGGCCATACCATCGCCGATGCAGTCGATTTCCTGGTGCGCGCCTCTGCCGACCTCAGCCTGGTGAAGAAGTACGCATCCGAGCCGCAGACTTTCTCGCTCTTCTCCGGCAAGAAGCCGCCCGCATGGACAGAGTTCTGGGCAGCGCGTCATCCCGGCAAACCATGGTCCGATATCATTACCGTGCCGCTCGTCGATTCCACGATTGGCGGCAACGCGACCATCTACGCCGCGCCGGCGCAAACCAGGTGAAGTTGGGCGCGACGAGGAACCAGGAAAAAATGCCAGCCACCGGCGCCAAACCGATTGGAGCAACCGATGAAGCCGGCGCGGCGCGCGCGGTGCAGGAAATGTTCGACTCCATCGCCCCGCGCTACGACCTGCTCAACCACGTGCTCTCGGCCAACGTCGACCGGTTGTGGTGGTGGAAGGCGGCGCGCCGGTTTAACGCAATTCTCGCGCGTCCCGAAGCTCATATCCTCGACATCTGCTGCGGCACCGGCGACATGACCATGGCGCTGCTCAGGCGCAGGCCAAACGGCGCTGAACCGATCCTGGCCGCCGATTTCTCGCGCAACATGCTGGCGCGCGGCGCTCGCAAATTCGGACCCGATCGCAACGGCCTTCGAAACGGCGCGCCCTACGCCATCGCTCTCGAGGCCGATGCTCTGCGCCTTCCGCTGCGCGATCAATCGCTCGACCTTATCGTCACTGCGTTCGGTTTCCGCAATCTGGCCAACTACCAGGCCGGCCTCAATGAATTCTTCCGCGTGCTCAAACCCGGCGGCCGCCTGGGCATTCTTGAGTTCAGCGAGCCGGGCGGCCTCATCGGCAAAGGCTACGCCGTCTACTTTCGCCGCGTGTTGCCTGCCATCGGCCGGCTCATCTGCGGGCGAAACGGTCCTTACAACTACCTGCCCACTTCGGTCGGCAATTTTCCGCCGCCGCCTGAACTGCTGGCTATGATGCGCACTGCTGGCTACGCGGATGCAGCCTGGCAGCCCTACACCTTCGGCATCGCCGGGTTGTACACGGCCGCGCGGCCAACTGTAAGCTAGAGCCGAGATGCAGACCGCCGCTTCGAGCACGTCCGAATCCGGCTCACCCACTGCGCGCGCCGCGGCCCCGGCCTCGCGGGCCGCCACGATCGCGGCGACATCGGCCCAGAAACGCCGTGTTGCGCTCCTAAGCATGAGCGCTGCGGGCGCCATGACCGTATTCAAGCTCGGCGCGGGTCTGCTTTCGGGCTCGCTGGGCGTGCTTTCTGATGCGGTCCACTCCGGGCTCGATCTCGCCGGTGCCGCGCTCACATTTTTCTCGGTCAACGTGAGCGACAGGCCCGCCGACGAAGACCACCCCTACGGTCACGGCAAGGTCGAGAATCTCTCGGCCTTTGCCGAGGCCACGCTGATGGGCATCTCCTGCGCATGGATCGTGTGGGAAGCGGCGCAGCGCATCTTTGTTCATGCGGTCGCCGTGCGCCACTCGCTATGGCCGGTGGTCATCCTCACGGTTTCAATCGCGGTGGACTATTGGCGCTCGCGCGAGTTGCGCGCCGTGGCCGAAAAAACCGGCTCTCCGGCGCTGGCTACCGACGCCTTCCACTTCTCTTCAGACATGTGGGCCACGCTGGCGGTGCTTGTGGGTCTCGGCATCAATTGGATTGGGGAGCGCTTCGGCGTCGCGTGGCTCAGCTACGCCGATCCCCTTGCCGCCATCGTCGTCTCCATCATGATCCTGCGCATGACGGTGCGTCTCGGCCACGAAGCCGTAGCCGTCCTGGTTGACGAGGTGCCCGGCGAGACGCGGGGAAAGATTATTCGCGAGGTGGAACGGGTGGATGGCGTCATGGCCGTAGAGAAGGCGCGGGTGCGCAAGGCCGGCGCGAGCTACTTTGCCGACCTTACGCTGGCCCTGCCGCGCCGCTTCACATTTGAGCACACCGGTGAAGTGGTCGAGGAAGCCACGGCAGCTGTGCAACGCGTTCTGCCCCAGGCTGACGTCGTCATCCACACCGTGCCTCACAAAACCCGCGCCGAAAGCATCTTCGATCGTGTGCGCGCCGTGGCTGCCCGTAACAACGTCTCGGTGCATGAGCTCAGCATCCAGTCGCACCAGGGCCGGCTGCGCGTTGAGCTGCACGTCGAAATCGAAGAGAACATGCGCCTGAGCCAGGCCCACGAGTTCGTCACCGGCCTCGAAGCGGAGATTCTGCACGAGGTGCCGGAGATCGACGCCGTGCTGACCCACATCGAAAGCGAGCCGGCAACCATCGAGCAACGCCGCGAAGAGGCTGTTGAAATAAGCCGCATTGAGAAGGCAATGCTCGCCGCGGCCAGGGCTTATCCCGAGATCACCGACGTGCACGACATCGTCGTCACGCATACCGGCGAGCATATCGCCCTCACCTGCCACTGCACGCTGCCCGATGAGCTGCCCATGCATCGCGTGCACGAGATCATTACCGCGCTCGAAGATCGCTTCAAGCAGGTGTGCCCTGAAGTGTACCGGGTCACCATCCATCCCGAGCCGTTGACGGATAATACGAGGTAGAGCAGGCGGCAAAGCCCTGCACCGCAGCCATGAGCACCCAATCCATCAAGAACTTCTTCCAAGTCGCCTCGCTGCTGCTGTTGCTGGTGGCCGTGGGCCTGATGGCTGCCGTTATCACCATGCAATTTGCCATTCACGGCGCCGAAGTGCAAGTGCCAGCACTTAAGGGAATGACGGTAGCCGACGCGCGCAGCGAGACCTCGGGGCTGGGCCTCAACCTCGACGTCGACAACCGCTACTACTCGTCTGATGTCGCCGCCGGCCACATTCTCACTCAGTCGCCCGATCCCGGCACCATCGTTCGCCGCGAATGGCGCGTGCGCGTTTCAGAGAGCCTGGGCCCGCAAAAGGTGGACGTGCCCGACACCGTTGGTTCGGCCGAACGTGTCGCCGACCTCGAGTTGCGCCGCGCGGGACTTGAACTGGGCGTGACGGCACGGCTTCCGTTCGCCGGCGCCCCTGAAGGCGCAGTGCTCGCGCAGGATCCGCCGGCTCACGCGCAGGACATTGCGCAGCCCACCGTCAATCTGCTAGTAGCGGCGCCTGGCGCCAACACGCCCGACGGTTACGTGATGCCCGATATGACTGGACGGCCCGCAATCGGCGCACAGGCCGAGCTCACCAGGGTCGGCATCAAAAACGCGCCGCTCAAATTTGTCGATGTAGGTGTGCCCGATGTAGGCAGCGGATCAGCGCCGCCCAAGGTTCCCATCATGCCCGGCTCGGTGATTGCGCAAACGCCCGCTGCAGGCTCGCGCATCGACCAGGACACAACCGTCACGCTGACCGTGGCGAGGTAACAACTACAGGGAATAGGGAGTAGGGAATAGGGTGCGGACGCATGAAGCTGCGCATTGCGCCGGCGCATTCAAAACATCTTCTCGATTACTGCGACAAAGAACCCATCCGTGCCCAGAGCGCCCGGAATCAGCCTCAATGCGCCCTCGGCCGTGACGCACTCGCGCAAGTTTTTCGCGCCGGTCTCTGTCACAATTCCCGCGACGCGCAATGCATCGATGCACCCGGTAAGCGGAACCTGCCGAATACCCGGCTGCTCGGCGAGAACGGCCTCCACCACCAGTTCGTTCTCTTCGGGTTCCAGCGAGCACATGGAGTAGACGATGCGCCCGCCCGGTTTCACCGACCTCACTGCCGCGCGCAGAATCGCTTTCTGCCGATCCACGTGGCGCGCCAGGTCTTCAATCTTCAGCCGATGGCGAATCTCAGGATTACGTCCCAGCGTGCCTGTTCCGCTGCACGGCGCATCAACCAGCACCACATCGTACTTCGCAGTCTCATTCAGCGCGGCCGCGTCGACCAGCCTGCACTCGATGCGATTTCCGAACCCCTCAACACGCTCGCGCAGCGCAGCCAGCCGCTGCGGGCTCGCCTCGCAGGCAACGATTTGAGCTTCCGGATTGCGTTCGGACAGGATCATCGTCTTGCCTCCCGGCGCCGCACAGGCATCGAGGACGCTCTTTGCTTTTTGGCCAGGATTGGTGGCGCACCTCGAGGCAGCCGCAATCTCCGCAATCAATTGCGAACCTTCATCCTGGATTCGTACGCGGCTTTCGCTGAAGGCCGAGGTTGCCGTCACATCGCCGGCCAGCACTGTTCGCGCGCCGGTCAGCAGTTTTCCCGCCACAAGCCGAATGCCGCTGTCAGTCAGTTCTCTCTCAGTCGCCGCGCTCGCCAGCCGCACCGCCAGTTCCGGCTGCTCCTGCCCGTGCCGGCAGATCGCTCGCGCAGTATCATCCCCAAAGGCTTTCGTCCAACGCTCCACCATCCATGCGGGATGCGCCTGCTCGCAATCGGCGGTGGAAAGCTCATGACTGCTTCCTCTCTCTCGCCCGATCTTGCGCAGCACCGCATTCACCATTCCGGCTGCAAATCGATGCCCGGCTTGTTTCGCGAGTTCAACACTCTCGTCAATAGCCGCGTGCGCGGGAATGCGATCGAGATGGAGGATTTGAAATGCGCCCAGGCGCAGCGCGATGAGAACCTCGGCGTCAAGCTTTGCATTTGGTTTGGCGAGATGAGCCTTGATCGTCGCGTCCAGCCGGATCTGCCAGCGCAGCGCGCCAAGCACCAGCGTCGTGGCCAGGTTGCGATCGGGCTGCGAGAGGGCGTTCACAGCGGGCCCATGCAGCAGATCGCCGGCGTGGCCGCCGCCCCGCTCCACGGCGAGCAGGATTTCGAATGCGGCTCTCCGGGATGCAGCGACAGCAGCCAAAGCTAACCTAACCGCGCGCCCGCGGGCAGTGGGTTGCCGCGCAAAAACTCCGCCGCCGCCATGCGTTTCTTGCCTTCGAGCTGCACTTCGAGGAATTCAAGCCACGTGTCCTCAGCGCAAGCCGCAAACAGCCGCTCCTCATCTACACGAATCGTACCCGGCTGCGCGTCGCCCGCTGTGCCGGGCGCAAACGTCATGCGGTGCACAATCAGCTTCTTGCCGTTGAGCACGGTAAACGCGCCCGGCCAGGGCTGGAATCCGCGCCACCGGTTGTAGAGCTCATGCGCTGCCCGCGCCCAAAAATCCATCCGCCCGTCTTCGCGGTCGAGCAGCGGAGCAAATGTGGCAAACTCATGGCTCTGCGCTCGAGGCGCAAGTGTTCCCGCATCAAGCCCCGCCAACGTCTCAACCACCAGCGGCGCGCCGGCCTGCGCCAATGTCTCAAACAACTCAACCGCTGTCGTGTCTGGTCCGATCTCGTGTGTCTGCTCCAACAGAATCGGCCCGGTGTCGAGTCCCTCGTCGAGCAGCATCGTAGTATTGCCGGTAAACGCATCGCCGTTTGCCAGCGCCCATTGAATGGGCGCCGCGCCGCGATACCTGGGCAGCAGTGACGCGTGAAGATTGATGCACCCTAACCTTGGCAACGCAAGCATCCATGGAGGAATGATGCGCCCGTAGGCAACCACCACGATCGCGTCGGGCGCGATGGCCTCAAGCTGCGCACGGAACTCTGGATTAAGGCGGATTCTTTCCGGCTGCGTTACGGGAATGCGCGCGGCCATCGCGGCCTGCTTCACCGGCGTGGGGTGAATTTCTGCGGCGCGGCCTTGAGGCCGGTCGGGCTGCGAAACCGCCAACTCGATCTCATGCCCCACGGCCACCAGCGCTTCAAGAGTTGGCACTGCAAACTGCGGCGTGCCGCAGAACACCAGT
>Ga0335072_10013318_pt1 | contig 11716 bp, 18 predicted proteins | sample Lox_Sample_21_FD_206725 | JGI IMG/M metagenome (GOLD analysis project Ga0335072, IMG submission 206725) | Soil microbial communities from Loxahatchee National Wildlife Refuge, Florida, United States - Lox_Sample_2.1 | ecosystem: Environmental > Terrestrial > Soil > Wetlands | place: USA...
GGCGGCGAGCTGGCCGGCGTCCAGGCCCTCGCACTTCACCTCCAGGGTCTGCCGCTGGTAGCGCAGGTAGTCCAGGAGCGTTGCGCGCTCGCCAGACAGGGACGATCCTTCCTGGCGCGGGTCCTGCACGGGGTCGAGGAAGAGGTCGGCGCGGTGCTGAGGGGTAGTCATGGGGGCAAAGGCTACATCCTCCCGGCCGGGCACCCATAACGGTTATCCGCCACGATCGGCCCTCCGGCGATCCGGGCAATCGGGTGCGCGCTCGCCGTGCCTGAATTCTTTTACTCCATTTCTTAATTCCAATCCTAGAAGTAAGTTTCTTCTTTATATTGGCAACGGCGCGCGCAACACCCCGGCGCCAGGCACGGCCCTGAGCAGGTAAAACATGAAACCTGGCCGCTCTTTTCCTGAATCGCCAACATTCCACGAGGACGCGCGCTAGCTTTCCCGGCATGTCACAGCAACACATTATTTTCCTAGCTAACGGGAGTCGAGGTGGGCAGCGGTTATGCCTGGAATCCCGCATGAGGCCGTCATTGAGGTCCTGCAGAATGAGCCAGCGCTGGTGGCCATGCTGCTGCGAGACGTCGGCGTCCGGTTGCCGACCGGCCTGGCTCCCGTCATCGCCGACAGCAACCTTTCTGTCCGCGACCCCGATCACATGAAGCAGTACACGGCCGACAACGTGTTCGTCTTCCAGGACGAGGCCGGCCGGAAGGTTGTCGTGATCGTGGAGGTCCAGTCCGAGGCGCCAGACCAGAGCCGGAGCCTCGCCTGGCCCGCTTACGCCTGCGTCGCCCGCAACAGGCATGGCTGCGACGTCAGCTTCATGGCCTTCGGCCTGAACGAGGAGGCCGTCCGGGGCTGCGCCAAGGCGATTCACACTGGTCATCGCGGCTTCAACCTCAAGCCCTACACCACGGGCTACGGTCTGCTTCGCGAGATTGCCGACCGGTTCGCCCCCGAGCTAGCCGTACTGCACGTCGTAACCAAGACCATCGACATGACCGCCTACGATCCGCAGGTGCGAGTCCTTGAGGCGCTCGCGCTCGCGCCGCCCGACCGGCGGGCAAGCTATTCTCGGATTGTTCGAGCAGTCGTGTCTCAGACCGTACGCGAAGAACTGGAGCAGCTCATGAAGACCGTCATCAAGGATCCCTTCATCGACGGCCTCATCGAGGAAGGCATGGCTAAGGGCCTTGAAAAGGGCGAGGTCAGGGGCGAGGCCAATGCGATCCTGCTGGTACTCGCCGCCCGCAACCTCACGGTCACGGCGACCGAGCGCCACCGCATCGTGAGCTGCACCGACCTGGCACAACTAAGCGACTGGATCACCCGCGCCACCACCGCCCCCCAGGTGGCTGACCTGTTCGCCTGAGGCTGCCCTGGCTGCCTGCTGCAGTGCTTCGCCCCTGACGGACACGGCCAGACTTGTGGGAGTACTGGCACGTCCGTCAGGGGCGGCGGGCACCACCAGCGGGCTGGGGAGGGTGACCCTACAGTCGCGGCTTGGCGATGTATCGCGGGCCGAGGTCAGGCTGGTCGCCCTCGACCACCGAGACGAGGCCGTGCACGGTACTCAGGTCGTGCACCAGCTCCCTGACTCGCTGTCGCGGCAGGCCGGCCCCCTGGGCGACCTCGTCGAGGTAGGCCCCCTCACCGTCACGGGCGGTCTCCGCGTCCGTGACAGCCTGGAACACCCGCTCGTGCTCCTGGGTGTACTCCTCGCCCGCCTCAGGGAACCGCGGGGCCTCCCGGGCGGGCGGAACGGCCGCGGCGCCGACGCCCTCCCAGCCCTGCTTGCCCTGATGCACGAGCGCCTGCTTCTCGTCATGCGGGTCGTGGGTGGGCTGATGGGAGCGCTGCTTGGACGCGCCCGTCGTCTCCTGGAGCGCGCTTGGCGAGATCCCCGCCTCTCGGGCCTGCCGGGCGGCGGTACGCCGCTGCTCTTCATTACCTTCAGTTTTCTTCCGCACCATGCGTACCGACTACCACCCAGGGTCACCCCAAACCCGGCTGGCGTTGGGAAGGGCACTGGGTCCAATGACCAGTCCACTGGCGCGACGGTGCCCTGGTTACGGCGTCAGGCCGCTGAACCGTCACCGAGCGGGAGCCATGCTGTTGATCGTGCCGTAAAACACGGTCCAATCAACAGCTTCCGCACTTTTCGATCGGCCCAGAGGCGCGAGCAGGCCGCCATCTTCGTTGCGCACGTCACCTGCCGTGACGTGAGGAACTTTCGGTACCAACGAGACGCGGGAGGTAAGCGGCATTGGGATACGCGGAGGAAACGAGGCCGTTCGGCGGAGCCGGGATCCGCGAAGGGGAGCGGGGGCGGGGCCCACCCCGGAGCGGACGGACTGGGCTGGCCGGTGCTGACAGCGGTGTCCGGCTCCGCCGGTGCTTCGGTAGGCTCGGAGCATGAGGCTCCACGTTGGCTATGCGACGTACTGCTTGACACGCTAGTTGCTACCCCTGCTAGCGTTGGTTTATCGAACACGATGACCGACGTTGACAGGGGTATCCGTTGACAAGCACAGCGCAGTTACCTGGCGGCCCGGAAAGGGCAGCCGTGGCGAACATCGACCACGCAACCTTCTCATTCCGGGCAGGTGCCTGATGGCATCAGCGAGGAAGCGCGGTGACCGCTGGACCGGCCTCTACCGGGACGCGGACGGCAAGCAGAAGTCGGCAGGCTCGTTCAACACCGAGGACGAGGCACTCGCCAGGGCGCGGGTCGCGGAACTAGATGCCCGGCCGCCGGACCCCGTCGAGATCCATCCCAGCCAGGTCCGGGGGAAGGTCACTGTGGCCGCGTACGCGCCCGGCTGGCTTGAGGGCCAGGCGCTGCTGGAGGCTAACTCCGTCGAGATCGCCCGGAGCGCGCTGAAGCGGATCATGCCGCACCTCGGCGGCAAGGCACGCGAGGAAGTGACGCCCGACGACGTCCGGCGGATGCTCGCGGCGCTGAAGAAGTCCGGCCTGAGCGACGGCACGGTCGCGCGCACGCTTGACGCCGCCCGCCAGCTCCTGCCGAAGGCCGCCACCGAGGGCGTCAGGTACCGGATCAAGGAACGCCGCCGGATGAAGGTCGCCACCACACAGCAGGCTGCGGCGATCGAGGCGGCGATGCTGCCGAGGTACAAGCTCCTGGTCCACACGGCGTTCGCCACCGGCATGAGGTGGGGCGAGCTGATCGCCATCCGGGGAACCGACATCGAGAAGCGCGGCAACAGCTATGTCCTCAAGGTTCAGCGGACGATCGAGGAAGTCGGCACGAGGTTTACTGAGCGCGGCTACGGCAAGAGCGCGAAGGCCACGCGGGAGATCTCGATCCTTAGGCCACTAGCCCAGGAGCTAATGGCCTTCGGGACGGATCTGTGCTTCACCGGGCCGCGAGGCGGTTACCTGGCGCGCTGCACGTTTCGCCGGGTCTTCTGGCTGCCGGCGATCGAGAGGGCCGGGATGCCCGGCATGCGGGTCCACGACATGAGGCACAGCGCCATCTCGTGGTGGGTCGCGGCGTGCATCCCGCTGGCGGACGTGCGCGACCGGGCCGGGCACAGCTCCATCGCGGTGACCAACACGTACTGCCACAGCATCCCGACCGACGAGGACCCGTTCCTGGCTGTCTTCGGGAAGGCAGCGTGAGCGCCCGGCTTGCCCGGTGGGCGACCGCGCTTGCGGTCCTGGCCGTGGCCGTGATCGCGGCCATCGTGAGTTACGCGCACATCGAGTCGCTGGCGCTCGCCAACGGATACAGCATCGACACGGCCCGGCTGCTGCCGTTCAGCGTGGACGGGCTGATCCTGGCGTCTTCCCTGTCGCTGGCGACCGGCGGCCGGGTGGCGCTGGCACGCGCCGGCCTGGTCCTCGGGGTGGCTGCAACAGTCGCGGCCAACATCATGTTCGGGGTGCGCTTCGGCATCACGGGAGCGGTTGTCAACTCGTGGCCGGCCGTCGCGTTCATCGTGTCCAGCGAGATCCTCGTGGGGATGCTCAGGGCACGCCCGGCACCCGTGACCGAGGGCGTGCCCGAGAGCGTACCCCTGACCGTGACGGTGGACACGGCCCAGGCCGTGACCGGCGAGACCCCTGTGGACGTGTCCGAAACCGTGGCGGACACCGTGCCCGCAAGCACGGTATCCCCCAGGCGCGGGGGACGTGCCCGGACAGTGGCAGCCCGGCCAGCACCAACGAGGATCGACGCGAGGCGCAAGCCGGACCCGGTACGGGTGTTCGCGGCGGACCTGGCTGCGGGCAAGGTCCCAAGCCTGCGGGCGATCAAGGAGAAATGCCACGTGGGCACGCCGACAGCGCAGGAGATCCGGGCACGCCTGGTCGCCATGACTGGCGTGCCAGAAGCCGCCTAGCCGCGCGTCGTCGCAGGCCAGGCCGGGCTGAGTCAGGAACCCCTGACTGTTTGCCATACTGGATTCATCACTCGGTGCGGCTGTGGGTAGTCGTTTGAGAGGGCGAGTGGACGCGGGACTGATCCCCCGTCGTCCCTCGCCTTCTGGCTTTCCAGGGCACCGCTGGGTGGTAGCCGATACCCGCCGGGGCAGCAAGCTGCCCGCGCACACTCTGGAGTGATTCCCATGGCGCTTTCGCTACGCACAGACTTATCGTGCCTTGCTACGTACGCCGACGACTCGCTGACCTTTGACGTCGCCGCGCAGATCCTCGACGTCGCCCGCGAGCAGTTCGCCGCCGACTACGAGCGCCATGGCGAGAGGGTCGCGGTCTACCGATTCAAGCAGCAGGTGAGCCACTGGAGTAACCAGTTCGCGCCCGAGTTGCAGGGCACCGCCCGCACGATCGGCGGCCGGGTGGACGGCCAGACCCACAAGTTCCAGATCGCATGGAGCCGGCTCCTGCACTGGCACGAGCAAGGCCAGGGCGAGATGATCGCGCTCAACACGATGAGGAAGCGTGCCCGTATCTGGGCTGGGGCCGACGGCCTGGAGATCATCGAGAACAACCCGTACTCGCCGGAGGGCAACGGCGGCAGGCTCCGCAGCCACGCGCCGGCCAAGGACGATCCCGACCGGCTCGGCAGGGACAAGAAGCGCGTCGGGCGGCGCGGCGGCAAGCAGATGAACGGCTGGGACTCGCATACCTTCCGGGTGGACTTCTCGAAGGTCATCAAGGGCCGCCGGGTCTACGACGACCAGACCAGGAAGTGGCACGTCGAGTACTACGCCGAGCCGTGGGACTTCCGGCAGATCGGCCCGGATACCCGGCCCTTCGAGGCGCAGTCACCAGACAGTGACGCTGAGGAATCGTTGCTTGCACCCTCGATTCCCCCTCAGTTGCCCCTCGATTCCCCCTCGGTTACCCCGTACGGTTCCTCTCCCGGTTCCCCCCACGGTTCACCCCACGGCTCTCTCACTGTCCAAGCAGGAGACGGACAGAGCCAGGGGGAAGAACCTCACCAGGGAGAGATAGAAATAGCCACCAACCCTAGCCTCTTCAACACCTACGTGGTTCGTACCTACGCCTCGGGGAAGCAGGCTTACGCCCGGTATGACCGGAGGCCGGGCCTCAGCTCCAAGAAGGTCACCGGGGAGAAGCTCATCCGGCTCACTCCTGACGAGGAGTCCTGGCTCTGGTACATCTGGCCGGCCAAGTCCCCAGAGCCGCCCGAGACGCGCGCAGCGCGGATCTCCTACCTCCTGGCGACCGAGGACGAGCGCGCCGCGCTGATCGAGCAACACGAGGCCCAAGAGGAGGCGGCACGGGAGGAGCATGAATGCGAGGAAGCCGAGCGGGCCGCCAAGGCCGCCCAGGAGCGCGAGGAGCACGCCGCCAGGGTCCGCGCGGAGCGCGAGGCGGCCCAGGCTGAGTTCGACCGCCTAGTGCCTGAGTTCATGTCGCTGGCCTCCCGGTATGACACCACCAGCCCCGACAAGCCGGCCACCTACGTGGACCAGATGCGGCGGGAGTCCCGCGACCCGCACCAGCGGGTGGCAAAAATCCGGAAGGAGATCGAGTGGTACCGTCAGGCGCTGGCCGAGCGAGAGCAGCGGGCACCGCTGGCCGAGCGCGCACTGGAGTATGTCTCCGCGCACGAGGGAGCTGGCGAGCGCGAGATCGCGGACGCGCTCGGAGCGGAGCAGCAAGGCTTCTGGGAGGTCTTGCTTGACCTCCAAGACACCGGGCGCGTACGCCGCACGTGGGCCGGCAAGCAGGGCGCGCTGTACTGGCTGCCTGAGTAGACGCTCCAGCGCCTTATCAGCTACCCCAGGGACGCCGGGCGGGCCGAGGCAGTGTCATGCGGGCCGCAGGAGTTAGGTAGATCATCGTGGGTCTAGACCCCGCCCGGCATGTCCTACGCCCGTCCTAGGCCGCTCCTGGGGCCGTCCAGGACCCCTCGGGCGTGCAAGCTATTGACGATTCCCTCGCAAGGCAGCAGTCTGTAGTGCAAGCTCATGCAATCGGCAAGGAGGCAGGCCATCATGACGCTTCGGCTCATAGGCATAGACCCGGACTCGCCCAACAACGGGAGTCCGACCGTCTGGCTTGACGAGGACGACGGAAGCATCCTCATCCAAGGGTGGAAGATCACGGACGAACGTACGATGTCTGAGATCACGGCGGTGAAGCCGGTCCCGGATCACGAAGACGTCGTTCGCGTCCCCGCGCGAATGGCTCTGTTCCTGATGGAGGCATGTGGTGGCGGAACCACTGGCGTACGGCCTGTTCCGCGCGGCTGAGCGCAGCGCATGGCACATGGAGCTTCGCGACTCCTACGTGCCTGATGACCCGGACTGGCTGGACTGGCAGGCCGGGAAGCGGTTCGACCCCGCCGAGCGGTGGGCTAGCTGGCCCGGTCTCGTCCGGGAGTCCGTCGCGCGTGGCGTGAGCGTCCGCCGCCTCCGCATCGTGTCTGAGCCGGTCAGCGCCTATGTCCGGTTTGAGTACGACGTGACGGCAGCCCACAACATCGCTGCCGGGGAAGATGTCCGCTGGCTTCCCCGGCACAAGTCGGCGGGGGCGCTCGTGCCGCCTGCTGACTTCTGGCTATTCGACGAACGGATCGTGCTTTGGAATCACTTCGCGGGCGACGGCTCATGGGTGGGGGAAGAACAAGCTGACGACGAGGTACTGGCTGTGCTCTGCCGGACCTCGTTCGATGCCGCGTGGAGCCGGGCAGTCCCGCACTCGGAGTACGAGCCAGCCTGACGACCGACCAGCCACCAAGCCACCATGCCGCAACCTCCGTCATCGTCCAGCGCCTGGCAGGCCAGGCAGGCTCTCGCCGCCCGCCTGGGCGAGGTCCGCAAGGATGCTGGCCTGACCGGCCGTGCCCTGGCAGAACTCTGCCACTGGCACGAATCGAAGGTCTCCCGGATCGAGCACGCCCGGACGGCTCCGTCCGCCGATGACATCCGCCTGTGGTGCGAGCACTGCGGGGCCGCCGCCGAGATGGATGACCTGCTGGCGTCCTTGCGCTCCGTCGAGGACATGTTCGTTGAGTGGCGGCGGATGGAGCGCACCGGGCTGAAGCGCGCCCAGCAGGCGGTTCTGCCGCTCTGGGAGCGGACGAGGGTCTTCCGGGTCTACTCGTCGTGGATGATCCCCGGAGCGGCCCAGACCAGCGCCTACACGAAGGCGGCCTTGAAGGCCCTGGCCGCACGGCGTGACCTGCCCGACGACACCGACGAGGCCGCCGCCATCCGGGCCGACCGCCTGCGACTGCTCCGCGAGGGCGATCACAGGTTCTTCATCGTGATCGAGGAGGCCGTCCTGCGGACGGTGATCGGCGGTGCCGAAGTCATGGCGGGCCAGCTCGGGCACATGCTCACGCTGATGTCGCTTCCCTCGGTGTCGCTCGGGATCATCCCTCTCGGGCTTGAGCGCGACGTCATGTGGCCAGCAGAGGACTTCTGGATCTTCGACCAAGCACAGGTCAACGTGGAACTCATCTCGGGATGGCTCACACTGACCCAGCCCCGAGAGATCACCATGTACGGCCAGGCGTTCAGCCACCTGTCAGACCTTGCTGTGCGAGGGGCCAAGGCCCGCGCGCTGATCACGGCGGCGATAGACGCGCTCTCATAGCCTCGTGCAAGCCCGTGCAAGTTGCTTTACCCCGCCCTCTGGTGTCGGGCAGCCTCAAACTACGCCGCCTGGTACCGGGCTGCGGGATGGGGCGGCTGGTTTCGCCCTGTCAGTCCCGACCGTCCGACCATGCAGGGATCGATCATGACGACTAGGAGCAAGAGGGAAGTAGGCAAGGACGACGAAGGCCGCTGGAAGCCCGGCCACATGACGCACGCCGAGCTTGTCAGCGCACTTCGGTCAGAGACCGGGGAACGCCATGAGGCGCTCGTCAGGGAGGCTCACAGCCGCATGGCCTCCCGGACCTACCCGCAGTTCCCCGCCGACCTCAACCTTGGCAGTCGTGAAGATCGGGTCTGGGCGATCGCAATCGAGTCAGGAGGCACGGAATGAGCCGAGGAACGCAGAACGCGCAGATGCAGGGACCGAACGGCAGCCCGGCGGGTCCGGAGGCGGGCGAGTTCCCGTGGATTCTCATGGCTGAGGGTGACCCGTTCCCCCAGGGCCTCGCGAGGGTCTAGCCAACGATCAGCGGACCCCCGGATTCACTCCGGGGGTCTTGCGTTCGGGAAGGTCACGATGCCATGACGACCAGCAGGAAGGTCACGGACACGCAGCTTAGGGAGTGGGAATACACCAACTTCCCTTACAAGCTGATCGCTGCCGCCATCGCCAGGTGGGCGGCCGACAGGGAGCGGTACACCATCCTGCCGGACGACAGGTCTTTCGGCATCGAGGCCAGCCCGAGCACGTTCAAGCGGGCCAAGCTGTTCCTGGTGGGCCAGGGCGTGCTCATCACTCAGGACGGTCCCTTCCAGGTCGCGTTACGGCCTGGCGGGCAGCGTTCTCGTGCCACAAGCCCCCGCCTGATTTTGTGGGACAATGGATTTCATGACAGACACTGAGCACGACGACGGCCTGCCCGTCCACCTGACCGTGCGGGTGTCCCGGTCGATCGCCACCCGCTTACGCGCGCTGGCCGACGAGCGCGGCACCTCGGTCAGCAGGGTGATCCGGGCCTCTCTTGGCGATACAGGACGGGCGGCGAGCAACTGATGAGCGACACCCCCTTAACCCCCTACGCCAGCGCCTGGCTAACGGCGCAGCGCGTGATGGAAGAGACCGGGCTGACCGAATCAGAGCTGGCGAGGGTCGATGTCAGTGAGTACGCCAGGCTCACCGGCCGCCTGACCGTGGCACAGATCGCCCAGGCCGCGTACACCGCCACTACGGCCCACGGCACGCCACCTCCCGTGACCGGCAGCGAGGCCGCGGCTTTCGCTCCGTTACACGCTGGCGTGCAGGGAATCGACCTTGACGCGCTCGACTGGGCGTCAATGGATGCTTCGCAGTACGCCCGACTCCGGGCCGAGCTGGGCATCGACGTGCGGTCGGCTGAGGGCATGCAAAGACATCCCGGCTTCACCCGCGTGACCCCCACGCGGTCCATCTACGGCTACACCACTCGATAGGAAAACACCATGCAGACAGGACCACGAGGCAGCGGGCGCGTCTCACCGCGCGACGTCACCGGCATGCGGCACCGGGCCAACTTAGCGGCGCAGAAGGCCAGGGCCGAGCAGGACGACAGCACCGCCTACGACCGGGGCCACAAGGCCGGGTACGGTCTCGGCTTCGATCAGGGCTACGACAAAGGCAGCTCGGCCGGCGTCATCGCGGGCTGGGACGACGCAATCGCGTTCGTCATTGACGTCGGACTGGTCACCCAAGACGCGGTAGACGCTGCGGTAGACGCGCACAACGCGAAGCTCGTCGTGGCAGGCCAGGGTGACGCCGGGGACGAGGCGTAGGCCATGGCCTACCAGGGCGCAGAGTCCCAGAACGACGCGTTCGGCGCGGGCGTCAGCCACCAGGTGAACGAGGACCGGTTCAACGGCGGGTCACTGTCACTGGCACAGGCGGGCGAGAGCTTCACGTCCCAGGTGTCCTCTGGCCTGGGACGCCCGCACTCAGTCCTCCAGAGCCTCGGGGCCAACCCTGGCGGCCTTGGCATGAGCGCCGAGGACGCGGCCAACCGCATGCCTGACGGCACCTGGATGGGCGCGCAGAACGGCGTCAGCCAGGAGAGTTACGAGCCAACGAAGATGCTTCGCCTGGTCGCCACCGACCAGGGCGAGCTGAGCTAGCGCGGGTAATCCGATGACCACACAGGCAGCATTCGGGCAGAGCAACGTGCCCGACCCGAACACTCAGATCGGCTGGACAGTGCAGGGCGGCGGCCAGGTGCCCGATGGCTTCAACGCCACCACTGGCCAGGTTATGACGACGCTTGGCGTTCCTGGCAGCCCCTACGCCCAGGCCGGCATCACCGCGACCACGGCGGCGCTCACCGCCACGGGCAACGGGTCGCCGGGCGTCCCGAACCCGATCGCCGGCAACGTGACCAGCATCCTGAGCAACCCAGGCTACGCGGACGCCAACCCGTCCCTGATCACTCCTGGCACCCAGCTCGCGGCGGCCCTGGTCCCGGTGTCCGCCTCTGGCACCGCCTTCACCAGCCCGGTGGCGCTCCCTTGCTCGGTCGTCATCACGGGCGGCACGATTACGGCGGTCGCGCTCAAGGCCCTTGGCGCGGCGAGCGCGATCGAGGTAGGCACGGGCGACGGGACATACACCGTTCCTCCGGGCGCGCAGATCACGCTGACCTACTCGGCCGCCCCTGCCTGGACCTGGCAGATCAGCTAAGGAGTCAACCCATGACACGACATGGTGAGCGCGGCTCAGACGGCCGGTTCGTCAGCACGCAGAACACGCCCGAGGCCGACGAGCACAGCGTCAAGGGCATCGAGTCGTCCACCGAGTTATCGCTAGACAACGTGTCTGCGGATGCGCGCGGCCCGCTCGATGACCCGCGCTACGCGCCATCGGGCGACGAGATCGACGGCGGGACCGCCCACCGCCGGGCGATCCTGGTCGATGCCCAGACAGGCGGCAAGTTAGGTGAGATCGGCCTTGCTGACCTGCACTCAGTCCTGGACCGGGCATCGCAGAAAAGGCTGATCCACCGGCACGCGGTCGGCGGAGATGACCACCTCGACTACCTGGTCTCCGGGGAGTAGGAAAGGACCGCAATGGACAACGACACCGCTCCAGGCAGCCCGCACGGCTACGTCAGCCCGGCCACGATCGCACAACATCAGTCGGGCAACCCGGACCTCTACCGCCAGCACAATCCCGCCGGCCGGATGAACGACCTGACCCGCCGGGACAGCATCTTCGACTCGCCCGGTCCCTACGGCGAGGACTCCATCTTCGCCCGCAACGGCAGCGACGAGCCGGGCTTATGGCGGCGGGCGGGCCAGGGCCGCCACGAGGACAGGGCCGATAATGCCATGCCGGATGACGGCGAAGGCCAAGAGCAGGGCGACGTTGCGCCCTTCAAGGTCCAGGATTCCCGGTCGCCGGCCCCGGAAGTACCCCAGGCCAGCGCCCCGCCCGGCCGGTATCCGCACGCAGAGATCGACGCGATGCTGCGGGCCGGCCAGCACACCATCGTCAACTACGGCAGCTAAGGGCTTGCCGGAAAATAAGCCGTAGGTTACCGATTTCCGGCATGCTGCTGTGGTATGGGCGACAAGGCTGAGATAGCGGGGGTTCTGGCGGCGAAGTTCCAGGCGGTCTTCCCGCACCT
>Ga0335072_10013319_pt1 | contig 11716 bp, 7 predicted proteins | sample Lox_Sample_21_FD_206725 | JGI IMG/M metagenome (GOLD analysis project Ga0335072, IMG submission 206725) | Soil microbial communities from Loxahatchee National Wildlife Refuge, Florida, United States - Lox_Sample_2.1 | ecosystem: Environmental > Terrestrial > Soil > Wetlands | place: USA: Florida...
GTAGCCGTCGAGCACCCAATGGCCCAGACGTCGGGAATAGCCAAATTCGGGTTTGAAGGCCCAGCGGTTGGCGCCATTATTGATCAGTTTCGTCCCATCATATTGACCCGTCGGAGCGACCACCCTGAGGCTTACGCCGAGGATGGTCCTTTGCTTCCAGGATTGGTACTCGGTTACTGACATTACCGGGCCGCCCTTGAGATTCAAGGAGAAACGAAAAACAGAATCTAGAAGACCGGAACGGTAAACCTTATTTTCGTTGTCTTCAAAAGTTCCCTGGTAATGCACGACACCGTAGGGCAAAGAAGCGAGGATGTTGGCCGAGCGGCCGAAAAAGCTAAGGGAGTGAAAGTAGCTGATGACCGTAACGTGGAGAGTGCCAGTTGCGTCCGTAACTGGAATCGCGTTGTTAGTAGAAACGTCGCCGCTCGAGAAGGAATACGCCAAGGTGACGGCATTCCAATGAATGGGAGTGATGATGTAGGCTCGTGGAGAGAGATCCTGCGCGCGAAGCGACGGCAGCGTATACGCTGCAGCTATCGCCAACAAGAGGAGTTTGAAAACGGGTCGCATCCGTCAATTCGCCATTGTCCGAGATTATGACGCAGGGCTTCATAATCTATTCTTTACGTTACTTTGCAGCGGTGCCCAACGGACCTAGCTGGCGGGCGGTGGCACCGTTCGCTGCGCCTCAATCGCCCTCCGATTTCTCACAACCTGCGCTCAGAAACAGCAACATCAAAAATGCCAACCCTAGAATTTTCGGATATTTCACAAATCCTGCTTCAGTCTTGGGTTCTTCATCATCCAGTTGCAGCAGTAGCTAGCGAGGAACCCGGGCTTGAAAGACCAGGCCCTGACAGGGCCTTCTGAGCTTTCGCGCGCATGCGCTGAACCGCGTCCATCCCTCCCGGAGCGACTAAAAGGATGCACCAAAGAGCCATAAGGCTCTGTCCTCGGAGGCTGCGGAACCTCGTTCGAAGCGATGTTGCCATGAATTTTTCGCACCCTTTCTGCCGAGCGTTTTATTGCTTAAAGACCACGGAGGCCCGCTGACGCGCTTTACCTTGAGTGCGACAGTCACCTCGACACGGTTGGCAATCTTGTGATCGCCAGTCGAGCCACTGTAAGTACGGAAAGGAGATGCTGTCTACTGCCCCTTGGGGAAGGTCCGGCTTCTTGACGCATTTGTTAACCAGGATGCGATGAGGTCGATCGCTGAAAGAACTTCTCAATTCAGGTCGCACATCACTTTGTTGAACCCCTAAAATCTGATTCGCGTGAATGCGTAGGCCAAAACCATGGATTGAAACTTTTCAGGCGAGTCGAATCAGTTCCAGGTTTCACGGTACACGATCGGAACCACCTTGCGTCTCGTTTTGCCTCAATATGTCACGCGCGTCAGGAGGCTGGTTGTCTCTTGGTGTCGCGTCGGCCACCCACAATGCAGCTGCTACTACCGGACGATTGAACAGCTATCAGAAAGTTCTCGCGTGGTTACCTGTAGCCCCTACCCCAGCTGTACAGATACTCGACCATAAAACCAGTGTAGGCAGGGCCGTTGTGGTGCACTACCGCCTTGGCGAATTTGAAGACGAGTTGGGTCCGGGAATTTACTGAAACATTTACTTCACTTCCCAAAATGAAATTTTGCTGCGGATTGTTCTGGTCTGTGCCATTGATAAGCGTATCGCCGCGGAAGGAGTAGCGCGTATCGAGGGAGACCCAGAGGTTGGGAGTAAAGGAATAGCTGATGTGTCCTTCGAATCCGGGTAGCGGCTGTTGCCGCAGGATTTCTACCCCATGATAGGAAGTATTATCGGTGAAAAAATAAGCACTAGCATAGCCATCGATCACCCACTTCTGCTTGGATCCGAACGGACGCGAGATGCCGATTTCCGGCTTGAACGACCAGCGATCTGAACCGAGATTGATCACCTTTTTGGAATCGTATTGCCCGGTGGGCGCCGTGATGCTGAGGCTCACTCCGACGGTGGTGGTCGGCCTGAAATCTGCGAATTGTTTCACGCTAAGGGCCGGACCTCCCTTCAACAGCATCGCCAATTCGTAACTAGAATCCCCTACGTCAGTGAGCGAGCCATGTATGTTAGTTCCGGTGACCGAGCCGTTGAGGCCTGCTACGGGGAGACTAGCGTTGACCCAGGCAGTTCTGTGAAAGAAGCCGAAATACCTTGTGTACTCTACGGTTCCCTGATTCAAATCGAATGCTGCTCCCGCAATGATAAGCGCGGTATCAATGGAAGCATCGGCGTGGGCATAGGCGTAGGCCAACTCGAGCTGACTAACACCCACGGGAGTGTTGTCGTAAGCACGGGGATCCGTAAACTGGCCCCGCGCTTGGTCGGGCCTGCAAAGAACGGCTAACAAGAGATAGAGGAATACCCGTCGTTTGCACATGGCATCGGCATCTGCGAAAAGCCTTGATAAGTCGTGTCCACGGCGATGCTTAAAAGGTTTGCGCTCTTTTTTGCGCGTTAGTTGGTGCCTGCCCGCCGCCCGCGTTTTGTGGAACCTGTTTCGGCTAGCGAGGCACGTGCAGCTCAAACCGGAATATCCATCTTGTGTATTTAGTTCCTGAGCAATAAGGACTATAGGAATGGTGATGTAACGCTGTCTACTGCCCTTTGGGGAAGGTCCGCGTGGACTCCGGGAAGATGCCCGGCGTCTACATAATCAACTTCATCACCGCCTCTATCAGTTCCGCAGTTGGAGTGCCGAAAATGACTATGGGCACGAATGGTAGAGCAGTCCGTACAGCGAGTTGTTGAATAAGCTTCCTGGTAATGGGTGCTTTCCTCATATTCTCAATAAAGAAGAAGCTGTTTCCCAAGTCGGCAAGAGATTGAAGGTCAGGTGTTCCCAACATCGATTCTGCTGGTTTCGTGCCGCAATGAATCCATTTTCTGTCGAATGATTTAGTATAGGTCTCTGCGAACCTGCCATATTGCAACAGCCCATTCTTACGCACGTCCATCAGCTTGGGAACCCACAAGGCCAGAGGCAACACACCCAGGATTACGGACAGGACCACAAACCCTACCAATTGGTATTTGAAAGAAGCTAGATGTGCTCCTTCGAAGACCATCATGTTAGCGACGCGACCGGCAACCGAACAGGCCAAAGCGCAGGCCAGTATCCCGAAATGTCTTTGGCTCATTGCTAGAAAGTTCACGCCTGCAGCGCGATCCGGATGCGTGGGTATCAGGATGAGTCGCAACTTGCTTATTTTCCACAGTAAGACCGGCCAGAGAAAATATCGAAACACCCAACGGTAGGCAATGTAGCGCATGACCGGGGCGCTAACCATCGCATACCACCACCCCGCTGCCGACATGCCCTGCGCCGTGGTATGCCAGTTTGTGAGGGCGCCGGTTACCCATTCGTGCTGGAACAGAAATGTAGGAAAGAACGCCAAGACAAGCAGGATGGCTTCAGGAATCCAGGAGTCACGGATCTGTTGTACTCTTCGCAAGATGTTCTCGAACGCGGGCAATTCTTGATCCGGCACCAGGCCAGCATTCACGAATTCTGAAACTGCCTGCCGAACCACAGGGTCGATCAGAAGTTCTGCGAACAGCAGCAGGGGCAATCCAAACAGAAAGCGTCCATACATAGCGAAGTCATAAAGAAAGGGGATCCTGACGCTGTGGCCAAAGGCCATTCCTTCTCGAAGCGAAAGCGCTAGAAGTGGCAACCAAATCACTGCCAATAGGGCGATAAACCTGCCCCGCATATTCGGCACAGTCTGCCGTATCAGGTGGAAGCGAAGCAGTAAGTTGTAGACTGGTCCGCCAAGAACTATAGAAAAGTCCTTTACCGCGGATGCAACGGTCTCGCGGTCAGCGTGATCGCCAGTAGGACTAGAAGCATCCAAGGAGGTGTAACCCTGAGGAACTTCTGAATCTGCTAACTTATTTTGCATGAATGTTCCTCCTTATTTCCATAACTCGACAGGGGCGTCACTTTTTGATCGCTAACGGTATGTAGGAAGCAATCATGCCGCCGACCGTGATCGCCGCGAAGAGCCAGACTAAGGCGACCGTGAGAACTGCAACGACGGCGGCCTTCGATCTGACTTCGTCGTTTCGGCGCATTTCGGCGATGTTGGCCCGCTGACGACATTCCGTGAGAATGTCCGGCGGAATTATTCTCTGAAGCAACTTCACCCCTAGGAAGAGAACGAGGAAGTCATCCAGGAAGCCGACGGCCGGAATAAAGCTCGGAATCAGCTGAATTGGACTGAACAGGTAGCCTGCTGTACATACCGCGATCACTTTCGCATACCAGGGCACGCGGGGGTGTTTGCACGCAAAATAGAACGTCTGCCCCTCCGTATGGATCCGCTGTGCCTGCTGCTTCCACGTCATCCGGCTCTCCCTCACCCAGTGTTAGGAAACGAATGGGCCCAAATGCTCAAGTGCTCCCTCACTTCGTGCCTCCGCTGGCTTGCTCGGGTTCTGGAACACCAACCTGTGCGTCGTTCTCGTACGCGAAGATACGGTTCCAGTCATTCTTCATGCTCACGACTGTCCAGCCCTCTTTCCGCGCCTGATCGTAAAGCTCTTGCGTGAAAGCGCCCAAGGCGACACGCGGCAATCCGTTTGCCCGTACTAGCGTCCAGATCCTAACCCAGTGATCGGCCAACTCACCGGCAGCCCAAGTTCGAGCTGCCGGCGAGTTGATCGAGTGCCTCTCTAGGGTTAGTCGACGGCCATCGCCGCTTTGGCCAGCAGCTCGAGGTCGGCATACTGCGTCTTGTCGACCACGACGCCAACGCCAAGGATCGTGCCGCCCTTAAACTCGCCGGGGGACTTGTATTCCTCGCTGACGGCGTCACCGCTGTCGTAGCCGATGCAGAGACCGTCACCCGACAGCGTGAACTTACCGGGTTGCGTGCGCATCGGGCCTTCGGCCACCACTTTGTCGTCGACATAGAGCTTGGTCTTCCCCAGGGATTCGCGGTTCGGACCAGCTTTCTCGCGGATGAACTCCATGCCTAGCGTGTACTTGCCCGGCTTGAGTTCAGGGGAGACAAACTTCTGTTCCGGCTTGATGCCCAGGAAGTTGTAGACGTATTGCAGTTTCTTATCTTTAATCAGCAGGACATGACCGCCGAACCGCGAGCCGTGCGCGAAGATCACGCCGGAGCAGTTGGGATCAACAATTTCGACGTCGGCGAGGATTTTGTACGAACGCCCCCGGACGTTGGCTGCACAGCTTTCCGGAATTGGAGAAGTGCCCGCATAGTATTTGTACCGCTCACGGGGCGCTTCCTCGGTAGGCCGTTCGACGCCGAGCATCTCCATAGGCGTGCGGTCGTCCAGAGGCAGCACTCTGTTCTTCTCCGCTTCTTCAAACCAAGCCCGGATGAGCGACTGAAGCTTCTCAGGATGCTCTTTGGCCAGATCCTTGGATTCCGAGCGATCCACATCCACGTGGTAGAGCTCCCAGGGGTCCTGGTCAAAGCGACCCTTACCCGTGAACGGGGCGTGGACAGCAGCGGCTTTCCAACCGTCTTCCCAGATCCCACGAGTGCCCAGCATGGCGTAGTACTGGCGCTTCTTGCCGGTTGGCGTATCCGGCTTCGCGTCGAAGCTGTAGCGCATCGACACGCCGGAGAGCGGAATCTGCTCCACTCCCTTGTACGTCTTAGGCATCTCCAAACCGCAGATGTCCAGAATCGTGGCCACGATATCCACGGAATGGTGATACTGGTTCCGGACCTCGCCGCGCGCCTTGATGCCTTTGGGCCAAGAAATGACCAGCGGGTCACACGTGCCACCCGAGTACTCCGAGTAACGCTTGAACATCTTGAAAGGCGTCGAGAAGGCTGCCGCCCACCCTGTCGGAAAATGTTCGTAGGTGTCCGGGCTGCCGAGCTTATCGATGAGCTTCATGTTCTCGGCAATGTCATCCGGATAGTTGTTAAAAAACTTGTTCTCGTTCACCGATCCGCTGGGTCCGCCCTCGCCCGACGCGCCGTTGTCTGCGCAGTAGAGCACGACGGTATTTTCAAGTTGACCGCTCTCCTCCAGATAGTCGATGATCCGGCCGACTTGAGCGTCGGTGTACTCCGAGAACCCGGCATAGACTTCGGCCAGCTTCGAAAACAGCTTCTTCTCGTCAGCGTTGAGGCTATTCCACGGGCGAACCATATCGGCGGGATTTGCAACGTCGCCCGGCATCGGATTGAGCGGGGTCAGTTGGGTGCCCTTGGGGAGAAGGCCTTTGGCGATCATTCGCGGCAACACCCACTCGCGGTACGCCTCGTAGCCGTCGTCAAACTTTCCCTTGTACTTGTCGATATATTCCTGCGGGCAGTGGTGCGGCGCATGGTTGGCGCCCGGGCAGAACCACATGTACCAGGGCTTCGAAGGATTGCCAGCCTTCTGGTCCTTGATCATCTGTAGCGCTTTATCCGCCAAGTCCTTCGAGAGGTGATAGCCCTCTTCCGGTGAGTACGGTTGATCGATTACATGACTATCCTCGGTCAGATCGGGATACCAGTTGTTCGTTTCCGCGCCGATAAAACCGTAGTAACGGTCGAAGCCCTGAGAGAGTGGCCACAGCTTCCTGCTGGCACCCGAGGAAAGGTCCGTCTCTGGAACGCAGTGGTTCTTGCCCAGCCAGAACGTACTCCAGCCGCCTTCCTGAAGAATCTGCGCGACCGTGGCGCACTCATCGGGAATGCGGGCGTTATGCCCAGGGAATCCGTTCGATCCTTCCGTGATGCAGGACATAGCGTTGAGGTGATGATTGCGTCCGGTCAGGCAAGTGGAACGAGTCGGCGAGCAGAGCGCCGTCGTGTGCCATTGCGAATACATCAGACCGCGGTCGGCCAGCTTCTGCAGCGTCGGCATATTGATGCGGCCGCCGAAGGGGGACCATGCAGCCAAGCCCGTGTCGTCGTACAGCACAAAGAGAATGTTTGGTGCGCCTTCGGGAGCCTTTTTCGGTGTGTACGGTTTCCAGTCAGGAACGGAATCACGAACGTCCAGCTTAATGACGCCGTTGAAACCCTTCGGTGTATTTACTTGAGTAGCTTTTGTTGCCATCTTCGTTTCTCCTTTTTTCAACCTCAGAAATCTGTGTTTAGTTCTCCGCCGTGGCAGCGCGCTTGACCTTCTGGCCAGCTGCACTGGCCAACAGATCCTTTTTTTCGGCTGCTGACATCCGCATGATTTCATCCGCGAAACGGCGGCGGCGCACCAGTTCCGTCATGAGTTTCATCGGTTTATCGATGTGGGTAAAAAACGCCTTGTAGGCGGCGCACAGATAGTTCAAGCCATCTTCGCCATCCGGCGCCTTGATGAAGCGGTTTTTGGGGCATTCGCCATGGCAGGCAAAACGCACTTCGCACTCCTGGCAGTACCGGGGCAAGGTGTTCTTCTTGTCCTGGCCAAATTTGATTTGCTGGGGAGAAGAGAGCAGCTGGATCAGATGAGTTTCGCGGATATTTCCCAGCTTGTACGCCGGTTCCACGAAATGGTCGCAGCTGTAAAGGTCGCCGTTATGCTCCAAGGCAACCGCTTGCCCACAAGTTTCCGAGAAAATGCAAACTGCGCCGGGGACTCCCACCCAGTTGGCCAGGGCTGAGTCAAAATGCTGAACATATACCTTGCCAACATCCGCTTTGAGCCACTCATCAAAGATGGCGATCAGAAACTTTCCATACGCGTCGGCGGTCACGGATCTTTCGGTGACTTGGTTACCGTCGTTGATATACAGAGGCCGGTCGCCGCCGGGGCGATCGCTCCAGCCCAAATTTGCGATCGACAAGGTGGCCGCACTCGCCCGCTCGATGATGGGAATGAACTGGATATATTCGGCGCCCAACTCCTCGCGAAAAAATCGATAGACTTCCAATGGATGCTCCTGGTTTGCGGCGTGAACGGTGCAGAGAATGTTGACGTCCACGTCGTGCCTTTTCAGAAATTGGAAGCCGCGCATGACCTGGTCGAAGGAACCGGCACCGCCTTTGTTTACGCGATAAATGTCGTGCAAGACTTTCGGCCCATCCACGCTCAGTCCCACCAGGAAATTGTTTTTCTTGAAGAAAGCGCACCACTCGTCGTTGAGCAGCGTTCCGTTGGTCTGGATTGTGTATTGGATTTGCTGTCCCGACCGCTTGAGTTTGTTAACAAACTCGACGGACCGTTTGAAAAAATCGAGTCCCATCAACGTCGGCTCGCCGCCTTGCCACGCCACATCCACCTGCGGGGCTCGATGACTTTCCAAAAGCTGTTTGAGGTATGTTTCCAGAAGCCCTTCAGCCATCTGAAAACGGCTGCCGGGATACAACATTTCCTTGGACAGAAAGAAGCAGTATTTGCAGTCAAGATTGCAGATAGCGCCAGTCGGTTTGAGTAGGACATGGAAGGCAGGCGGCGCATTTTGCGGAAATGTGAAACCGCGGGATTGAGGAATTGTGGTTGGGTTGATCACCGTTATTCCTTAAGAATCGAAGTCTCCGGATCCTCGCCGTATAACAAGACCAACACGTCGTTTCACGTAACAACAAGCTGGTCATCGTACGGCTTAGGGAACCGATGCTGCTGAGCACTATAGGCAGCGACTGAAAATGCCGTCTACTGCCCTTTAGGGAAGGGTAGGGGGAAGATGCCGGCTTCCTGCGTAAGGCTGGTAAGTTCTGCCACGGATTGCACCTTTAATTTTGTGGTGATCGCCGTGCGATGGAGCTTCACTGTCCGCTCGTGGATGCCCAGATCTCCGGCGATCTGTTTGTTGAGTTGTCCTCGTACGACGTGAGAAAGCACTTCGAGCTCGCGCTCGGTGAGTGTGTCGAATCGCGCACGTAACTCTCGCCGCCGGGCACGCGCCTCGCGCTCGCGAGAATCGCGGGTAAGAGCCCGCGTCACCGCCTCAACTAGCTTCTTTTTAGGACCAGTCTTTTCCAGGAAATCCTCGGCACCACCGCGCATTGCGCGCACGCTCGACGGAATATCACCATGTCCAGTCAGAAAGACAATCGGCAGCGGATTGGCAGTTTGGTCGAGGACAGATTGCAGATCGAGTCCATTCATTTTAGGCATGTGCAAATCTGCCAACACACAGCCCGGGGTAGCTGCGTCATGTTGCGCGAGAAATTCATGGGCTGACGAATAGGTCTTTACGGAAAATCCGCTCGCGCGGAGCAGCCGCGAGATTGCGCTAAGAAAGGACGCGTCATCGTCGACAACATGAACGATCGGTGCGTCCTTACTCATTTGGTAACGGTTTGCTCGGCTGTAGACAGTGTAAATTGAAACGATGCTCCGCCCTCGGGTCGATTCTCTGCCCACAGCCGACCATTGTGCAACTCTATGATCGTTCGACAAATTGGCAAACCCATACCCATACCCTTGGGCTTAGTTGTGAAAAAAGGGTCAAAAATGTGCGTCAGTATGTCTGCCGGAATACCTCGCCCGGAATCACTCACGGTGATCGAGACGGCTTGTGCTCCGCTGAGCGACGCGATCACTCTGATGCGCCGATCTCCCGGCTTCGCCTCGTCGATTGCATCCATTCCGTTGACGATCAGGTTCAGCAACACCTGCTGGAGATGCACGGCGTCCCCGAACACACGCGGCAAATGGTCTGCCACGGCCAACTCTAATTTTACGCGCCGTGCTATCGCGTCGGGCCGCACAAGCGCTATAACTTCGCCAACAAGTTCACCGACGTCCACGGGCCGCTTATCCAGGGTCTGCCGCCTGAGTAGAGTGCGCATCCGTTCAATCACAGTACCTGCGCGCTGATCGTCCTTTCGGATGTCGGCGAGTATTGCACGGATTTCGTCGAGGTCCGGCGATGCACTTTGCAGAAAGAGCTCCGCCGCCTCCGCATTGCGCAGGATTGCGCCGAGCGGCTGGTTAATCTCATGCGCCAGCGCTGAGGCTAGTTGTCCCATCATCGATACGCGGTCCACATGAGCAATTTCTTTCCTCAACTCTCGGGACTCGAGCTCCGCCAACTTGCGCCCGGAGATGTCATGCGATACACCGCGGACGAGAATTGGTTTTCCCGCGTCGTCGAGCTCGGCGCGGCCGCGAGAACCGATCCAGCGCACTTCGCCGCTCGGGAGCACGACTCGGTATTCTGTTTCATAACTGCCGTCGCCCTCCGTAGCTTTTTTATGTGCAGATATGAACGTATCCCGATCTTCCGAGTGGATTCGGTCCAGGATTCTATTGAATTCCAGCCGTTCCGCCTCCGGAAATCCAAACAGCGCCCGCCATTTGTCGGTCGCCCAGATTTCGTTCCGCACCAGATCGCGAATCCAGATACCAAAATCTGCACTTTCGACCGCAAGCGTCATTCTTTCTTCGATTTCGTGCAATCCCGCTTCAACCTCCCGCACTCTTCTGTCCAGCTGCGACGCGCGGATTGTCTCCCCACTCAACTCGAAGCCCAGGACGGCAATCAAGCCGATGAAGAAAACGGTTCCCACGTAGGGCAGCCGGACGATTCCGTAGAACGTGAACAGCGACTGAGCGGTAGAGACAAGTACGTAGAACACAATACTTCCACCCACGGTAATTGCACGCGCGCGATCGCCTCGCCGCCACGTCGTGACACTGGCGTCTACGAGGAAGATGATGAGCATCACGAGATTGAGCTGGCCGAGCAGGATCCAGGGATTGTGCACACCTTCGGGGATCACGACGGATTCACCGAGAAGCCTCATGTGCCCAAGACGGGTGACCTCGAGATAGTTGAGATTCTTCCCCACCACGAAATTGACAACGAGAAGTAGAGTGCGCACGCCGCAGATCGTCCATGCGAGCCATGATCGCCCGGAGTGCAAATAGAAGTGCACAAACCCGACCAGGCTTACAACGATCAGCCAGACCGCCACGTGCCCCCACCTCAACACAGTCGCGAACTCTACCGGCGTAGCCGCGCGCATCATCCACAATTCACAAATCGTCCAGGCCGATGCTCCTAACGCCAGCAGGGAAAAAACCAGATTGGACAAAGCCGTGCGATTCCTGCACCAGATCAGGAAGCTAATTCCCCCCAGCGTGAGGCACGCCGACGCACTCATCGACCAGATGATCGTAATCAGGCTCATTGGTGGTTGAGAACGTTCTTCATCCGGGCACACACCCGCTGGCCTCAAGGATGGAACGGAATCGTGCTGGTGGGAACTGTCAAAAGTGACGATTCTGAACCCACAATGCTTGCTGCGCCTGTCGATTGGAACAAGAGAAAGGGAGCGAACCATGAGCCGACGCAGCTGTGATCTGGCAGCCGATGTCCAGGAGAAAATCCGCTTTCAGGGGTTCCCCCGATCAATTGTTTCAGCGTTAGACCTTCCAGCATTTCCATGGCGATGAATGTTTGGCCTTCTGCTTCGCCAATTTCTTAAATCGTGCAGATGCTGGAATGATTGAACGCCCGGGCTTCGCGCTCCTCCCGTCGTAATCGCTCGAGCGTCCGGGTATCTTGCGCGAGATCGGTTCGCAAGAATTTCATGGCAACGTTTTCGGCCAACCGTTTTTCGCAGACAAGCTGGCTCTCGGATGTGCTGGGATTGGCGAAGCAGGCGTCGAACCCGGCGGTTCATAGATCTGTATAGATGCGGCGTCCGGAGCGGGAAGTTCTCCTGCGGTGTAGGTATGGTTGGCGTCCACCATCCAAGCCGCGGCGGGCGCACCACCTAGGTATCGCTCGGTCGCCTCTACAAAGAGGG
>Ga0335072_10013320_pt1 | contig 11716 bp, 7 predicted proteins | sample Lox_Sample_21_FD_206725 | JGI IMG/M metagenome (GOLD analysis project Ga0335072, IMG submission 206725) | Soil microbial communities from Loxahatchee National Wildlife Refuge, Florida, United States - Lox_Sample_2.1 | ecosystem: Environmental > Terrestrial > Soil > Wetlands | place: USA: Florida...
GGCCAGGGCGTCGGGACCGTTGGCTGCCTTTATCTCCTGGAAGCGACGCGCGATCAAGCTAAGAGCTTCATCCCATGTGGCTTCACGAAAGCTGTCGCCCTCGCGGATGAGGGGCTTCGTCAGCCGGTCCGGACTGTTGACGTGACCCCAGCCGAACTTCCCCTTGATGCAGGTCGAGACGCCATTGGCAGGACCGTGCGTGGGCTCGACCTTGAGGATGTGGCGATCGCGCGTCCAGACTTCGAAGGAGCAGCCGACGCCGCAGTAGGTGCACACCGTCTTGGTCCGCTTCACTCGGGACTCGCGCATCACCGCTTCAATCTCCGAGACCTGCATGATGGCGCCATAGCCTGCTTCGGGCTCGACGCCTTTGACGATGTCGATCATGCCGTGCAGCGTGTGCGAGGGAATGGCTGTGAAGTAGCCTGCCTCGCCCAGCATGGATTGTTCCATGAGCGCGTTGCAGGGGCACACCGTGACGCAATGGCCGCAGGAGACGCAGCTCGATTCGCCGATCGGCGCGCCGCCGTCCCACTGCACGCGCGGATGCGGATCTTCCCAGTTGATGCTGAGGGTTTCGTTCACCTGCAGGTTCTGGCAGGCTTCCACGCAGCGTCCGCAGAGGATGCACTGCTGGGGATCGTACCGATAGAAGGGATTGGACGAATCGACTTCGTAGGGCTTTGGTCTGTAGGGAGTGTCCTGATGTTCGACATTCAGCAGGCGGGTCGTGTTGTGGATCGTACAGTTGCCGTTGTTGTTGTCGCAGACTGTACAGTAGAGCAGGTGATTGCCCAGGATGCGGTCGAATGCCTCCCGCTGCGCCGCCTGCGCGCGAGGAGATTCAGTGTTGACGCGAGCGCCGTCCGCTGCGATGGTGCCGCAGGCGCGCACCAGCTTGCCATCCACTTCCACCATGCAGGTGTCGCAACTCTGGATCGGGCCGAGCTGGGGATGGAAGCAGACCTGCGGAATCTTGATGCCGCTGCGGTTGATGACATCGATCAGGCGCTCTCCCGGCTTCGTTGCCTGGGGCTTGTCATTGAGGAGGACAGACATGAAGACACTCCCATCGGTTGAATGGTTCTTGCATACTGGTACTTGCGGCCAACAGATGTAAAGCCATTTTTTCTGGAGCTCTGAAACCACCTCTTTGATGCGCAGCAAGGACGGGAGTATCGAAGCGCAGAGAGAAAATTGCTCGGCAGGAAACTCGAAATTTGCAGAAGGCGCCTTATTTTCTCGGAATCCGGCGTGTGCCGCTGCGGAGGGGCGAGGTTGGCGTGATGCGCATGTGCCGGAACTTTCGCGGCCGAAGTAGAATGGCTGGAATTGCCAACTGAAGGTGTAGACTGATTGCGCGAGAGACCGGTCCCTCGGCTCGTGGATGAACGGATCCGTTCCGGCAGACCACGGCTCGCGGCAAGCGGGCTCGCGCCGCAACATTCGAGTCGGACAAAAAGACAAAAGATCTGGGGGAGTAGTGAAGACCAAATTACGGCGGGATGGAACCGGCTTCAACAGGCGGACTTTTTTGAAGGCTTCGAGCCTTGCAGCGGTGGGCGCCGTACTTGAGCCGAGCGCAAAAGCGGAGAGAGCAGCCGTTGAATCACCTTCTGCTCCGAAAGCGAGCGAAGCTCCCGCTGCAAAAGACCGGATTGATCTGGTCAATGTGCTGCAGGGCACCGACTCTACCCGCGTCTTTTCCCGCGGCAACACGCTGCCTATTGCGGCGCTGCCCTTTGGCATGGCGCACTGGACGATCCAGTCACAAAGTAACACCCCGTGGATGTTCCAGCCGGGAGGCCGAAGAATCGATGGCCTCCGCTGCACGCACCAGCTGAGCCCGTGGCTCGCCGATTACGGACAGGCGATCTTTCTTCCCTTCTGCGGCGAACTGAACGCGGAACCGGAGATGCGATCATCGTCGTGGCGCCCGGAGAAGGCCGAATTGCATCCGCATTCGTTCCGACTTACGCTGATGCGCTACCAGGCCGTTGTGGAACTGGTTCCCACGGAACGATGCGCGGTGGTGAGCGCAACCTTCAGCGGCGATCAACCGCCGGGCTTTCTGATCGAGGTTCCCGGCAGCGGCGACCAGATCGAATCGGATGAAGGGGTGCGCACCATCCGGTTCAAGTCCACCGTCAACGAGGGCGGAGTGCCGGAGAACTTCGCGACCTATTATGTGGTGCGATTCGCCGGAGCATGGGATCGTGTGGAGATGCCGCTGTCGCCCAAGAGCCGGATCGCCATAGTGCGGTTTGCTGCGGGCCGGGCGGTGGAGGCGCGCATCGCGACGTCGTTTATCTCCTTCGAGCAGGCGCAGGACAATCTGGACCGCGAACTTGGAGCGCGGTCTATCGACACGCTGCGCGACACGGCTCGTGCGCGCTGGCAGGAGCACTTCGGCCGCATCGAGGTCGAGGGCGGCGACGAGCGGCAGCAGCGAATCTTCTACTCGTGTCTTTATCGCGCACTTCTCTTTCCGCGCATGTGGCATGAGATCGATGCGAACGGGAATCCACATCATTTCAGTCCTTACACCGGAGAGCTGGCGCCCGGCGTCATGTATGCCGACCATGGCTATTGGGATGTGTACAGGGCGTGGTATCCGCTGATGTCGATCGTCTTTCCCGAGCGGCTGGCGGAGATTCTGCAGGCGTGGGTGAATGCGTATAAGGAGGGTGGCTGGCTGCCGCAGTTTCCCGCGCCGGGCTACCGGGCCTGCATGACGGGGAGCTTGATCGATGCGGTCTTTGGTGACGCGGCGGTGAAGGGCATCGGCGGGTTCGATCTCGCAGCCGCGTATGAGGGGTTGAAGAAGCACGCGACGCAGCCGGGCGATCCGGACAATGGATACGGGCGGCGCGGCATTGAAGATTATCTGCGCCTCGGCTTCGTGGCCGACGATCACGTGAAGCAGTCGGTCGCCGAGACCGTTGATGCGGCCTATGGCGACTTTTGTATCGCGCAGGTGGCAAATGCACTGGGTCGGAAGGAGGACGCTGCGAAGTTCCTCGCCCGCTCGCGCAACTGGCGCAACCTGTTCGACGCGCAGGCCGGCTTTCTACGCGGCAAACTGGCGGACGGCACGTGGCTGGAGCCGTTCGATGAGTTTGCATGGGGTAGTCCGTACGTCGAGGGCTCTGCGTGGCAGCATCGCTGGGACGTGCCGCAGGATATCCCGGGCCTGATCGCGGCCATGGGCGGCAACGAAAAAGCCGTAGCGGCGCTGGACAAGATGCTGGCTCTGCCCGCGATCTTTCACGTCGGCATCTACGGGCAGGAGATCCACGAAATGTCCGAGATGGCGGCGGTGGAGTTCGGGCAATATGCGCAGAGCAATCAGCCGGTGCATCATTTGCTCTACATCTTCGCTCTGGCTGGACGGCCGGACAGAACACAATACTGGGTGCGTCGCGTGATGGCGGAGCTCTACACGCCGGACACATTTCCCGGCGATGAAGATACCGGTTCCATGGCGGCATGGTTTTTGCTCAGCGCCATGGGATTCTACTCGCTTTGTCCCGGAAAAGCCGAGTATGTCGCTGGCAGTCCGCTCTTCGATCGGATCACTCTGCATCTGCCCGAGGGCAAAACCACCGTGATCGAGGCGCACGGCCAGAGGCCGTCAGCGGTCTACGTAGCAAAGCTTCTTGTCGACGGAGCGCCGCATTCGTCTATGGTGATTCCGCACGAGACCATCGCGCGCGGCTCCCGGCTCACCTTCATGATGCAGCACTCGCCCGTCGTGTGATCAAGCGAGTTGCGCGCGTCGAGTTTGGTCACAGGACCCAGCAGACAGTACACTTTGAGCGAACTGCTGTCGCGGTGAGGGACTCCGAATGAAGGCGTTGGTCAAGGCGCGGGCGGAACGCGGACTGTGGCTGGAAGATATCCCCGAACCGCCGATGGGGATCAACGACGTCCTGATCCGAGTGCTGTACACGGGAATCTGCGGGACCGACGTTCACATCTACAACTGGGACGACTGGGCCCGGAAGACCATTCCCGTGCCCATGGCGATTGGCCATGAGTTTGTGGGCGAGATCGTCGCGGTCGGCTCCAACGTGAACGACTTTTTCCCGGGCGACATTGTGAGCGGCGAAGGCCACGTGGTCTGTGGCCGGTGCCGCAACTGCCTCGCGGGCAGGCGGCATCTGTGCGTCTCCACGCAGGGCGTCGGAGTGAATCGCCCGGGCGCCTTCGGGGAGCTGATCTCGCTGCCGATGACCAATATCTGGCGGCATCATGCCGGTATCAATCTTGAAGTGGCGGCCATCTTCGATCCCTTTGGGAACGCCGTGCACACAGCTCTCTCATTTCCGGTGCTGGGCGAGGATGTGCTCATCACAGGCGCCGGACCCATTGGCATCATGGCGATCGCGGTGGTGCAGCATGCGGGCGCGCGGCACGTGGTGATCACGGATTTGAATCCTTTCCGGCTCGAACTGGCGCGCAAGATGGGCGCTACGCTGGCGGTTAATCCTACCGAGACGCCGCTTGCCGAGGTGCAGAAGCAGCTGCACATGACCGAGGGGTTCGATGTGGGGCTGGAAATGTCCGGCAGCCCGCAGGCGCTGCGGGAGATGATCGCCAACATGAGCCACGGCGGGAAGATTGCCGCGCTCGGCATTCCGGCCAAGGAATCGCCTATGGACTGGCGGCCGGTGATCTTCAACATGCTCACCATCAAAGGGATCTACGGCCGCGAGATGTACGAGACCTGGTACAAGATGTCGGTAATGCTGGAGTCCGGTCTGGACATCTCGCCGATCATTACCCACCGCTTTGCCTATAGCGATTTTCAGCAGGGCTTTGATGCGATGATTGCAGGGCAGGCGGGAAAGGTGATCCTCGACTGGACGCACCTGAAGTGAAGCGCACGGCTACCGGGCAGTCGGGCGCTATGACCCATTCGGGACATTTCCTTTTTCCGCGAGCACGGTAGGATGACCGTATTCCCCAGCGCGGGTGCGCTCCATCCAAAGGAAAGAGCACCGTGAATCCAGCCCCGAGAGCGCCTTTGCGCGTATTGATTGCGGATGACGAAAAGGCTGTAGCGGACACACTCGTTATGATTTTGAAGGCTCGAGGCTATGAGGCCACCGCGGCCTACAGCGGCGAGAGCGCGCTCGATCTGGCGGCGAGCCGTGAGCCTGATGTGCTGATCAGTGACGTGGTGATGGGCGGCATCACGGGCATCGAAACAGCCAATGCGGTATTGAAGATCGTTCCCGGCTGCCGGGTTCTCTTACTGTCGGGTCACCTTACGACGGCCGATCTGCTGAAAGACGCCGAGATGCAGGGCTACCGGTTCGAGATCCTGCCCAAACCGATTCATCCGTCTGTTTTGCTGGAGTATCTGGAGAAGTACGCGTCGCTGTAGGTTATTTCTTCAAGTGGAGCAGCGCGTCGCGGTCGATGACGTTGCCCTCAAGAATCAGCGTCGAAATCCTTCGGGCATTCCAGATATTCGTAGTGGGGTCGGCATCGAGGACGAGGATGTCGGCGACGCGGCCGGGAGCGATCTGGCCGAGCTCGCTCCAGCCCAACTGCAACTCATAGTTGTTGGTCGCGGCGGCTAACGCCTCGCGTGGTGAAAGCCCCAAACGAACAAGCAATTCAAGTTCTGTGTGCAGAGAGATGCCGGGCATGGTGCCGAGCGCGTCAGCGCCTGAGGCTGCCAAGTAATGCGGAAAGGCCGCGAAGATGGTCTCGTTGATGTGCCAGAGGCGCAGCGCCGCCTGGTCGGCCTTCTTCTGCTGGTCAGCCTCCATCCAGCGTTGGCCGGCAGCGGGTAGATGACGGGTCCAGGCAGGGAGTGGGTAGAGCATCTCGCCGGTGGCCGGGTCAGTGGGGTGATACATACGGCTGGGGCTGAGCAGCGCCGCAGCGGGCTCGGTCCACAGATTGCGATGCCCTGGCAGTTCTACATAAAAGAGACTGAAGGTTGGCATCAGCGCAGCATGATGCGCGCCCAGAAATTTGGCGTAGTTGCGCAGGCGCGCATCCGTGGGCGGAATGCGCTCGGAGTAGCCGAAGGCTGTAGCGGCCGCAGGGCCATCCGGGTCCTCGACAAGCGGGCTCTGCAGCTCGTCGGGAATCACGCCGAGATCATAGTCATCGGCGTGGAGCAGCACGTCGACGCCCGCTTCCACGCCCACATGGTATGGCGTAGAGACGAATTCTCCGTAGGTAATCAGGTGCTGCTCGTGGGCGCGTGCGATGATCCACTGCGCGTTGGCCGCGGTGATGTGCGGTCCCAGCAGCAGGACCCGCGTGCCGAGGTGTGCGGTGTCGGCGATCTGGCGCGCCGTATCGTCGGGGCTCAGTTCAACCGGGTGTGTGCCTTCGCGCAGTCTGGCGGTCCAGTCGGACTGATGGGCGAGCAGGCTCCAGTTGTCCGTGACGCCGACTGAGTCGATGGGGTAAAGATGCGGGGTGGGGCTCGCGCCGAAGTCGATAAAGCCGCGTTCCTTGTCGGCCCGGGCCACCACGGTGGTGACACCCATATACAGATTGGCGTTGGCTTCAGCCTGGGAGTTCATGCCGGCGAAGCCGTCGATCAGGCCGGGGATGAGGAATTTTCCGGTGCAATCGACGATCCGCGAGCCTTTGGGAATCTGGATGTCAGCGGGAGACCCAACTTCGGCGACGTGGCCGTCGCGGATGATGACGACCGCGTCGGGGAGATCGCGGGCGGAATTACCCCAGTTTGTAACATCGATGAGCGTGCCGCCGGTAAGAACAAGCTGCGGAAGGGGAGCCGCGGCCGCCGGTGCCTGCGGCGAAGGTGCCTGGGGCCGGGCCGGAGGGGCGCAGAACGCCGGGGGAGCCAGAAGTAGGAAAAGAAAAAAAGGGCAAAGCTTCATAGAGGCATCCGGCCTGTTGTGGATTGTCGCACACGGAGGCCGGAAAGCAGGGAACGGTGAATAGGGAACTGGGGCCGCGGTTTTGTCAGGGATTAACTCGCTACCAGCGCAGGACGGCGGCGCCGCGTGAGGAGTGGCTGCACCTGCGCAAAGGCAGCTTCGGCGGTGAGGCCGTAGCGGGCGCGCAGCTGATCCACCTTGCCGTGCTCGATGAACTGATCCGGCCAGCCGATGCGAACCACCGGCACGGTCGAACCTATCTCGTCGAGCGCTTCGATCACGGCTGAGCCGAAGCCACCCATCTTGGCGTGATCCTCAAAGGTGACGAAGGCGGCCACGCGCGCGGCGTAGCGCTCCAGCATCTCCTTATCGATCGGCTTGATGAAACGCGGATTGATGACCGCGGCGGAGTAGGCGTCCCGTTCGAGCAGCGCTGCCAGCTCCTGCGCCATCGGGAGCATGTTGCCGAGGCCGAGGATGGCGACATCCGCACCCTCGTGGATCACCTCCGCTTTGCCAATCGGCAGCGCCTGCGGTTCGGCCTTGCGCTTCACGCCCGCGACTGCGCCGCGAGGGTAGCGGATCGCGCTGGGACCGGGTAGTTCAAGGCTGGTCTTCATCATGTCGGCCATCTCGTCTTCATCCTTGGGCGCCATCAGGACAATCTCGGGAACTGAGCGGAGATAGCCGATATCGAAGAGGCCATGATGCGTGGGGCCGTCGTCACCGGAAAGGCCGGCGCGGTCCATGCAGAACAGAACCGGCAGCTTCTGCAGGCAGACGTCGTGCACGATAGGGTCGAAGGCGCGCTGTAAAAAGGTGGAATAAATCGCGCAGACAGGCCGGAATCCGCGCGTCGCCATGCCGGCCGCGAAGATGACCGCGTGCTCTTCTGCGATGCCCACATCGAAATAGCGGTTGGGGTGATGTGGCCGGAAGTGATCGAGGCCAGTGCCGTTGGGCATGGCCGCGGTAATGGCGACGATACGCTCATCCTTGCCGGCTAGATCGGCGAGAGTCTTCGCAAAGACCTCGGAATAGGTGGGCAGGCCGGATGCGGCGGTGTCCCCGGTCTCCGGATCGTACGGCCCAAGCCCATGGAACTTCTTCTGGCCGTCGAGCGCCGGCTGGAAGCCGCGGCCCTTCTGCGTGAGCACGTGCAGCAGGACGGGGTGATCGGCGGATTTCAGGAACTTCAGGGTCTCGACGAGCAGCGGGAGATTGTGGCCGTCGATTGGGCCAAAGTACTCCAAGCCAAACTCTTCGAAAAGCACCGAGGGCCATAGCATGCCCTTGGCCGCTTCTTCCGCACGGCGGACGACCTTAATGGCCGTCTTGCCGCCAAAGCGCTCGATGATCCGAGCCGCAGAGGCGTGCAGGTGCTGATAGTGCTCGTTGGTGACGATGCGGTGGAAGTAACGGGCGACGGCGCCGACGTTGCGATCGATGGACCACTCATTGTCGTTGAGGATCACGATCATCCGCTTGGTCTGCTCAGCGATGTTGTTCAGCGCTTCGAAGGAGATGCCGTTGGTAAACGCGGCGTCTCCGGCCACCGCCACCACGTGCTCGCTGCCGCCGGCCAGGTCGCGGGCCACAGCCATGCCGAGGGCGGCCGAAAGCGCGGTGCCGGCGTGTCCTGCGCCGTAGCAGTCGTGCTCGCTCTCCGTGCGAAGCATGAAGCCGTTCAGGCCGCCGGGCTGACGGATGGTGTCAAAGCGGTCGCAGCGGCCGGTGAGGAGCTTATGCACGTAGGCCTGATGGCTGACGTCGAAGAGGATGCGGTCCTCAGGCGTGTTAAAGACGGCGTGCAGCGCAATGGTGAGTTCGACAACGCCCAGGTTCGGGCCAAGATGGCCGCCGGTCTTGGAAAGAGTTTGGATCAGAACCCCGCGGATCTCTTCCGCGAGCGCGGTCATTTGTCCGGAGTTCAGACGCTTCACGTCGGCGGGAGAATGAATCGACTCCAGCAATTTACCCATGTACTTCCTTCCCCCGGAAAAGCGCCGGGCAACCAGCGAAACAGCCCCTCTAGGGGTGATGCAGCCTCAGAAACCCAACCTATAGTATACCCATCTGTTGGTTTCGAGTTGCGCGCGATTCGCCTGGGACAGTACGAAGGAAATGCAGCCAACTCTAGGGAATTGGCGGGGTTTCCTGCGCAGCTCTGCTGAGGCCGTGGAGGATGGCCTGCGCGGAGGTACGGGTAAAAGCGAGGGTCTCCCCGGCGGTAAGCGGTAAATTGCCGCCGGTAGCCAGCTTGGCGATGCCGTGGACCAGGGCCCATGCCGTCCAGGCCAGGGCCTGCGGGTCTCCGGCCGGCAGATCGCCAGCCTCCTGGGCGGCCACAATGCCGTCCAGCAGCACGCGAAAGGCGTCCTCGCCAATCGGGGGAACGGGCCGGCCGGTCTCGCAGTGTTCGCGCTCCCGAGCCGGTAAGTCGAACATCACCAGCAGGTGCTGGGGCCAGCGCAGGGCGAAGTCGACATAGCCGCAACCGCAAAGTTCCAGCCGCTCGCGGGCCGACTGGCCGGGGACCATGGCCTCGCGCATGACGGCGGCGAGCCGGTCGAAGCCCTCGGCGGCGACGGCTAGAAGCAGATCGTCCTTGCTGGCGAAATGGCGATAGGGCGCGTTATGCGACACTCCCGCCCGGCGCGCCACCTCGCGCAGGGTAAAGCCGCGAGGGCCAACTTCGCCGATCAGCGCCACGGCGGCATCGAGCAGCGCCTTGCGAAGGTTTCCATGATGGTAGGGGGCAAGACGGTCCATAGAAAAAATATAACGCGGAATGTTGACACGAGCAACTTTCAGGGTTAGAGTTTGGTTTAGATCGATGTTGCTCATGTCAACATTTGACGTGAAACTGAGAACTGAGAACTGGAGAAGCCTATGTCGGCGGGAACTACGTATAAGCAGGCAAAACTGGATGAGAATTGGGATGCCATCGTGATCGGCTCCGGCATTGGCGGGCTGACAGCCGCTGTGCTGCTCGGCCAATACGGCGGCAAGCGGGTGTTGGTGCTGGAGCGGCACTACGAAGCCGGCGGGTTTACCCATACCTTCCACCGGCCGGGATTCGACTGGGATGTCGGCCTGCACTATATCGGGCAGGTGCAGGATGCGCGCGCGAGCGCGCGGCGGGCGTTTGACTCCGTAACCGGCGGCGAGGTGCATTGGCAGGCTATGCCGGAGGTCTATGACCGGGCCGAAATCGCTGGCCGCCGGTTCGATTTTGCCGCGGGCCTGGAGCGGTTCCGGTCGGATTTGAAGAGCTGGTTTCCGCGCGAGGGAAGGGCGATTGACCGCTATCTCGCCGCGGTGCAGGCCTCGAACCGGGCCAGCAGTCTCTACTACGCGGAAAAAGCCGTTCCCAGGCCGATCGCCGCTCTGGCCGGAGGGCTGATGCGGCGGCCCCATCTGAAGTGGGCGAGGCGCACCACGCGCGAGGTGCTGGAAAGCCTGACACGCAACCAGGAGCTGATCGGCGTTCTGACGGCTCAATGGGGCGATTACGGCCTGCCGCCCGCGCAGAGCAGCTTTGCGATTCACGCCACGATCGCCGACCACTACTTCGCCGGCGGGAGCTATCCGGTGGGCGGAGCCGGCGTGATTGCGGCGGCGATAGCCAGGCGCATCGAGCAGCAGGGCAGCAAGCTGGTAACCAGCGCCGAGGTCGCGCAAATCCTGACCGACCACGGTCGTGCAACGGGCGTCCGCATGTTCGACGGGCGCGAACTCCGCGCGCCTCTGGTGGTGAGCGACGCTGGCGCTGCCAACACGTTCGAACGGCTGCTGCCCCGCGGCATCACGGCTGTAGACGGTCTGCGCGCAGAGCTGCGCGGCATCGCAACCTCAACCGCACACCTGAGCCTGTATATAGGCCTTTCGAAGAGTGCGGAAGAACTAGGTTTGAGCGGGACCAATCTGTGGATCCACCCCTCTTTCGATCATGATGCCAACGTGGATCGGTTCGCGCGGGATCTGGATGCGGCGTTTCCGTTCGTCTATATCTCGTTTCCTTCCGCAAAGGATCCTGACTTTGAGCGGCGGCATCCGGGCAAGAGCACGATCGAGGCGATCGTCATGGTCCCCTATGCGGCTTTCACCCGCTGGGCCGAGACACGGTGGAAGCGGCGCGGGGAAGAGTACGACGCGTTGAAGCAGCGCCTGGCCGCGCGGTTGCGCGAAGAAGTGGAACGGCAGGTTCCGGCAGTGGTGGGGCACATCGAACATGCGGAGCTTTCGACACCCCTCTCGACGCGGCACTTCATGAACTACGCGCAGGGCGAGATCTACGGCCTCGGCGCGACGCCGCAGCGCTACGGGTTGCGGGAGCTGAGTGCGCGTACGCCGGTTCGGGGCCTGTACCTGACCGGCCAGGATGTGACGAGCCTGGGTGTGGTGGGAGCATTATTCGGAGGCGTGGTCAGCGCATCGGCGGTGCTCAAGCGAAACCTGGTCTCCCAAGTCGCCTGAGGGGAGAGATACGTTGATCGCTGCAGGTTGCGGTCCCCTCGAAAGCGGCTATACTTGGGCGCAGCCGAGCTGGCAGACGTATGAGGGCTGCGTGGGCAATTCTGTTGCTGATGCCAGGAGCGGCATACTCCGCGCCGGCAACAACTCCCGTTTCCGTTGCGCAATTGCAGCAATGGCTCGATCTCGAGCAGGGCAAGCCGGATGGCAAAGTTGCCTCGCAACTCTCGAGGCTTGAGCTGACGGAGCGGCCGAGCGCGGTCCAGCTGGCGCAATGGATGGCGGAGTTTCCCGGCAAACGTAGCCGAAATGCGCTGATACAACTGGCGGATGCGTCGGCATTCTTCAACCTGCCTCAAGCA
>Ga0335072_10013321_pt1 | contig 11716 bp, 8 predicted proteins | sample Lox_Sample_21_FD_206725 | JGI IMG/M metagenome (GOLD analysis project Ga0335072, IMG submission 206725) | Soil microbial communities from Loxahatchee National Wildlife Refuge, Florida, United States - Lox_Sample_2.1 | ecosystem: Environmental > Terrestrial > Soil > Wetlands | place: USA: Florida...
CGAGCTGATCCGGCGCGCCGCGGCAAGCATTTCCGTGCCGCTGATCGCCAGCCTGAACGGAGTCACCCGGGAAGGCTGGACCGGGATCGCGACCGAGTTGCAGGCGGCCGGCGCGGCGGCAATCGAACTCGATCTCTTTCATTTGCCGTTCGACGCGAGTGAGAATTCTGCGAAGGTCGAGCGCCGGCTTGTCGATACGGTAGACGAGGTCTGCGCGGCCGTCCGTATCCCGGTCGCGGTCAAGCTTTTTCCATATCTCACCGCGCCCGTGCATCTCGCCTCGGCGCTGGCAGCGGCCGGCGCTCGCGGCATCGTGCTCTTCAACCGCTACATCGAGCCCGACATCGATCTCGAAGGGCTGAATTTCCGCCCGACCCTGGACCTGTCGACCCCGGCCGAAATCCGCCTGCCGCTGATGTGGATCTCGATGCTGGCCGGCCGCACGCGCCTCTGCCTCGCTGGCGGCAGGGGAGTTGCCGGACCCGACGAAGTCGTGAAATACCTCCTCGCCGGCGCCGATGTCGTCCAGACCGCCTCGGCCCTCTTGCGGCACGGCCCGGAATACATCGGGCGGCTGGTCGACGGCCTCACCGAGTGGATCGAGGCGCGCGGTGCCAGCTCGGTGGCCGAGATCCGCGGCCGCATGCGCGCGAACCGGTTTGCCGAGCCCGAAGCGCTGTTTCGCGCCCATTATCGGCAGATGCTGCTCGGCCATCCGGTCCACCCTGCCGCCGAACACTCCACTTGAGACGGTTTGCCTCGATGAAGAGCATCTTCGTTCCGGCAGGCGGTAGCGAAAGCGACGAAATCGGCTTCGAAACCGCTCTCGCCATAGCGAAGTCCGTAGGGGCCCATCTTGAATTTTTTCATGCGATTGTGGACCCTCGCGAGGCGGTGCATTGGCAGCGGCATGCCGACCTTGGCAGCATGGAAGCCATTCAAGAAACAATGTACCGCCTGCGGCTCCAATCCGACGCCCGCACCACCGCCGCACGAACCCGTTTCCACCAATTTTGCGAACGTCACCACCTTTCCATCGCCGATCTCGCTGGCGCCACCAGCGGCGTTTCGGTGAACTGGCGGGAGGAGAGCGGCGACGCCGAGGGCCTCGTCTTTCGGGCCAGGCACCATGATCTTGTCGTGATCGGTCGACCAGCCGGACCGACCGGCCTCCCTCCCGATCTCCTTGAAAGGATGCTGATCGGCTGCGGCAAACCGCTGCTCATTCCTGCGGCGGCGCCGCCGGCTTCGCCGGTCGGCCCTGTGATTGTCTGCTGGAAGGAGACACCGGAAGCCGCACGTGCCGTAACGGCCGCTCTCCCTCTCCTGGTCAGAGCAGAACGCGTCGTCCTTGCGGGCGTTGAAGAAAAAGATCCGTCGTTGAAGGACGGATTGGCAGCGCTATCGAGGCAGCTGCTTTGGCACGGGATCGCGGCTACGATCGAATACATCCCCGCGAAGCCACACCCAGTACACGCATTGCTAATGGATTTTGCCCGCTCGCTGCGCGCGGATCTGCTCGTAATGGGAGGCTATGGCCACAATCGCCTGCGCGAAACTATCTTCGGCGGCGTCACCCGGGCGGTTCTGGCAGCGGCCGACATTCGCGTCTTGATGATTCACTGAAAGACCGCGCCGATTGCGGCACCTTGTGTCGCAGGATCTCAAGTCGCTCCAGCTGGAGAAGGCCTCCGCCGCCCCGGCCGCCCGCGTAGCCGACCTGGATCGGCTCGCGGACGGCATGTGCTGCGGTCTTGGGCTGTTCAGCCGTGCAAGACGGTGCTGCAGCTTAGTAGGACGCGTTAAGCGGCGATACGAATGTTGTCAATGACTTCGGTCACCCCGGGCGCAGACCAGGCGGCCCGCTGGGCCGCAGAGCGCTCCGACCAGGTTCTGACGTGACCGGAGAGCGTGACGGATCCGCCTGTCGCCGTGACCGAGATATCCCTGGCTTCGAGCTCGGCGTTGCGCTTCAGCGCCTCCTCGATTTTCTGCTTGATCTCGTACGGCCTGACCCGCGGTTTTACGGCAATCTGGTTGCTCAGACCTCGAACGCCGCGGACATTGTGGGCGTCATGACCGGCCATATCTTTCTGGTATTCCAGATCGACCTCGCCGCTCAACACGACATAGCCATTCTCGACCTTTACCTGGATCGCACCGGCGGGCATGCCGTCGTGCCAGCGCAAGATGTTCAAGACGCTCGTCGCGATATCTTCGTCGGAACGCCGATCGGATCCGGGCAAGTCGACCTCGATCTCTTCGGCGATCCCGCAGACACCCTTGACCCGTTTGACAGCGCGCTCGGCCGCCATTTTTTGCGCGTAGCTTTTGACCTGGCCGCTCAGCGTAACCACGCCATTTTGTGCGGCCACACCAATATGGGCGGCATCAACCGCCGGCTCCCACGCGAGCTCAGCCATAACGCTGTTTTGCAGCTGCATGTCGGTCGTCATCAGAAGCTCCTCGGAGTTGAGAGAGGGTCGCACAGAATTTCGTCCCTCGATCACCGGGACCTTGATCTGGATCAACCGCACGAAGGCGCTCGTCGGGAGTTTGGCAAGGCGCCGTTTACTTTTTCGGTCGGCCATCGCCGGCAGAACGTGCGCAACCGGCGCTTAGCGGTCTAAGGGGTTGTTGCGGCGCGAAAAATGAGCCGAGTTTGCGTCTTAGTTAGAATTGCAGCTAAACTCCCAAAACACCATGCGCCGAGGGTGGGGCACCCGCGATGGAGAATATTAACCGTATTATTATCGTAGAAAAGATCGCTCGGCTGATTGATCAACTTTATAGCGATCCCACTACAGGCCTACGACGACAACTATTGCATGCAATGCTATTTGAAGAAGAAAGCCGATATGGCGTCCATTCTAGCCATCTCGAGATAGCGATGCAGCACATCGATCGATTCCGACACCAACTTCTAAATGCGCTGGATCGCGGCGATAACCAATTGAGCATGGCCGCCCAAGATATTCAGGCGGACCGGCATTCGGCTGCTGTTCAGCAGATCGCACCTGCGATAGGCGTGGAGCAATCTTCCCGCCTGATCCTCGAATGCGCGCCAACTGCGATGCTCCTGGTCGGTCGTTCGGGCGTGGTCGTGATGGTGAATGCCGAGGCCGAGCGCATTTTCGGTTATTCCCGGATCGAATTGCTGGGGCGCTCCGTCGAAATTCTCATACCCGAGAGATTTCGCGCACCTCATGCAGGCGTGCGCGCTGGCTACTTTGACGAACTCAGCGCCCGACAGATGGGCGCAGGTCGTGACCTTTATGCGCTCCGCAAGGACGGCGGGGAGTTCCCGGTGGAGATCGGGCTCAATCCGATCGAGACCAGCGATGGGACTTTGGTCCTAGCCTCGGTCATCGATATCACCGAACGCAAGGCGGCAGAGCTCGCCTTGCGACAAACCGAACATCGCGCCCGCGCGCTGGCGGCAATCGTCGAATTTTCGGGCGATGCGATCATCAGTCTGGGGCTGGATGGGCAAATCGAGAGCTGGAACAGGGCGGCCGAGCGGATGTTCGGCTACGCGGAGGCCGAGATGCTGGGCCAGCCGATCTTGAAACTGGCAGCGCCGGGTCACGAAGCGGAAATGATGGACATTCTCGATCGGGTTCGGGTCGGAGAGCGGGTGAACCATTATGAGACGCTGCGCCGGCATAAAGATGGCTCTCTGCTGCACGTTTCGCTGACCGAGTCGCCGGTTTACGATGCCGATGGGCAGTTGGGCGGCGCATCAAAGGTCTTGCGTGACATCACTTCGGCGAAAGCCGCGGAAGCGGCGCTGCAGCAATCCCAGGAGCGCTTGCAGGAATTGCATTCCGAAATTCTGCAGGTATCGCGCTTGAGCGCGATGGGCCAAATGACAGCGGGGATGGCGCATGAACTCAATCAGCCGCTTACCGCGATCAGCAATTACATGGCGGCCGGAAACGCTGTTCTCGATCGCGGCGGAGATCTCTCGGTTGAACGTCTTCGCTCCGTGATGCAACGCGCTGGTGAACAGACCGTTCGTGCCGGCCAGATAATCCAACGCCTGCGGGATCTCGTGATCCGTGGCGACACAAAAAAGCAAATAGAAGCATTGCCTCCGTTGATCAGGGAGGCGCGCGAACTTGCCCTCATTGGGATGAGCGAGAACGGAGTAAGCATCCGGCTAGGGGACGATCTTCCGGAGGTTGCGGTGATCGTGGACAAGATGCAGGTGCAACAAGTCCTGCTGAACCTCCTGCGGAACGCCGCGGAGGCAGTCGCCGGCCAGGATGATCGTGACATAACCCTCCTTGCCGGAGAGCACGGCGGAATGGTCGAAATCGCCGTTGTCGACAACGGCCCGGGAATCGCCGAGGAGATTCGGGAGCGCTTGTTCCAGCCGTTCGCAACGACCAAAACGACCGGTATGGGCTTGGGTCTTGCGATCTGCCATTCGATCATTGCTTCGCACAATGGCCGGCTTTGGGCTGAGCCGAACCCTGCAGGAGGCACGATCTTCCGCGTAGCGCTGCCGATAGCGTCAGCGACGGAAGCTGGCGACCTCTGATCGCACTGACGAACAGCAGAATGCGAACCGATGCTCGCTCCTGTGGCGCGCAGAGGTTGAGGTTCAGCTGCTTCGGGTCGGGCGTGGGTTTCGTGACGGAGCGGCTTCGCCAGCGGGAAGGCATCCTCACCGGCAAGAGGATATAGGGAACGTGACTTTAGGCGTTCCCTGTCATCGTTATACCGCCGGCGGTGAGGTGCCTCTGACCTTGCGCCAGCTATGATCCAAATCAAAGCATAGCCCGCCGCGCCGCAGTATTTTTAGACATGGTTGACTACGATTTCGGGCGCTGCCGACCAAGGGGTGGTTTCGGTCACGGTCGGCGAGCTCTCGCCGAGGAGACGGCCCATGCCGTCAGGTAACTCTGAATCGGCCCCACGGGACCAAGCTAGCCAAGAGTCGCCGCCGCGCGAATCGCGGGTGGTCGCGGTCGTCGACGATGATGTTGCCGTATGCGACTCCACGCAGATACTGTTGGAGATTCACGGTTTTGTGGTCCGCACCTACCAAAGCGGGGCGGCGTTTCTCCAAGAGCAGCCGGCAATCTCATGCCTTGTCGTCGATTATCACATGCCGGGCTTGAACGGTCTCGAGGTGGTCGCGGAATTAAGAAGGCGCGGCAGCTCCATCCCGGTGATTATGATAACCGCGAGAGCGGATGCCGGAATAGAAGCGCAAGCGGCACAGCTCGGGATCAAGAAAGTCCTGCAGAAGCCCATGGGCACGTCATTGGTCTCTGCTCTTCAAGAGGAATTTCGTGAAGATTAAGACAGGAGCCGGCCGGGCTTCAGCGGTCAGTCGGGTTGGCAGTGAGGGCAATAATAGCTTGTTCGCGCCGAAACTTTGCAGGTCGTCAGCATTGTGCCGCAGCGCGGGCAATGACCGCTGCGGTGCCGCTGCGGCAACAGGAAGCCTTTCGGCAGCCGTTCGGCGTACCGTTCCGAGCCGGCGCCGCAGCGAATCGCGGTCTCGAGCGTCTCGTGTATCGATCTGAACAGTCGGGCGGCACGTTCGCCCCCGATGGAGCGGGCGACGGTGCGCGGCTGAATCCGGGCCTGAAACAGAATCTCGTCGGAATAAATGTTGCCGATCCCGGCCATCAGGCGCTGATCCATCAGCACGCTCTTCACGTCCCGCTTGCCGCCGGCGAGGACCGCGGTGAACGCTCGCAGATCGAAAGCATCGTCCAATACGTCGAGGCCGAGACCCACTCGACTTACGAATCCCTCGATGCTCGTACATAAGGCGATGCCGCCGAGCCGGCGCGGGTTGATGTAGGCAAGACAGTCGCCACCTGCAAATCGCAGTCGAAGCCGGGTGTAAGTGGGCTCCGGCTCGTCTCCCCGACCGAACTGCAGAGAGCCGTTCATCCCGAAATGCATGGCTAGCATTGCGTCGCGCAAGACAATGAAAAGGTGCTTGCCGTGGCGCGCGGAGGCGCGGACCTTCTCGCCCTTCAGCCGTAATTCAAAGACATCCGCTGGAATACCTTGAATAATCCTTCGGATCGCTGACCACGACTCGTTCAATCTCTCGTCCGATGCAATGGTCGCGGACGAGCCGATTAAAGATCTCCACCTCCGGTGACTCGGGCATCGTCTTCCTCGAGCAGTAGAAGATCCATCCGCCACATTCGAATATCCTATGCCCTCCTGTCGTGGTAGCCGACAGATCGCCGACCATTCCCGGGTCATCGCTGCGCCCGAGCATTGATTCGCGTCAACGACGCATGCCGGATTCCGTGCTGTTTTGAGTCGGCCAAGAAAAGGCAGAGTTCCTCGTATCATCGGAAATCATGGCAAGGCGATGTTCGGCTGGACCGAGATCTTTCTCCTGTTGGCGGCGGTCGTCCTCCTGCTCTGCGGCGCGAGGGCGCCGCTGCGGCCCTACCGTTCGCTGTTTTGGGGCGGCAGTATACTGATGCTGATAACCGCGCTTTTTCCGCGACCGGGCAACCCGCTGGGCCAGTTTCTGTTTGGGCCGAATTCTGCCGGCCTGCACTTGCCGCCGGAATTATTCGGAATTGCCTGGTGGATTCTCGGCGCCTGGCTCGTCAAAAGCGTCTTCGATCTGATCCTGCGGCGGACGATTTTTCCCGACAACGATGAGCCGCATGCCCGGCGGCTGTTCGCAGATCTCGCATCGGCTTTGATCTATGTATTGGCGTTTGTCGGCATCGTCGACACCGTGCTCAAGCAACCCATTTCGGCGGTTTTGGCGACGTCCGGTGTGCTCGCGATCGTCCTTGGCCTCGCGCTGCAGAACACTTTGGCCGACGTCTTTTCCGGTTTGGCGATCAACATCGAGCGCCCATTCGGGGCCGGCGACTGGATCACCGTGACCGACGATGTACGGGGTCAGGTGATGGAAATCAATTGGCGGGCGACGCTGATCAGAACATTGTCCAATGATATGATCGTAATTCCTAATAGCGTGGTGGCAAACGCCATCGTGACGAATCACTGCCGCCCGAGTGATCCGCATCTGTCCGTTCTGCGTCTTGCAATCGACCACACGGTACCGCCGGCGCAGGTCATCGGCACATTGCAAGCAGCTGCGACTGCCTGTCCGGAGATCGCTTCGAGCTCGCCTCCGAAAGCCTACGCCCGCGAATTCTCCGGTGCGCTGATTGCCTATGAGCTGGCCTTTGCGATCGCCGACTTTGCACTGATACGCAATGTTCGCTCGGAGCTGATCAGGCGGGTGGCGGATGCCCTTAGAGAGAACAGCGTGATGATCGGCGGCCCGGCGATGGAGGTGCGCCTCGTTCAGCAAGATGACGTTGCCGCTTCCGCCGCCGGCGGCGGTGCCGAACCGGTCGCGCTGGTGTCGCCGGCGCACACCGCATGAGGGCCGACGGTCGTAAGCATTTGAGCCAGATCAACGCGGCGTTCGCCGCGGGCTGTCATCGTGCGCTAACCCCGCTTCGCGGGCGGAGGGCCGATTATGGATATCGACGTGCCTGGCAGTCCTGCGTCCGCCCGCGGCGACGATCGTCGAGTGCGGCTCGGGCTCCAAAGCGTCGCGACGCTCGGCAACGTCACGCAGGTCTACGGCAAGGTTGCGGCGCTCGACGACATCTCGCTCTCGATCCCGGCAGGCCTCGTCGTCGGCCTGATCGGCCCCGACGGCGTCGGCAAGTCGACCTTGCTCAGCTTGGTCGCCGGCGCTCGCGAAATCCAGACCGGAACGGTCGAGGTGTTCGGCGGCGACATGGCCGATGCCGCGCATCGCGGCGCGATCTGCCCCCGTATCGCCTACCTGCCCCAGGGTCTCGGCAAGAACCTCTACCCGGACCTGAGCGTGCGGGAAAACATCGAGTTCTTCAGCCGGCTTTTCGGTCAGGGACGCGTTGAGCGCGATGGGCGCATCGCCGAGGTTCTCGCCAGCACCGGGCTGACGCCGTTTGCCGACAGGCCCGCCAAGAAATTGTCGGGCGGCATGCGCCAGAAGCTCGGTCTGTGCTGCGCCCTCATCCACGACCCGGACCTGTTGATCCTCGACGAGCCGACGACTGGCGTCGATCCGCTGTCGCGCCGGCAGCTCTGGGAATTGACCGACAGGATGCGCGAGCGAAATCGTGGAATGAGCGTCATTGTCGCCACCTCCTACATGGAGGAGGCCGAGCGCTTCGATTGGCTCGTCGCGATGAACGCGGGGAGGATCGTCGCCGTGGGAACCCCGGCGATGCTCAAAGCCGCCGCGGGCGCCAGCACCATCGAGGCCGCCTTTGTCCATGTTTTGCCGGAGAAAGAACGCGCCGGCTATCATGCGCTGTCGATTCCGCCGCGCCGCGCGATCGTCTGCGAGCCGGTGATCGTCGCGCGCGACCTCACCCGCCGCTTCGGCGACTTCACGGCGGTCGACCGCGTCAGTTTCACGATCGAGCGCGGCGAGATCTTCGGTTTCGTCGGCTCGAACGGCTGCGGCAAAACCACGACGATGAAAATGTTGACGGGCCTCTTGCCGGCGACCGAGGGCGAGGCGCTGCTCTTCGGCCGGCCGATCGATGCGCGGGACCTGAATGCCCGCAAGCGCGTCGGCTATATGTCGCAGTCGTTTTCGCTATACAGCGAGCTGACCGTTCGGCAGAACCTCGATCTGCACGCCCATTTGTTTCACTTGCCGCCGGCGGAAAGGGACGCCCGCATCGCCGAGCTGATCGACCGCTTCAATCTCGCGGCGCATCTCGATCAGCGGGCGCTCGATCTGCCATTGGGGATCCGCCAGCGGCTGTCGCTGGCCGTGGCCGTCGTTCATCAGCCGGAAATGCTGATCCTCGACGAACCGACCTCCGGCGTCGACCCGCTCGAACGAGACCGGTTTTGGGAATTGCTAATCGATCTATCCCGCAACCGCGGCGTGACGATCTTTGTCTCGACCCATTTCATGAACGAGGCGCAGCGCTGCGACCGGCTTTCCTTAATGGATACTGGCCGCGTGCTCGCGACCGACACGCCGGACGCGCTGATGAAGTCGCGCGGCGCGGCAACGCTCGAGGATGCCTTTGTTGGTTTCCTGGAAGAGGCGGCAGCCCGCCGCAATGCTGCGCAAGCCTCTATCGCCGACGCTGCGCGGCCGCCTGGTCCACGCGCAAAGCGCCGCGCTCGCGCCGGTGAAAGACAGCGTTTCAGCTTGCGGCGGCTCGGCGCCTGCGCGATCCGCGAAGGGCTGGAGCTGCTGCGCGACCCGGTCCGGCTGGGATTTGCGCTGTTCGGCACGACGTTTCTGATGCTGCTGTTCGGGTTCGGTATCTCGACCGACGTCAACAATCTCACCTTCGCCGTTCTGGATCATGACCAAAGCCACGAAAGCCGGGCCTATCTCGAAGAGCTGCGCGGGTCGGCGTATTTTGTCGAGAAAACCGCCCTTACGGATTACGCCGACCTCGAGCAGCGGCTGCAGAACGGCGACATCAAGCTCGCGATGGAAATCCCGCCAGGCTTTGGCCGCGACATCGCGCGCGGTCGGCCGACGGTCGTCAGCGCCTGGGTCGACGGCGCCAACCCGTTCATCGCGCAGACAATCCGCGGCTATGTGCAGGCAATGCACCAGCTCTATCTTGCCGACCCGATCAATCACACGACCGAGCCAGCGGCGGCCGCGCCGGCGAATATCCAGGTGCGATTCAAATACAATCAAAATTTTGAAAGCGTCTATGCCATGGTTCCGGCACAGTTCGCCATCGAGCTGCTCGAATTCCCGGCAATCATGATGGCACTTGCGGTCGTGCGCGAGCGGGAACTCGGCTCGATCACCAATCTATATGTCACGCCGCTGACCAAGCTAGAATTTCTCATCGGCAAGCAGATCCCTTACATTCTATTGGCAATGGTAAATTTTTGCATCATTTCCGCAATGGCATTATTTGTCTTTCAGATACCCTTGAAGGGAAGCTTCCCGGTATTGTTCCTCGGCACGCTGATATACGTGACCGCGGCGACAGCGTACGGAATGCTGATCTCGGCCTTTACTCGTACCCAGATTGCCGCGCTGTTCGGCACGATGATCCTGACCGTCCTGCCGGCGACGATGTTTGCCGGGATGCTGGCACCGGTGTCGTCGTTGCAGGGCATGGCCCGGCTCATGGGGCGATTGTTTCCGATGAGCTACTACCTGCCGATCAGTGTGGGCACCTTCACGAAAGGTCTCGGGTTTGCCGATCTCTCGACGAACCTCGCCATTCTGGCGGCGTTCGTCCCGGCGATGACCCTGATCAGCCTCCTTATGCTGCGCAAGCAGGAGCGCTAGACCAGTTCTCCGGTGAGCCTGCGCCATTCCTCCTCGGAAAGGACAGCAATACCGAGTTCCCTTGCTCTATCGAGCTTAATCCCGGCATCGGGACCGGCAATGACATAGTCCGTTCGGTTCGAGACCGAGCCGGCCACCGTTGCACCCAGGCGTTCGGCAAGTGCTTTCGCTTCATTACGTTTCATCGTCTCGATGGCACCGGTGAATACCACCGTCTTTCCGGCAATCGGGCTGTGCGCCACAGGCGGCTTCGCATTCGCGATACGGACCTGCGCGGCCAAGCGGTCGACCAGGCCGCGGTTGTGCGCGTCGCTGAAATATGCCGCGAGGCTGTCGAGCACGGTGCCGCCGATCTCTTCGAGCGCATCCATTGCCCGACGCGTTTGTCCGTCGCCCGCGGCCAGATTCATGCAAGCCTCGTGAAATGCCGTCCATGATCCATAGCCGCGGGCAAGCACCCGCGCCGTCGAATCTCCGACATGACGAATGCCCAGCGCATAAATGAAGCGATCGAGCGGGATCTCGCGGCGGGCGCGGATGGCTCGGAACAGCTTGCTTGCCGATAGGGCTCCGTAACCGTCCCGGTGCTCGAGCCGAATGCTGCCGTTGCGCGCGCTTCGAAGGTGAAGATGTCTGCCGGCTCCTTGATCCAGCCTTGCTCGAAGAAGAATTCGATCTGTTTCGGCCCGAGACCGCCGATGTCGAAGGCGCCTCACGACACGAAATGGTTCAGATGCTCGAGGGTCTGGTAGGGACAGGCAAATTCGCCGGTGCACCGTGAGACGGCACCCTCTTGCCCCCTGGCGGTCTGGTCGCGAATCACCCGACTCTTGAGCGGGCAGGGGCATGTTCCGGGAAAACGATAGGGTTTCGAGTCTTTCGGCCGTTCGGCAAGAACGACCCGCAGCACCTGGGGAATCACGTCTCCTGCCCGTTGGATACGCACTGTGTCCCCGACGCGGAGGTCAAGGCGCCCAATCTCGTCGGCGTTATGCAGCGTCGCGTTCTGGACAACCACACCGCCAACGGTGACGGGTGCCAGCCTCGCGACGGGCGTCAAAGCTCCGGTGCGGCCTACCTGGATTGCAATTGCCTTGACGACCGTCGCCGCTTTCTCGGCGGAGAATTTGTGCGCCAGCGCCCAGCGGGGGCTGCGTGACACAAAGCCGAGGCGGTTCTGCCAGTCGATGCGGTCAACCTTGTAGACGACACCGTCGATGTCGTAGTCCAAGAGACCGCGCTCGAACTCGAGCTCCTGGTGGAAGGCGAGCAATTCCCCGATAGAGCGGCAGTGCCTTGTCAGAGGGTTGATTTTGAAGCCGCAAAAGCCGAACCATGCTTCCATTCCCGACTGGGTATCGGCGGGCATATGACTCATTTCACCCCAGGCGTAAGCGAAGAAACCCAGGGACCGCGACG
>Ga0335072_10013322_pt1 | contig 11715 bp, 9 predicted proteins | sample Lox_Sample_21_FD_206725 | JGI IMG/M metagenome (GOLD analysis project Ga0335072, IMG submission 206725) | Soil microbial communities from Loxahatchee National Wildlife Refuge, Florida, United States - Lox_Sample_2.1 | ecosystem: Environmental > Terrestrial > Soil > Wetlands | place: USA: Florida...
GACTTGATCTCGTCGCGAACGCTCTTGTGTCGACGCCGCGCATCCTCAGCCTCGGTGCTGCTGAGTTCGAGGCGCAGACGGAAGGCTTCAAAGGCTTCAGTGGTCGTCTTCATTTCCTGTAGTACCTCGCAGATGCAATTAGATCGGGGGTGACGATGACGCTGCCCGCCTCCCGTGCGGTGAGGACGCCCATAGAGAACGGCGGCGCGTCACCGACTCCTCTGACGGAAGGAGCGCCTGGACTTGTCATTAACACGATTCGGTATACCGCACACGAAGGCGGCTTCTCTGCCTTCATGATCGACTCGCGGAAGTGGTCCTCGTCGACGTAGAGATCGGCTTCGCCGTTGCCGTCGTAGCGGACGGGGAACTCGAAACCGCCGCGAACAAGAGTCTCGCCGGGCATGTGAAATTGGATCTTGAAAGCGGTTAGGTGACCACTCTCCATCCATGTACGAGCCGCGAGGTCGATCCATTCGTTCCAGGCATCGGCAACGCCGCGCGGATCGAAGCCGAAAGCGATGACGAGGCGCTTCATCAGACCGGCGATTTTATCGGACACATAGGCGGCGGTATGGGTGCGGGCGTAAGCGAGAGTTTTGGTAGTCATACCTTTTCCATCGCCGTCCAGTCAATCTCGACCTCGGCGACCTTCCGCGCCGGCTCATCATCGGCATCCGGTTTCTCGTTGACGTCGTATACCGTGATGCGTGGGGCGCGCTCCTTGAGCGCTCTCGATATCCACCCGACGTCTTCCTGGGAGCACGGGACCGTTATCGCCCACGCGTCGCTCGCGGTCGGGTTCCAATTCAGCCTGTCGACGGCGAGCCCTGCCTCCAACGCGTCGGTACCGTGCGCGGTGTAGATCACAAGTCGCGAAGCGCCGCCCTTTACGACTATCGGCGCTGAGGCGGAGTGTTCGTCAGCAATCGCCGAGCACAGAACACTGGTAGCGGCTTCGAGTTGTGCCGTGTCAATCGAGTCGGCGCCGGTGATGAGCTTCACGATTGCGCCCCACGTTTCTTTTGACGTACGCGCGGGGAGCGACGCGATGTCACGTCGGAATTTCATGCCGCCTCCTTTGTTTCGGTGGCGACTTCTCTGAGCGTCACGATGACGTGCTCCGCGGTAAGAAGCGTCGGGTCGCGGGCGATCTCTATCTTCGCCGCGAATGCCGCAAGGAGAGCCTTTCGGATGCGTCGGCCGTCGAGGCCATCGGTAAGTTCAACGAACTCGGGAATGCGTTTCTTGAGTGCCGCGAGCGGCGGCCACTCTCTTGCGAATGCGTCGATCATTTCATCAAAGATCGTCGTGCGAGCTTCCGAGTTCGGCGGACCGATCCTCTCAATCCAATCAGCCCGAGAGAGAAACGCGCGGTCGACGGCGTTCTCGAAGTTGGTCGTTGCGATGATCAAGGTGTTTCGGTGTGAGCGCGTCAGTGCGTCAACACCGGCAAGTGCCGCATCTGTAGCGCGGTGCACGTCAAAACGCTGGCCACGACCGCAGGGTCGCAGTTCCACGCATGATCGCCAACGCACTCAGCGACTGCCCAGTGATGATCCCCAGCTCGATTCCCTGAGAATGTTTAGCTTGCGCGCGCCGCGGCCCTGCTCTGGAAATAATCGATTGCATAATCGAGTTGCCGGTCGCTGATATGCGAACGGCGCTCTCGCCAATCAAAATCAACCACGTGATCGGGTTCAATGGGTGTTCCTTCGAGAACTGATCCCTTCCAGGTGTAATATGCGCCCGTGGGCAACGCCAGGCGAAATCCCTTGCCGACTTTGATGGATGTGGAGGAGAGAAGCCGACCAGCGGTCTTCTCCCCGATGATCGTCGACAAGTTGTTTTCCCGTGCGAAAGCAACGATCATCTCGGCCGCACTTGCAGTGTGGCGATCCACGAGAAGAATTGTCCGTCGGTGGAAGGGCATTGGCCCTAGCCCTTCGGTTTCGAGAACGATCGACTTTTTCGCCAGCATCGCTGGGGCGTATCGCACACCAAGCAACCAAAGACTCTTGGGTGACGGTGGGATTCGTGTGAAACGGGGAAAGCTCCGCTTCTCTGTATCCAGATTGGCCGTGGTCCGCCGCCGGTCGAGGGCGAAGCCGACCGGAACTCTATCTGGAGTGAGGAAGCTCATTACTCGTAACGCCGCGATTCCGCCGCCCGTATTCCCCCGGAGGTCGATGATCAGGTGAGCGATATCGCCTAGGCTCGCAACCGCACCTGAAATCTGATTCGCGATCAGAACCCCAATCATGCCCGGAAACATCGCGATCTTCAGGTATCCCAGATCTTCGCCAAGTCGCCTTACCTCGACCAGCGTTGGCTCGATGAATTGCAGCTTCTTCCCTTTGGGACGCGCCACGTCGACGGAAACTGTCTTCTTCTGGTCACTGTTCGCAACAAACTCCACCGTGGTCTGCTTTCCCATCGCGAAAACTGGATGCTCAGGTGGCACGATCTCGCGGTTGTCAACACGCAGAAGAATGTTTCCCGGTTCGATTCCGGCGATTGCCGCTGCGCCGCCGGCATGAACGTCCTGGAAGATCCAGCGCTTTCCAAAGGGGGTCTCGTCAGCCAGGTAGTTAGCACTCAGAGCTGCCCGGCTGGACGCCCTGCGGGCGGTGCCGTGAAAGAAGCCCAGATGCGAGGTATGGAGCGCAGCGAGCAGGTCGCTTATCGCCTGTTCAAATGCATCAGGCGTCTCGGCACTCTCTATGATCGGCCTGTGCCGTTCCACGGCTGCCTGCCAGTCTGCATTCAGTTTTTCAGGCGCATAGAACCGCTTTTGAAGTGCAGCGAGCACATTCTCGAGAATCGTGCGGCGATCCTTCGCTGTAAGCTGAATCGAGATTGCGGGTGCGGCCATGGCCGTTGTCGTCATCGGGTGCTGCTCCTGAAAGAGTGGTCTGTCGCAATTCGTGGGAAGAGGCTGGCATCGGGTTCGCCATCCAGTTCGAACCCGGCCCAGGAAGAGGTCGGCTGTCCGGATTTGAGCATGTCGAGTTGCGCCTGCCTAAGGGCCGCAGCTTTACTTTGACCGCGTCCAAGTTGTCGGTAGAAATCGATCATCAGGTCGGCCGTCGCTTTGTCATTGACTTCCCACAACGCAGAAACAACGCTTTGTGCTCCCGCTTCAATAAAAGCATTCTCGATATCGGCGACGCCCTCTTCGCCGACCGGTCCAACGCCCGTATCGCAGGCGGAAAGAGTTACGAGATCGGCGCTTAGGTGAAGATGCCTGATCTCGCGTACTTGCAACAGTCCGTCGTCGATGGGCGGTGTCTCGGGCGCAAACACCAGGGCGGAGCGATCCGGGTATTCAGGATCGGCGTATCCGTGAAGAGCCAGGTGTATGACTGCGTATCGCCCCAGCGGGAGGCGTTTGAAAGCCGTCTCGGTTGCTTGGGCGCCCAGAAGAATGGTTTTCGGAGGCGGAAAGTCCGTCGCGATGCTTTCCACCTCGTTGCGGCTCTCAGGCAGAGCGACCAGTTGGCGGCGATCTGGGCCGAAGATTGCGCGGCGAATGCTGGCAATTAGTGTGATCGGCGGCGGTTTGGAAATCCACGCCGCAACCCCGACATAAGGCATCGTGCGAGGTGCCGTCCCGCTGTCACGATGTCTCAGCAGATCGAGGACAGTTCCCGAAGGTGCCACGCTGACAGTGTGAGATGCCGCAAGGTACTGGCCTGAATCCGCCAAAGCGGCGAACGGCAGCAGATGAAGTTTCCCATCGGGCACCAGGATGAGATCAGAGTTCTTTCTGTATTCCGGGATTCCTCCCAGCAGTCCGTAGAACAGCCGCTGCGCCAGTTGAAGATCTGTGTTTCCTTTGTTCAGCTCTGAACGATACTGCGTGGCCTCTTCTTCCAATTGATCCTTCGCTGGCAGCAAGAAGCAATCGGCACTGTTTCGTGTCACCGCCAGGGCGTATGACTGCGGGTCGGCCAGAACATATTCGATGAACAGCTCCGATGGCCGGAGGTCCTGTTGCAACTTGTCCAGTGGAACGGGATCGGGAGATGTGTCGAGGTCGTTCTCATCTTCGCCGATCTGCTGTTCTGTCGTGTAGATGGTATCGAGGATCTGGCTCCTCGCGGCGGCGCCATCCGTATCAAGCAACTGCACGTTCAGACTGGTAAGGCGCACTTCGGCAGGGCTGGGCACGTGCGGAACGATGACGCCATGGTGCGAGAGTGCCTGCGCCTCGATGCGCCCACGGGCGCGTTCGATCACGCGGAATGCATCGCCAAGTCTGCCCTGATCGCGCAGCGAAGCGAAGTAGCCGGCGTACACGACGCTGAGATCGCTGAGCAGTTGCCGTTCGACCATCGGCGTCGGAACCCGGCTGAGGAGCGCATCCAGCAGGTCGGCGCTCTTCTCGTAGAGATCGTTTGACTGGCGCGCCTTGCCCATTCGCGCGAGAATCTCCGCCTTAATGGCGAGATTCCTTGGTACGAAGTACAGCTCATCCGGGATCTTCCGGTTCGCGTCAATGGCTTCGTTGATTGCGACGAGCGCCGGTTGCATTTCTCCCTGATGGAGGTATGCCTTTGCAAGTGCCCCGTCCACCTGCGTCAGTCCGCGCCAATAGGAAAGTTGTTTCGCGTATCGGATTGACTCCAGGTAGTCTGAAATGGCCCAGTCCCATTGGCCCATTCGCTCATAGACCGCCGCCCTCATCTGGTAAATATCAGCGAGGTGCGCTGAAAGGTGATACTCGGATACTCGTCGCATCTCTTCTGCCGCGAGCGCCAGGGCCTGCTGGTTTTCTCCGAGTCCGCTCAGAGCGTCAATCTTCGAAGTGATTGCAATCGTCGGATAAGCGATCTCAGGAGTTTTCTGTGCGACGCGAATCGCTTCGTTCAGCGGTCCGAGCGCCTCCTTGTATTTGTGAATCTCCACCAACCCGGCACCGTACATGCTGGCGTAACGAATGTGCGCTGCTGGATCGGCGACCTTCGCCACCAGCCAAGCCCGCAGAACATCTTTTTTGGCGGTGGCCATGTCGCCGAGCAGAAATGCCGCGATGCCCTGTTCGCCACTGGCGCGAGAGGCGAGGAGGTAATGGCGCCGATGAAGAGCGAGTTTCTCGACTTCGCTCCAGGTGTCCCGCGCCATGGCGGCGTCGTAGTTCGTTTCGAGCATCCCGAGAATGGTCAGAATGCGTAAGCGCGTTTCCGGATTCCGAGCCTCCGGCAATTCCAAATCGAGCCGCAGGCCGGCGATTTGATTGGGAATCGTTGTTGAGGATTCACTCTCAGCCGGTATCTGGCTAACTCGGGCGTATAGTGCTCTGGGAAGATTGTCTTCTGCGCGGAATTTGAGTTCGGCCAGGCGGTACAGCGGTTCGGCCTGAACCCAGGCATTGAGCCACGAGAGGTCGTCGGCTCGCTTCAGCAGCACCTCTGGAGCTTGAGAACTGCGACGCCGGAAGACTTGATACCCGACAATGCTCAGCAGGGCAGCCAAAAGCAAACCGGCAGCGATGCGAATGGTGGGGGAACTGGGGATTCGCACGGCACACCGCTTACTTTGGCGTTAATGATGCCAGATTAGGTCACTTCAGATCAAATTAGGGAATTTAGCGCGCCGAGCTGCCGCGCGTTCCATGTTCCCGCTCAGGCGAACACGTGGCAAAGCGAAGGCGTTCCGGTCATTCGCGGGTGAGTGACTCGGCGATGATGCACCAAATGACGAAAAGCCCGTTTCTCGGTACTGATGTACTCCCTCAGAATCCATAGCGAAGTCCGACCGTGACAGCGCGTGTCGTCAGGAAGTGTGTTCCGGAAAAAGTAGACAGGAAGTTGTAAAGAGCCTTTGTGTTATTCAGATTGACGACTTCGGCGCGTATGCCCAGGCTTTGATTCTCATGATGGATCAGATCGTCCTCACCCACAGAGAGATCGACGGTGTTGCGCACCGCAATGCGTGGCGGGTTGCGGTCGTCATTCTCTGTGCCAGGTGGAGGAATGCGAATGCGGGTTGCGCTGATCGAGCCGGAGCAGGAACGCAGCGGCGCAGAAACGGTCGCAAAGGTCGAGCCGCAATGCAAGCCCATCTGCTGCTGCTCGTCTCCTGTAATTTGCAGCGCAGTCGCAATGTCCGGCGTGGCCACGCTGACTAATCCTCCGTCATAGCGGTACGAGCTGCTCACCCACGGCCCGCGCCGGTCGAACTGATAGCGCAGGTTGAGATTCATTGCAAGCCCCTCATCATGATCGGGACGCGCAACATTACTATAGGGAGCCGTGAAGCTGATGCCGCCAAGTTCGGGGCCAAACAGACGCGACCGCACATGGCTAAGGGTGAAGAAACCATTCACCCCATGCGTCGGAGTCATCGTGAGACGTACAAGAGCGCCGTCGATCTTCGACTTCCGGAACTGCGTCGGGAACGTCAGCGGACTGTCGAGCAAAACGTCGAAGTCATACGCTCCATAGGTGAACTTCCACAGGTACTCACCGCTCAGGGAGAAGAGTTTGAGCGCACTCTCGAATCCGACATTGAACTGGTTCCGATGGCCGGTGTTGAGCACGGCAGAATCGGCTGCGCCGAGCCTTACAGAAACCGATCCTGGCCCGCTGGAGCTGGCCACAATCAGGTTTTCGTTATACGGAGTGATGAAGACGCGCGAGTAGTTCAGATGAAGGTTCGTGTGCAGCGGACTTGCGCCGTACACCAGCCCGACACGCGGCTGGAGACCATGATTCCGTGCCAGCCCGTTGTATTTGTCATAGCGCAGCCCGAGGTCGGCAGTAAAGTCGCCGAACCGGATGAAGTCCTGGCCGAACAGCGCAAACTGCTTAATGTCGGTGGAACCCTGAAACCCATAAATGCTTCCGCCTCGCGTCAGGTCGATGCTCACAAGCCCTGGCAGAAACGCGCTGTTCGGCGTCAATCCCAACGCCGCGCACTGCGATGGGTCCGTGACCGAAGTGTTCGCGGATGGCGAGCCATCGGCGTTCAGGCAGGGACTGTTGAACGCCGGGTCGGTGAGGCCGGTGGCAAACTGTTCGGCCAGAAAGGTGTGTTTGAACTCAACTCCCGCGATAGCGCTATGCCGTCGGAGGTTGTAAGTCAATTCGTCCCGCAGTCCGGCATTCGTCAGACGCCGCGCCTGTTGCAGATAAGCCGGCGTATCGGAGTAGATGTTCTCCGATGGGCGATAGCGAATCTTGTCCTGTCGAACCCACGTGTTCGTCTGGTTGAAGGCGTGGCTGTTGAAGGTGTGCAGCATCTGCGGGGCGACGTTGAAGCTCGCCACAGTCTGCCGCTGGTCCTGTCCGAGGGCGCCCTGATCGTAAGTATTCGGCGTTTGAAACCAGGACCGGCTCAGACTCCCATTCAGTTGCAGGCTGGTATTGTTCGTTGCTCTGAAATCCAGGCGCTCGATGAAGTTCTCCGCATTGCCATTGGCATGCAAAGCGACCAGCTCCGGAGTATCGAGAAAGCGCCCGCTGTTCAGCGCGTCGAGCGCGGTAAACGATCCGAACCGTGCCGTTCCGAAACCCACGTTGGCGCTGCCTGTTGAGGTCGCAAAGCTGCCGCGTTCCAGAACGACAGCGCCATGCGGTGTGCGCTGGTCCAGACCGGAGCGCGTCTGCGCCACGATGACCATGCTTGTCTTATCGCCCACATCCGCTCCGGGCGCTCCTTCACGCACCTCGACCGACTGCAGGGCATTCAGCGAAACCTGCGTCGAGAACGTGCGGCTCTGCTGGTCGGTGATGGGCTGTCCGTCAACAACAAAGGAGGCTTCGGCATGGTCTCCCAGCGGATGAAAGGAACCATTGGAGTCGGCGGCTGCACCCGGCGTTGTCATCGTGATGAGAGAGCTGAAAGGAGAGCTCACGCTTTCAGTCGGCATCCGCTCGATCTCGTGCGGTGTGATATCGACGTGCGCGGGTTCAGTGGGATCGTTGTCCGTCGCATTGACGATGACCTCCGTCCGCGTCGACATCGTTGCCAGTACGATGCTCAGACGAATCGGCGTGCCCTGATAGGTGATGGCTTGTTCCCTGGGGGCAAAACCCGGAAACTCGATTGAGATCCTGTAATCGCCTGCGCTCAGTTGCAGAAAGAGAAAGCTTCCCTCCGGTCCGGTGCGCGTCTCACGCTGCGCTCCGCTTGCCACAAAGGTCAGTGTCACCGATGCTGCCGGCAGAACAGCCCCGGTCGCGTCCATCACCGTGCCCGAAAGATCCGCTGACGTGCCGCTTTGAGCCATCAGGAACGGATGGCCTGCAATCAGACTGAGGACGAAGGCCAGGCTGGCAACGGGGATACGTCTCCGCTTCATGAGTGCTCCTGGGGATTTAGACATGTCTAAACTTATTTGAGACTAGTCTAAATCTTCGCTATGCGTCAAACTGGAAGCGGAGTGAATCGGAGATGGCGAGAAGCCGGGAGCAGATTGCAAACACGGAATCGGTAGACAACTACCTGAAGGCGATCTTCCAGCTGGGCGGCGGACAGAAGAATCGCGTCAGCAGCGGAGAGCTGGCCAGGCGGCTCGAAGTTGCCCCGGCGTCTGTCACCAGCATGATTCAGAAGCTGGCGTCTTCCACGCCTCCGCTTGTGGACTACGAGAGGCACTATGGGGTTCGCCTTTCTCGTGCTGGACGGAAGCGTGCCCTGGAGATCGTTCGCCATCACCGCCTGATTGAGACTTTCCTGTACGAAATTCTCGATTACCCCATTGATGAAATTCACGATGAAGCCGAGCGCCTGGAGCATTTCATCTCTGAGAGTTTTGAGAAACGCATCGCAGAGAAACTCGGAGAGCCTCAGCAGGATCCGCACGGGCGTTGCATCCCATCGTTTGACGGTTCTATGCCTGCAATTCACCGGGTCAGCTGCAACTGTGAATAAGCAGTGGGGGATGAGCGAGACTCGTCCTCCTAAGTCGGCTTCTGTTGAGCGATCCTGTTCTCAATCGGTGATATCAAGGCAATGCACTCATGGAGGCCATCCCCTCCGGTCGGGGTCTGGTTGGCCTCCTTTACGGAAAATCGAGGGGGTCGCCCGAAAAGAAATCCCGCGACGAAGGGAAGGCTTTCGTATTTTAACTTTTGTTCTCGATGGTGGGGAAATGGGACTGGAAGTCGGCGGATACACAGACGTCCCGGACTGTTGGATCGGGAGGTTGACTTCGCGGAATACCTTACCAAGAAAGTTCTGTCGCACCTAATGTTGCGGAACGAGGCGATCTTCCCTCAGCGGAAGCAGCCTTGGTATCAACCAGACGGCAAGGATTGCCCGGAGTAACAATTCACGCGTTCGGCACTAGTTTACACTGACCGGCATGGACAGAGCCCAACTGGTCTCAGAGATTGATTCGGAAATTGCCCGTCTTCAACAAGCCCGTACCCTTCTGGCGGGTGTCGGTTCAGCAACACATCCGAAGTTGCCCCGTAAAAAGCGCACATTGAGTCTCGAAGCACGGGCGCGTATCGCGGCAGCGCAGAAACGCAGATGGGCAAAACAGAAGGGCGCGGCGAAGAAAAACGCCTGATCCTGACTGGATCTCGCATTGATGGTCACGCCCACGACTCGACCGCGAGTTCAGGCACCATCATTGCCCGATACGCGAATCTCTCCTGATAGCGTCGGGAATTTGCCCGGCGGGTGGGGACCGAGACTGCCCCGGCGTGGTCACGCCGGAACATTCAGGGCGGGAAGGCGGGCAAAAGAAAATGGAGCCTGCCGGTGGCAGGCTCCAGGCGAGATGACAAAATTACGCGGCGGCTCTTTTCGCAGGTTTCTCTGCACCGTGTGCGGTCTTCTTCGCCCTTTCCTTCGCGGCGAACTCCTGCTTCACCTTGGCCGTGATTGGGTCCGTGTCCACTTTGTAGGTACTGGCCGCATCGCGGAGCGCGGTGGAGGCATTCGTACGGGAAGCGGCCAGTAGAATGGCCGTCTCCACCAGCAGCCGCGAAAGCGTTCCCTCATCGGAGCGGCGCAGGAAGGCACCGAAAGTCTTGGCCACACCCCCGTCATCGCGCTTCTGCCGAATGCCGTGTTGCCGTGCCAGCATGGTAAGGCGGTTCTCATCCATCAGACTGGTCAGCTTCTCCAGGATGAACAGCAGATCCCGCTTCATCAGACGTACGGGAACGGCGGCACTGACCGCGGCGAGGACGCGAAGGCCGGTGGCATTGGCGATGGCCTCTTCCCGGCGTTGCTTCTCCTGCTCGGCCTTCCATCTCTCATCGCAGCTGGTCGGCTGCGTCGGATGGTGGACTGGGCATGCGGGGTTGGAGCATACCTTGTGAATGGTGCCAACATCGCTGCCTTCGGTGATGATGGCCTCCGTGGTGAACTTGCACGCCTTGAACTCGGGCCGTTTGGCTTCGTCTTTCGACTTCGGCTTGTCGTCCCGAATCGCGGTGTACTTGTTACGCGGCAATACCGGGCTACCCTCTTTCTGCCCGCCATAAGCGGTGCTGATCTGCACCAGTTCCGGTCTGGCGGCGACGGTTTGGGCGACGTGCGCTGATACCTTGGCCTGATAACAGGTTGGGTCTGTACACCGGTCCCCCTGCCTTCCGAGGTCGTCACCGAAAAGCAGCTTGTTGTGTCCGGTCCGCTTCGCGCAGTCGGCGCAACTGCCCGCTGCGGGGACAAGCTGCGGATCACGTTTGTTGAACGGCGCGTCTTTCAGGACGAGCAGGATGTTGGCGTCAATCCAGAATTGCAGGTTGCGGACGGGCAACAGAATACGAGCGGGCTTCTGGCTGCCGTTGTAAACCTCTTTGAAGCAAGCCGACAGCGCCTGTTCCTGCAAATCTGCTGGCAATTTGGCCAGCAGGAGCGCATGGCCCACGCCAATCTCATCGGCATAGAAAGCCTCGACTGCTTTGGGAACAAGGTCGGTCAGCTTGAGCCTCGAAGCGACAAACACCGGCGACTTGCCCACCTTCGCCGCGATCTGCTCGATGCTGTACTTCGGTTCGTCCAGTGCGAGCAGAGCGCGGAAGCCCTGCGCCTCTTCCATCGGGTGAATCTCGGCGCGAATCAGGTTCTCGACGAGCTGCGCTTCGAGCGCCTCGGCATCGCTCATCTGCCGGATGCGGACGGGCACGGTGTCCTGTCCGGCGAGTTGCGCGGCGCGGTAGCGCCGTTCCCCGAAGACGATCTCGAAGCCGCTTTCGGTGAGAGGCCGCACCAGCAGGGGCGAGAGAACGCCCTGGGCGCGAATACTTTCCGCCAGTTCTTTCAAGGCGGCATCCTCGAAGGTGCGGCGCGGGTTGGTCTTCGACACGTTCAGCAGGGAGAGCGAAACGTCGCGGTATTCGGTGGCATTGATGACTTGGGGTTCCATGTTGATTAGCTCCTTTCGAGCGGTTGCGGGTGAAAGACACGGAGCGGATGAGACGGGCCGGTATCCGCCCCACAGGCGGGAGTGGACTAGCCGCGAATCGATTTGTCCGAGAAGGCTTCGAGGAAACGCTGGTCGCGGAGATTCCTGTCCCACAGCGCGGCGAACTTCCGGTGTTCTTCGTAGAGAGGCGGCACAAAGACGTAATTCGCGCCGTCCAGATACCGCGAATACTGCTCGACGCCCATCCAGTCATTGCGCCAGTACAGTGTGAAGAGCCGGACTATGTTGAGCGGGCTTCCACGGGGCGTGGGAGTGCCGTGGAGACGCGGGCGATGGATTGCGCAACTCAACATAGTCCGCAAGGCTTTTCCTGACCGGCAACC
>Ga0335072_10013323_pt1 | contig 11715 bp, 12 predicted proteins | sample Lox_Sample_21_FD_206725 | JGI IMG/M metagenome (GOLD analysis project Ga0335072, IMG submission 206725) | Soil microbial communities from Loxahatchee National Wildlife Refuge, Florida, United States - Lox_Sample_2.1 | ecosystem: Environmental > Terrestrial > Soil > Wetlands | place: USA...
ATAAAGTCATAATAGGAGGTGGGTCCTTATGATCTCACTCAAACAAAAGTCCAAAGGTTTCACGATTGTTGAACTTTTGATCGTGATTGTTGTTATCGCGATTTTGGCAACGTTAGTTATCGTAACGTTCACGGGTATTCAGCAGAAAGCCCGAGACAGTAAGCGTCAAACTGATATTGACGCACTAGATAGTCATCTGGAGGCGTTCTACGCTAACAATGGTTATTATCCGACCATTACTGACCTTGTGACTTCGGGTGCGGCGAACACAACCTGGCTCAACAGCAATATGTCCGGCTTTGACCCGACCGCGCTGAGTGACCCGAAGGGTAGTATTATTACTAGTACTGCGCCCGCAACTGGTACATACGTCTATAGCTACGTCACACAGGGTTGTACGACTACCCAGCCGAGTAGTAGTAGCAACGAATGTACAAGCTTCGTTCTCACAGCAGAACTAGAGGGTGGTGGCACGTTTGTTAAGCAGAGCAACACCTAAGATAACTAGTCCTTAAAATAAACCAACTGGAGCTGAAATATGCTCCAGTTTGCGTTTGCTTATCGTGACGAGTTATGTAAGTAGGAATGAGCTCATATTCTTTGGAGCCAGACAGTGAGATTCGAGAGATAAAGCACTATTACTTGCTTAAATTGTCAGCATTACTTACTATGAAGAAAACTGGGTGGGAGTAAGGAAAAACCGACGTGTCAGGATCTCAGCATGGTGCGTCACTTTGGCATATCGTCATAGGTTTTTCCAATTCGAGCTTCTTTGTTGCGGCAGTAACGCTAGTTGTTGGCTTTTTTGCGATCTATGTATATCGGAAACAAAAACGCGACGAGAAAATGCGGGCAGCAAGAATAATATTACTCGAGGTTAGAAACGCCGAGAAACAACTTAAAGAAGCTCGGGTGCGAATCAACGAAGCAGCTAAAAACGATCTTCAGATAGTGCCTGAACGTTTGTACGCGATGCCAACCAATAGTTGGAGAAGACTTAATTACCTCTTCGTTAAGGACTTTTCTTCCGATGGGTAGGAAGCGATTAATGATTTTTACGATAAATGTGAGTCATTCGACGAGGCTATACAGTACAATGACAAGCGTTTCGCCAAGGACGAACAGCAAGTCCGACACGCAGTAAACAGAGCGACCTATGAGTATGCCAAAGCCCATAACGATGTCATGTCCAGCCCCACATCTACAGACGCCGAGAAATTGCAGGCTACGACGGATTTTCTGCGGGAGCGAGATAGCTTAGTTGCATTGTTGACCGACCCTAAGGTGATGCCTAACTACGTACCCGTTAAACAATTTACCGATGTCCAGCAGTGTCTCGATAGCGTCAATACTGACCTATCCCTTAGCGCTGTAGGTACTAAGTTAGACCGAATCTCAAATGGAAAGGTGTGGTTTTGTTAGTGGGATTATATACGTCCATTGACATAAGCATATAGAATATAACTATGAACAACTATTCGAAAAAGAGCGGATATATACGGGATGTAAACGGCGCAAAATCACTCGCCAATGCAATACCTAGAGTTGTCAACGCGTGGTCTACAACTCCATGGCCAATTGATGCAGCTCTTTCTAATGGTGTAATTTGGCACCACGTACTACCACCTAGCCAAGCTTCTGATACGGTAGACTCAGCTACTCAGTCAGATCAATCAGGCTCTAGCTAACTAGTATAGCCGTTAAATTTGTTTATCTTATTTTGCAGTCTTTCAATACATCAAAGACTTTTGTCAGGGCCGGATTGAGTCGAGCTTGATGTAGCAATATGCATCGTATTTATAGTCCGCACCTTCTACTTTCGGCGCATACGAAGACCATTGGCAACGTTAGGGTTGTGTCAACACTTCGCGCCAGCTCAAAATATCGTAACCAGTGGTTAGCGGATAGCTTGGCGGAGGCGCATAGAGTAGGTTGTAGTCGTAGTCCGTCGAGGTGTGCTCAATGCCTGCAAAGTAGTAGCCACTACCTGGGTCGTAGACCATATCACCACACGCTCCCCCTTGCCAGTTCCAGGTCCACGTTGAGTCAGAAGCAACCGAGCCATAGAACGTCAGTGTTTGATTCGCACTCGTCCAACCACGAGTACAGCGACTACTATTACTCTGGTAGGTATACGGATAGGTAACCGAGCCAGATCCAGCCAGAACAGCAGCGTCGACTTCAAAATTAAAGCTCCCGGTTGCGGGTGGGGCGTACGGAGCTATATACACATTGCCCTGACTCACCAGCCCAATAGCATCTGTACCATTCTTAGCACCATACAATACATTACTGGCGATGGTGAGGTTAGTGGTTTGGCTCGTTGACGCTAAACGACCTGAGGCGATCGTGACACGACCCGTGAATGTCGGGTTAGTACGTACCCATACATTATCTTCAGTGTAGATGACCCCTGAGGATGGTATGGCAATGCCTGTCGCGACCGTTTGCAATGAGAGTGCCGATGTATACGGTGTGTTTTGGTCGTTATCACCATTAACATCATACAGATCATACGTACCATTGGAATCCAGTTGTATCAGGTAACCCTTGCTAAGGCTAAAGCTAGTCGACCTCTCGGGGATATACGCATTGGTGCGGGTAGTGGGTAACTGCGAACAGGCGTTGCTCATGGTGGCATAGCTGGATGTGGAGCTATAGTTAGCCAGTGCAGTCTTCTTCATGGTACAGAGGCTAGTAGATACTTCTCCGAAATCAACATTTGGCTGAGGATATAGCCAGTCGGTCTTGTTTCGAGTATTACAATTCACTGGCGAAGTAACCGTGGAACTACACCAAACTCCCGGTTCCGACGTTACACCATCACCCCCCAGCTGGCTTGAAGGTACGTAGGTGGAGTTAGCACTTTCTACGACATCATCACTTGGGCCATCCATCCGTATGCCCTGATTGGAGAGTACAGGGCCATCGGCCGATTCGTCATTGCCGAACCATACGGCCGTGTTAGACACAAGCCCATAGCTTGCAAATGAAGCAGCACCAATTTGAGCCTGTATTGTGCGGGTGATATTACTGCCATTCACCTGACCTATCGAACGGACTGTTGCGATAGTCGAACCACCACCCTGAGGATTGATCCATAGCGTGTACGTGCCGATGTCTACATTATTGATGTTCTCATACTGATGTACATACGGACCATACCCGAGTGTCGGATTGGGGGTTGTTGGCGTGGATTGGCCATCTTTGAAGTCGGTACCGTTGTACGCCATATGCCACAAATAGTAATTTATGCCGGCTTCGGCTATATTGAAAGCTTCTTGGCTTTTCGCATTGTTACCGACTACGAAAAAGTTATCTAGGACGATTGTCAACACCGCCCCACCCAGGATCGTCATTGCAATAATGAGCGCCAACACGCCTGGTAAGATGAAGCCTTGAGTGGATTGTTTGCCGTGCGTACAGTGTATACGTATGGATTTCATAGATTGGTCTTCGTATTACGTAAGCTCACCTGCACCTGTAGGGTCTCGTCTTTACCGTTACTCAGTGGTGTTGCGAGATCCACTTGGATGCCTTTGACGGTTTCGAGATCACTGATAGGTAAGCTAAGTTGGTTGCCGTTGGCGTCAAGGTAATTGAAAAGATTACTGCCGGACGCCTGATAATAATTGCTAATAATAGTATATGTCTGTTCTTCACTGGTAATTGGCGTACCGATAGGCGGATTGGCTGTCATAGGTGTAACGCTAGCCATCAATGCCGTGGTGCCGTTAACAGCTTGTAGGTAGTAGTTCACTAGTGACTCGTAGCTGTCTGACGGGTAGAAGTAAGAATACATAGTTAAACTACTCGTGCTGGCGCTGGTAATCTGCGTGAGACCACGGAGTACTGTTGCAATACGCATCTCCTGGCTCGATAACTGCGTCAGACTACTGGCGTCCTCCTGCAGATCGAGGTAGTCAAATAGTACACTTTTGAAGAACACCAGAAACATGAGACCAACAATAGCCATGATTACCATGCTAATCATCAGTTCGACGAGCGTAAAACCCTGCTGAGCCCGTTCTTTATGAACCAACATTGAATCCCCCAAGTTGCGGGCTGAATGGTAATGTCAACGTTCCAGCGCTATTAGTGACCGACAACTGAGCGGTACCGGTTGGGATACTACTCAGGTTGAAATTACAGGTCAGCTGAGTGGTGCTAGAGCTGCAGCCAGTGCCTGTATACGTAGTGCCGCTTAAGGTCAATTTGGCACTTGCCGACGACAGATTGTAACCAGAGATTACGATAGGAAAGCTACTGAGGTTCGTAGCGGTACTAAGACTCACACTATACGGATCCATACTATAGACCCGTGGGAAGCTAGAGCTTGTCGTCAGCATCAGCTGAACCTCTTGAAGATACGAGCCACCACCATAACTAAACGTAGTACTAGGTGGGTTAGACGGGTCGTAGATAGGTACGGTGATAGGACTCAGGCTATTACTACCACCGTAAGGCACGGCAGCAGCTAGGTAATACTTTGTACTACCGGCCGCGCAGTTGGTCGTAGTCGAGGGGGAGCTGCTGGCAGTAGTAGCGTCACTATTACAGAAAAGGTAGCTATTTACCGGGGGTAAGTTGAGTATAGTAGCATAGCCATTGGAGTCAGTTGTTGGACGCGTGTCATTGACGGTACCACTGTCATAGTTCGAGTAGTAGTTGTCGAAATAGTAGCTATAGTCGGTTACGCTAGTATAATTTTTGTAACCACCTTTCGCATATACTTTGACCCCGGATAGTGGATTGCCGTTAGTGTCGGTTGCCTGAACCAGTAAACTATTACTGCCTTCTTGTGCGATAACGAGCGTCACAGACGACGACTGCTGACTCAGTATCTTCTGATTTTGATAGGTCGCCTGGAGAGTACCAGAGGATGCGATACTAGTAAGTGTAGAGTAGTTTGACTCACTCGCAGTTATAACGTAATCCGTGTTCTTATCTTGGGGTAAATCGTAAAAAGCTGCCACACCATTGTCGGTCGTAATATTGCTAACATTGACCGCTGGCGATACTGTCGTATTTGTTACGCTGACCGTCACTCCCGATACTGGGTTGCCACTTGCGTCAGTAACCGTCACAAATAGTGCTCCCGTTCCATTAGCCGTCTCTGATACGCGAGACGCTATTTCCGTATCTTCGTCAGCCAGCTGGGCTCCAGCAGTGTCAGTCACACTAACGTCAGCAATTTTGTAGTCCGCTGGGTTAGGGTCAGTCGGGGTACCAGAAGGGGGTGGGTAGTTGCGACAGTATTCCTCCTCAAGCTGTAGATTCGGGTACGAGCCACAGCCAGCGTACGCGTCATCCACATAGTTAATCCTAGTGGTAACTGTGTATTTCGTACCATTGACAGTCTGACTATTTGTCGCCGGTAGATACGTTCCGCTTGTCGAATAGATACTACCCCCTTGTACGGCAAGACTGTCGTACGGTAACGACCTTAGGTATTCCATTTGGTTAGTAGCCAGGGTGATCGCTACCGCCTGCAGCCTAGCCTGGATCGTACTCTGGATAAGCGAATCAAAGAGATCGAAAAACGCTATAACCATCATACCGATGACCAGTATCGTGACCGTTAGCTCGACTAGCGTGAACCCTGCTTCGCCCGCCCGACTATCTCGCATCTTATGCATTAGTATAACGCATAAGCAATTTCCCCAAGACATCTCTTACTCCAGAAAGGTAGGCTCTGGCAGCCTGCACGTGGTATAGTACAGGTGAGTAATACACTTATGCTTGGATGGGCAGTACGTGACACAAACCAACATGTTATTTTTTGAAGATAAGCCTCTATTTGGGTTGGATATAGGGCATGGAAAAGTGCGTGTCGTGCAACTACATACCACTGCTTCCAGCCATACCCCGCGTGTGATTGGCTACGGCGAAACTACATTCGACGATAGCGCCATGAAAGATGGTGTGATAGAAAAGCCAGAGGTTATCGCCGCAGCTACACAGGAACTTTTTCGACATCATTTAATCGGTGACATAACGACTCGACGAGTAGCTATGTCGTTACCGATCGCTCGAGCATACACTCGATCTATGGAAGTACCGAGCTTGGACGCTAAAGAATTAGCCGAGGCCGTGCAGACTGAAGCGTCACAGTACATCCCCGCATCCCTCGACGAGTTATACCTCGACTATGCCCAAGTGAAACGCGGGACAAGTACTAACACAGTGTTTATTGTGGCGATGCCTCGTCGTATCGTAGACTCATATGTCACGTTGGCACGTGTGCTTGGCCTTGAGCCAGTTATGCTACAGACATCGAGTGGCGCAGGTGCATACTTGTTTGGTCATGACCCGCAGAGTGATATACCATCACTGCTCGTAGACTTCGGTAGTGATAGTGCCGATATCACAGTCTATGACGGGGGGCCAGTAGTGAGTGGCACCGTTGCCTGCGGTAGTGACTTGTTCACCTCGGCTATAGCCCGCGCGCTTGGGACGAGCGACAAAGAAGCTATGCTCGTTAAGGCAAAATATGGCTTGGGGCACAGCAAAAAGCAGGCACAGATAGAAAAGGCACTTGACCCTACGCTCGCACTGCTTATAAAGGAAATCCGACGTACAGTGCGATATTACGAGGAACATGGACATGAAAAGCAGAAAATCGCTCAAGTAATCATTGCTGGCGGCGGCGCCAATATGCCTGGGTTGGCCGAGTGGCTGACCAGTAGCCTGCGGTTAGCTGTACGCTCATTTGACCCAACGCCCTATATCGATTTTGATCATTTACAGCCATTCAACCTGACGGAGCGTATGTCATATGTGACAGCTACCGGTCTGGCCATTATCAGGCCAGAAGAGGTGTTCGCATGAGCAACAGTATTAATTTACTACCGCCCGATCTAAAAGAATCATATCGCTATGGTCGTCGTAACCATACTCTCGCCCGTTGGATTACAGCGACCGTACTGTGCCTAGTAGGGGGTCTCGTGCTGGCTGGTGGTGGTTATATATACCTGAGTAACGTTATCCATAATACAAATCAGCAAATTAGTAACGTTAACAGCCAGTTGCAGTCCGAGAACCAAGGGAAGGTACAGCAGCAAGTTACTACGATCTCTAATAATCTCAAACTAGCCACCCAGGTCCTTTCCAGTGAGATTCTGTTTTCCAAATTGCTAGAACGGCTTGGTGCCGTTACGCCTAGCAACGCAGTACTAACTAATCTCGCCATAGCAGACGCTCAAGGGGGGCTGGATATCACCGCGGAAACAACAGATTACACCGCTGCAACACAGCTACAGGTCAACCTAGCGGACCCAGCTAATCAGATTTTTAGCACGGCCGATATCGAGAGCATTTCCTGCGACACGAGTGGTGGCAACACCAGTACTCAGTATCCTTGCTCGGTTACTATCCGAGCTTTGTTCGCTAAAGACAATCCATTTCTGTTCATCAATGACAAAAGTGGGGGCGCATCGTGAAAGCCAAGCAGCTATACTTCGTGTTAGTAGGGTGTTGCTGTTTGGCGTTCGCGGCCTTTATTGGTGTCGGTTTAGGCGCTAATAAACTACTAGGACAGCAGGCGAACAAACTCGCGGCACTGCGCGCCCAAAGTGCGGCCGTCCAATCAGAGCAGATCTCTCTGGCGGAAGACAAACGAGACATTACCAAATATGGTGACTTGAACACTATTGCAGCAAGTGTCGTCCCTCAAGATAAAAACCAAGCGCAGGCTGTTCAACAGATTGTAAATATCGCTGCAGCAAGTGGTATCGGTAAACTATCATCCATCACCTTTCCAGCATCAACTCTAGGTACAACAACAGCTGGTGCTTCAGCTAAGCCTGGATTCACACAACTCACTCCAGTCAAAGGAATTAGTGGTGTTTACAATTTAGCAATCACCATTACCCAAACATCTGATGACTCCGTACCGTATACTAGCTTCCTCAGCTTCTTGTCCGGTTTAGAGCAGAACCGTCGTACCGCTGAGGTAACAAGTATCTCCGTTACGCCAGATGCAAAGAACCCAAGCAATGTAGCGTTTACGTTAGTAATCAACGAGTTTGTTAAGCCATGAAAAATAGCGATATAAAGTTTAACTCACAAAGCCTCTCAGTTGGCTTAAATCGTGCCGCCAAGGTATTCAAGACATATCGTGCACTTATGTTTTTCCTGGCAGTCGCCTTACTATACGGATTTATACTGTGGCGTATCAACGTGTACAGCAATGTGCCCGCCAGCCAAAACAACACAGACACTACAGTTGCCGCCCAACCTCACATTGACCAGGCCGTAGTAGGAAAACTGCAAACGCTCCAAGACAACAGTGTTAGCGTACAGGCACTGTTCAACGAAGCACGCCAAAATCCATTCCAGGAATAGATTACGCTTGACCGTTAGGGTTTTGTGGCCACTGGTTGCCCTGGTCAGGAGTTTGCTGCTGTGGCTCAGGTTGTCCATAACCCTGTGTGGAGGCGTAGGGTTGTTGTGGCGGTGCCGGTTGCGGCGATTCGTACGACTGGGGGTTGCTATACGGCTGTTGGGCTGGGGCCGGTGGCATGTACGGGGTTGGAGGCACCTGGTTACTGTAAGAAGCGGGTGTCTGCTGCTCATACGACTGATTGAATGATGTCGTGTTAGCTAATGCCTGATTACTGATATGCATCTCTTCTGGCTTGTGGGCAATATATGCTTCGTGGGCAGCAATGACCTGGCGAGCATACTCGTTAGGGTTTGGACAAAAGTCAAACACAAACTTGCCGCGTTCACCAGCAGACTCAGCCTTAAGGCGGCCAAAACCAAACATGGACTGCAGGATGCCGTTCTGCTCTACGGTTACATCCTCAAGATTGGCGAGTGATAGCTGGCTCGTCTGCTTGTTAAACAAGCTAACCTGTGTAACTTGTGTAATGCTGTCAGATGTAACAATCCAACGGTTGCCTTTATATACAGCTACGCCGATGTAGGTAAAGAGTCCTGTCAGTGCACAGACAAGCAGCGCCCCAAGGGCAATAGCCTCTCGGTTCTGAGAACTAAGACCCGTAATAAGGTGTGGCGCCAGAATTACACCACTGATCGCAACAATCAAAACAGCCAGAAACACTACATACATACCCAACAGACCGAATGGGTGTCGTTTAATCTCGCAAATAACCCGCTCACCAGGTTGCATGACCTTAAGCGGATTATGCACATTTTGCAACGGATCATTCTGTAGCTGATCGGGAGTCATCTAACAATATTATACCTAACCCGTTAATATAAGTAGCGCTATTCTAATGGTATATGATGACCTACCACAAATGCGTGTCATCGCGACTTCTATTGCTGCCTAGCCGGTCACGGGCCCTCCTGATGATGCCTCTTCTAGCGGGTGGGGCAGCTTGATTTTGTCTGGCACCGACGTGCTGGGTCGCTTGTCCGTCTGAACGGCGCACACGTGCCTTACGACCCCGTCTCCTATCGAGCACTCTGGCAGCAGGTACGGCAAAGTATCGCTCAGCCACCGCTTCATCCAAATACGCATCGAGGGTTAGTATAAGGTCTTGGTTTAGTGGTCCGTCCTGACTGACATACTCATTCCTCAGCTCGATCATCCGTTGTCTGAACGCAGCGTCAGGCTTACCGGCGGCTGTCGGCATGGCTATTCCCTCGCCGATTCGAGCGAGAGTCATAATTAGTGTACGCTCGAGCCCTTCGTTAGTGATCTCCCTCATTCGCTCTGGACTGACTCGTGTGAAGTCAAGATCGTCAAGAATCTCATATCGATTAGCGTCTACAATGTCACCATAGAGTGCTTCAACATCTCGAACTCGTGGCTGCCGTGGCGATCGCTCACGCCCGTTAGCCGTCATGTCATGGTGGGCATGTTCAGGCTCCCGAGGGCGTCTTCTTACTATTCCCTCATCGTCAACATACGACACAAATGGAATCGAACTTAAGTTAACATCCACGCCTTCGCGGGCCGGCCTATCCTGGCGTGCTGCTATCTCCGCAAATCGTACCAAATCCGCGGGTGACACTAGTACTTCCTCAGATCTCTCATTGTTGACATGATATGTCACTCGTAGTAGAACCCCTTCGGTACCGACTACCTGGCCATTTCTCCGTGATCCGGGGGTATCACCAAACAATACCACTGGCTCGTCATGCATCACCTGCAGCGCTAAGAGATGGAATGAACTAGCGTATGATGCCAACGCATCATACAGCCTTTGATGCTCATCCCTAAGCTCGGCAGGATTGTTCGTGTCCACACCACGCCATCGTAGATTTCCATCCACATATATGCCGCTCCATGGACTTTCTAGCCACTCGACACCTCTAATAACTCGGCCCAGCCGTTGCTCTTGGTCAGCTACCGGATCTTGGTCGAGCTGGGGCGTACTTAATGCCACTAAGGTATCTATAGGGGCATCAGCGGAATACCCTATCAATCTGCCGACTTCATCTTTTTGATAAAATCTTTGTAGCTCCCGACCGAGTCGTTGTTGCCCTGCTTCATCGAGGCCTTCATATTGGCCATATAACTGTCTTGCGGCGCTATCTACAAGACCGTCGTGTGTCACCTCGTGTTCAGGCGTTACATTCTGTACACTATCTTGCTCAGTCATACTTGTTTTGGTGTTTTTTGTTTATGCTTATGTAGACTGATTACACTATATCAGATTTGTCTGCGTCACTTTTTCTGAGCCTTGTTTACCAAGATGTTGGTAGGCCTTGAGTGTAACACGACGGCCTCGAGACGTACGTTCCAACAGACCAACCTGCATAAGATACGGTTCGATAAAGTCCTCAATAGTACTGCGCTCTTCGGCAGTAAGCGCGGCAAGCGTCTCTACACCCACAGGTCCACCGTCATAACTGTCAATGATAGCACTGAGGAGCATACGATCGGCCGGATCAAGGCCTAGATCGTCTATTTCGAGTAATTCCAGCGCTCGACCACTTATCGGCATGTCAATAATGCCATCACCGTTCACATCTGCGTAGTCACGTACACGCTTTAATAGACGATTCGCAATACGTGGCGTCAGCCTGCTCCGCTCCGCCAACTTTAGCGCTGCGTCTTGATGTATTGCGACAGTAAGGATGCTAGCGGCACGCATAATGATTTGTTGGATCTGTTCGGGCGTATAAAACTCTAGCCGGTGAATGTGGCCAAAGCGATCTCGAAGCGGGGCAGCTAGTGCACCAGTACGTGTAGTGGCGCCGATCAGGGTAAACTGTGGTAGATCAAGACGCAGACTTCGAGCACTAGGACCTTTGCCGAGCATGATGTCGAGCTTGTAATCTTCCATAGCACTATATAGCACCTCTTCAACGGTACGGTGAAGCCGATGAATTTCGTCAATAAATAGGATATCGCCGTCCTGTAGATTGGTGAGCAAACTGGCTAGATCGCCGGCTCGCTCGATGGCAGGCCCGCTCGTGATACGTATCTGTGCACCCATTTCATGAGCGATTACGCTTGCCATAGTGGTCTTGCCGAGGCCTGGAGGCCCATACAACAACACATGGTCTAGGACTTCATTACGTTTTTTTGCTGCCTGGATTGCGAGCTGTAAGTTTTGTTTTAGCCGATCCTGACCAATATAATTCACGAAGTCCTGTGGCCTAAGCTTAGCCTCGAACTCTTGCTCGGCTTCATCATCGTTCGTCTGTTGAGCAGCTCCGATAATACGTTCAATCATCCCCTATAGTATACCGCCTGTAAACGCTATGGTATATTTTCGCTATGAGCAGCCAACG
>Ga0335072_10013324_pt1 | contig 11714 bp, 10 predicted proteins | sample Lox_Sample_21_FD_206725 | JGI IMG/M metagenome (GOLD analysis project Ga0335072, IMG submission 206725) | Soil microbial communities from Loxahatchee National Wildlife Refuge, Florida, United States - Lox_Sample_2.1 | ecosystem: Environmental > Terrestrial > Soil > Wetlands | place: USA...
AGCCCCTGGCAAATCATCGAACGAATCGCTCCTCGCTCCCCTCTTGAACTCTGCTTGCTTCCACCCGTATTCCTCGATTACTACCTCAACGACTCAGGGGGATACGATGTGCCCAGGCAGCCCTAATTCGGCCGTGTCGGGCGGATCACTTGGGCAACACGGAGGACTGCTCGCGACCTCAGCGGAGGCATGACTAAGACCCCTTCGTTCCCCACGGAGCAACCAGACGGCGCGCCCGTTGACGCGGGCCTACTGCTAGCCGCATAATGTAGATACAATGTCGATACAAGGAAGCGAGCCGATATTATGAGGACCGTGGTCAAGAAGTGGGGAAACAGTGCTTCGGTGCGCATTCCCGCCGCAGTCATGGAGGCGGCGCGCCTGGATCTGGACGATCCTGTGGACGTGCGCGAGGAATCCGGCCGGATTATCATCGAGCCGGAGCGGCGGAAGGAATATGATCTCGACGAGCTAGTGAGGGCGATCACTTCCGGAAACCTGCACGAGGAAGTCGATTGGGGAGGTCCTGTAGGGAAGGAGGTTTGGTAGTGGCGCGACCTTACGTCCCCGATGCCGGCGACATCGTGTGGATCAGTTTCGAGCCGCAGGCAGGACACGAACAAGCCGGGCACCGACCGGCCGTCGTGTTGAGTCCTGCTGCCTACAACGCGAAGACGAGCCTGATGCTTTGTTGTCCCATGACTACTCGAATCAAGAACTATCCCTTTGAGGTGCTTGTTTCTGGCCCGAGCCCGAGTGCCGTCCTGGCGGACCAGATCAAGAGCCTCGACTGGCGGAAGAGACGCGCCAAGCGCAAGGGGACGATATCAACGCCGGAACTGGCGGAAGTGCGCGCCAAGCTTCGCGCGCTTATAGGTTGACATTCACCGAAAAACCTCTTTCGTGACCCAGGGTGTATACGGCCCAAACAGTTTGAATGCCGTGAGTCCGAGTGATAGGCTGGCCGCAGAGGAGTAAATTCGGCAGCCGCCGCGCACGGCCCTTGGCTGACGTTCGTTTTCGGTTCTTCTGCGGCCCCTTCCGCGCGTTCGATCCGGCAGCGTCCGGAGCGGCGATGATCTAATGAGCGCTACGGGAACAAAACTCGATCGCCGGGGCGCGGTTTCCGCGCAAACGCTTGTAGTGGTGCGGCAAATTCTCGGCGAACTCGGTTCGCCGCGCGGGATCGAGGAATTGGCGGCGCGTGGTCCGGCGGCGCACCTCGAGCGGGAACTCGGCCTCGGCAGCCTCGAGCGAGTCGAGTTGATGCTGCGCCTTGGCGACGCTTGCGGCGTCCGCTTGCCAGACCGCGTCGTCGCCGATGCCGAAACCGTGCAAGATCTGGTCGACGCCCTCCTGCATGCGGAGCTGGGCGGGGAATTCGCGGCGAAAACGCCTCGCGCGAGCGCGCACGAATACGCGGCACTTCCGCTCACTGGAATTTCGCCGGCGGTTGATCCTGAATTTCTAGCCGATCTCGAGCGCCGCGTCCGCGCCGCCGAAACGCTGACGGAGATTTTGCGTCTGCGCGGTCTCGGAGACCCCGGCCGCCCGCACATTCAGCTCTACGAAGAAGACGACCGGTTGCGCCCGATCACTTTCGGCGAGCTCTACGAGCGCGCCTCGCTGGTTGCCGACGAGTTGCGGCGCCGCGGCCTCGAGCCCTCGCAGACGGTCGCCATCATGCTGCCCACGTGCGCTGAATTCTTTTTCACGTTTGCCGGAATCCTGCTGGCGGGCGGCATTCCGGTACCGATTTATCCTCCCCTGCGCCCCGATCGCATCGGCGAATACGCCACGCGTCAGGCCAATATCCTCCGCAATGCCGAGTCGCGTTTTCTCTTCACGTTCCGGCAGGCGGAGGGGCTTGCGCGGCTGCTGCAGCCCCGCGTGCCCACGCTCAAGGAAGTCTTGAATGCGCAGCGCTTCGCGGTCGAGCCCTCGCCCGAGGCCTCGCGCTCGGGCAGCTGGCGGCCCGTCGAATATTTTTCGCATCAGGCGCGCCGCGAAGATATCGCCTTCCTCCAGTACACCTCGGGCTCGACCGGCGATCCCAAGGGCGTGACGCTCACGCACGCGAACCTGCTCGCGAATATCCGGTCGATTGTTGAGGGCCTCGAAATCGGGCCCGACGATGTGGCCATCAGCTGGCTGCCGCTGTATCACGATATGGGATTGATCGGCGCGTGGTTCACCACGCTTTTCTCGGGTAATCCCGTGGTGATCATGTCACCTCTGGCGTTTCTCAGCCGGCCCGAGCGGTGGCTGCGCGCGATTCATCGGCATCGGGGTACCGTAAGTCCCGCGCCGAATTTTGCCTACGAATTGTGCGCGCGAAAGATTGCCGAAAAAGATCTCGAAGGGCTCGATCTTAGTTCATGGCGCGGCGCATTAAATGGCGCTGAGCCGGTGCAGCCCGCCACGCTCGATCGATTTGCGGCGCGCTTCGCTCCGTATGGTTTCCGCCGGGAAGCGTTTCTTCCCGTATACGGCCTTGCGGAATCATCGTTGGCCGTCTCCGCTCCTCAAATGGGATTCGGACATACGGTCGATCGAATTGAACGGGCGATCTTCGAGAGGGAGGGGAAAGCCGTCACCGTCGCTTCGGGCGATGCCCCGGCGCTCGAATTTGTCGGCGCCGGAAGGCCGCTGCCCGATGTCGAGGTGCGCGTCGTGACGGACGAAGGACGCGAAGCGGGCGAGCGAATGGAAGGGCGGCTCTGGTTCCGCAGCCCGTCCGCGACGAGCGGCTACTATCGGAATCCAGCTGCCACAGCGGGCCTGGTGCGCGGAGAGGGATGGCTCGATTCGGGCGACCGCGCTTATCTGGCAAACGGCGAGATATTTATCACGGGCCGCGCGAAGGACGTCATCATCAAGGCGGGACGCAATCTCTATCCGCAGGAAGTGGAGGAGATTGCCGGGCGCGTGCCCGGTGTGCGCACAGGATGCGTGGCTGCTTTCGGCGCCCCCGATACCCGGACCGGTACGGAGCGGCTCGTCGTCGCGGCGGAAGTTCGAAACATGGCGGACGCCAAGCGAATCGTCGCGGAGATCACGCGCGAAGTGGATCAGGCGATGGGCGCGCCGCCGGATCTGGTCGAGTTGCTGCCGCCGCATTCGATTCCCAAAACTTCGAGCGGGAAATTGCGCCGCAGCGAAGCGCGAACGCTCTTCATCGATGGGAAACTGGGGAAAAAGACGGCGCCGCCTTGGATGCAGATCGCAAAGCTGGGAGCCCGAGGGGCGGCTCCGAGAGCCTGGTCGCTCGTCAAGCGTGGCGCAACGAAACCGATCGAGCTTCTCTACGCCGCTTACGTACTGGCAACCTTCGGCGTCGGCCTCGTGATCCTTTGGCTTGCGATCGCGCTCACACCCAATCGCATGCGGGCGGCGCGGCTGGCGCGTCTCGGCGCGAGACTCATGCTGTACGTTGCGGCAATTCCGGTGCGGATCGAGGGGAGGGAAGCGCTTGAGCAGGCAGCTGCTGGCGCCTGCGTCTTTGCGCCGAATCATTCGAGCTATGTGGATGTGCTGGTGGCCCTTGCGCTTTTGCCGGCCGGCGTGCGATTTGCTGCGAAGGGTGAAACGCTGAAAATGCCTTTTATCAACTTAATCGTGAGGCGGACCGGGCAATTCGCATTCGATCGCAGCGATCCGGAGGAGCGCATCAAGCTTGCGAACGAAGTGGACGCTGCGCTGTTGCATGGAGAATCGGTAGCGATCTATCCCGAGGGTACATTTACGCCGTCCGTCGGGATCAGGCCGTTCCATCTCGGAGCATTCAAGGCAGCCGCGATCACGCAGCGCCCAATTTGCCCCGTGGCGATTCGGGGCGCACGCCGGATCTTGCGCGACGAAACTCGCCTGCCAAAGCCCGGCAGGATTACGGTTACGTTCGGCCCCCTCGTGAAGCCAACTCCCAACGTCGGCGACGACTGGCACGAGGTCGTCCGCTTGCGCGACGAAACCCGCGCCATCATCGCCCGCAACACCGGCGAACCGCTGCTGTAGCCATAACCGCTTCACTGAATCAGGCTACGCTGCTTGTCGAAGCGTGGGCCTCCAGGCCCCGCGCAAGCTTCTTGTATTACGAATCGTAATACGCCAAAATAAGCCTTCGAGGTAATGTTATGCCATCGCCAGTGACATTGAGGGTGGATAAGGAAACCCGGCAGCGTATCGCCCGCATTGCGCGCCGCAAGCAGGTGTCCGCGTCGGAGGTGATTCGCCAGGCTATCGAGACATGGATTGAAGAGCAGGAACCAGCCGGATCGCCTTATGAAATGGTTGCGGATTTGATTGGAATTGTCCACGGCGGAAACCGAAAACGCTCGGCGGGAGCGGGCCGTCAGTTCGCCGCCCTGCTAAAGAGCCGACGGGGCTCCCGGTGATCTTGGTGGATGCGGGGCCCCTCGTGGCTCTCGTGGATGCAGATGACCAATACCACGAGCAATGCGTGTCGACTCTGAAGAGTTTGCAGGAACCTTTGGCAACGGTTTGGCCGCCGCTGACCGAAGCGATGTACCTGTTAAACGATCTACCGAAGGCCCAGGAAGCTTTATGGGAGATGTTGGTGAGGAAGGCGCTGCAGCTGCTGCCGCTTGGCTTGGTCGATTTGCCTCGCATCCGTGAACTTCTACGGAAATATGCGGATCGCCCGATGGATCTTGCCGACGCAGCGCTTATCCGGATTGCCGAGCGAGAAGGTATCCGCAAAATATTCACCGTGGACAAGAGAGACTTCGCGGTCTACAGAATTCACGGTCGGATCCGTCCCTTCATCCTCCCGTAATTCGAGCACCTGGCGATCGACTCGGCTTTCACAATCTCTCTTCACAATGAACGGCTGTCGGTTAGGCGAGGATGTCGGCAACGAGCCCGGTTACGTGCTCGGCGATCGCCGGAGCCGACGTAAGGCCGGGCGACTCGATGCCCATCAGCTGCACGACGCGTGGAAAATCGGGATCGCGCTCGATGATGAAATCGGCCATCCCGCGTCCGTGCGCGTGCACGGAAGGCGACGAGGGCGGAATGAGTTTCGGACGAATTCCCGAATAGGCAAGAACGAAATCGGAAGCCTCGACGCCGGGCAAGAGAACCTTGGTGCTTTCGGCAAATTCTTCTACCGACTCGCGATCGCTTTCGTAGTCGTTCTTGTCTGTGATGTACCGCGCCGTGGGACCCACCAGCACGCTGCCCCACAGCGTCTTGGTGAGATGCGTGCCCAGGCTGAGTCCCTGCGCATGCGGAAGCGGATAGACGAGCCCGCGAACCCAATCCTGCTTCGAGCGCACCAGTTCGCAATATTCGCCGCGAACCGGATAAATTTTGTGCCGGGCCATGCTCGATCCGAGCATCGCGGCGACGTCGTCTGCGAAAAGCCCGGCGCTATTGATGAGGCAGCGCGTTTCGATTTCTCCGGCGGCGCTCGTCACACGAATCGTGCCGGGGAGAGCCTCCAGTCGCTCAACCCTTGCGTGGTTCAGAATATGAGCGCCGTTGGCCGTGGCGAGGCGCGCGTGAGTCTTGACGAAATCCTCGCTCGAAAGAATTCCAGTCGAGAGAACTTCGAGCGCGGCGAAACCTTCGACGTGCGGTTCGCGGGCGCGAATCGCGGCGCGATCGATGATGCGAAGTCCCTCGACGCCATTCGAGCGGCCGTTTTCCATCAACGCGACAAGGTCTTTTTCTTCCTCTTGCGATGAAGCCACGACGATCTTCCCGATTTTGTGATGGGGAACTCCGTGAGCCTCGCAGAACTCGTAGGCCAACTGATTCCCACGCACGCACAGGCGCGCTTTGAGAGAACCAGGAGGATAGTAGATGCCGGAATGAATTACGCCGCTGTTGCGCGTGCTCGTAAGCATGCCAACCTTTGGCAGCGCCTCGAGCACGAAGACGTCATCCCATCGGGACGAAAGCGCAAGAGCGATCGCGCACCCCACGATCCCGCCGCCGACGATGACTACATTCGCTTGGTCGATAGCTGGGCTCCCCTGGCGGTCAGCTCGGTCGCGTCTCGTCCGCCGCGTCGACGCTTATCAGCGGTTTGTTGCCCTGCTTTTCGTGGACGGGATTCACCGACCTGCGCGGTTTGTCCGACTTTTCCAGCCACAGAAACACCGGGCAAAGAATGAGCAGCGCGATAATGAAAAAGACGAACCCTCCGTCGCGGTGAAGTCTCCCTGTCAAGAAACTGGGGTCGACATAGACGCTGAGCAGGGTCAAGGTGGCGATTCGAATCCCGTTTTTGACGATCGACACGGGAAGGCTCAAGAGCACAAACAGAAGCATCTTCCAGCCCGTGCGTAAGTACAGGTGAGCGGCAAGCAGGCAAGTAATGAAAAGAGCCATGCTGGAACGAATGCTGCTGCATTCTTGAGCCACTTCAATCGTGACGCCGGGTACAGATAGAAAAAAGCCTTGCCGCACAACGGGAACTCCGAGCGCCTGGAAAATAAAATACGCGATTTCCGTCGAGCCCGTCTGCAGCGCATGAACCACACGATCCAGGACGACGTCGGGGAACGGAATCATCAACAAGAGGAACAGCAGCGGAAACGCCCCCGCCCGAAACGCGGTGAAACCGTAGCAAAGCAGAAACCCGCCGATCCACACGAGAATTAACGAAAGCGCACCCAATGACAGCGGCCAATTCCCGCCCTGCGGAAACGGCGGCCGATTCGCCAGCCAGTCGAGAATCGCCCCGGCCAGTGCCAAGCCGATCCCTGAAACTACGCTCGAGCGGGTGAACGAAAACACCTCGCGTCGTTCCAGGTAGAGCAGGAAAAAGGAGATCAAGGGAATCAGCACGATATGCGAACTGGAGTCGTTGTTAAGGGAGTACGCGATCACCGCGCCCAATGTCTTGTAAAACACAAGGCTGGAAACCGCGATACATGCGATGAAACCGGCGTGTTTTCTCAGATTCGCTGCGTTGGGGGTCGGAACGATCGTTGCGGCCGCAGACATCGATTCGTCGCCTCGGAAAGGTCTATCTTAGCCCGTCTTGATTGCCGCCAGGGGAACTTAGCACGCATCTTGTTCAACAGTATCGGGAACCAGTTGCTCACCGGCTCAGCGGTTTAGTAGGCAATTCATCCATGGAGCGATCTTCGCTTGTAACTCGCACAATGTGCTCGGCGAGGCTGGAAGCCTGCTGTCGCAATTCGGGCACCGCAGTGGTTTCCCACAAGCTGCCTTTTCTTACGGGGCCAATGGCAAAGAGTGACTTTGAAGCGACGCCGGCATCGTTCAAAACGGAGCCGTCGCGGTCCACATCCATGCCGAGGAACAGCGGATCGGGTCTCGCCAGTCTTTGCGCAAACAGGCTGCTCAACAGAGAATTATCGATGCGCCGCCAATCTGCTTCGGGGCCGGTACAGTTGATTACGCGGCCGACGCGCAATACGTTAGTTTGTCCATCCCGCCGGCGACGATAGCTAACGAGGGCCAAATCTTCTTCTTCGCGGTAGCCTGTGATCCGGCCCGCGTGGACCTGGACGCGTCCCTCGTGCACCAATTGCGATAGCATCTCGCTGACTTCCGGCGCGACCCGATGGCGATGCGCATCCCAGTAGGGACGCGCGTGGCGCATGAATCGCTTCTTTTCGTTTTCCGGTAACGACCGCCATATATCCGGCACGACGGGACGAAGCGCGTCGACGACGCTGCGCCAGTCGATGCCCACCTCCGCGGCGGCGCCCACCTGATTGCGGATCAGCCTTAACAAGCCGCGAACGGTTTTCGGAGATTCGTTATTCCAGAACTGGGGCCAGGGCTCGCCTTGTTTGTGCGCTTGGGGCAGGCATCCTCGGCGAGAGAGCATGTGGATCGTGCCTTGGAATCCCTTGGATGCCAGTCCGATTGCCAAATCCACGCTGGTGAGCCCCGCGCCGATCAGAAGAACGCCAACGCCACCGCGCAATCCTTCGAGCGCCGTCTGCGACCAGGAAAACGGGAAGTACTTCGTGGCGGAATCCGTAAGGCCCGGGACCGAAGGATCGCCCGGCGGAACATTGCCTGTGGCAATCACCACGGTTTTTGCCAGAATCTTTCGGCCGGTCTTCAGCTGCGCCGAAAATAGACCGTTCACCCGGGTTAACGTCAAAACTTGATCATGGAACCAAGGCAGATTTCGTTTGCTTCTTGTGGCGGCCTCTTTCAAGAGGGAATCGAGGTACCGCCCGTATACAACGCGCGGAAGAAAGCTGCCTTCTCTCACCCTCGGATCGTGGTTGCGACGCGCCCATTTGAGAAAATGCGCGGCGTTTTCCTCCTCCGGGAAGGCGCTCATATTCCCGGCCGGCACGTTTAAGACGTGACTCAGGCTAGTCGCGCTATAGGCTAAACCGTGGCCCAGCGTTGCCCCGCTGTCGACGATCGCGAGATCAAGCTTTGGATCACGACGCAGCAACTGGTAGGCTAGCATCGCCCCACTGAATCCGCCGCCAACGATCAGAACACTGAACGGCAGTTGAGCTCGACCGTTGCTTCCGGCATCTATCACCCATTTGAATCTAGGTTTCGCCACGGGAGCCGCCTGCGCCCTCCGAGAAAAGCGGGAGGGTTAATCGCATGTGGATTGAGGCAATTGTGCGACCACTCGGCTTGTTTGTATGCGATTGATACAAAAGGCGATAGCTCACAGATGACAGCCGGTTGTTGAGCCCTTAGGCACTGGAAGGTGCGCTTTCGGAAGGGTTTTTCACTCTCGCGAGAAAGGTTTGGCTCCTTTTTTTCCGGTTACCTCGTCCGCAGGCGGATTGATATTGGCCAGCAACGACGCAATAGGATCCCGCAGAAAGGACCCGCACGCGAAGAGGCCCGGCACCAGGGTATGCTTTTGGTTAAATGTGGGCTGCGAGTTCGGTAAGAATTGAATATAGCCCTCAGCCGCCTCGACCAGAGCCACGCCGGCAGCCACGTCCCACTCGTTCTTAGGCTGAAGAGTCCAAGTGGCGTCCGCCAATCCCGCCGCGACGCGTGCGAGTTTATAAGCGACGGAACCTACGGGATGAAATGAAAAGGGCGCCTCTTTGAAGCGGACCCACTCTCCGCGCTTCACTTCACTGCGGCTCGCGAGCACGATTGCTCCCTCCAGACGATCTCTTCTGCTCGCCTGAACTTTCTTGCCGTTGTAGGTCATTCCCTCCCCTCGTGCTCCGAGGAAGATCTCGCCCGTCGCGGGATTACAAACTCCGCCCGCAATCGCCCGTCCGTCCTCAACCATTGCGACCGATACACTCCATTCTGGAATTCCTTCGACGAATTCTCGCGTTCCATCCAGGGGATCGACAACCCACACTCGGCGCTTATTCAGGCGCTCCAGATCGTCGGTGCTCTCTTCGGAAAGCCAACCCTCCTGATCCCGCAACAGCGTACGTCGAAGGACGCGGTTCACTGAGCGATCAGCTTCGGTGACCGGGCTGCCATCAGAAGGCTTGCGATCCGCTTTGACGTTGCCGGATGCAAATTGAGAAAGGACGCCGAGAGCCTCGCCCAGGGCATTTCGGATTCTCTCCAAGATATCGTTCCCTGAAGATCCCATTGAATGTGGCATACGCTCCAATGCAGATTGAACGGAAGCCGATCAGAATGGCTCGCTCTGTCCGTTGACTCCAATGTAGCCCTCGCGCTGTAAATAGAGAAGAATCTCCTGGGCGGCTTCCTCGGGGCTTAGATCGCTCGTATCGATTACAACCTCAGAGTCAGTGGGGATTTCGTAGGGGTCAGAAATGCCAGTGAAATGCTGCACGATACCTGCCCGCGCCTTGGCATAGAGTCCCTTCCGATCCCTTGCCTCACAAGTTTTCAGATCGGTCGACAAGTACACGAGCACGAACCCTCCACTTGGCTGGATGAGAGATCTTACTTCTTTGCGAACTGAATCGTAGGGGGCAATAGGAGCGCAAATTGCGATCCCGCCGTTCTTCGAAATCTCTTCGGCAACGAACCCGATGCGCCGAATGTTGATATCGCGATGTTCTTTCGAAAAACCGAGTTCCGAAGAAAGGTGCTTCCGCACAAGATCTCCGTCGAGGAGCGTTACGGGCCGCCCGCCCATCTCCAAGAGTTTTACGCGCAGCACATTGGCGATCGTCGACTTTCCCGAACCAGAGAGCCCTGTGAAGAATACGGTGAATCCCTCGCGATGCCGAGGCGGATAGCTGCGCTGCAACTCACGGGCGATTTCGTCGAAAGTGAACCAACCGGGAATCTCGCGTCCTTCCGCGAGGCGGCGTCGCAGTTCCGCTCCGGAAATGTCGAGGGTTCTCGCTCCGACCGGGACCTCGTTTTCCTGGACGTACTTGTCTTCGTCCTCGAGATAGACCATCGCGCGGAAAGGGATCGCCGTGATGCCGAGCTCCGCCTGATGAGCAGCCAAGGCGTGATGCGCCTCGTAGGGCTGATAAAACGGTTTCCCGTTTTCGTCATTCCCCGGATTCGCGTAGTCCTGCTCGACGATTAAGTGGCTGCATCCATAATTCTTGCGGATTATCGCGTGCCAGAGAGCCTCGCGAGGGCCAGCCATACGCACAGCCAGAGGCAGCAGAGAAAGCTTGACGGTTCCCTTCGGATACTTAGAGAGAAGCGCCTGGTAGCATCTGACCCTTATATAGTGTTCCACATCGTTCGCCCTTGTCATGCCAACGCTGGGATGAATCAGCAGATTAGCTTCGGCTTGTTTTGCGGCCCTGAGAGTGAGCTCCTGATGCGCGCGATGCATGGGATTCCGGGTTTGAAAAGCTACGATTCGCCGCCAACCAAGCCTGATGAATTCCGCCCTTAATTCAGCTGGCGTCGCACGCAAGGGTCTGAAGTCGTAGTGGGTGGGCGAATGGATTCCTTCTATCTTGCCGCCCAAGTAGAACGGATGGGTCTGTCTCAGGAGATACTCAGCGCCGGGATGATTGCAGCTGGTCGTGCCGTAAACTGCCTGCGCCTCGGCACAAGAGTCCGCCTTCCAGATTTCTTCCACATGGAGAGCTGCGAGCATCACACCCTCCGGATCGCGCAACGCCACCATACTGCCCGGACCAGTGGATTGCGCGAACTTCTCCGGCACGTCCAGGACAATAGGAATCGGCCAGAATGTGCCGTCCGAAAGACGAAGGCGCGAACACGTGCTTTCATAATCCGCGCGCGACATGAATCCACGGAGGGGAGAGAACCCGCCGTTCACAAGGAGTTCGAGGTCACACAGTTGCCGCGCAGTGAGCTCGCGCGATGGCCAATCGCGCGATTCTGCCTGGAGCCTAGAGGCCCGCTCGGGAGGCGCCATCAAGTCAACCAATTCGCCACCATACGGCGGATTCAGATGATCTTGCACGATCCTTGAGCTCCTCTAAGTGAATTCGACGCCGAGACTGCGTGCAGTTTGCGCTTCAACACTTGTAGCATGATTCAGGTTCTGATCCTGAGAGTTTGGAAGGAGCAGAGCGAAATCCGTCAACAACGATGGGCACGGCTGATGGGCAACAGCCGGCCGCCAGCGCGGCACGGCGGTGGCGGAGGCAGGTCTCTAAATAGTTTAGGTAATTGTCGCAGAGGTTTTGCCTGCGAGGCTGCCTTTCACCGGCGTTCAGTTGGCGCTGGAGCCAGGGGCGGGGAGGTTGGCGCTGGCGTCGTCAAGAACCAAGACCCAGTCGTTGGAGTCGGGCGGGGTGAAATTCTGCGCTCCGCTGTTTGAGAATGTCCCGATGCTCGTC